>FTEC01002044.1_pt1 | contig 29344 bp, 9 predicted proteins | sample 1640051 | NCBI WGS metagenome assembly FTEC01 (sample SAMEA3914816, study PRJEB12502) | metagenome | biome: forest; material: soil | place: USA | collected 2011-09-16 | depth 0.3 m
AGCCCGATGGCCCTCTTTGAAACGCTTGCTGAGATTCTCTCGCAGCTGCAGACACGGGGAGCACGAACTGCCCTTCTCGGTGGCCTTGCGGTTTCCGCCTGGGCCGAGCCGCGTTTTACTCGCGACGTGGACCTTGCAGTCGCCGTTCAGACAGACGCCGAGGCGGAGCGGCTGATTCAAGGGCTGCGTCAACGTGGCTACGGCTTGCTGGCTACAGTAGAGCAAACTGCTACATCGCGCCTTGCAACCGCCCGACTGTTACCTCAAAGCGAGAGCCACGAGGGAAAGATTGTCGACCTGCTGTTTGCATCGTCCGGGATAGAACCCGAGATCGTCGAAGCCGCTGCGCAAATTGATATCGGAGCGCCTATTCCCGTCCGCGTTGCGCGTGTGGGCCATCTCGTCGCACCATCTGCCGCGTGCCGCCATGCCATCGCAGAGTGCGTGCTGCGTCAATCCGCGGGGTTCTGACCAAGGCTGCCCGGCACAGCCCTCTCAAGGCTAGAACGCGGGTTCGAATCCCGCTGGGCCCGCCTCGACGGACCCTCAGTACCCTTCGGACGTGGGTGTCACAGGTCAATTCCTGTCTGCGTTGATCAGCCTCGGCGGTTCCCAGTTCCGCTCCCTATGCCGGATGGGCTGGGTTTCTCAACGGCTGCTGGTTGGGTGACTCCAGGCTGTCCAATTACTCCTTCGCGAGAAACCGTTTGGTACGTTGCGCAATCTCGCGCTCCGCGCCTTCGAGGTGAAAGTGGTGCCCCCCCGGCAATCGCACGACTTCGATGTTGGCGAACAGGGTGAGCATTTTCTCGTACAGCGCCCAACGGCGCGACGGCTTCTGATCCGCGAGAATCATCAGGACCGGCGCGCGTATGCGTTCCACAAATGCGCGCAAGTGCTCCTCGGTCGGCAGCACCTCCTGCATGCCTTTGAGCCGTTGATCGGTGTGCCACTGAAAGCCATCGGACACTTCGCGGAGCGACCGTCGCGCGAGAATCTCTGCCGCCTCACGGCTGACTTTCCAGAGGCCCTCGGAACGTTCAGCGATCGCCGTAGCGCGATCGCTGAACACGCGACCTTGCTTACCGAGCAACTTGCGGCGGTCCATCAGCGTCCGCGCGAGGACTTGCGGCGCCTCGTGGGCCGGACTCACGAGCGGCAAGCCGCCTTCGAGCAGAACGAGCCGGTCGATGCGCTCCACGAAAGTCGCAGCGAACAGCATCGCGACCGCGGCGCCTGCCGAATGGCCGAGCAGGCTCAGCCGCGGCCAGCCAAGCTGGTCGGCGACTTCGAGCGAATCGCCGACATCTCGCCAGATGCTGTACGAAGCGTCGGCGGAGCGAAAATCAGACAGGCCGTGTCCCGCGAAATCGAGTGCCACGACGCGGCAACCGTCGAGCAACGGCGCGAGCAGGTCGAACGTGCCAGCGTTGTCGAGCCACCCGTGCAACGCGAGCAGCGGCCGGCCGAGTGAATCGCCCCACTCGGTGCCCGCAAGCGTAAGCCCTGGCAATTTGAAGCGTCGTTCGCGGGGCGTCACTCGGGTTTGCCCCCTACTGAAAAGTCGCGGGCGTGAGGGTTCGCGGACATTGCGCCAGGTCACTCATCTTCCATGCGCGATTCGCGACCCGCTGCCATGCCATCTCGGCCAGAGGTCGCGCCCTCCTCCCGATGACATCGGCCAGTCACGCCCACTCCAGGCTGATTCGGTGTCACGGTCATCTGGACTTCTCCGATTCCGCGTCGAGCACGGCAGCGCCCGGCCCTGTTTGCAGCGATGCCAGGCGCTGACCGTCGCTTGTCGGTCCGGGTGACGCGAGCGCAGCGCTCCCCAGTCGCTCGCGTAGCACCTCGGCTGCCTCGGTCATCATCAACTCGCCGAGCTGCGCGACATGACGGTTGCGCCAACTCTCCAAGGGCGTTCCCTTGACCCACTGGTTGAAAGCACCCAGCGCCGGCCCGCAGTGAATCTGATAGTTGACCTTGTCTTCCGCATCGCCCCGACTGGCAAGGCGGGCCGAGTGAACGAAGTACCAGCGGAACACCGCCGCCATCTTCCTCTTGGGATGACTGAGGATCGGTTCGAGCGCGTTCGGCAGCCATTTGCGGTAGTAGGCCTCGGTCTCCCGCCAGACCTCCTCGAAGGTGCGCTTGAAGACTTTCTCCTCTATCTGCCTGCGTACGGCCGGCTCGATCGCCTCCAGCGATTCGTAGCGCAGATACGTCTCGTACAGCTTGTTGGCGCGCGGCGCGAACAGCAGCCCCCGCTTTACGACCTGAACGCGCGCGCCGATCTCGAACATGTCTACCGCCGGCGCGTAATCGGTATCCTGCACGTTCAGGCCCTGCAGGATGTCCTTGACCGCATCGCTAGTCTCCGCCTCAACCGTGCACTGGTTGATCGATCCCGTCACGATGAAGTCCGCGCCGAGCATGAACGCGGCGACCGCGGCTTCGGGTGTTCCAATGCCGCCAGCGAGACCCACATGAATCGGCCTGCGGTATCGGCAAGCTCCCTGGATTCGCTTGCGCAACGCCAACATCGCCGGCATCAGGACGCAAGCGTTTCCGCGATCGGTATGGCCGGCCGAGTCCGCTTCCACACAGATGTCGTCCGCCGCGGGAATCTCAGAGGCCAGCATCGCCTCACTCTCCGTGATCGCGCCCTGTGACACGAGCGTTCGCAACAGCGGGGCCGGCAGCGGATTCATGAAGGCTTCAGCCACCTCCGGCCGCGAAAGCTTCGCCAGGATTCTGCGCGGACTCACGATCTCGCCCGTCGCAGAGCGGCGCAGGCCGGCGCAACGCAGGCGGGCCAGCGGCAACGAAATCTGCGCATACGCGGAGGCTTCGATGAACGGCACAGCCCTTTCGAGATAGAGCTCGACGGTCCGCCGCTCGAGCTCCGGATCCTGCGGACTGGCAAGCAGATTGACGCCGAACGGCTCGCCGCCCGGCAGGCCCGCCCTGATTTGCTCGATCGCCTCGGCGATCGCGTCCACCTTGAGACCGCCCGCCCCGAGGTTACCCATCAGGCCGGCCCTGCCCATCGCGATGACGAGCTTCGGCGACGCGATTCGCCTGTACATCGATCCGGAGAGGTACGCGTACTTGATGCTGTACACATCTCGAAAGGCGGCGCTGCCGAATCCTTGAGGCGACACGAATACATTGGCTACGCGCATCCGGTTCGCCCTAGGATGCGATCGCGACGCCGGCCGACGGCGCCTCGGATGCAATCCCTTCTCCCAGAGCGGCCAGTGCGAGCGCACGGCTGTAGCGCCTGACCTCGTCCACGGAACTCTCCACATCTACCGTTGCGAGGTACTGCAGGACGGCGGTCAAGCCATCGATGTAACGATCGACGCGCGCCCGGCTGTACGTCGCCGTCGCGTAGGTGACTGATACGGCCATTTCATCTCCACGCGGCACGAATCTCACTGAGAAGGGCGTGAAATCCGTCTCGCAGCGGATCGAATAGCGGCTCCCCGCGCGTGGCTCGTCGTCGCCGGTCCAGACATTGAAGACCGTATTGCCGTGTATGCCCGGATAGTTCTCGAACGAGTAGAGCGGCATTGAATGAAAGGTCTCGGCCGATACGCGCGCAACGCTATCGCGCAACGCAATCTTCGCCGCAACGGAGTTCATCGAATGCAGGAGCATCGCGCCCTGCTGTTCCTGGACCTCTTGAAGCAGCTCACGCAACGTGATGCCGCTGCAGATCCGCAGGCGCATTATTCCAACATCCACGATCGGACCCAGCATCTTGCGTGTACCCGGAAACAACCGCATGTTCGAGAGCACCTTCACGAAGGTCTCCTCGTCCTCCGCCTGATTCAGCTGCTGAAGGAACAGCGCGGTTGCGCTCAGGCACAGACTGTTCGGCGAGACCTGCACTTCACTCGCGCGCCGGCGCACCCTTTGCGCAACGCTGCTCTTCAGGAAGAACACAATCCTTTCGCCCGCCGCATCGTTACCGGCGGCACCGCCGTCCGTCGGGAACGTCAGCACACGCAGATTTCGCACGCTCTCGAGGTTCCAGTCGTAATTCTTGCGATACAGGCCTCGGCCAATACCGTGCTCCCTCAGCACGCGCGCGAAGTCCGCGAACTGAATGGCCGGCTCGAGGGTGGGTTCTGTTCCTGCCAGCAAGGCATCGTAGATCGCCATCAAATCCTGCAAGAGCAGCGCGTAGCTCGTGCCGTCGGTCACCACGTGATGCATACCGAGAATCAGATGCGCGTGTCCCGGAATGCCCTGGTGCAATGACGCCCGGAACAGCGGCAGTGAGGAAACGTCATACCGATGCAGCTCCTCCTCGCGGACCAGCCGCGCAATCTCTGCACGTCGCTGGTCGTTGTCGGCATCCGGATAGGCGCTCGGGCACTGAAGCAGTGTCGGACGAAACTGGTCGGCATCGATCACGTTCGCGACCAACTTGCCGTCCTTCCTGAGGTACACAGTTCGGAGGATCGAGTGACGTTGCACGACGCGAAGCAGCGCTTCCTGCAGTACGTCCGCGCGAACGTCCCGGCCGAGATCCAGCGCGGCGGCCGTGGAAGTCCGTGCGGCGACCAGGTTGCGGTTGCAGAACAGTTCCTGCACAGGAGTGACCGGCAGATCCCCATCGAGGACTCCGGTGTTGACAACGCGCATTGAATCGTTGGTCTCGAGTGATCGCCCCGGGCCACCGAACAGCGATGCGGTGGTTTCCGGATAGCGCTCCATGAAATAACGAGCGAGTCGCTGCACTGAGCGCTGCTCGAACAGGAGCGTTCGCGGCAGGTCCCCGAATGCCTGTTGCAGTCTCGTGACCAGGCTCACGGACATTAACGAATCGACGCCGAGACTCTCGAAGCTCCTGCGGCTGTCGAGGCGTTCCGGCGTGCAACCCACGACCTCCGCAACCAGCATCTTGAGATGTCGCCTCAGCGCAGGCCCCGCGCGATCTCCCGGACCGTTCACTCCATCGTGTGTAGTCAGCTCGACCGCTGCGCTCGTGGATACAGGAATCGGCTCCTGTGGAGTCGCCGTGTCTACGCGTAACACAGGCACCAACGATGCCGGCGCCACCTCACTCGGGCCCGTGTGACTCGGAATCCAGTACTTCTCACGCGCGAACGGATACGTTGGCAGCGAAATCCGGGCCCCGGTTTCCCGGAAGAGACGTTCGAGATCCAGCGGGCAGCCCGCCACGTACCGCGAACCGAGCGCCGCCAGTGTCCGCGCACTCTCGGGTGCACGGCGCTGCTGCACGATGCGCTCGATCTCCTGTCGCGCCTCCTCGGCAATCGACTGGGGTGGACGGTCCATATGATCGCTCCAGTATCCGGTCGCCACCCGCGCGCCTGCATGCCCTGTGAGCCAGCCGCTCAAAGTTTGTGCGAGCTCATGGCAGTTCTCTACGACACAGGCGAGCCGATACTCGAAATGCTGGCGGCCCAATGCAAGCGTGTACGCGACGTCACCGCAATGCGCCGTCTTTTCTTCGAGACAAAACCGGGCCAGCTCTCGCGCACGCTGCTGAAGCGCCTCCGCGGTTCTCGCGGAGAGCAGGATCAGGCATGCCGGCTGCTCGTTGCGGGGTCGCTCCGTCGTGTCCGGCTCCTCGAGCACCATGTGAACATTCGTGCCCCCGAATCCGAAAGAGTTGATCGCAGCCCTGCGCTTGCCTTCCGCCGGCGGCAACCACGGCCTGCCCGCGGCGTTGACGTAGAACGGCCCTCCTTCGAGGTCGATCTCGGGATTGAGCGTATCGAAGTGCAACGATGCGGGGATGAATCGGTGCCGGAACGCCATCAGCACCTTGATGAGCGAGGCGACACCCGAAGCGTGAACGCAGTGACCGATGTTCGTCTTGATCGAACCGATGGCGCAGTACCCGGCTCGGTCATTGCGTTTGCGGAACGAGCGCGTCAGGGCACGGATCTCTATCGGATCACCCAGGCGCGAGGCTGTTCCATTCGCCTCGACCAGCTGAATGCTGTCTGGCGCGACATGGAAGTCCCGGTACACCTGAGTCTGCAGCGCCTCCTGCGCTTCGGCACTCGGTGCGGTAATGCCATTGGACCTGCCGTCCTGATTCATACCCGTCGCAATGATCACGCCGTACACGTGGTCCTTGTCACGAATCGCCTCCGCGGCACGCTTCAACACCACGGCTCCGACACCCTCGGCTGGCACGAATCCGTCCGCTTCCCGATCGAACGCGCGAACGCGACCTGCGCGAGAGAGCATCCCGGCTCTCTGCGCGGCGATGTGGAACGCCGGGGTCGACTGAACAAATACTCCGCCCGCCACGGCAAGATCGATCTCGCCGGACCGCAGAGCTAGTGCTGCGATTTGCACAGCCGCCAGCCCGCTGGAGCACGCCGTGTCAATTGCCACTGCCGGACCGTGTAGGTCGAGGTGGTACGCGATGCGCGCCGGAATGATTGAGGCCGCCTGCCCCCACAATGCCTGTGGAGGCGCGTCATCCCCATAGAGCCGACTGTAGTCGCTCATGCCGCAGCCGACGTACACGCCGCATCTCGCGTTTTGAATAGAAGGGCCCGAATAGCCGGCATCTTCCAGAGCGGACCAGCCTTCCTGCAGGAAGAGCCGCTGCTGCGGATCCATGTATCGCGCTTCCGTCTCCGAGATGTGAAAGAAGCCGGGATCGAACTCATCAATGCCTGAGAGAAAGCCGCCGGCATTGCAGACATCGGCCTGACCATTCCGCGCGGCCAGGGCTTGCAGGTCCCAGCGAGTCACGGGCGAAGTGAGCGCGCGGCCGTCCACGAGGTTCCTCCACAGCTCGCGAACGTCTTCGGACTGCGGGAACCGACCGCTGAGTCCGACGATGGCGATCTCAAGCGGCGGCGCCTCCGCAGCGCTCGGAGCAGCGGCAACGCGACCGGAGCGCGCTTCCACTCGCACAGCTTCGGTCACGCTGGGTCCCCGCATCTGCGGCAACGGCACGACGGGGCCCAACTCGTCTGCTCGGCGCCCTGGCGGGGCGGAGCGCGGCGCGACAGGCTTGAGATGCGCAAGGATGTACGCCGCCAGCTTCCTGACGGAGCTGTGGTCGAAGAGGCTCGTCGCGTTGAGCTCGATCTGCAGCGACTCGTTGAGCCGTTGGACGAGTGTGATGCCGCTGATGGAGTCGACTCCATAGTTCGCGAACGGATCGGTTCGATCGATCGTCGCGCGATCCACCTTCAGCTCCGTGGCGAGCAGGTCGAGGATCACGTCTTCGACGACGCGATCCAGTTCTGCGGCGTCCTGCGTCGGTTCCGCGAGCGGCGTCCTGCTGGTCAGCGCCCCCTCATCAGCGAGGACGCTCGGCGACTCTAACGCAGGGCTATCGGGGCGAACCTGGGCGCTCGCGCTATCGACGACGATAATGCCGTCGCTCTCGCACAGGATCAGCTGCCTGTCGCCGTTTCGTCGTGTCGCCATCGGAAAGCTGACGTTCCGGAAGCCTTGCTTGCTCAGTAGCCGTGCCCAGCCCCGCATCGACACGATTGGCCCGCCAGCCAGACGCAGCGCCTCATCCTCGAACCTCCACCAGCCATCGAGCAGGCCGAACGTTAGATGAGCGAGGAGACTTGGCCGGACGAGTTCCTCGAGCAGGAGGCCGCCCGCGGATTTCAGCAGGGCCCGCGTGTTCTCGAGCGCTCGCGCCAGATTCGCCGTGGCATGCAGCACGTTGGAGGCCACTACGAGGTCATAAGAGCCGGGCGAAATGCCCTGCGAGCCGGGTGATCGCTCGATATCCAGCAGACGACAGCGCAGGTACGGCGCGCTTCGCCCGAAGCGCAAGCGCGCACGGGAGAGGAACGCTTGCGAGATGTCAGTAAATGTGTACTCGTCAATGTACTCGCGGAACGGCTCGAGAGCAGCGAGAACCGGCTCACTCGCGCTTCCGGTGCCTGCGCCTATTTCGAGAATCCGGACTCTCTCGGGCCGTCCTGCTGCACGAAATGCCTCACAGTAGCCGGCCACGATACGCGCCATGTTCCGATGGCAGACCGCGCCGAAGGGATCGGATCGGTAGAGGTCTTCGACAAGCTCGAGCGTGCCGCCCGGGAAGAGAACATCCGTTGCACTTGCCGAGCCGGTCAGGATCTGCGGCAAGGCGCTGAGCGCGCGCCTCAGCATCGGCAACAGATAGCCTGTCCCTGCCTGGGACTCCCACTGTGCGAGGGCTTGTTGCAAGTCTCTCACTCGGCCGGAATCGAAGGTGGCCGACTCACTAGCGCGCGAGTACCGGCCGTCACGGCAGGTCAGCAATTTATTCCCTACGAGCAGGTCCGCCGTGGCGCGGAGCCAGCGCACGTACTTCGGCCGAATGCCCGCGTTGCGCGCCATCTCATCCAGTGTTCGAGGTTCATCGAGACCGCCGTGCAAAGCCTCGAGCGTAGCGAGCACGATCTGCGCCACGTCGCGCTCGAACTCCTCTGGCAGACTCGGCGCAACGCCGTCGGCCGTCGTGTTCAGGATGTCGGAGACGCGCGTGATCGACACCCGCGCGCGCTCGCTTGCCGCGACAGCTTTGTATGGAGCGATCGGCAACGACGCGAGAACGTCCGGCTTTCCGACTTTGATCACGGCCATGCGGATGCGGGGTAGAGACAGCGCGGTCTCGATGGCGGTGAGTGCTTCCGGAAGCTCAATGGATGCCATGCCGGCGCGTGCCATCCGGTCGCGAAACTCTTTCGTCGCTACAACGCCTACGCTTCCCCAGAACGACCAGTTCAAGACTCTCACCGCGAAACTCACGCGCCGCGCGAGCGCCACCGCGTAGGCGTCGCTAAAACTGCAGGCCGCCACGTAGTTGCTTTGACCAGCCGGACTGAAGTACGCGGCCGACGACGAGAAGAACAGCAGAAAGTCCAGGTCGTCGCCCTTGAACGTCTCGCCGACATGTACGCTGGTATCTGCCTTCGAGCGCAGTGTGTCGAGCAACTGCCGCTCGCTCATCTGGGCGAGACTCTGATCCGCCAGCACGATCGCAGAATGAATGACCCCATGAATGCGTGGATGGCGCTTACGGATCTGATGACATGCACTCACGAAGCTGTCTCGATCTGCGGCGTCGGCGCAGACGTATTCCGGCCTCAAGCCGGCGTGCGCGACCTTGCTCCGCAGGGCATCGATCTGCGCATTCTGTGGCGTTCTTCCGATCCAGATGATCGTGGCCTGGTAGCGCGCGATCATGTACTCCGACCACGCGCTACCTATACCGCCGGCCCCGCCGATAACGATGTAGACGCCGCCGTGTCGGTAGAGGCTATCGCTCGAGGCACGGCGGTTCTCCAATTCGATCAGTCCCAGCTCATACCATTGCGAATACCGCAGAACGTTCGCGCTGGACTGCCGACTCGTTGGTAAGGAGGCCAACTCGGCGAGGGGCCATTCGGACCGCGCATCCAGATCGACGACAGTGACGGTCCAGTTGCGATACTCGTTCGCGAGCGAACGCAGATAGCCGTGCAGGGCGGCGGGCGCCGGGAACGCCGGCTCGCTTGCGTGAACGGCATAGCACTCGCGACTGAGCGCATAGCAGCGCAGTGGCTTGCTCGCGTAGCCTGCACGCAGCAGCTCTTTGAACACGTGGAATGCAGCGAGAACCTGACGCTCTTCGTCCTCCAGCACGCCCGCATCGTCGCGCAACGCAGGGCTGATCAGGATCAGCGTATCAATGAGTTGCTCGGAGAGGCTGGCCGCCAGTCGTGCCTCGTCCGCACGGTCATCGATAGAGCAACAGATGAGGCGCGTGCATACAGAAGCAAGCGCTTCGTGCTCGTCGCTCGTGCCGCCGACGACCAGCGCTGTTCCGAACGAGGCGGCACTTGCCGTACCCAACCGCGCCGGCTGCGCGAGCCATTCCGACACCAGTGTGTGAAGGACGGGCGCCGGTTCTCCGGTCGCCGCCCTGGGACCGGCAACGACCGGCGGCGAGCCTGCAGTCGCCCCGGTCCAGTACGTCGCGAGCTGGAACGGATAGGTCGGCAGAGTGATCCGCAGCGCCTGCTGGTCCTTGTATAAGGCGCTCCATTCGATATCTCTTCCTTCCGACCAGGCGCGGGCCAGCCTCATGAGTTCAGCGGCGTTGCCGCGAGCCGCGCCGGCGATCGTCCCGAGGCTCAAGTCCGCAACATCGGCGCCGGTCTGGTGCCTGAGACGAGCGCTACCGCGGAACAGATCTGCAACGGCGCCATCGCCGTCCACGAATGCCCGCAGCTTGTCGACAAGAGACGCCACCGAGCCCACCACCACCGCAAGCCGCTCGGACATCGCGTCCCGTCCGATCTGAAGCGTGTACGCGATGTTACGAAGATCGGCATCGCGATAGCCTGCGGTCGAGATCGCAGATGCGAGATTTTCCGCCTGCCTCTGCAAAGCCCCCGGTGTCCTGGCCGACAGGCAGATGAGCACGCTGCCGTCGGGAGCCCCCCGAGGCGCCCGCGGCGGCAAATATTCCTCCACGATGACGTGCGCGTTGACGCCGCCGATGCCGAAAGAGCTCACGCCTGCGCGCCTCGGCAGCCGCATGCCGTCACGGTCCTTCCGCGCGCTCCATTTCGTGGTCTCGTTGACCAGGTAGAACGGGGTATCAGAGAGATCGATGTACGGATTCACTTCCTCGCAATGCAGGCTCCGCACGAGAGTCCCGTGCTTCATCTGCAACAGCACCTTGATGAGACCCGCAACGCCCGCGGCAAGCTCCAGATGACCGATCTGAGTCTTTACCGCGCCAATGCCACAAGAGGCCGGAGTGGTGTCGCCGCCTCCGAAGCGATCCGCCAGCGAGCCAAACGCTGCCTTGAGCGCCTCGACCTCCACGGGATCGCCGAGAGCTGTGCCCGTGCCATGCGCCTCGATATAGGAAATCGTGCGCGGATCGATTCCCGCGCGCGAGTACACGTCCTGAAGCAGCGCGGCCTGCGCCTTCGAGCTCGGCGCAGTGAACGAGGTGGCCCTGCCGCCGTGATTGACACCACTCCCCCGGATCACGCCGTAGATGTGGTCGCCGTCGCGCTCCGCGTCGTCGAGGCGCTTCAGCACCAGCACACCTACTCCCTCTCCGCGTACGTATCCGTTGGCGCCACTCGAGAAGGTCCGGCAGCGGCCATCCGGGCTCAGCATGTTCGCCCGCGCGTAACTGATGTGCACCTTGGGCGACACAATGACGTTCACGCCGCCGACAATCGCCATGCGGCACTCATGCGTCGACAGACTCTGAACGCCGCGATGGATCGCAACGAGCGCACTCGAGCATGCGGTTTCGATAGCCTCGCATGGGCCATGCAGGTCCATGAAGAAGCTCATGCGCGCGGGGCCCACCGAAGGCACGCGCGCGATGGCGCCGTAACCCTCCGGCGCGATGCCCGAATGATCCACCAAGCCGCTATAGCCACTCGTGCCGGTGCCCATGTAGACGGCCGTGTCGCTCCCGGCGAGAGACTTCGCCGAATAGCCCGCGTCTTCAACTGCCTTCCAGGTCTCCATCATGAGCAGCCGCTGATGCGGATCCATCAATTCGGCTTCGTGGGGGGAGATGTTGAAGAACAACGGATCGAAATCGCACACACCCGCGATGAACGCGCCCCATTGCAACGAAGGCAGCAGGGGCTCATCTGAGCGCCCTCCGAAGTACGCCTCGCGATCAGCCCTGTCCTCGGGAATCGTGCTGACACAGTCGACGCCGCGAACGAGGTTCTCCCAGAACGCCTCGACATCCCCGGCGAGGGGGAAACGCCCACTCATGCCGATAATGGCCACCGCTACCGCTGCGCCCGACGGCTGCGCGACAGCCTCAACACGTGAGGACTCGACCCTTGGCCCTGAGGATACCGGTGGGGTCACTGGCTCATCTTCCAACGTGAGCGCCGTGCGCGCCGGCGAAGTCGACTCCATCGCAACGAGCAATGCGATTTCTGGTCCACCTTCCGAAGGCGGTTCCAGCTGTGTCGCGGGTTCGTCATTCGCGAACGCCGCGGCACTGGTCTCGGCGAGGAATTCCGCGAGACTTCCCAGTGTGGGGTGCTCGAAGAAGATCGTCGGCGCGAGCTCGAGCGAGAATCGCTGATTCAGCTCATTGGTGAACTCAATGAGCGATACGGAATCGAAGCCGAATGCGCTGAGCTCGGCGCTCGAGTCGGCTTCCTCAATCGGAATGCGCAGCAGGCGCGTCATGCTCTCGGCCAGCAGTTGCACGATCTTCTCGGCGGACGCGGATGCGGCGTCCGCCACCGAAACGGCAACATCCGCCGCCACCGACTGCTGCCGAGCCTGCGCGGCGCTAACGGCGTCCTCGGCAACGTCTTCCACCCGATCCTGCCCAATGCAAGCAACCCAGGGCCGGATCTTCTCCGCGTCGCCAGACGCAACTACGACCTGCGACTCACCGCTGGCCCACGCGCGATCCAGCACCTCAATGCCCGCCGCGCTGCTCATGGCGGCGAGACCGAGCGTCCGCTCGAGGTATTCGTCGACTGCTTTGTCGACGCGCATCCCGCCGTCCTTCCAGTTGGGCCAGTCGATCGCGAGCGTTCTGCCGCTGGCCTCGCCTTTCCCGACGAGGTTGTTGCGGTAACCGGCATAGGTATCGAGGAACGCGTTCGCTGCGGCGTAGTCCGTTTGACCGGCGTTTCCCGTTTCGCTCACCAACGAGGAGAACAGAACGAAATAGTCCAGCGGCAAATGGCGCGTAGCGCGGTCGAGATTGCAGGCCCCGTGGATCTTCGGCGCCGCCACGGCCGCCAGATCGCCGTCGGCCTTGTTCCATATATAGTTGTCGCGCAGAAGGCCCGCGCAATGGACTATTCCGTTGAGCGTCCCGAAATCCCTCTCGATCGATGCGATGAGCTCGCGAACGGCCGCCGGCCGTGCGACGTCGCATTGCATGTAGCGGACGCGCTGAGCGCCGGAAAGCACCCTTAGCCAGTCGGCGAGTGACTCCCCTTCCCTGCGACCCGCGAGAATAATCGTGCTGCCCGGAGCCTTTCTGAGAATCTCCGGTATCAGGATGCGACTGATCGCACCACCACCGCCCGTGACGAGATGCACACCATCCGCTCTCCACGGAAACGGGGACGACGGCACAACGAGGTCGGCGGTGATCTCGCGCAGGACGCGCGTCTCGATGTGCCCGTTGCGATACCGCACACGAGTGAGCCCAGGCTGGCCGCCGACCTCCCGTGCAAGGCTGATGAGGTCCTCGGCTTGCGGCCACGTTTCGATCTCGATCACCTGCGCGTTCAGCCACGGCATTTCCCGGGCTGCGCTGGCGAGTAGCGCGAAGAGCCCGCTCGCACCGAGGGCATCCGCTTGCGTCACGACCGCCTGCAGGAGTGTGTCGCCTCGACGCTCTTTCGCCGCAAGCGCCGCCACCTTTTTCGAAAACCTCTCGAGAAGAGAGATCGTCTGCGTGGCGAGATCGTCGCCCGCTGCGCCGCAGTCCACATGGTCGATCTCGCACGTCGGATCGCTCAAACCCTCTCGCACACGAGTCGGGTAATTCGGCTCGAGCGCTCCAAGCAAGATGAGGCGACGCGCTGCCGCCGTCCTGGGCGTCCTCGCGAACGCGGGGGCGCGCTCCCAACGGGGCACAAAGAGCAGCGTGCTGGATGATGCCCTCCCTCGCTCTTGTCGGACTTTACCTGTCAATCGCCTGAAGCTGGCGCAGAGCTGTCCGTCCTCGCTCAGCAGATCGATATCCAGCGCAAACCTCAAAGGACGCTCGCCCGCGCGCGGCAGAGGATCCGACAGCCTGACGTGTGCCCACATGCGCGGCTGACACACCCGATACAGCCGCAATTCCTGCAACTGAAAAGGCAGCAGAAGCTGTTCTGGTGTGCCCGAATCCATGAGTGCAATCGAGGCCTGCAACGCTCCATCCGCGAGACCGGGCTGAAGCACATACTCCCGTACCGTGGAGACGAGGTCCGCCGGCACTTGTAGCCGCGCAAGCACTTCGTCCTCGCCGCGAAAGATCTCCTGAACGACGCGGTGACTGTGACCGTACTCGATGCCGAGCGCAGCGAACCGCCTGTACGTTTCTGGCCCGTCGATCACTCTCGCGCTGCACCTTCTTCGAAGTTGCCGCATGTCGACCGCCGCAATGGTGCTGCTCTGCAGCTCACGAACCGTTCCGGCGCTGTGAAGGAGATCTGCGCCGCCAGTCGCACCCGACGTATGCACTTCGTACCGCCACGCTCCCTCTGTCGCCTCCGTCAGCGCCAGACTGACTTCGACAGGCGCAGCGTCCACGACGATCGGACGCCGCCAGTCCACCCCGCAGATCGATATCGCAATTTCCGGTAACGCAGCGATGGAGCGTTTTTTTGAACGGAGCAGGGCCTCCGCTGCCATTTCCAGATAAGCGACGGCAGGCAGAATCTTCTGATTCTGTACGCAATGATCCCGGAGAAACGTCTCGGAGCCGTCGAACACGGATGTGTACCGAGCTCCCTCTTCCGCCCGTGTTTCACTGTGCACGAGCGCAGATCCTTCCATCGGCGCTGCAGCTTCTCCTGCAACCGATGTGATGGCCACCGGCCCTTCGCGGCGATGGCCCGAGGCGCTGACGACACCGGGAACGTCGAACCAGTGCTTCTTGCGGGAGAACGGATATGTCGGCAACGAAATCCGGCGTGGGACGTAATCGTCCTTGCCATGCCCCGAGTGCAGCTGTGACCACTCTACGTCGAGACCCTTCGCCCAGAGCTCGAGCACCGAGAGATACTTGCCGTCGTCGAACCACTTCTGGACGAGGATCTGGAACTGCGCATCTTCCGTGAATGCATGCAGCTCCTTGCCGAGCTTGCCGTCCTTGCCGATATACGCGGCCGGTATGCGCTCGTCACCCTGAACAAAGGCGGTCAGCTTTGCACGAAGCTCATCCACCGAGTGCACCAGCATCACGAAGCGGCAAGGCATTGCTTCGCGCCCCACCTGTAAGGTGTAGCCGATATCGGCGAGCGACCTTACGGCATCGTCCCCGCCGTGAACGATCAAGTCGTCCAGCGCCAGAAGGAGATCTCTCGCCTGCTGGACGAGGACGTCAGAGGTGCGCGCACTGATCGGAACGACGACGGGAAGACGCGGCGTCCCCGCGGCATGCTCCGTGCTTGCCTCCTGATACTCCTGCACGATGACATGCGCATTTGCGCCACCCGCGCCGAATGAAGACACGCCGGCCGTTCTTGGCAGACTGAATCGCCTCCCGTCCGCCGACTCACGCGAGATCGCAGGCCAGGGAGCAAGCTCCTGCTGAACGAGGAACGGCGTACTTGCAAAGTCGATCGCCGGATTCAGCTTTGCGCAGTTCAGCGTGGGGGCGATTTGCTGGTGCTGCATCTGCAGAACGATCTTGATCAGACCGGCGATGCCGGCAGCCGACTCCAGGTGCCCAATGTTGGTCTTGACGGAACCGATCGCACAGAACTGCCGCTCCGCGGTGTCAATCGCGAACGCGCGAGTCAGACCATCGATCTCGATCGGATCTCCGAGCGAGGTTCCAGTGCCATGCGCCTCGATGTAGCCGATATCGGAGGCCCGCACACCAGCGGTCTCGATTGCCTGCCTGACCGCCCTCGCCTGCGCCTCGGGGCTCGGCACGGTGTAACCGCTAGTCTTACCGCCGTGATTGATGCTCGTACCTTTGATGACCGCGTGGATATGATCGCGATCGGCTACAGCCTTCGACAGAGTCTTCAGCAGCACGGTCGCAACGCCCTCGCCGGGCACGAACCCGTTTGCGCCCTCACCAAACGCGCGGCACACACCATCGGCCGACAACATCCGGCGCGTAGAAAGATCGACATACGTTGCGGGATGCGAGAACAGGTTCACACCGCCCGCAATAGCCATGTCGCATGCCCCGCTGCGCAAGTGCTCGCAGGCCTCGTGAATCGCCGTCAGCGACGCCGAGCAATGCGTATCGATCGGCATGCTCGGTCCCTTGAGGTCAAGCAGATATGAGACGCGGTTGGCGATGGAGCCGAAATTGGTATGCGGGAGGGTTCGGTCGTTGTGCCGCCACAGCTCCGGCCCGTGCAATTCGAAGCCCATCTGCGTGACGCCCACGAAAACGGCCACGCGGCTCTGATACTTCGCTGCGAGAACCTTGCGCGTGTACCCCGCCGCCTCGAGCACCTTCCAGCAGCTCTGGATGAATATTCGCTCCTGCGGGTCGATGACGATCGCTTCACGCGGGGAAATATTGAAGAAGAGCGCGTCGAACTCCGCAAACTGCTCGAGGAACGCACCCCACTTGCTGTAGCTGCGCCCGTCCCGCACGCTCTTGTCGACATCGGGCTCGTAGAAGCCCTCGAGAGACCAGCGGCTCGCAGGGATCTGCGTGATGCTGGATCTTCCCTGTTGGAGATTTCGCCAGAAACTGCGGGCATCCGCGGCATCGGGGAAAACGCAGTCGAGGCCGACGATCGCGATATCCTCGTCCGCCCGGTGCCGGCCGGGGCGCATCGCGACGGCCTTGGGGCCCCCTCGTTCAAGGGTCTGCAAGACCGGACGCGAAGCGGCACTACCAACGGCCGCCCCCGTGTGCTCCCGCGCGACCGGTGCAGCACCCACCCAGCGAGCGCACCCATCGAAGTGTCCATCCACCAGGTATGCGGCGACACTCTGCAGAGTGCGATGCTCGAACAGCAGTGTTCGGGGAAGTGCGTCGAAGTGCGCGGCCAGCCGATCGTTCAGGAAATTCACCATCAGCGAATCGATGCCATAGGTGTCGAACGTTTCGACCTCGCTGATCTCATCGGAGCGCAGCTGAGCGTATTCCGCAATCAGCCCCTTGAGCCGGTTGACCACCATTTCGCGAATCCCGTGGCGGCCCTGGGCCGTCGGGGGCACGCGTGCTCCAGACACACTCAGGGCAATATCGGACAGAACGGCGAGCGTCCGGCCGTGTGACTCCGTGACATGGATGCTCCAGAGATCGCCGGGTAACGCTTGCCTCTGGGAGCGGAAGTTGAAGTACACCGATCCCTGAGCCTGCAACGCCTCAGTGTCGACGTCGATCGCGCGAACCTGCAATAGAGTGACCCGACGACCTTCGAACACACGGCGACTCAGCAGCGAGGCGGCCGTCTGCAGCAATCCGTCGAAGAGTCGATCCCGAGAGGTCGCTGCCAGGCTTACAGCCTCACCAGCGTAGTTCCACGTTTCGCGTGGACCGGCCAGCGCGTCCGCGCTCCGGGCAACTCGCACCTCGCCGCGACAGAACACCTCGGGGCTGGCAGTGCCCTCACCGCCGGCGGCGGTGTCGCCCCGCGAGTGGATCTCGAAGGACACGGTGTCGCCCTCGCCCGGAAACACGCTCGTAAAGATGCAGTCGATGCCCGCCACTCCACGCGCACCACTGCTACCCCACTCAATGGCTTCGAAGTGAAGCACCTGAGAAGGGGCATCACCCGAGGACGACGAGTCGCGAACCGCCGCGAGCGCCAGGTCGAGGTAGGCCCCATCGTTCAGGATTCCCCCGGACTCCGCGGCCTCGCGTGCCTTGGCGTCTATCGCGGCTAGCCAGGAGCAATACCGCTGGTGTGAAAGGCTGGAGACGTTGCGATGGAGCAAGGACTGGCCGGCAATTGCGCCCACAGACTCCGAGCCCCGGAGAGGTCGCTCGCTGCGCTCCAGCCAGTAGCGCTGCCCCGCGAAGGGGTATGTCGGCAGCCTGAGCCGGTACGGAAGCTGATCCCTGGGCTGTGTTTCGTATAGCGCGTCCCAGTTCACGTCGAGACCATTGACCCAGAGCCGCAGCAGCTTGTCGTGCCGTCCGCGCTCCCACCAGCTGCGCACGACGTCCTTCAACTGTGCCTCTTCGGCAAGATCTTCGAGGACGCTCGCGGCGGCCTTGTCACGCGTGCGATACAGATCGGGTTGACCGGAAGAGTCATTCAGAAACGCGTCGAGTCGCTGCCGCACCTCCGCGAGGCTGCGCGCAGTGAACGCAAGGCGCCATTCGAACGCTTCGCGGCCGAGCTGCAGCGTGAACGCGATATCCCGCAGAGATCGATCGTCGAAGCGATCGGCTGGAAGGGCTTCTGGACTGAGCGCATCCAGCAACTCCCGCGCCTTTGCCTGCAACTGCCCGGGCGTGCGCGCCGACAACGGAATGATCACCGGTACCGCGTTCACCGGCCGCGGCCTGCGCTCATCGCAACCCATTACGATGATGTGCGAGTTCGCTCCACCGGCACCGAACGAGGAAACACCCGCGACGCGGGGAGAGCCGATGTCGCCGCGATCCGAGCCGGGGCGCGGCCAGGGCAACGGGCTCGAAGGAACCCGGAAAGTCCCTCGTGAGAAATCGATGGCGGGATTGGGAGGCAGCGCATGCAGCGACGGCGCGATGGTTCCGTGCCTGATCTGCAGCAGAGCCTTGGTGAGCCCCGCGATACCGGCCGCGCTTTCACAATGGCCGATGTTCGCCTTGATCGAGCCGATCGCGCAGCCTCGTGGTACGCGGCCGCGCTCACCGAACGCGCGCTCGACAGCGGCCATCTCGATTGGATCGCCTAATGCAGTGCCGGTGCCGTGCGCTTCGATGTACCCGACCGTGACGGGATCGATTCCGGATTTGCCGAGGCAATCCGCGATGAGCTCGGCCTGCGCCCGCGAGCTGGGGACCGTATAGCCGCTGGTCCGGCCTCCGGCGTTCAGCGCACTCGCCTTGACGATCGCGTAGATGTGATCGCGGTCTTCGCGCGCTTTCGCGAGCGGCTTCAGCAGCACCGCGCCCACGCCTTCACCCGGTACAAATCCATCTGCACTGGCTCCGAACGGGCGACAGTGCGGACCCGCTGTGAGCATGTTCAATTCCGAGAGCCTGATGTAGTGCGCTGGGCTGACGACAAGATTCACGCCGCCCGCAATGGCACATTCGCACTCCCCGCGACGAATGCTCTCCAACGCGTAGTGAATTGCGGTCAGCGAGGAGGAGCAGGCGGTGTCAACTGCGACGCTCGGGCCCTGGAAATCGAAGACATAGGAGAGCCTGTTGGGAATGGACCAGTAGCTGACTCCCGACGGGTAGTTACCGTTCATCACACCGACGAAAACGCCGACCCTCTTATCGCGGCTCAGTCCACCAGGCACGTGGCCCGCATCCTCGATACAGGCGTACGCCACTTCCAGGAAGAGGCGCTCCTGCGGGTCCATCCTCCTGGCCTCTGCAGGCGTGATGTGAAACATCTGCGGCTCGAAGCGATCGATGTCCGCTATGAATCCGCCCCACTTTGCATAGTGATGGCCCGCCTCGCCCTTCTTCTCGGCGAAATAGTCTTGCCATCGCCAGCGCCCCTCCGGAATCTCCGTGATGGACTCCGTGCCGGAAATGAGGTTTCGCCATAGTTCACCGACGTTGCGCGCGCCGGCGTACCGCCCGGCAAGCCCGACAATTGCGATCTCATCAGGCGGACGAAACCCCCTTGCTGCCGCAACGATGGGCGCGCGCGGTGCCGCTTCCGCCGCACCCTTCACCGACACTCCCGTGCTCGATACGGCCGATACGAGGCGGTCCGGCTGGTGCGTCACGAAGTGACGGGCGAGATCCGCGACGGAAGGGTGCTCGAACAGCAGTGTCGTATTGACGTTCTCGAAAGTACGACCCAGCTCCGTTGCGAGCTGCACGACCAGCACAGAGTCCACGCCGTAGCGCTCGAGCGACTGACTGCTGTCGATCCGCTCCAAGGGAATTGCCGCCACTTTGCTGACGGCCCGGCGGACCAAATCCTCCGCCTGCGCCTGGAGATCCACCATCTCCTGAATCGTTGTCCACTTGCCGGGCCGTTCCCGCCTCGGCGCCGCCTGCTCGCCAGTCGCCTGCGCGACGGTCGGCGCCGGCTCCGCACTCTTCTCCGTCTCTTGCGCAGCCGTGGACGTGCGCACGACTCCGTCGCTCTCGCACACGATGATCTGCAGACCGATATGCTGCGGCTCTGCCGGAGGTGCCAGAATGTTCCGGAAGCCCTCACCCGCGAGAAGTCGTCGCCACAGCGGCAACGACAAGGCCGGCGTTCCGCGCAGCCGATTCTCCGGATCCTCGAACAACCACCATCCTTCCAGCAATCCGAACGTCAAGTGCAGCAGAAGGCTGTTCCGCGTGACTTCGTTGAGCAGAAGGACGCCGTTCTTCCTGAGCAGCGCCTTCGCATTGCGGATTGTGTCCGTCATTCGCGGCGTCGCGTGCAGCACGTTCGCGGCGATCAAAAGGTCGTAGTTGCCGGCGAGCCCAGTGAGGTCGCCGTTGCGCTTCCCGATGTCCACGATGCGGAAGCTCAGGAACGGATTTTCACCTGCATACCGGTTTCGGCCGTGGGCGAGGAACGCCTGCGACAGATCCGTGTAGCAATACTCTTCGATGAGGTGACGATGGTTCTTCAGTCGTTCGAGCACCGCGCCAGTAGTGCCTCCCGTGCCGGCACCGGCCTCGAAGATCCTGATGCGGGCCGATGGTTGTAGCCGCGCGCGCTCCTCCACGTATGCGGCAACCGCATTCGCCAGCTGCCGGTTGACCCCATCAGCTTCCGGGTTGTCCCGGTAGATCCCCTCCACGAGATGCATCGATGAACCCGGGAACATTACTTCAATCGGCTTCATGCGCCCGGTGAGCACGGCGTTGAGTGCCGGGAGCGTCGAATCGAGAAGCGCGACGTATGGCTTCAGACTCCCATCGCACGCCCATTCGGTTTTGCGAGCGTTCCAGCGCGCCCACTCTTCAGCGAAAGAGATCGATGCAGGCTCGACTCTGCGGAACGTGCCGTCAGGCAGTCCCGCTATCCATCCGTTCTCTTGCAGCAGTGCGAGGCTCTCCTCGAGCCAGCGCAGATAGAAAGGCAAAATGGCTGCCTTTTCCAACAGTGCGGCGGCCGAGAACGACTCGTTCCGAACATCAGCGTGTGCGCTGATCTGTGTCCATAGAACGCCACAGATTGCCGACTGGATATCGGTGTTCATCCTGTGCGCCGCCTTGCGTCTCGCGTTGGCGCTAGCGCCCGCGCAACTGCGCTGATGCTGCTGGGTGCAGCCGGCCCGAGTATTCTCACCGACTCCGTGGTCCGGATCCTCTCATCCAGCTGTCGCAGTGGCACGCTCGCTCGCACGAACGCAACCTGAGATAGGTCTGAAAGAAGAAAATCCTCCAGCGCGGCCATCGCCTCCTTCTCACCTACCGAGGCATAACCTCTTCGGTGCATTCGTTCCCGATGCTCCTCGTCCGCGACAATGCCCGTCTCCCCCCAATAGCCCCAGTTCATCACCTTGCAGGGGAACCGTGTGTACTGTGAAAGCCAGCCAAACAGTCCATCGATGCACGCGGAGGCGGCGACGTAGTTGCTTTGGCCCGCGGGTGCCGCGAACGCGTTGAAAGAGGAGAAGACGAGAAAGAAATCCACAGACAGTCCGCTTTCGGCGAGCGCGGCGAGCGTGATCCCGGGGCCCGCCTTCGCCCGCATTGCTCCCATGAGCTGCTCCTCCTCCATCCGCTCGAGCGACTGGTCTGAAAGCACGATGGCGCTATGGATCACCCCGTGAATTTCTCCATGCTTCGCCTTGATTCTCTCCAACAGCGCCTTCACGGTCGCGACATCACCCCCATCAGCGCTGTAGTACTCGGGACGCGGCCCGAGCCGGCCGAGAGACTCGAGCTTCTCTTCGATGGCGCGATCGATCGCGCGCCTGCCGATCCAGATCACCCGGACCTGGTAGTGCTCAATGACGTATCGGCTCCAGAGTGTGCCCAATCCTCCAGCTCCGCCGATCACGACGTAGACGCCTGCCGTGCGATACGGGCACCGCTTCTGCTGGCTTGCCTTCTCGATCTCGGCCGGCAGCAGCTCGAGGCGCGACCACTGCGAATCGCGGCGCGCCCACACCGAACCGTATTCATCGGCAGGCAGCGCAAGCAGCTGCGCGGCGAATTGTGTGTCGAGCTCCAGACTCTCGAGATCTGCCTGCACGATCTGCCAATGCGGATATTCGTGGGCGACGGAGCGCATGAACGCGTGCATACCGGCGTCGGAGGGATTTGGTAGCGGCTCTCCATACACTCCGCAGTTGCGGACACTGAGTATCGTCCATCGAACGGACCGCATTCCCTTCCCAGCGAGAAGCATCGCCTTGACGAGGCGAAACAGACGCGTCATGGAGCGGTACAGGCCAGTGCTGAGCCTTTCGAGATCGACAGGCGAGGTCGACAGCACCACCCCGGGTCCCGTGCAAAACAGCACATGATCGAAGTCGTGCCCGCGGAGCCGATCGGCAAGCGCCGCAGGGCTCTCATCCTCGCCGAGATCGAAGTTCACGAGGCTCGCGAAATGAGCGGAAAACGCGTCGCGTACGATTGTGGTAGCCGGCGCAATCAGCAAACCGTTGCCGGGCGACCCTGGCGACCTGAACATCGGCCTCGCAACCCGGTCCCACACGGGCAACAGCGTCCACGCACTCTCCGAACAGGAGCTCGCAATGGGCAGCTTGGCGCCGTGCACCGGCCGAAAGCGAAGTCCATGGACGCCCATACACGCACGACCGGTGCTGTCGTAGAGCGCGACGTCGTAGACGTCATCACCAGCCGCGCTCTCGACGTTCACCCACGCGGGAGATGCACAAAACGTATCGACGAGAATCTGGTCGGCAACGACCGGAATCAGGGGATTCGAGCAGTCCAGGGCATCCCCTGCCTGCCGGTCCAGCAACAATGCCAACGTGCTCTGCAGGGCGGAATCGAGAAGTGCGGGATGCAGTGGCTCCTCGTCCTCGGAAGAACAGACTGACGCTGGATTGTGGACTCTCGCCACGACCTCCGAGCTGTACTGATTGCGCATCAGCAGCTCCATCCCCTGCATGGACTTGCCATACGCATAGCCTGCTCCGGCGAGACGTCTGTACCAGCCGGCCACGTCCAGATCAATCGAGAACAAGTCGTCGTTGCGAGTCCTCGCTGCAAGCTGCAGGTGCGTGGGCCGGACGCCAACCGTGCCTCGGCAGTGCAATCCCCGGTTAGTGCTGCCGGTGCTCTGACTGAAGATCCTGAACTGCCGCCGATCCGGACCGTCGGCCGTCAGCTCGACAATCACTGTCGTCGGCACCCCTCCGGCGACGGGAGCCAGCCAGGCGAGATCGGTGATCTCGATCGTGCGAGGGTCACTAGCGCCGCATGTGCCATGAATCGAACGCATGGCCTGGCAAACCCAATACACGTCAACGGCAGCGGGCAGTACCGACGCGCCCGCTACTTGGTGATCGACAAGAAACGGCTCGTTGCCCTTCAACTCAACCACAAATGTGCAGGGCGCGTCCGCGCCCGCTCCCTCGGCGAGTTGGCGAGTCATCGCCGGAAGACTCGAGCCCGACTCCAATGGCTGCGCGCGTCTGGACGGGCTGGCGCGGGGTCGGATCCAGTAGCTGCTGCGATCGAATGGATGACCCGGAAGCTCGAGCGCTCTCGGTATTCCGTCCCGATACAGCGCCCGCCAGTCGACTTTTTCGCCGGCAACCCACTTGCACGCCAATGAGCTCAGCTCCTCGAAAGTCCCGTCCGTCTCAAGCGTGTCGGTCGCCCGCTCACCCCCACTTCGCGCGCCCGGCCCGGGCTCCGCGGGCGTCTCGATGCGTCGTGCGCGCTTCGCAGAAGCGTCCGCCAGGTAGGCCTCGAGTTCCCGCACGAGCTCGCCCAGGTTGCGCACCACGAACGCGAGCCGATTGGACATGGCTTCTCGACGCAGCTGCAACGTCGCCGCGACTTCCGCGATCTCACCACGCCTTCTGTCGCCGATACGGTATGTGTGCTGCCGTTGCAGGAAGCCGAGCAGGTTGGTGGCGCATCGTCGGAGATCCGCCGCCGACGTAGAAGACAGAGGAACGACACATTCACCGTCTGAGTCGCGCCGGACAGGAGCGCCTTCAGAAGGTATGTGCTCCTCGATGATGACGTGCGCGTTGCTTCCACCGAAGCCGTAAGAGCTCAGTCCCGCCCGGTAAGGCAGGCCACTCCCGTTCTCATCGACTTTCCTTGGCCACGGCGCGGCCTCGGTAACAACGTAAAACGGACTCCCCTCCAGGTCGATCTTCGGATTGAGCGCAGCGAGATTTCGAAGAGGAGGTAAGGTCTGCTCCTGCATCGCCATCAGCACGTTCACGAGCCCGGCCATTCCCGCTGCAGCTTCGAGGTGACCGATGTGCGTCTTCACGGTACCGAGCGCGCAGTGCGCCTCCGGCCCGGCGCCGGTACTGCTCTTGAGCATATGCCCGAATGCGCGCTTCAGGCCCTGTACTTCGATCGGATCACCGAGCGGCGTGCCGGTCCCGTGCAGCTCAACGTACCCGATAGTCCTCGCATCGACTCGCGCTCGAGCGCACGCTTCCGTAATGACACGAGACTGCGCGAAAGCGCTGGGCGATGTCAGTGTCCTGACCCTGCCCCCGTGATTGGAGGCACTCCCCTTGATGATTCCGTAGATGTGGTCGTTCGCCGCGATCGCCTCGTCCAGCGGCTTGAGCAGCACGAGCGCCGCGCCCTCGCCACGCACATATCCGTCGGCCCCCGCATCAAGGGTCTTGCAGGCGCCGGTCGCCGAAAGCATCCCTGCTTTGCTGAACGAGATGTAGCTGGTCGGCGTCGCGAGTACGCTCACGCCGCCCGCCAGCGCGAGATTACATTCCTGGTCACGAATCGCCGCACACGCAAGATGAAGCGCGACGAGCGAGCTGGAGCACGCGGTATCGAGCGTCACGCTCGGGCCGAGAAAATTGTGAAAGAAGGAGATCCGCCCCGAGAGCATCGTGTTGTACGTACCCGTAGCGGTGTGCGCCTCGACGCTCTCCGCATCGCGCTCCAGCAGCTCCTTGTAGTCGAAGTTGCACGCACCCACGAAGACTCCGACCCGTTCACCGGCAAGCGACGACGGTGGATATCCCGCATCTTCGAGGCAGGACCAGCTCTGCTCGAGCAGGATGCGCTGCTGCGGGTCCATCCGCGTTGCCTCCGCCGGGGAGATTCTGAAGAACAGCGCATCGAACTTGTCGACGTCCTTCAGATAGCCGCCCCACCTGCTGACGCTCTTGTTCGGCTCATCTCGCGAATTACCGCACCAGGCATGCCAGTCCCAGCGCTCGGGCGGAATCTCGACGATCATGTCGCGCCCGCAGCGCGTGTTCTCCCAGAATGTGTGAATGTCGTCCGATCCCGGGAAGCGCATGCTGATACCGACGATTGCCACATCCATGATTTGCACAATCCTCGCGCGGCCGAACCGCGTGTTAGCGTACCGACCAGCGCAGATGCAGCTCGCTGAATCCTCGCATCGAGATTGAGTAAAAGCGCCGTGGCTCCTCGGCGATCCGCAGATCGCGGAGGCGCTGCAGGAGCACCTTCAGCGCCGTCTCGATCTCGAGGCGCGCCAGATACTCTCCGAGACAACGATGAATTCCGCCCCCGAAGCTGAAGTTCTTACTGCTCTGGCGGCACATATCGAACGTCTCCGGCCGCTCGCATACGGCCGGGTCGCGGTTACCGGCTGCGATCTCCGCCCAGATCACCGAGCCCTTACGGATCCTGGTGTTACCGATCTGAACGTCTTCCAGCGCTACACGGTCCACGTGCAGGACCGAGTTCTCGAACCGCAGCAGCTCACCGACGGCGTGCGCGATCAGCTCCGGACTCTCCCTCAGCCGCGCGAGCTGCTCCGGATGAGAGAGGAGTGTCACCATCGCGTTGCCGAGGAGCGATGCCGTGGTCTCGTATCCAGCGAGGAACAGCAGGAACAGATTGGCGGCGAGATCCTGATCGCTCGGCTCGGGATCGGCGCCGCGCGCGGCGAGCAGGAAGCTGACGAGATCCTCCTCCGGATGCTGCCGGCGCAGCGCCATCAGATGCTGAAAGTACTCATGAACCTGATCGACTTCGCGATCGCATCGCTCGAGATCGTGGGGCGACATCGGTGCCCCCCCGATCATCCGCGTGAGCAGCTTCTCCTCCAGCACGAAGAGGTCGCGATCCCCGGGCGGAATTCCGATGAGATCGCAAACGACGGTCGTGGGCAGCGGCCGGGCGAGCTGCGACACGAACTCCATCTCTCCGCGCGTGTACACGGCATCGATCAACGCACCCGCGGCCGCCGCTATTCCCGGCGCCAGTGCATCGATACGTTTACGCGCGAACCCCTTGGCCACGAGACGCCGTACCTTCGTATGCTGCGGCGGGTTGCTGAACATCATCCATTTCTTCAGCGCGCAGTAGGAAGGCCGCACGAAGTCCGATTCGGCGCGGCGCTGGAGCGCGGGCTTGCCGAACCGCTTGTCGTTCAGGATGACGTCGATCATCTGCGCATCGGCCGTCACCCACATCCCAAGCGGCGTGCGATGGAGCGGGCTCGTGGCGCGCAGCCTCTCGTACAGAGGATATGGATTCTTCTGGTAGGCGGGATCAGCCGGGTTATAGGGAACCCAGGCGCTCGCGTTGTCTTTATCGCGCTCGCGTACCATGGGATCAAATCTCTGCTCGTGCGTACCGCCCACAGTTCGTGCCGCGGCTGCGGCAGCACACCGAATGGATCCCCGCCATGAGCGGCAATCCTGTTGCGACTTCCCAGATCATCAGTGTCGCCAGGGTCCGCTCTCTCCGGAACCGATCATCGCGAATGCAATGTTCGCTCGCGAGCTCCGCCCCGCAGATGAGCTCAACCGTCACACTCCCGTCCCTCGACGACACAGGCTGCCGAGCGCCGGATGTCGCTGGCCGTGCTTGCGAATGCTCTCGATGAGACTGCAGCGGGATTTCCGGTCGATTTCCATCGTCGATCCTTCCTGTGCGCTACCCCGCGCTCATGCTCGACCTTCTTTCGAATCATCCGAGGCGGGCGGGCAAGACGCAGTAGACCCTGTAGCTCCCCGACAGCAGCGCTTCGCTGTTTGATGACATCGTGCATCGCGGGCAAACGTGAAGGCAAGTCCTGAACAACTCCGAACAACTCATCCTGCACCGAGCATGCATTTTCTTCTGGGGCAGTAAGACGCACAACGCGAGCTGCGTGGTTTCGATGCGCGTGGCGTCGCGTGCGTATTCGATCGCTGCCGCGCGCGTGAGGCCATGAGAGCGAAGGAGCGCTCGACCTGATTGAGCCAGGAGCTGCAGGTGGGGATGAAGTGAATGTGCCAGCGCGGCCGTTTGGCGAGCCAGGCTTTCAGTCAGCGAGCACTGTGCCGTTGGCGATATCCAGTGCGGCAAACAGGTCGATCATGCCGGCGCGAATTTCTCGCCAGATAGCGGCGCCAGCAGCTCGCAGATTCAGAAGCTCACGGCGTGCCGGATTCGCCGGCCGCGGCAACGGTATTCAAGTCGAAGTAGCCGCGATACCCTTCCAGATAAATTGCCGGACGATGGCCGAAGAGAACCACGGCCTCGGTGCGGGTACGGCGGATTTCACCCGGTAACAACGTCGCACTCACCTGGGTTCCCGGCGGGTGACTGCGGTTCCACGCGGCCACTGCGCGATGTGCCGCAGACCCGCGATTCCCGGACTCCGTAACCGCGGACGGCGGTTGCGACGGCGCCGCCTGTTTGAGGATGGTGTGCACGATCTTCTTCAGGACATCGCCGTGCCCGATTTCCACGAACTGGATCTCCCCGAGCGACCGCAGGTAATCGACACTGCCGCTCCATTGCACTGGCGAGAAGAGCTGTTGTCCGAGGTTCCTGGCGATGCTCCCCGGTGCGTACGGCCGGGCCGAGACGTTCGCGATGACGGGTATCGCCGGGTCCCGCAGCTCAAACTGACTCACGAAACGCTCGAACGCTTCGCCCGCGGATCTCATATAGCGCGAATGGAAGGCTCCACTGGTGTTGAGCGGATGGAAGACCATTCGCGCCCGCTCGATCGACGACCGGACACGCGCCAGATCGGCGGACGGCCCGGAGATCACGATCTGCGACGGTGCATTGAAGTTCGCCATGTCGAGCGTGTCGACACGTGCTTGTGCGAGCACCTGCTCGAGCGCCGCTTCGCTCGTGTTGCCGATCGCAGCCATGCCGCCGGGCTGCGCGAGGCTCATGAGCTCGGCACGCCTGCACACGATGCGCAGCCCGGTCTCGAAGTCGAAACATCCGGCCGCCAGCAACGCATTCATCTCACCGAGACTGTGGCCGAGCAGGTAGTCCGGCGCTGCCGACCCGGCACCCAGCGTGTCGTAACAGGACAGCGCATTGACGACGTACACCGCAGGCTGCGTATACCGTGTATCGCGCAGGCGGCCCTGCGGGTCTTCCAGACAGAGCTGCTCGATCGAGTAGCCCAGGATCTCATCGCACGTCGCGACTTCTTTGCGATATTTTGGAAAGAGCCCGACTCCCATCCCCCCGGCCTGCGAACCCTGGCCGGGAAACATATATGCCTTCATACGATACCGCCGCTCACGCGGCCGCCGATTCGCGCAAACGACCTTTGTCGAGGTGCAATGTCGTGTGCGCGTGCATCGCCGCTTCGGAATCGTGAGTCACCATCACGATGGTCTTGCCCTGTTCGCGATTCAGGCGTCCGAGCAGGTCGAGCACTTCGTCGGCGGTTTTTCGGTCCAGATTGCCGGTCGGTTCGTCACAGAGCAGCAGATCGGGATCGGTCACGATCGCGCGGGCGATCGCAACCCGCTGCTCCTGCCCGCCCGAGAGTTCCCGCGGCCGGTGCCTCGCGCGCTGCGCGAGTCCAACGAGCGCGATCGCAGCCGCCACGCGCCGCCGCCGCTCCTTGCCCGCCACTCGAGTAAGCAGCAGAGGCAGCTCGACGTTCTGCTCGGCGGTGAGTATCGGCACCAGGTTGAACGACTGAAACACGAGCCCGACGTGAGATGCCCGCCAGTGCGCGAGCGCCGTCGTCGAAAGACCGCGCAACTCGCGGCCGTCGACTTTCACCGTTCCCTGCGTGGCGGTATCGAGCCCGGCGATCAGGTTGAGCAGCGTGCTCTTGCCGGACCCGGACGGTCCCATCAGCGCGAGAAACTCGCCCGCGCGAACCGTCAGGCTCACCTCGTCGAGCACCGTTACGGGCGCCGTGCCGTTCGCATAGACCTTGCTGACATCGTCGATCTCGACCTTCGATGCGCCCATGGGTCCCTCCGTCGCGGACATCGAGTCGGGTATCAATCTTCCCGGAGCCCCGCGGCGACCGGCAGTCGCGCGGCGCGAACCGCGGGGAAGAGTCCGCCCAGCAATCCGATCGTCAGTGCGGCGAGGAGGCCGAGGCGGACGAGATCCTTCGTCACGGTGAATCCGAACGAGACCTGCGAGGCCGTCTCGCGACTCAACGTGCTGATGCTGTATCCGTTCAGGAACACGTACACGAAC
>FTEC01001874.1_pt1 | contig 26650 bp, 17 predicted proteins | sample 1640051 | NCBI WGS metagenome assembly FTEC01 (sample SAMEA3914816, study PRJEB12502) | metagenome | biome: forest; material: soil | place: USA | collected 2011-09-16 | depth 0.3 m
GGAGCCGCGTTGGTACACGTCTGTGCCGGTTTTTCAAGATGGAACGGCTCAAATCATTCATCCGAAACACAGTAATGCGGCTCCGCAGACGACGACTGCGGCTTGCGCCGTGCGATACACAAGCCCGTCCTGGAGCCACGCGCTCCACCACGCGTCTGCGTGTCTGCGACGCAAACCACAGTCGTCGTGCCTCGCGCGAGGCGCGCGCGCCAATGATTGCCCGCGCCGACATCGACACTTCAGAGCAACTCAAATAGCTTTCCGCTCGGATCACGAATACCCCGGAAGCAGCAAAGAATGAAGGATCAGTTCCTAGTTACGAGTGACCATCCGGCAGTCCGGGATCACGTAGTGCGCGGGCAGCACCTGCTGCCGGGGCTGGCATACATAGACCTCGTGTATCAGTTCCTGCGAGGTGCAGGTCATTCGTTCGAAGAATGGGAGCTGCGGGACCTGTCGATCTACGAGCCTCTCGTGGTGAGCGCCGGTCAATCTCTGGTGCTCACCGTAGAGTCGAGCGGCACGACGCCGGACAGTCTGCAAGTTCTCATCCAGAGTGAGGAGTACGGGCGCCAGGCCAATTCTGGCAAGCCGCGCCGGCACGTCATCGTGCAGGCGCATCGTGTGAAGCCGGCGTCATTTGGCGAGCAGCTCGATCTGGCGTCCATCAGGAGCTCTTCCGCGACGCTCGATGTCGCACAGATCTACGATCACTTTCGCGACCTTGGACTGGTGCACGGCGAGTTCATGCGGGTAGGCGGCACCGTATACGTGACCGACGACGCGGCGTATGCCGATGTGACGCTGGGCAATGAGGCGCTTGCGGCTGGGACCGAGATGCTATTCAGCCCCGCCTTGCTGGACGGCAGCGCTGTATGCGGCAGTGTGGGGCTGGCACGCGCACGGGCACCAGGCAGCCGGCGGTTGAGCCTGCCGATCTACTTCCAGTCGTTTCGCGCGTGCAAGCCGCTACGAGAGAGCTGCATCGCGCGGCTGCGCTTTGACACCGTGCGCGAGCGCAATGAAGTCTCGTACGTGACGCTGGATCTCTTCGACAGCGAGGGTCGGAAGATTGCGGAGCTGCGGGACCTGGCGGGCACATCAGGATTGAAGACCGAGCTGCCGGGTACTGAGCCGCGGGCGACAGTTCGTCCCGGTGTGGAAGTGAGGGCGCAGCAGGTGGCCGATAACCAGCAGAACGCGGTCGCGCTGCGTATCGAACAAAGGTTGCACGGCTGGCTCGCCGAGCGCGGTTTCACCCGGACCGGGAATCTCGAGACCCGGATCAGCTTCGCGGAAATGGGGCTGACCTCCTCGGAGCTTCTGACACTGCTGCAGGATCTCGAGACCAGAATAGGGATGCCATTGTCGCCGACTCTGCTGTTCGAGTACGGCAACATCCAGGAATTGGCCGGCTATCTTGCGGGAGTGCCTGGCGCACGCTTCGACGAGCCAGAGCTGGAACGGGATGCGGCGCCCGGGATCCCGGCCGGAAACGCCGTGCTTGCCAGCGACGAGGCGCCTGCGAATGATCCGAGCGCACGCATCGAACAATTCTTGCGTCGTCAGCTCGTCGAGAACGGCCATGCATGGGCGGCGCAGGTCGACGCCGCGACGAGTTTCGCGGAGGCGGGCCTCGATTCGTACACTTTGCTGCAAATTCTGCAGCGACTCGAAGCTGTCGTCGGGATACCGCTATCGCCGACGCTGCTGTTCGAGTACGGCAACATCAAGGAGCTCGCGGCTCACCTCGCAACAGTGCACAACGCGATGGTTCCGATTGACTCCGGCGCTGATTCGCATGGCCACGAAGATGTCGCCGTAGCGACAAACGTTGCCGTAGCCCCAACCACCGCCTCAGCGGCAAACGCCGCGCAAGAGAGCGTGCCGGCGGTGGCCCCGACAGATTGCGATGTCGCGATCATTGGCATCTGCGGGAGATTCCCCGGCGCACGATCGGTGCCGCAACTGTGGGATGTCCTGAAGTCGGGCAGGGATTGCATCACGGAGATTCCCGCGGAGCGCTGGGACTATCGCAAGTATCGCTACTACGAGGACCATTGCCGGCTGGGAAGTCAGCAGTTCTGCCATTGGGGCGGATTCATAGATGACGTGGATGAGTTCGACGCGTCGTTCTTCAACGTGCAACCGTTGCCCGCCTCATGCATGGATCCGAAAGAGCGTCTGTTTCTGCAGGCGGCCTGGGAGCTGCTCGAGAACGCTGGATATACCCGGGAGCGCTTGAAGGAGGAGCACGGCAGTCGTGTCGGCGTCTACGTAGGCGCCATGTATCACGACTACGGCCACATCGAGGCCGAGCTCTCGCAAGAGCTCGGCAGCTTTCTCGCCTTTCACAGCTCCGTCGCGAACCGGGTCTCGCACTTCCTGGACTTGAACGGTCCGAGCCTGGCGCTCGACACCATGTGCTCCTCGAGTGCGGTGGCCATTCACTCGGCCTGCAAGGATTTGCGCGCCGGAGACTGTGAGCTTGCGATCGTGGGCGGCGTCAATCTGTCGCTACATCACAAGAAGTTCATTGGCTTGAGCCACGGCAAGTTCGCGGGCACCGACGCGAGCAGCCGCAGCTTCTCCAGGTCCGATGGCTACTTGCCGGCTGAAGCCGTGGGAGCCGTGCTGCTGAAGCCCCTCGCGCGGGCGATTGCCGGACGAGACCGCATTCTCGGCATCATCAAGTCGACGGCTGTCAATCACGGCGGGCGCACTAACGGCTACGGCGTGCCCAATCCAACGGCGCAAGCGCTGGTGATCGAAGAGTGCCTCGCCAAGGCGGGCGTCGATCCAAGCACTGTCAGCTACGTAGAGGCAACGTCCAACGGCTCTCCGCTGAGCGATCCGCTAGAGCTCGTCGCGCTTCATCGGGCGTTCTCCAAGCACACCTCTGCGCGGCGGTTCTGTCCCATTGGCACAGTGAAGTCGAACATCGGCCACGCGGAAGCGGCTTCCGCAATGACTCAGCTCGCCAAGGTCCTGTTGCAATTCGAGCATCGGCAGCTGCCGCCGACGATCATGGCAGAGCCGCTAAATCCGCTGGCGCAATGGACGGACACGGCCTTCCACCTGGTGCACGAGTTGCAGGACTGGCCGCAACCGACGCTCACCGTCGACGGCGAGGAGCGGCGCTATCCGCGCCGCGCGCTTCTCAACTCCTTTGGCGCCGGCGGAACGAATGCGTGCTTGCTGCTGGAGGAGTACATCGAGCCGGCGCGCGAAGCGGCGCGCCCGGATGAGCCAGCGGCGCGCAGGCCGCAGATCATCGTCCTCTCTGCAACCAGCGCAGATCGGTTACGGGTGATGCTGCGGCGGACGCACGAGCATCTGCAGCACCACCCGCAAGTGTCGTTGCAGGACATCGCGTACACACTGCAGATCGGTCGCGAGGCTATGAAGGTGCGCCTGGCACTGGTGGTCAGGACTCGCGAAGAGCTCGCGTCGGTGCTCGAGAGAAGCGTGCGTTTCGAGCTGGAGAGCGAACACGCGGTGCCGGCAGATCTGCCGCTTTTCTTTGGTGACGGTACGGGCACCCCAACCGTCAGGAGCCTGATCGATGGACGCGCCGGCAAGGCGATGATCGAGATGCTGCTGCGGGACAACGACGCCGAGAGACTGGCGATGCTGTGGACGCAAGGCGCAACGATTCCATGGCGACTGCTTCACACAAATGGTAACGCCAGAAGTATTTCGTTGCCGACGTACCCATTTCGGCCCGAGCGCCATTGGCTTCTTCCACGCGAGGCGAGCGTGGAAAGTGCCGTCGTAGCCGAGCCGGACGGCGCAACGATAGACGATGCACCGCGCCCGGACGCGCACTGCGTCGGCGAACGTATCACTCCCCGCAACGACATGGAACGAACCGTGGCGGCCATATGGGAGGAGATCCTCGAGATTCAGGGCATCGGTGTCACCGACAACTTCCTGGAGCTCGGCGGGAATTCTCTGCAAGCGGGCCTGGTGATCAGACGCTGCGCAGAGCGATTCGAAGTAGACCTCGACTGGCGGCTCCTGCTCGGCCAGGAACCCACCGTCGCAGGACTTGTGATGACGATCGTTACGCAGCTGGCGCAGGGCGTGGACGAGCGAGAGCTCGAAGCCGCGCTGACGAACTGATCTGCTAGGAGATAGGAATGTCTGCAGTCTTGGCAAGTAATGGGTTTCTGGGCGAGCTGGAGAACGTCTACAAGAGCTTCGGCAGCAAGACGGCAGTCGAAGGCTTGAATCTCACGGTGAGCGCCGGAGAGCTGATCGCGCTGCTTGGGCCGAACGGCGCCGGCAAGACTACGACGATTGCGATGATGCTCGGCCTGCAGCAGCCCGATGCCGGTTCGGTGAGGCTGTTCGGGCAGTCGCCGCAGCACATCGAGGCGCGGCGCGGCATCGGCGTGATGTTGCAGCAGGAGGCGTTGCCCGCAGAGCTGCGGGTGGGCGAGTTGCTCGAGTCGGTGACTGCCTACTATCCGGATCCCTACACGCCGGAAGAGGTCATGCAGCTCACGAACACGAGCGCCTTGGGCAAGCGGGCTTACGGGAAGCTCTCCGGCGGACAGAAGCGTCTGGTGCAGTTCGCGTTGGCGATTTGTGGCCGCCCGAAGCTCATTTTTCTCGACGAGCCCACGACCGGGCTCGACATCGAAGCGCGCGAGATGCTCTGGACGACCATACGTGCGCTCGTCGCGCGCGGCACTGCGGTCGTTCTCACGACGCACTATCTCGAGGAAGCAGAAGCGCTGGCCGATCGCGTCGTGATGCTCGTGGACGGGAGAGCCGTGGCCTGTGGCACCGTGCAGGAGATGCGCAGCGTCGTGACCCGCAAACGAGTTTCCTGCGCGACCAGCCTCGATGTCGAGGAGATCAGAGTGTGGCCCGGAGTCGAGGAGGTCCAGCTGGACGGCGCCGGCCGCGTACATCTTACGGTCAACGATTCCGAGGACTTTGTACGGCGTCTGCTGATCGCGGACCCGCATGCGCGCGATGTCGAAATCCACCGCGCCGGCTTGAACGAGGCATTCCGTCAACTCACGAGAGTCACCACACAATGAGCTCCATCATGCGTCCGATCCTGCTCGACAGCGCTCCGTCGCACGGGATGTCACGCGCGCGGCTGGTGCGCGCGTACCTCATCGACACCAAGTACGAGTTCATCCGCATCTGGCGGAACCCGACGTTTCTGATACCGGTCCTGCTGATCCCACCCATCGTGTATGTGCTGTTCGGGGTGGCCTTCGTCAACAGTCTCGACTATTCGGCCATCGTCGCTTTCACCCGGCCGGAGCTGCTCAGGCTGATGTTCATCAACCTGTCGGTCTTCAGCATACTGGGGCCGACCATGGTCTCGCTCGGCACGTTTCTGGCGCTGGAGCGGGACTCGGGGCTGCTCACGTTCAAGCGGGCGCTGCCGATGCCGGCGCAGGCCCCGTTGCTTGCGAAAACGCTGTTCGCAATGTTGAGCATCGTGGCGCTGATGGTTGTGATGACGGCCGAGGCGATCGTATTCGCCAAGCTCGATTTCACTCTGACTCAGTACGCCGGAATCTGGCTCGTCTGTATCCTCGGCTCGCTGCCGTTTGCGCTGCTGGGTTTGTACATCGGCGCAAGCGTTTCAGGCAGCACGGCGAACGGCCTGGTCACAGGAGTCTATATGAGCATGGCGATGCTCGGCGGATTGCTGTTTCAGTTGCCGCCCGCGTTCGCCTGGATCGCGCTCTTCTCGCCGGCGTTCTACCTGTCGCAACTCGGTTTCAGCGCTGCAGGGATGAATACGCTGTTCGATCCCTTCGTTGCAGCAGCGCTGCTCCTCGCTTTCACGGTTCTGTTCGGCTGGCTGGCATTTCGAAAGATCAGACGTACAGAGTGAACGAAGAACGGGCAGACATGACAGGAAACGACGTGGAGAAACCTACGTGACCGCCGACCTCTCCGAGCGCATAGCGGCGCTATCGCCGCAACAGTTTCAGCGCCTCGCGAATCGCCTGGCGGCCCGCAAGCCTGGCAAGCAACGGGCCGCAAGCATGTCAGGTGTCGCGCTTCCGGCGCGAATTCCGCTGTCGTATGCGCAGGAGGGCGTGTGGCTCGCCGAGCGGCTGGGACTCGCAGGGACGGCGTACACGTTGAGTTTCCCCATCGGGTTCGAAGGCGCCCTCGATTGCGACGCCCTCGAACGCAGCCTCGCCGCCGTGATCCGCCGTCACGCCACACTGCGCACGAGGATCGAGTCCGCCGCGGCAGGTGAAGACTGTCAGGTGGTCGATGCGTATCAGGGATTCAAGCTCGAAACGACCGATCTCTCGCAGCTCAGCGCTGCCGCGCGCGATGCCGAAGTCGATCGCCGAGTGACCGAATCGGCCGTCACGGTATTCGATCTTGCGCGCGGCCCGCTGTTCAGAACCTGCCTCCTGAGATTGTCGGCCCGGCAGCATCTGCTGTGCTGGACGGTCCATCACATGATCTGGGACGGATGGTCGATCCGGATATTCATCCAGGAACTGCTGGCGCTGTATTTTTCCTTCGCGGCGGGGCAGCCCTCACCGCTGCCCGAGCTGACAACCGACTATGCGGACTTTGCCGTCTGGCAGCGGCAGCCAGCGCAGACCGCGGCACTCGGCGAGCACATCGCCTATTGGAAGAAGCAGCTGGGCGGGGCGCCCGCGACACTGGAGCTCCCCACGGACCGGGCCCGAGGTCGGAAAGTCGGTTTCAACAACGCCCAATCGAAAGTCCTGCTTCCCAGAGAGCTCGAGAGGTCCCTCCAGGCGCTCAGTCGCAAGGAAGGCGTCACGCTGTACATGTTGTTGCTGGCGGCGATGCAGGTGCTCCTGTCGCGTTGGGCAGCGCAGACGGACATCGTCGTCGGCTCTCCCGTTGCCCGGCGGACCCGGGAGACCGAGAACATCATCGGTTTCTTTTCCGGCATGCTCGCGATGCGCGTGGAGGTATCCCCCACACTGCCTTTTCGGGAGCTTCTGGCACGCGTCAGAAATGTGTGCCTCGAGGCGTTCGCGCACCAGGACGTATCCAGCGAGAAACTGATTGCGGAGCTGCAGCCCGATCGGCAAGCCTCACACAATCCGCTGTATCAGGTGGCGTTTGCCCTGCACAGTTTCGGCAAGATGACCCCGGAGGTCGGCGGGCTCAAGCTGACGCTGCCTCGATCGCAATATGCAACGGTGGGGCCGGAGCTCTCCTTGCACCTCGTGGAAGGGGCAGACGAGCTGTTCGGCTGGATCGAGTACGCCACCGAATTGTTCGACCGGAAAACGATCGAGCGATTCGCCGATCAGTACCGGGTGCTGCTCGAAGCGGTGGTAGCGAATCCGAACTGCCCGATCGCGCAACTGGCGCTGTTGAGTGAGCCGGAGCGGCGTCGTCTGCTCGTGCAGTTCAACGATACGGACAAGCCGTATCCGCACGACAAACTCATCCATCAGCTGTTCGAAGATCAGGTGCAGCGTACGCCTGAAGCAGTAGCCGTCGTTTGCGATGGCCTGCAACTCTCGTATCGAGAGCTTGATCGGCGCTCGAATCAGCTGGCACACGGTTTGCGCCGAAACGGTGTGGTTCCCGGAAGTCTGGTGGCACTGTTTGCCGAGCGCAGTCCGGAGATGATCGTCGCCGTTCTGGGAATACTGAAAGCCGGTGGCGCGTATGTGCCACTGGATCCCGGCTGCCCGCGACAGCGGTTGGAGTTCATGCTGCGGGATACGGCGGCCGTTGCGATCGTTGCGCAAGAGCATTTGCAGACAAGCCTGCCAGAGACGGCCGCCCGTGTTGTCGTGCTGGATAGCTGCTGGAAGTCGCTTGATGGCGCTGACGACTCCGGCATCGATGCGGCGCCGCTCGGACTCACCGCGGACTGTGCTGCGTATGTGATGTACACCTCGGGCTCCACAGGTGAACCCAAGGGCGTGATCGTTCCGCATCGAGCGGTGAATCGACTGGTGATCAACAGCGACTTCGCACCCATCGAGGCAACGGACTGCATCGCCTTCTGCAGCAACCCCGCATTCGACTCTTCTACATTCGAGATCTGGGCGACGTTGCTGAACGGGGCACGGTTACTGGTGGTCTCGCAGCCGGTGCTGCTGGAGGCGGCCGAGCTCGCTCAGACGCTGCAACAGCAACACGTCACGGTATTGCTTTTGACGACGGGATTGTTCAACCAGTACAGCGACGCATTGGCAGGAGTCTTCCGCGGACTGAAGCGCCTCTACTTCGGAGGCGATGCCGGGGATCCGAACATCGCCAGGAAGGTGCATCAAACCAGTCCGCCACGTCATCTCATTCAGCTGTACGGCCCGACCGAGACGACTTCATTCGCGGCCTGGCACGAAATCGAATCCGTACCTCAGGATGCCAGCGGCATTCCGCTCGGTCGGACGCTGAGCAACACCACCATTTACATTCTCGACAGCCACCGACAACCTGTGCCGACAGGATGGGTCGGGGAGATATACATTGGCGGAGCGGGCGTCGCGCAGGGTTATCTGAATCGGCCAGAGCTGACGGAGGAGCGGTTTCTGGCGGATCCCTTCAGTGCACGGCCCAATGCGCGGATGTACCGGACGGGCGACCTGGGGCGTTGGCGCAGCGAAGGAATCATCGAGTTTTGCGGCCGAAAGGATCTGCAGGTGAAGATCCGCGGCTATCGAATCGAGTTGGCGGAGATCGAAGCGCAGCTCAGCCGCCACCCGAAGATCAAAGAGGCGGTGGTCGTCGCGCGGGAAGACGTGCCGGGCGATCGACGCCTGGTCGCGTACGTCCGTCCGAACGCTGTGCTCGAGCCGTCGCCGGCGGTTGCCGAGCATGCCGAGGCTCTCGTGAAGGAATGGCGGGAGCTGTATGACGCCACTTATGCGGGCGATGCCGATGCAAGAGGGCCCGGCTTCGTCGGCTGGATGAGCAGCTACACCGGATTGCCGCTGCCGCAAGCGCAGATGCAGGAATGGCTGAACGAGACGATGCGGCGCATTCGCGAGCTGCGGCCGCAGAAAGTGCTGGAGATCGGCTGCGGCACGGGGTTGCTCGTCGAGCAGCTCGCGCCGCAGTGTGCGGTGTATCGGGCCACGGATTTTTCCGCGCAGGCGATACGGCGGCTCGAGCGTTGGAAAGGCACGCGCACGGATCTGCGGCACGTTGAGCTGTCGCAATGGACGGCGCTGGAGATCGATGCAGCAGCCGGGCCTTACGACACCGTCTTGCTGAATTCGGTGGTGCAGTACTTTCCGGACATGAAGTATCTGGTTGCCGTACTGGAGCGTGCGGTGCAGGCAGTGTCCGATGGGGGCAAGGTATTCATCGGAGACATCCGTCACCTGGGAATGCTACGGGCCTTCCACAGCTCGGTGCAGCTGACCCGAGCCCCCGGGGAGATCAACATTGGTGAGCTTCGGGTGCGGATCGACAGAGCGCTACAGCAGGACAAGGAGCTCGTCATCGATCCGGAGTTTTTCTGGGCCTTGAAACAGTCTCTGCCACGTATCAGCGCCGTTGAAGTACAGATCAAGCGAGGACGGGCAGACAACGAATTGACACGCTACCGATATGACGTGACCCTGCACGTCGGTCAGCATAACGAACCGGCGCCGCGACAGTGGGTGCAGTGGAGCGGGGACAAGGCCGACCTGTTGGCCGAGCTGTCGCGCTTCCTGCAAGCGCATCGGCCCGCGGGGATCAGAATCAACGGCGTGGAGAACGCTCGCGTCGCGGAAGACCTGCGGACCGCGCGCGCGCTCGAGACCGCTGCCGAGGACAGCGAAGTCGCAGCGGTGTGCCAGAAATTGTCCACGCCCGAGTCGCGCGGTGTCGATCCCGAGTCCATATGCCGGTTGGCAGAAGCGCATGGCTTGCGCGTGCGACCGACCTGGGCGCGCGGAGTGGCGGATGGCAGACTCGATTTCGAGGTGATCGATCAGAGCCAATGTGAGCTGCTCGACACCGCGACCGCCGCCATCGAGACGCTTCCAGTGCAACGGACGTGGAGCGACTATGCCCACGAGCCCGTCTCGGGTCGGCAAGAGCAGGCGCCGCCGCTGATGCGAGAGCTGCGCGAATACCTCGATGGCCGGCTTCCGGAGTACATGGTACCCAGTGCCATCGTCGTGCTGAACGAATTGCCGCTCACGCCCAACGGCAAGACAGATCGCAGCCGGCTACCGTGCCCGGACTTCGGTGCCGCGCGCGCGCAAGCGTACGTGCCAGCGCAAGGGACTGTCGAAGAAGCGCTGGCGGGCATCTGGCAGGAGGTATTGCGCGTCGAGCGCGTCGGCCGCGACGACAGTTTCTACGAGCTCGGCGGCAACTCCATACTCGCCATCCAGATTGCCAGTCGCGCCAACCGGTTCGGTCTGAAGGTCGAAGGACGGCAGATCATCGAGCGCGAAAGCATCGCAAATCTGGCGGCCGCGCTCGGGCCGGCGGCGCAGCTCACCGTCGTGGCGAATGAACGGGAAGTGCAGCCTGGCGCCGTGCCCCTCACGCCCTTGATGCGGCAGATCGTTGCGACGGTCGATGAGGAATTCCTCATCAGCAACATCCTGGTATTTCGACTCGAGTGCGGGCGCAGGCTGGAGCCGGCACTGCTTGCGCAAGTTCTGCGCCAACTGGTAGTGCATCACGATGCTCTGCGGATCCGGTTCCAGCCTGCGCAAGGGGAGGTGCGCCTGTGGAATGCCGGCGTGGACACCGTGGACGATCGTGAGCTGTGCGAGCTGATCGACCTCTCCGCGCTTGCGGCATCGAGCCAGGAGCAGCGCATCGAGGAGCTATCGACCCGATTGCGCTCCCCGACGGATGCGACCGGGGTCCGGATGCTTCGCACCGCGCTCGTCGAGCGTGGCAGCGCTCTGCCGCAGCTGCTTCTCTTGGCAGTCCACCACGTCATCTTCGATCCCATCACGCAGCAGATCCTGCTCGATGACCTGGCGACCGCCTGCGAGCAGGCGAGTCGCGGCCGCGAGATCCAGCTCGGCTTCAAGACGAGCTCGTTCAAGCGCTGGGCAGAATACGTCGCGAGCCACGCGGCATCCATCGCGCGGCAGGAAGAGAGTTACTGGCGCGAGCGGCTGACCGCACACAATGTCGGCCTCGCGCGCGAGGACGGGCCGCCGGAGTTCTTCGAGCTCGAGACGAGCCTCGACGCCGCCGAGACGAGTCTGCTGCACACCTTGGTGCCGCGAGCCTGCGATGCCACGGTGCAGGAGGTATTGCTCACGGCGCTGACACACGCGCTTGCACGCCTGACCGGGCGCTCGAAGTTTGGAGTGGCACTGACATCCAGCGGACGCGACGCACCCTTCGACGGCATCGATGTCTCGCGAACCGTCGGCTGGTTTTCCAGCGAGTTCCCCGTCGTCCTGGACGCGGTGGGCACCGCGGAGCTGGGTATTGCGGCGGTGAAGAGCATCGGCGAGCAGGTGCGCTGCGTACCGAACCGAGGCATGGGCTATGGAATCCTGCGCTACAACGCGACCGGAGATCGGCTCGCTGGCTGCGCCTATCCGAGAATCGGCTTGAATTACCTTGGCAACCCAACTGCCCGACTGGCGAGCCTGCTCACCGTGGTGGCCGTGGAGGGGAACAAGGTGCAGGCGGAGAGGGTCGCCGATCCTTCGAGGAACGCACGGCTCCAGATCACCGCCGACGTGCGTGACGGCACTCTCAGAGTCCACTGGGGTTGTGATGAGCGCGTGATGAAGCGACCGCTTGCCGAGGCGCTGGCAGCGGACTGCATGCAGGCGCTGCGCGATCTCATAGCCTTGACAGGAGTCCGCTGATGGCCGACCTGGTCAGTCTGAGGAATATCGTAAAACGCTACCGGCGCGGCAAGCACATGGTGGAAGTCTTTCACCGGATGAGCTTCTCGGTGCCGCAGGGCGAGTTTCTGGCGCTCATGGGCCCATCGGGCTCGGGCAAGACCACGCTTCTCAACCTGATCGGCGGCCTGGACACCCCCGATGGCGGCGAGATCACGGCCGTCGGCGAGCGTCTGGATCGCTTGTCGGTTCGACAGCTCTCACAATGGCGTGCGCGACACGTTGGCATCGTCTTTCAGTTCTACAATTTGTTGCCGATGCTCACCGTCGAAGAGAACGTCGAAGTTCCTCTGAAACTGACCGGCCTTTCGAGCAGTCGACGCAAGCGACAGGTCGGCGCGGCGCTCGAGCTCGTGGGCCTGGGCGATCTGCAGAAGCGCAAGCCGAGCGAGCTTTCGGGCGGCCAGCAGCAACGTGTGGCCATAGCACGCGCCATCGTCGCGGATCCGACCCTGATGATCTGCGATGAGCCGACCGGGGACCTGGATCGAGAAAACGCCGACGGCGTGTTGAACCTCTTTCAACTGCTGCACCGGCAGTTTGGCAAGACCATCGTCATGGTCACGCACGATCCGCTGGCAGCCGGATATGCCTCGCGACGCGTGCTCATCGACAAGACTCGCCTGATTCAGGACGAACCACAGTACGCAACGGCTTGAGGGCATCGCGTGAAGTATCTCAACCTCGTCTGGACTGGCATGTGGCACAAGCCGCGGCGCGTGGTGCTGACGATGATCACGATCGTGGTGGCATTCCTGCTTTACGGGCTGCTGCAGGGGGTCGATCAAGGCACCCATGCCGTGCTCGCGACGCTGAGCAATCGGCTGTTCACCGGCAACAAGCATGGGGTCGGGCAGGGCATACCCATCGGCTATCTGGATCGAATCAAGAAGGTTCCCGGCATCGGCGCGGTCACGCACTGGACGTTCTTCGGCGGGTACTTCAGGGAGCCGAGCAACAGCGTGTCGGTGTACGCAACCGACAGTCACGTCTTCGAGGTTTACGCACGAGACTTTCATCTGCCGAAGGAGCAGATCGCGGCCATGGAGCGCATGCCCACCGCGGCGGTGATCGCGAAACCGCTGGCCGACAAACATCATTGGAAGATCGGAGACCGCGTGACGCTACGGACCTCGCTGTGGATCCAGGCGAACGGCCGTGACGACTATCAGTTCGACGTGGTGGGCATCATTCCGATCGATCCGTACATCCCGAGCCCTACCTTGCGCGAGCTGTTCCTGATCAACTTCAGCTACCTGGATGCCGTGCGGCAGTTCGAGAAGGGCCGCGTGCACTATTTCGTGAGCAGCGTCGCGGACGTCACCCGGGTGCGCGAGGTCTCCAGGGCGATCGACAGCGTCTATGCGAATTCCGCGGACGAGACGCTGACGACTCCGGAGAGCACCATGCTGGAGAGTCAGTTGCGACAGTTGCTGGACTTCGGGCTCATCGTCAAGTTGATCATGAGCGCGGTGTTCCTGACGCTACTATTGGTCACCGCCAACTCCATAGCGCAATCCGTGCGCGAACGCGTTCCCGATTTTGCGGTGCTGAAAACCATAGGGTTCACCGATCGCACCGTGGCGACTCTGGTATTTCTCGAGACACTATTCCTGTGCGTGCTCGCGGCCTCGATCGGGCTGCTCCTCGCGCGTGCAATCTTCATTCTGGTCGGCTTGATATTTGGCCTCGCGATGCCCGCAGTAGTGCTCATCCAGGGAGTCGGGCTCGCGACGCTGCTCGCAGTGCTGAGTGGCTTCATGCCCGCGTGGCGCACCAAGCGGCTCAATCTGGTAACCGCACTCGCGCATCGCTGAGGACAGCAGAATGGAGACTCTCAAACAAGCGGCAACTGTGTTGATGATGAACGTCCGGGCCTTGCGGCAACGCATGGGCACCTCTGTGGTCATCGTCATCGGAATTGCGGGAGTGGCGGCCGTGTTGATCTCGGTGCTGGCAATGGCCACCGGTCTGGTCGAGACACTCCATGCCTCCGCCCGGGACGATCGCGTCGTCGTGGTGCGCAACGGGGCCAGCGACGAGACCAGCAGTATGTTGTCGCGCGCGGACACTGCGAGCGCGATGGACGCGCCTGGGGTCAAACATGACGCGGCCGGCAGGCCGATCGCTTCCGCGGAAGCCCTCGTCGTCGCGACTTTCCCGCTGGCCGCTGCCGAGGGCGAAGCGGATGTCAGCATTCGTGGTGTGGGAGCGAATGCAGCGGCCCTGCGACCGGAGATTCATGTGACGGCCGGCCGCACGTTTCGGCCGGGCGTCAAGGAAGTGATCGTCGGTCGGAAAGCGGCGTCACTGTTCCGGGACCTGCAGGTTGGCGCTCACCCGATCATTGGGGGAAGCCCGTGGACCGTCGTCGGGACGTTCGCGAGCGGCAGCGCGCTCGACTCGACGCTGCTGACGGACGTCGAGACGCTGATGAGCGCGTTCAGCAAGGAATATCAGTCCGTCACGGTGCAGCTCGAATCTGCGCAAGCGCTGCAAGGATATCGAGATGCGCTCAAACTGGGCAGCCTGCCCGTCGAGGTGTTCTCCGAGCGCGAGTTTTTCGAGCGGCAGTCGACCACGCTCAATACCGCGCTCAAGATTCTGGCCTACGTTGTGGGCGGCATCATGGCGTTCGGTGCCATCGTGGCAGCCCTGAACATCATGTATTCCGCGGTCAGCACCCGCGCCGTCGAAATTGCAACGCTGCGGGCCATCGGTTATGGACCGGATGCGATGATCATTGCGGTGCTGGTCGAGACTCTGGCGCTCGCCCTCATCGGCGGAGTCGTGGGAGCACTGCTGTCGTGGCTGGTGTTCAACGGATACGAGCTGAGCACCATTGCCGGCGGCGGCGCGCAACTTGCGTTCGAGCTCGCCGTTACGCCCGGAATAATCATCATCGGGATCGCGTGGGCGTGCGCCATCGGGTTGCTGGGCGGGCTCCTGCCGGCGCTGCAAGCGGCGCGTCTTCCCGTCGTCGTTGCGCTTCATTCAGCGTAACGGCAGCCGACAATACGCTCTCATGGAGGTTTGTTGAATGAGCACTTCGCCGACTGAGACGAGTCAGCGCGCCTTGCCGCCGATCACCACGGACCTGGCACAAGCCCGGCGCGACCTGACCGAGTACGGGTTGGCGCGAGTCAGTGGCCTGCTCACACCCGCGGAGGTCGCAGCGGCGCGTACGCGTCTGTTCGAGCAGGCCGAAGCCGAAAGAGAACGCGGTTGCGCCGTGCACGATAGTGGCGGCGACCCGAAGCGGCCGGGCAACGGCCCGAACCAGCGCGTACGCAATCTCATCAACAAAGGCGAAATCTTTCGCCAGATTGCCGTGAAGCCGCACGCGCTCGAATTGGTGCGCTTCCTGTTGGGCAAGCACGTGCTGTTGTCATCGTATTCCGCCAATATCGCTTGCAAGGACGGTGTGCAGATGTTCATGCACACCGATCAGTTCTATCTGGCGCCCATGCCCTTCGTGATGGCCTCTGCCGTGGTGTGGATGTTGGACGATTTCACGGAAAAGAATGGCGCGACGCTCGTGGTGCCGCGCAGCCACTGCTGGGCTTCGATGTCCGACGTGGACCAGTCGGCGGCCGCCAATCCGCTGCCGGCGATCGGCCCGGCCGGGACGATATTGATGCTGGACGGACGCACCTTGCACGCCACCGGCGAGAACAAGACTGACCGCCCCCGGCCCGGGCTCATTACCTATTACTGCAAGCCTTTCATCCGGCAGGAGGAGAATTTCGCGCTGTCGCTCGCGCCCGAGGTCATGCAGCGCTGTTCGAAGGAGCTTCTCGAGCTGCTCGGTTTCCAGACCTGGTTCGGGCTCGGGGGAATCGACGGCAGCGGGCATGCGTCGCCGCTGACCGGCAGGCCGACCGCTTTTTCGGGCGAATGGCGTCCGCGCCGCGCGCCGGCGGGCGAAGGCCGCGGCGGCGCGCTCGCTTCGCTCTCGTGAGAGCTGCACATGTCCGACTACAGCGATGATTTCGAAAGCGCGCTGGCCTCCGGTGAGGCCATTGTGCAGAGGCTCGATTCTGGAGCCGCGCAGGAGTCGCAGCACATCGAGCGAGCTGCGCTCCCCCAGGTGACATTCGATCCGGCGCTGCTCGATGAGACGGGCCTGCCGGATTCAATTGAGAAGCCCATGATCGAGGGGCTCAGGAACCTCCTGCGACGCTACAGCGCCCATCAATCGGTGAAGAACACTTTGTCGCGGCTGGAGGATGCGGCGTGGCTCGCGGCCTGGGACCGCGCGCTTGGCGCCACGGTCGGATCCAAGGTGCTGCTGCGAGGGAGCGAGCTCGGCACGTTTGCCCTGCAAGCGCTCGAGCACGGCGCCAGCTACGCGCTGGCCGTGGAGCAATTTGCGCTGGATGGTCGAATCAGCTCGGGCATCGTGCAGAAGCATCTCCTGATGCAATGGCACGCACTGCACGGCTCGACGATCCCGTCGTGGTCGGAGGATGAACGGCGCAGGTCTTTCGAGTCGTTTGCCAGCAAGGTCGATATCGTTCCTCCGGAAAGCGAACGACTCGACGCGGCGCAGTGCGATTACTTTGTCTTTCCCAACATCGATCATTCGTTGCTCGGCACCGGAATCGTCAGAGCGATTCAACAGCATCGGGCCAGGGGACTGGCGGCGCACGCTCGGATTCTGCCCGCCAGAGCGAAGGTCTTCGCCGTGGGTATCGAATGGACGTACGCTTCCGCGCCATTTCGCCTGCAGGCGATGAATCGGCTGCGCTGGAGCATGTACCCCCAGGCGCTCGAGCTACCGGCCGAATGCTGGAGGGCGGTCACCGAGCCGGTCTGTGTCGGTGAAATCGACTTCGAGAACTTCGCCGAAGCGACTTGGGAGGTCCGGCTGCCCGTGCTGGCTGCGGGAACGTTCGACGCCATCGTGTACTGGTTTGATCTGCAGCTCGGCGCCGCCGAGATCAGCAATGCACCGGGGAGCGCGTTCCAGAGTATCAGGCCCGCCATACAACACGCGGATTCCGTGCAAGTGGCAGTCGGCGAATCGCTCCCCTTGAGAGTGCGAGTGCTCGAAACGCGGCTCCATTTCCAAACGGAACCGCCGGTCCGTCAGATTCGATCTCACGGGTTACCCAGCTGGTACATCCCCATGCTGCTGGACAAAGGCCGCAACGACGGCTACCGCGCTGCACTCGAACGGGCTGTTGGAACGGCACCGGATCAAATCGTCCTCGACATCGGTGCAGGCAGCGGCCTGCTTTCCTTGATGGCCGCGCAGGCCGGTGCCGCTCGTGTGATCGGCTGCGAGGTGAACAGCGCGATTGCCGGCGTTGGCAAGGAAATCATCCGCGCCAATGGCGTGGACGACAGGGTCGCTCTCATCAACAAAGACTGTCGCAACGTGACCGTGCCGGAGGATTGTTCCGAGCGGGCGGATCTTGCCGTATTCGAGCTGTTCGACTGCAGCCTGATCGGTGAGGGCGTTTTGCACTTTCTCGCCTATGCGCGTGCGCACCTGCTGAAGCAAAACGCGCGCTACCTGCCGATGTCCGCCAGGATCCGCGCGATGATCATCGAATATCGCCTCGACCGGATCTGGAGTCTCGACGTCAACTTGCTCAACCCCTATCGGTTCTCCTCGGCATTCATCAATGTCGATGCCGACAAGTTGGGCTATCGTGCGTTGACCGACCCGATTGACGTGTACTCCTTCGATTTCGCGGACGCGACGCCCGCGCCCGCCGAAAAAGAGCTGCGAGTTCCAGCCATCGAGCGCGGGTGCGCGGGCGCCGTGCTATTTTGGTTCGACCTGCAGCTAGATGAGGCAGTGTGCCTCTCGAATGCCCCAGGTGCCGGGAGCGGCTTGCATTGGAAGCAGGGCCTGCAATTCTTACCGGAAGTGCAAGTCGAGCCCGCCATGCCCCTGCCACTCATCGCCAGGCATGACGGCAGCAGCCTGACATTTCGCTGGAAGCAAGACGATCTGCCGAAGCAAGCGCTATCGCGCCTGCCACGCTTCGACCTGCGTTCGCTCGCTGCCATCAGTGAGCTCGAGCAGCAGACTCGCGGCCTGCTGCAACACTGCGCGCAGAACGCGGATGAATATGCAAAGGTGGCGGAGCTCGCCAAGCGATTCGCCGTCGATCCGGCGGCACACGAGCTCGATCCCATCATCGCACAGCGCTTCGCGGCGACGTTCTTCGGCGGCTGAGTCGAAAGTCCGGCGGTTTGCGCAGCTCGCGTTACAGCAGCTTCAGGGCCACGGCCCTGACGATGGCCTGAGTCTTGTTCGAGGCGCCCAATTTGTGCATCACGTTGTTGAAGTGAAATACCGCGGTCCGCTCGGTGATGCTCAGAATCTGACCAATCTCCCACGCGGTCTTGCCGTCCGCCGCCCATTTGAGGCATTCCCGCTCGCGAGCGGTCAGCGAGGCGCTTTGCAGGGGTAACAGCTTCGGCAGATCGATGCGCGCCACGGCGTGATGCAGCAGACTCGTGAACGTTTGCGCGCGGCCGATCAACGCTGCCAGGTCCACCTCCTTCAGATCGAGCGGCGTGTCACGAGCGAGGCTGAAGATTCCGGTCACTCCCGGCTGATCGTGAACGGAGAAACTCATCCCGGCCTGCAAGCCGAACGCCCGGGCCTCTTCCCAGAACTCGGCGGATTTGCCGTCGCGAAACATCTCGTCGTTCCAGAGCGCGGGCAGCGTGTTGTTCTGGGCGTAGCGCACCACCGGATCCACCTTGAAGTAGGCCTGCGACACATAGCGCTCGAGCCACTTGCGCGGAAATCCGTTGATGAAGTATTGCTGAGCCTTCAGCGAGGGCACATTGATGGTGAGCGCATAGGCGAAATGCTCGAAGCCCATCGTCTTCGCGAACTTCTCCATTTCGATGCGCAGCTCCTCGGAGCTCTTCGCCCGCTCGATCGCGTCGAAAGCGTCGCACAACACTTTTAGGTTCACTGGAGTGTCCATCTCGCACCTGACTGGGTCGGTTTAAAACGCTGCTCAGGATTCCTTCACTCTCGTCGCTATGCTCAGTGTGGTGCCGATTCCGTCGTGTTGCCGCGCCGGGTCGTGCCGCCGATGCCTCTGCTCAGAAACGCACCCGCATTGTGATGCCGTAGCTACGGGGTGCCGCTAGATAGGATTGATAGCTCGCATCGTTGAACAGATTGAGCAGGGAGTCGAACTGGGAGACCGTCTCGTTCAGAACGTTGTCGCCCCAGAACACCAGCTCGTAATGCTCGTCGAACTGCAGACCGATGCGCAGGGAGACATCGCTATAGCGTGCCTGCGTCAGGCGCGGGTCCGCGGAGAAACTGGTGTTGTAGCTGTCCGTCCACGACCAATCCAGGCGCGCGGAGAATGCGCCACGCCGGAGCGGCAACTCGTACCGCACACCCAGGTGAGTTTCCCATTTGGGCGCCTGGATGGGATGCTCGCCGGACAGCACGCAGGAGTTCGGTGTGCTGCCATCCGGCGCACGGCCGGGATAGCACAGGCCGTGCGTGTAGGTAACGTACTCGAGATTGGCAAGCGAGACGGAGAAGTCCGACGTCAGATGATCCCGCAGCAATGCCGAGCCTGCGAGCTCCATGCCCTTGAGGTCGACCCGCTCCGCGTTATCCACCGAGAATTGCGCCGAAATAAAGGCAGCGTCCTGGTAGTTGTCGTAGCGGGTGTAGAACGCTGCGGCGTCGAGAAGCAGGCGCCGGTTCGCAAGGGTCACTTTCAAGCCCAGCTCGTAGTGATGGATCGTCTCGTCGGCGAACTCGCGCGCCGCGAGTGGCGCATCGCCGAATCCGGTGTTGAAGCCGCCGGACTTGGAGCCGTGCGCCAGTGTGAAGTACGCCATGGCGTTGTCGCTGAAAAGATACTGCGGGGTGACTGACCAAGGTACGTTGTTGCTCGTGCGGGTGAGTGCACCGTTGACGGGCTGGCCGCTCGTAGTGAGCGTGGGGGTCAGTACAGCGGAAATGAGCGACACGCCCGGCGCCGTGACCGAGTTGTCGATGGTCGCGTCCTTGTCTTCCCTTTGCCAGCGCAGAGCCGTAGTAACGCGCAGAGTGGGGGTGAGGCGCCACGAAATCTGCCCGAACACGCTGCGGTATCGCGTGTACAGCTGTGAATCATGGATACCGAGCTGGCCGGGTACTGCGAGCGGTATACCCAGCAGCATCGGCCAGATGGGGTTGAATGCAAGCTCGCCGTTCACTCCGAACATCGGCTGCCTGCCGTGATCGCCGCGCTCATAGACGTTGCGGTAGTAGAAGCCGCCGACGAGCCAGGTGAGGGCAGTGTTGTTGGCGGACTGAAGACGCAGTTCTTCCTGGATGCTGCGACTTCGTTCAGCGTCGTGGTAGAACAGCATCGGAGCGAACAACTGGATGGCATCGTCTTCGGCGCGCAGAATCTGGTATCGATCCCAGCCGGTAGTGGAGCTTAAGCGCCATTGGTTGGCGAAGCGGTACTCCCCCAACAGCGTCAGATCCTTCGCGTCCAGATCGAGCTCATTGGTCGCGAACGAGCAGAAGTGCCGATTGCGCGGCACGTTGTCGGGGCAGTCGGGGATCAGTCCGAGCTGCTGCAGCAAGTCCGCTACCTGGGTTGAAGCAGCGCCGGGTGCGAGGAACACATCGGACTGGCCCTGCTCGTCCCGTTCGTGCAGGCCGCCGGCTAACAGGCGCAGATCGAGCGAAGGATCGGGCGACCAGCTGAGCTGTACGCGTACGGCCGCTTGACGCTCATTGGCGCCGTTGGGACCGCCGGCCTGATCATTCACGAGCGTAGAGCCGTTGCGGGTGAATCGTGCGGCGATGCCGCCACCCAGATTCGGCGCGAGCGGGCCGCTCACATCGAGCATCGCAGCGCCCGCAGCGGCGTTTTTCGCTGAGTCGATCGAGCTGCCGGTCGCCTCGCCGTAGGCGCTGAGCCGATCTGCCGGCTTGTGCGTGTAGAGGGCGAGGAGGCCCGCGCTCACGTTCTTGCCGTAGAGCGCGGTTTGCGGACCGCGCAACTCCTCGACGTGATCCACAGCGAGCAGATTGCTCGTGCCCAGAAACGATCGCGAGCGAAACGCGCCATCGACGAATACGCCGACGGCGGGCTCGAAAGTCGGAATGTTGCCGATATTGCCGACGCGGCGAATACGCAAGCTCGTCGTGGTCAATCCGGCGTTGCGCTGTAAATCGAGAGTCGTGAGTTGCCTGGCCAGGCCGTCCGCATCGGTGACGCCAGCGGCTGAGAGCTCCTCGGAGGACAGTGCCGATATCGAGATGGGCACTTCCTGAATGGGCGCCTCCCGCTTCTCGGCATACACGATGACGGATTCGAGTCCTTCGCTAGGTTGCGCGCCGGCCGCTCCTGCCGCTGCCATTGCCAGCACTCCTGTCGCTCCCCACGCTGCGGCCGACACCGGGTGTTATTTCCCTGTTCATTCGGTGTTATTGATTCCGGGCAACGCACAAAAGTATAGGGCTTGAGCGTGCGTCTAGGAAGCACTCCGAACGGAGCGTTTTACCCAACATCCTCAACGACTTGCGGCGCTGTCGGCGCGCTCGCTTGCCGGCGGAGCCTCTGGCAGCCTCAATCCGGCCGGTGCGCAGGCCCTCAACCGGCGCGGTGCGTGCACCCGTCGAGGCGTGCGCAGGGCGCTCGAACCCATCGATCCTATCGATCGACGCCCTGACCGTCTGCGAGCAGATCCGCGATTGCGACCTGCTGCCACGGCATTGATTCGATCCACTGAAGGAGATGAATCCTGGCGACTGCTTGCGGCTCAACGCGGCCCTCTGCAGAGACGAGCCGGATGTTCGTACGAATTTCGTTCGGATTGAGTAGTACCACGACTTCATCGACTACGCCCCAATCCCATCCCACCGAAACCGTCGTGTCTTGCCAGGAGCCTACCCATTCAGTGATGCCCGTGATCGTGGCACCCGCAGCCGGGCCACCCAGGACGGCAATGGTGAGGTCCTTCTCGGAGATGAGGTGACGGAGCTGCACGGTCGCCAGTGCGGACGTGGGTATCCGCACGTAGCCGTCCGAGCTCCACGCTTTATCAGTCACCGTCGTCCACAACCCGGAAAAGTGATGGCCCGCAATGCCGCCGCATGAAGCAACTCACAATGTCAATCTTCGGTCGTTGTCGAGAGCCGCACGCGGCCGCACTGGCAGCGCATCGCTCCGTTGCTCTCGAGTGCTTGCGCTCGGGTGCGCGCCCGTGCCGTGCAAGATTGCTCCGAGCACTTTTTCGATGCGACTCAGGGATCGCTCGGAAATCTTCTCGGCTTCGAATATCAGTGCGATGGCGTTGTTGAGATACCTGATGCGAAATACAGCGGACCCATCGCTCCCGAGCACCACTTTGTCGTGAGGCTCCCTCTTGGGTTTGCGTCCGCGTACGGAGAATGCGAGCAGCTTGCGCATTACGTCAGAACCTTGCAGTCGCGGCGATTTGTTGCCGAGCGAGCGTGCCGAGCGGATGGTGGCCGCGCACCGCTGCGGATCGTCCAGCAGCTCGATGAGCTTCAAGCCCCAGCTCTCGCGGATCTCGATCGGACCGCGGAAGGCGTTCACCACCACGGCCGGGAGGCGAGCCAACTGCAGCAGACGGGACACCTGCGGGGCGGACACCTTCAGCGTCTCCGAGATCTCTTTAGGCGATTTGAAATGTCCGCTCTGCAGCCAGCGCCTGTAGCTGAGTCCGCGTTCGTAAGGGCTTATGTCCTGGCGCTGGCGATTCTCGATGTCCATTGCGATGAGGCCTTCGCGATCTGTGAATTCGCGCACCTCGACGAGCAACGGCAGATTCAGATGGCGCGCCGCGAACAAGCGTCGCGCGCCGTAGGCCAACTCGATTTCGTAGTCCGGATCATTCTGCAGACGGCGACCCATCACCGGCACGCGTTGTCCATGCGCCGCGAAGCTCTCGATCTCGGCTTTGCAGGTCTGTTCGTCGATCTCGCCTGCAAGGCGCTGGTGCAAGTGCCAGACGCGGCACTTGAAGGGATCTGCATGGATGATCGATTGCATCGCCATGTCCTTCACTCGATGGATTTGGGCAGACTGCGCTGTTCGGGCACGCCGCTCGTCATCGACGTGTCGACCACCAGTAAGACTGGTACGCACCGCGCTGATTCAAACGCCAGACGGCAGCGTGGCACGACTCGAGGTCCCAACATCCGGACGAAGCGGCGCACAGTGAGCGACCAGGTTGAGCCGACAGCAAAATCCGAACGCTGTGGGCGACGACTTCAGGAGCGAGCACACCTGGGGTGTGCTCGAAGGACTGGCTGATCACACGCATGTCGCTACCTCCGATTGCAGTGTGACGTAGCCGGTCGGATGTGTCACGGGCTCGGCGGGGGGAACCTCGATGAACAGCGCGACGTTGAGGTGTCCGAATACGAGAGCGGGTGGGGCGACGCGGTGCGCTGGGACACCCGCTCGCAGCATCAATCGTTCGATTCCGACGGAGGTGACGAGGATCAAACGCGCGATGTGATGCCGTCGCGCATAATCGAAGACCAAGTCCAGCAACTCCAAGGTCGGCTGGGAGAGCGAGAGGACGCGCCCTGTGCCAGTCTCCCGGACAGTCGTCGCAAATCGACTCAACTCCCAAATGGTGGAATCTCGCGGAGTCGCGCAGCTACCGAGCAGTTGCGGAAACAGCTCAGGCAGCATGTACGCCTTGGTGGTCGGCAAGAGCCGCGCGCACCCCGTGACGCGCTCCGGCACATCGCTTATGACGACGTACTTCGCGTCGGGAGTGTCGTATTCATCGTGCTCCACGCCATTCATCACTGGAAGCGACCATCCCAGTCGCTTGACGAAGACGTCGTGGCGGAACTCGTGCATCAGGTTCACCATCTTGGTGCTGAGCTGCGCGCTGTTACCCATGGCGACGGTCTTCATTCGTCGTTACCTGTCCAGACCCCGTGTGCCTATTGAACGACGGCTTGGCCCAGGTCGTAACTGGCAACTCTGACAGTGCTGCTGAGATTGCGGCTCGCGCGTGGCGCCGCGTTCGGATCGATGGATTCCGAATCTTCACTGCGGGACGGGCTAAGGACGGGCTGAGGCATACGATCGACGAGTCCGCAACCTGTCAGTTCTAACAGGAGTACACGGACCGCATCGTTTGCATTCACTTCGGCGATTGCGCCAGCGGGGATGCTCGCGTGCCGGCTCGGGACACGGGCATCGCGCGTGATCTTCCGCGGCACGCGTGGTGCTGCGTCATGATCAGCGTAAGCCGACCAGTGGTCGGTGTCGCCAGGCGGGCGTTCCGCTGTTTGTGTTCGGAGACTTCAATGACTGACTCATCTCAAGGGGGCGGCTCCGGCCCTGATTCGACTACCCAACCTGCGTTCAAGGAATACGTCGTAAAGCGCGACAGCGACGGGCCGCTCACCTTCGCCGGTGTTCAGCTCGCAAAGGCGTCGCGAGAAACGAACGGCTTGGGATTGATACACGTCGAAACACTCGAAGCAGGCGTCTACAGGACGCGCGGCGGGAAGTTCATCACTTCATTGTCGAAGACAACGAGGTCGGGGTTCGCCAGCCTCGCCGCGTTGGGTCGTTCAGTAGAGGAGGAGGACGCGCCCGACGTCAGGTCGAACTATCGGAAGGCTGCTGTTCACCAGTCCTTCGAGGATGCGGTTCGCTGGTTCAAGCCGGGGCGACTTACGGATGAAATCCGCGAGCAGCTCGGTCTCGATAAGCCAGTCCGCATCGAATAACTCGCTTCGAGTGTTTGCCCGGTGCGAATGGACGCGGCATTTTGCGATCATTTGTCATCCAGCGGGAGGTATCTGGAGAGTGACCCGATGGGCCTCAAGGGAGGCATCAATACATACGCCTATGCGAGCGAGCACCCCAATCTGGCGACTGATCCAACTGGTCTCTTCGAGCTGATGATGTATACGACCTACCGGTCCGTGGACAGAATTCCAGGCACGCCGCCCGACGACCGAAGCTGGTCTCGTCCTTTCGGCAAGCGGTTTGCCAAGATTCAACTTGGCGGGACCGGAATACCAAAAGGAGTGACTACAGTCTGCTCGTGCTCCCCGCGTTGCCATTCATGGAAACTGGACTCCTGTTATTCGTTCGTTCCTCTCGATGTCGCGATACGAAACGATCTCTACCCCGTGCCGGACGAGTTCGCCAGAAACGCGGAAAACGAGCATGGAGACTACAATGCCGAATCGGCCAGACTGAAGGCAAAAGGTGCCGCCGCAGAACGAAAGATGCAGATGCAAAGATTTCCGAACCGGAAAGACTGTGAGGACCAATCGGCACATGAGGTCGGCAAAGACGTGATCTCCGTTTTGGACGACATTAAGACCACGAGCAGCGGTCGGGATAGTAGCGGGTCCCACTCCTGGCACGGACCTTATCCGTTTACAGATTGAACCGAGCGAGAGGTGGCCAACTATTAACGGAGATCACATCGCAGTTCCCGGCAATTTGCAGGCACACTCATGGATCTTGGTGTTTGCTGTCGCGTTGGCTGGATGCACTTCCGGCGAACGCTCTCCTGTACCGGGCAAAGTGAGTCTCGAATTGAGCGGCTTCTCGGATTCTGAGGTGACCGCCAGGGTCTCGAATGGTCTTGATCGACCTGTACGCATCCAGGGAAACCGCACGTTGTCTTGGGCCGTCAGGGTTCGCAGCAGTGATGCGCTGATCGCATGCGGAGGAGGGGCTTACTCCGGGATCTGGCAATCGGGGGGATTCGGGTATTTCATCGAAGAATCGTCTTCGATCGAGGTGTCGCCCGGTGAGCAAAAAAGGCTCGTTGTCCCGACTACACTTCCGAAAAAATACAAAGGCGGTCGCTGCACGCTCGAGGTGAAATTGGAGGACGGCACGGTCGTCGGCCCGCTTGAATTCCGTCCCTGAGCCTGGCGCGCCCTCTGTTCGATCCGGCAATCATCGTGAAGCAGTCGAACAGACGTCGAGTGAAATCGTCGGCTGAGTCAGCGTGCCGAGATCTCTGCATACGGTGACAAGGACGCCGTGCACATGACCTGTTGGGCGATTTTTTGTTCCACGAGATGCTTCGTAGGCTTGATGCAGTCCGTTGCAGATTGGTGCGCAGACGGTGGTTGGAAAAGCGCGTGCGAAGTGCAGGATCACATGATTGCCATCCGACGCCGAGAGTCTTACGTTGAGTTCGTTTAGCGGTGCACGCACAGTCTCTCAAAGCCCCGACACTCAGCATCTAGTGACAGCTTTAGTGACAGCTACGGGGACTTCGGGGGACTACAGGGGATTCGCGTTTCTTCCGAATCAGTAAGTTGTTGATGGCGCTGACCCCTTCTGGGGGTTCGAGTCCCGTCCGCTCCGCCATATCTCGTGGATTTTATTGAAGCTGCCGCCTCGCTAGTGACAGCTTAGTGCCAGCTCGACGCTCGTCAGGGAAGTAGTCGTCACCCCTTAAGCCTTCACGGGCTGCCCTCCGTCATCCCGTGCAACCACTTAGCGCGCCTGATGCCGATATTGCGGGGGCTTGCAAATGCGGTTCGTGAGCGCGTCCGCCGTTCCCGCGCGCTCCGCAGGCGATCCGCTGCGTCGGCCGTTGAGGCCGACGCAGCGGAATCGGCCACAACTCAGCCGGCATCAACCGTTGGCACTGCTCCTCGCGCGCGCAACCGCCGCATCGATCTGTGGTTTCGCAGATTTGACGGCAGCCAGAACGCACGTGCCGTCGTCGGGCGTGGACGGGTCGGCGGCTTCGCAGACCTTGCGAGCGGCATCGAGCACGCTGTCCTTGAGAAGCGCGACACCGGAATTGGTGGTGAGAGTCACGGGATCGGCCGTTACTCGCGCTGTGAC
>FTEC01001984.1_pt1 | contig 15015 bp, 1 predicted proteins | sample 1640051 | NCBI WGS metagenome assembly FTEC01 (sample SAMEA3914816, study PRJEB12502) | metagenome | biome: forest; material: soil | place: USA | collected 2011-09-16 | depth 0.3 m
CTACGGCCCGTGATCGCGGACGCGATGAAGAAGCGCATCGCGACGCGCCTCATGCCGCACCTCAAGCCCTGAACCGCATCTCACAGCGTCACCGCGTAGCGCGCGACGAATAGAATATCCTTCACTAAATCGAAATCCGCCGGTGTCGGCAGCGGGGCAATTTCCAGCTTCCAGCCGCTGCCGGCGGTCTCGATGGGAACCGACACGGTTTGCACGCCGGCGCGATAGGTTCCCGCCTGCGCGGGCCACTGAAGAGTCAGCGGGGCCGCGGCGCCAATGGTCACAGTGGCCGCATAGCTCAATGCGGGGCGCGGCTCCTTGAGAATGATGGCGTAGTGCAACTCCAGCACGGTCACCGAGCCTCCTTGCAGCCATTGCGGCAATCGATCCTTGGTAACGGCAAGCGTCGCGGCGCGCGTACCCGACATCATCAGTTTGCGCCAGTCGGTGGGGAACTCATGGCGCAGGCTGAATAGCCGGTAGAGCGAGCCGCCAGCGGGCAGGTCGAGTTTCGCTTGCAGTGCGTCCAGCGCGGCCGCGGCCAGGGTTTCATCCCGACGCGAGGTGTACTTCAGGTGAAAGACGATGTCCGCAATCGTCTCATAGTCGAATGAGCGGTACTTGCGCGGAAGCTCGATACGCCAGCGCGACAGGGCTCCGGCACCTTCGAACGGCAGATACTTCTCATCGCGGAAAGTGAGCTCGAACCGGCCCGCATCGTTCTGGCCGGAACTGATCGCGACTGCTTCCACGGAGAGGTGATCGGCTCGATAGTTCTCGTCGTCCTCGTACGCGCCCGCGACGGCACTGGACACGCGCACCTTGCTGTTGAGCAGAGTGAGCGTGGCACTCACGCTCGTATAGGGACCGACTACCGCGGGAATCGTCAAGCTCACCGTCTTCAGGCGCCGGAAATAGTGTCCCGCATAGTCGAGGTCGAACAGCCACTCGGGAATCTCGATCTCGCAGGTCCCCGTCTCCTTGAGGGCGATCAGCGCCAGGGGATCGAGCTGGAGCAGTGACACGTGCTTGCTGATCTCGAACTCGCGCAGCTGCGCTTCCTGGTACGCGCGCTCCATCTGCTTCAATTGCAGATAGAGCCGTTCGCCCGAGAGCAGTCCGCGCATCGAGCTGTCCCAGGCTCCGAACTTGACGAAGTTCGCATCGGTGCCGCGCTCGTAACTCCAGCATCGTTCCGCGCGCTTCGCCACCTCGTACGCCGACTGGTAACACTGAAAGTACACGCTACGCAGGGCGCCCTCCATCCAGCTGTATAACGCGTCATTGCTGAACTTGGTGCGCAGCAGCTCTTCGATTGCCTGTGCGTGATCCATCTGCGTCTCATGATTGCGCAGGTCCGTGCGCGCGATATCGGCGCGAATCGTGGCGGCGGCGATCTGGCGTTCCACCTGCTTCAGTTCGAGGTTGGCCTGATCGCGCTGAAAGCGCCACTCGTCGGAGTGGCGCTTCTGGCCACCGGTGATCGAGGCGCGGTTGGCCTTATAGGAGTACGAGCTCGCCAGATACGTATAGCTGCGTGACACGGCGCTTGTGGCCGCGCCCAGATTCGAGCCACCGAAGGAAACGCTCCCGGGTGTGCCGAAGGACACGTTCGGAATGAGGTTGAGAATCTGCGCGGTGGCCTCGATCCAGCTGGCCGTCTCCTGGCGCTCGTTCGAGGCATCCAGATTGCCGAGCTGGTCGGTCTCTTCTGCGATGAGACCCTGCGCGAGCAGGCTCTCGTAGTTCGAGACGCGCCCAGCCACCATCGCGGCCGTGCTCTGCAAGCCTTGCAACGTCTGCATCGCTTCGTCGATCTGCTGCTTCTTGCTGTCCCGGACCTGGACGAGCAATTGGCTCTCCTGCTCGGCGCGCAGCGACGCAAGCTTCTCACTGTCCCGTTTCTCGAGCACCGCCAGCAGCGTACTGCCGAAAGCGCGCACTTCGACGCACATCGCCATCGCCTGTTGCAGCATGAAAGTGAAGCGATAGCGAGGCAGCGGCGCGTACAGATCGTTGAGCACGCTGCCGATGTCGATGCCGTGAGCGACGGCTTCGACCAGCAGCATCGGGTCGATCGGCGGCTCGAACAATGGCAATTGACGTACGGTGCCTTCGATGTTCATGCAATGACGGATCTTGAACAGCCGATCGGCAACGATGTCCCAGTACGCCAGCATCTGATCGTTCTGCGGCACGCAGAAGTAGAGCGTCTGAGGCAGCTGCATCGGCGCGCCCCCGGGGGCGGCCGGCACCACGAGCTGCGTGAAAGGCAGACGCGTCTCCAGATCGACGACCGCGTTCGACAGATCATCCAGCTTCCCGCGCAGCGTCTGGTAGGTCTGCGGCGCCACCGGACCCGGCATGGGCACACGCTCCACCTTCGGGCCAAGCAGATTGGCCGCGAGCACATACAGCTGCGTGGCCTCGTTGATGAACTCGATGGTATCGCGCTGGAAGAGCTCATCCGCCCAGGCGATGAGGTTGTCGAGGTACTTCATGAAGACATGCTTCATGTACGCCCCGGGCCGGCGCCGGGCGATCACGTGAGGCCTGAACGGATTCGCGAGCCACTCCTGAATCGAAGCCTGCAGCTCCGCCCTCTTCTTGAGCTGCGTGGCGTCCGTGCCGGTGTACGACAACAGCTGCAGCATGTCCTCGACCCGCAGGACTTCTGCCGAGCGGAACGGCAGGAATCGCCAGAAGCGCCGATCGGCCGCACCCGTATCGTCCGTCATCGGGTCGAAGATGAAATGAAACCAGCGCAGCGCGGCCTCGTACTGGCCCGAGCGGCTCAAGCGCGTGGCGATGAGCAAGGGCGCGTGAAAGAAGATCTCCCAGTTGTACAGTGAGTACGAACCCGTGCGCGTGAAGTCCACCGTCTCGAGCGGATAGGGCCGGGCAACCTGCGCAGGATCGGGCTTGTAGACAGTCTCGAAGTTGCACGTGCTGAGCACTGTGGGGCCCGTTGGGCCCGGCACGACGAGCAGTTCGAGGTCCGACAGGCTCTGGTTCGGCAGGGTGAACAGCCCGGGCAGGCCACCCGAATTGAGTGCACCCATGAAGGGGCAGGTGTAGGGATGCCAATGCGGGGTGAAGGTGTATTCGCCCACCGCCTGCGCGTAGAGGCCGTCCCAGGTCTGTCTTATGCCGTCCGTTACCTTGATGGTTGCGGCGAAACCCGGGCCCGATAACGTGTGCATCGGCACGGGCGTATCGGCGCGCAGCGCGGCGGGCACCGCAGCGCTGGCGGACCAGCGCGCGAGCCCGGATTGCGCCCACGGATTCACGCGCAGACTCGCGTCGGCGGCGATTCCCATTTTCCGGTACGCGAGGGTCTCGATGCCGACGGCCCGTTCGAGCATCGGCACGCGGATGTCCAGCGGCGTGCGCTCCAGATCCCTGGGGCGAAACAATTGCGCAGAGGAATCGCGCGTCACCAGGTAACAACGCCTTTGATCCTGGTAGAAGAATGGCCCCCGGCGATCGAAGCCCGTGAGATTGTCGGCGTCGATCACTTCGTACGGATCCGGCACGAACTTCAAGATAGGCGCAAGGCCAGCCTTCAGCCTCAAGCCGCTGCCCCGTGGCCAATCGTCACGCAGTGCCATGAACGAATTGATAGTGTCCTGCGGTCGCTCGAGGCTTTCGTATTTGAGGTCGTCGGTACTGCTGGTGGCATCGAGATCGGCAGCACAGGCAGGAAAGTGGAAGGTGCCCACGTTGCGGAACAATTGCCGCTCGACGTCGGTGACGGGATAATCCTCCTGAGACTGCTCTTTGCGGTCAGTGCGCTGCCCGTGATGGACGATGGTCGTGACATCGGTCGTGACCTTGCGTGCCTGCCCGCTCTGGATTCCCTTGAACCGGCAGAAGACTCGCAGACTCAATTGTCCGTCGCCGATCGACGCATCGAGATAATGGGCAGACGGTTTGGGTGTCAGCACCAGCACATTGGTGATGTCGACCTGATGCACATGCAGGGCCCAATCGTCGTGCTGGTCGAGCGTGGTGCCGCCCAGCATGGGGTCTTCCCAATCGGCAATCGTGTGCGGGCCCTCCTCGCTCCAGGCCGGGAACGTGATGTTGAAGATTCCATCGTTGATCGTCTCGGGTGGATGAACGGTGACAGTGACTCCGAAGCGCGGCGAGACGTAGGACTCCGTGTCCGGATAGGTCCCCGGGCTCTCGCGCACGTTGACGAAGGAACTTGAAACGATGTACGGCACGCCGATCTTCTTCGGCGACCAGCGACCGTCCTTGTATTCGCTCCACGCGAGCTTGATGTGCCAGCAGCTGATCGGATCGAAGCCGCTGGGCAACGTGATGTTGTCTCGGGTCTGCGGCTGGGTCTCGAAGATAGGCCAGAACAGGTACAGCCGGCGATTCCAGACGATCGGCAGCAGCGAGATGCCGCTGAACTGGCCATCCTCGACCGTGGCCACATCAACAGGCAGTTTCTGCCACGGACTCCACACGCCTTCGGTCCACGACAGCCCCCGACCCCCGCTGAGATGACGGTGGTAGTAGGCAAAAGGCGCGGTCGTCGTGCGCGCGAAGACATGCAGGGTGTATTCGTCGCTGTCTATGCAGGATCCGCAGACCGTCAGCTTGGCGACGCCGTCGAGTTTCTCCAGATAGTGGCGCAGGGCGCTTTCCGCGTTCGGATCGGTGAGATCGTCCTGTAACAGCTCGGATTCAAGCTCTTGGAAGATCGGCGTCTTGTTGTCGCGCAGCTCGCCTTCCGCGTACGACTCGGTGTAGAGAAACACCTTGCGGTTGGCTTCCCACACCCGATAAACCTTCATCCAGTCCCAGCGCGCGCGGTCTACGCGCCCGGGTGGAACCTGCGGCGATTCCAGGTTGAGCAGCACCCGCTGGATGAACAGCTGCACCGAGGAGATCCCTTGCTTGATGCGCGAGGTCTCCATGCAGGAAGTCATCTCGACATCGATGAGGAAGAACTCGAACAGGCGCCCCGAATCGGTCACCCGCGCGCGGAGCATTTCGGGCAGGGCGAGCACGAAGTCCGTGAGCGCGCCGCTGCGACGCTCGCGCAACGTGTCGTTGAGCGGCCGGGCGGCGGTGCGCCACTGCGCTTCGTCGGATTGCGCGCGCAGCAGATCCTTGGCCGCCTGGGCCAGACGGCGGTTGTCGGCACCGCGATCCGTACCGCCTTCGTCGAGCGCAGTCCAGCTCATCCACAGGGTCGCAGGACCGGTGGGAAGCTGTGTGATCTCGCGCGCTTTGGCCCACGCCAGTAACTGAGGCGGCGACGCGCCGGTGCGCTGTACCAGCGCCAGTACGTCCGCGATACGCGCCCACCACACGACGGCGGCGAGATCCGGCGCGTCGGTTTTCCATGTTGACGTCACCGTGTCGAAAACCGGAATCGTCAAGGACGCGACGACGGCGTCGAGAGTGCCCCGCTCGGCGCCGCTCAACGTTACGAAACACGCGAGCGCATCTTCAGGCGAAGTTGCATTGAGCACATCGCTCAACGTAACGGCAGCGGCTGCGTATCGATTGCGCAATGTGGAGAAGGCGTAGAGCGCCCGCCACTGCCCGAACATGGCCTGCGCGGCGACGTCGGTAGCAGGTCCATCGAGCGGCAACAGATCGAGCGACAGATCGCCGCGCGTCGACAGTGTCTCGACGTCGATGGCCGTCACGTTGAAAGGCGACAGCAGCAGCGCGAGCTTGTAGATGCGCTCTACACGCTTCAGAAGCGCGCTGAGCCGTGCTGGCGTGAAGAGCGAGGCCTGCGGAATGATCGCAACGGGAATGGACGGGCTGCTCCACTTGAGCTCCAGCAGCGCGCCACCAGTCTGGTTGTAGTAGTCCACTTCGATGGTGTGGAACTGTCCGCCGGTCAGGCGGGAAGTGACGCTGAACTGGGACTCCGTCTGATCTCGCCATTCGTCAATGACAAGCGTCCCATCCAGTGAGACGCGCGCGCCATCCGTGCAGCGCACCTGCAAAGTGATCTCGCCGGTCGCCGGGACGTACAGACTGCCTTGCCAGCGAGCGCTGAATCCGGTCGGCGGAACGCCCGGCGCCGGGGCGGCGCCCTGCCAGTCGAAGGCGATGGCCGCATCGACTTGCACGACGACCGGAACGCCCGTCAAAGTCGGTGTGCCGAAGTACTCGACACTGAGACCGTCACCCCCAATGGACTGATAGTCCTGCATGGCGGGGCCCGCGCCTCCGATCGCTTTGAGCACCGCCGGGTTCTCGAGCAGCAGAGCGACGATGTCTGCCGGCAGCGCGCACGCGGTGCTGAGAGTCTGTTTGATCAGGCTGCGACTCAGCACGATGCGGCCGCGGGCGAGAAGGTCGTCGATCTTCGCCTGAATCGCCGTGCGATCGGGTTCACCGGCCGCATCGAGAGAAGACACGTCGATCAGCGCGAGCTCGGCGAACCCCGGGTCGTACAGGGATTTGAGCGCGCGCCCCACGAACGCCCGCGGCTGGGAGTCCAGAGACTTGACCGCGCTGTCATAGGCGGGCTGGATCGCAATCGGAACGCCGAGCACTCCGAGCAGCCCCGAGCGATCGATCGCCGTCAGCGCGCCGCGCAGCCGCAGCATGCTGCGAGTGGAGTCGTAGGTGATCCGGCCCGCCATCGCGGCCGGAAATGCAAACGCGGGGGGCAAGCCGGCGAGCGGCGCGGTGTAGATCGCCCGCCCGTACACCAGATCGGTCGTTGCGCGGGCATCATCCTGTCCCAGCAACTCGGTCAGACGAGAGGTCAGTTGCTCGCCGCTCGGGTCGTCTTCGATGGGCTCCTCGGCCGCGATGCCTTGCAGACCGTCGATGAGTGCTGCAAGCGTTCGAGCCCAGGCCTCCTGTTGCGTGCCCGGCAGCACCGGAGGTTGGGCGACGGCGCGGCACAGATATTCGAGCTCGACCGCTTTCACACCTGAGCTGCGCACCTGATCGACGAGCTGCGCCAGTTGCAGGGCGGCGCCACGCGCAAACCGATCCGGGCGCTCGAAAACCGGGAGCCCCGCAAGGCCGATGAGCACGATCAGCTCCTGCACCGAAAGACGCAGGGCACGCGCCAGCGCCACGTATCGATACAGGGCGGACAGCGAGGCGAGCTTGAGCGGCACTCGCGAGGCGGGTGGCAAAGTGGGATCGTCGGTCAGCCCGGCCGCGGCACGCACCGCCGTCAACTCCGAAGGGCTCAGACGCAAGGCCGCCAGGATTGCAACGGTGTGGTCGGACAGCGCGGGCGGCGTCGCCCCCAGCGCCGCCGCGAGCTCTTTGCGATCCCGGCTGAGCTCGAAGATCGGATCCAGTCCTTGTGCCGCCCGATTGCGAAACAGGCGCGCAAACAATGACTGTTCGCCGTGCACCGGAATGTCCTGCCACAGGCAGACCAGGTCTGCGAGCGGCGCGCCGGGCAGATCCTTCAACTGCCTGAGATTCGCGAGCAGCAGGACGGTGCTGAACACCGCACTGCTGTGCAAGGCACCGGGCTCGAGCGCCAGATCCATCTCCTCGAGAGTCCATCCCAGCCGGCGCCACAGGCGGATGAAGCGAAACAGCGTCACCAGCTCATCGGGCGACAGCAACGTGCCGTCGAGATGCATGAGCGTCGTTCGGTCGAGGTCACACGGCGACTCGAATGCGCTGTTCAGCACCACCGCTTTCGCACGGCGCTTGACCCATTCGGTGAAGACCGCGGGGTTTTCGCTCGCTGCCGTCAACTTTGCGAGCATGGGTGCCGGCAGAGCGGGAAATCCCGCCTGAATCCAGGCGCACACATCGGCGCCGGGAATTCCCAACCTTTCCAGATAGTCGAGATCGCCATCTTCCTGCAGCGTTGGATTCACGAAGCGCGTCTCGACGAGAGCGACCAGTTCCTCGTATCCCAATCGGGTCCGTTCGAGGAACAACCGCACGGGGCACAACATCGCAGACAGCGAAAACACGCCGTCTGCCTCGAGCGCGCCCCAGAACGCACCGTCGGTGACGCCGCTCGACGGCAGGCCTTTTTTCAGCAGGTAAGCGTTTACGGCAGCCACGGTCGCGGCGTCGTAAGTGCCCATTTCCGTGCCGATTGCCGGCACGGGCGACGCCGAGATGAGACTCAGAGTGTTCTGCAGCGAGCGGATCAACGCGCTGCGCTCGTCGGGCGCGGCCGGGTTCAGCTTGAACTCCGGAGCTGCATGGTTGAACAGCGTGCGTGGATTGTCGCTGGGCGTGTCCGCCACGGACAGGCCGAAAAACTCTGCGGTTGTCTTCGGACGCAGTGCGCTCGCGCCGCCAAATTTCGCACCCGAGACGAGCTCGAACTCCTCCGGCGAGAGCGCCAGAATCTCCGTGGCAAGCGCCATCAACGCTTCGAGCCCCGGATCGCGATCGAGAACCTGCATCAGCTCGACCCGGCGCGTACCGAGTTGCTCGAGGTAGATTCGCGTGGTTTCGAGCGGCAGATTGAGGGGAAGCGTCAATGGAAACACGGCCTCCTGCAGCGCCGCGTAGGCCGTATCGGCGTATTGCGCCGATGCCTCCGTCAGGTACACAGCGTTCACCCGCAGCTCCTCGGCAGAAGGTGACGGCAGAATCTCCTTGGGTGGCAGCGGTGGAGTGTTGAACGCGAGCGGCGCGCGGTTGGCCACGAAGCTCTCGAGAACCTCGGAGACGAGGTCGATGTAAGGGATGAGCGTGTCGGTGTTGGCGCAGGTGAGCTGAATTTGCGCAAGATCCGGGCGGCGCCTGAACAGCGCTTCGACCGGGTTGTCCGCGCCGAGCGCGGGCCGATCGAGCATGTGCAGGAGATCGACGAAATAGGCAGCCGGACTATAGAACGACTGGCAGTGCTCGCATTGACACAGCTCCAGGCTGCCAAATAGCGCGCCATAGGTTGGCAGCGCCTTCAGCGCCGGAAGCGTCTCGGCTTCCGCGGCTGTCGGGTACAGTGCGAGAGGCTTGGCGCTCTGCAGGGTTTGCCACAGATCTGTAAATAGATAGAGCAGCGTACCGCTCACGTTCTGGGCTCGCGCGTACACGAGCGAGGCGCGCTCGGCGCCGCCCAGCTTCTCGCCAAACTCCGAAGCGAAATACTCCGACGAAAAGCGAGTGATGTGCGTGGCGGAGTCGAGACCGAGCTCGAGCAGCATCTCGGATTGCGCCCGATCGACGCCCAGGCGGAATACACGCTGCAGTCGTTGCAATTGCGAGGTGAGCTGCACCCGTTCCCCGTCTTGCATGCCGTGGAACACGGTGTCGCGGTTCGTCTCCAGGTATTCGCTGACTGGCGAGCTTCTGATATCGAACGCCGGCAGCTCCGCGGCGCGCGCAAAGAATCGGGACAGCAGATCCCTGGCGGAACGCAGCTGTGCATCGCTCGACGTGGCCGCGATATGCGCGATTACTTCGTTCGGGAAAGTGGCCTCGATGAGACCTGTAATGCCATCCACCGTGCTGGCGGTCTGCGCGTCGGGAGTTTCGCCCACCGCGTCGGGCGAGGGCCCGACCTGGCTTACGAGCTCGATCCAGCGCTTGCGATCGATCCCGGCGAGCTGAGGCCCGGACTTCAACCCTTCCGCCTGCAGCTGTGTCATGAGTTTCAGGTCATAGCCCAGCAGGTCCGCGCTCTGCAGCGAGGCTTGCACTGCGCTCACCTGCTCCGCACTCCAGGCCAGGCGCTGCGGAACGACCGTGCGCCAGAAATCTTCCGTAGTGCCGTCATGCTCCTGATACGCGCTCAGCAATTGGCGCCGCGCATCTTCGGCAATTCCCGCGTGCACGAGTACATCGCCCAGGCTGGCTCTACGCTCAGTGCCCGTCTGTAGCAGCGACCCCGTGCGCAGCCCACGCAACAGATCCAGATGTCGGCGCAGATCGCCGTCGATGATGCGATGGGACAGCGAATCCTCGAGCTTGTGGGACCACTCGACATCCTGTTCCAGCAGACGCGTGAGATCCGCGGGAAGCGCAGCCACCTGCGTGGGCGCACCAGCCCGCAGCAAGCCATAAAACGTTTCAGCGAGTTGCGGCGCCTCGCGGGAGGTGCTGCGCGCAAGCCGCCACGACTGCGCCATCGTTTCGATCAGCGCGCGATCCCAGCCGGTCTCCCGCGCGGCGAAGTCGAAGTCACGCGACTGCTCCTGGTCCAGATCGGCGGCCGTGGCGCCACCGATCAACACGGGCTGCAGGTCACGCATCAGCCGTGCGTATTCACTGAGATCGCCGTCGCGGGGCCGGCCAGTGAGCACGATTCGCACCACCTCGGAAGCCTCCGCCTCGAATCCCAGCACCGGGTCGGGCACGAGACTTTCTTGCCGGCGGCCCGGAAGCGTCTGTTTGCGGTAAACCGATTGAATAGCGAGCGGCTGCCTGTCGTTCTCGGCGGTAATCTCGAAAACGATGTCGGCGCCTGGCCCTTGCCGCCCCTCTCCTTCCTGAAACGTTTCCACGCGATAGCGCACTGTCGGGAACACGCCGTCTGCATTCGTGAGCGCCGGCTGTCCCACCGTGCTCAGGGCAACGCGATGACGCCCGACATCACGATCGAAGACGGCGACCGACAGATGCGCTCCGGGCGTTCCATCTTCGAACTCGACGCGCCCGTCGATGACAAAGCCGTTCTCGGGCGGCCGCGCAAATGCGCCGAGCTCCTCCAGCATTCGATTGAGGGTGGCGGCAGTGGGCTCATCCACGACACCTCCGGCAAACTGCGGAGGTTGCAGCGGGGCGATCAACTTGCCGGTGCTGTCCCCATAGACCCCGTCGCGCTGCTCACCCGCGATCCCGCGGATCAGTGTCTGACGATCGGCATCTGAAAGATCGAGGCGGCGCGCGCTCAGGATCAGCAGCAGCGCGTCCTGCAAGTTACGGACTGCGGGGCTGCGATCGTTGCGACGGATCGGCGGGACGACACGTTCCATTGGGCTATTCCCTCGTGAGTTCTTGTGTCATTTACCTGTAGCCAGGTCGTAGACCTTCGTGACAGCCCACACACCGGGTAATACGGTGATCACTGTGGCGATTCCGCCGATCGCGGTTGAACCGGTAGCTTTCTGAATGCGAGTGCCCACGTCGGCGGCGTGCTGGGTGTACTGCGGATACGCATCTTCCACCACGAATCCGACGCCAACTCCTGCGGCAGCGGCTGCGACCACCATTCCGGGAGGCGTAGCGATCGCTCGACTGCCGAGTTTCAGTGCGCCCGTCGCCGCAGCCGTCACCAGAATCGCTTTGGCGGAGCTCAGTTCGTCCTGACCTTCCAGACCCACCCCGACGATGAATGCCCCGCCCTCAACGCCCTGCCCCAACGCCTTGACGATGGCTTTTCCGGTGCCACCGGGCACGGGGACCTTCGGTTTCGCAGCGGGCGCCGCCGGGGCGGCCTTGACGACCGGCGGCGCAGGGGTTGGCACCACGGGCGGATCGACGACGGAAGGAATCGGATCGATGGGAGGTGGTGGCGCTGCGCCACCCGGTGGCGGATCGAAAGACAATGACAGCTGCCCGGGCGCCTTCGCGCCCGGCGCGGCTTGATCCGGGAACGGCAGGGACGTTTGATACGCCTGATCCGGTGGCAGAAAAGTGGGCGATGGCGGCCCGGTCACTGCGGCATCGAAGTTCGCAAAGGGCCTTTCGAAGGCTTCGGGCGCGGGCTGCGAGAACCGGGTACCGGGCGCCACCCCCGGGTCGATGGAGTCCGTGCGGTAAAATCCACCTTTCGCGATGGCGTCGGCTTTCTCGAGCTTGCTGAGATGACTCTTGGAAAGATTCTCGCTCGCAGGCTCTGCGCTCAGCGTCACCCGTGTTCCTGCAGGTTGCACGACGAACGACTGTCCCGTCGGATGTCCCCAGTGTGCGCCCTCGCCCGGGCCAAACGCGTAGTCCAGGCCTCGCAATGCGTCGTGCTGCAATGGAGTGATGCCACGCGCGCCGCGCGTTGCGACCGGACTGATCGTGAGCTGACCCTGCTGCATCAGCCACACCTGCCCCTCTTGCCGGCCGTCGCCATCATGCAGGACCAGGGGCCTGCCACTGACGTACGAGTAGCTGTTGGAACCGCCGGACAGCCCGGCCGGATCGCATCGTGACCATCGGCCCAGCCATGGAATGTAGTAGCGCGCGCCGTGATAGCTGAACCCGGTCTCCTCATCGCGCTCCTTTCCGGTGAAGCGATAGCGCTTGGGTGTTTCAGCCAGATCGCGCACGCCGGCATAGGCCGTGGTGCCGTACGGGTGATGCTCTTCGTAGCTGATCACCTGGGCGAAGTCATCGAGCTCCAGAACGGCCGAGCCAAGGTGATTGCCGATTTGATAGCGCACCAGCTTGCGCGGGGCGGCATCCACATTGCGCGTATCGACAGAGCGCATTTCGATGAGCGCGACGCGCTGTTTGTCATCCATCACGTGCAGCGTGCCGCGTTCGAGGGTGACGGACGCTCCGTTGCCGTTGTATTCGCGGTAGAGCTCGAACCCCGCAAGATAGATGCGCTCTGCCGAGCGCGCGCCGCTCTGTGCCAGCGTGACTTTGCGCACTCGCTGCCCGGAGGCGTCGTAGACATAGAACGTTCTGGCACCTCCGCCACCGGCCACGACCTGGCTTTGCGTCGCGTGCAGCTGATCCTTGAAATCCCATTCCATCGCGGCGAGATTCGGCATGCTGGTGAGATTGCCGTGCGCATCGTGGGCATACGGGGCGCCGTATCCCGGGACCGTGCCGTAGCTTGGGAGATTGTCCGGGTCGCCCGGCAGCCGGGTCGCGAGCAGACGATTGCTTTGTTGACTGTACTGATAGCGGCGAACCCAGCGCTCCAGTGCTCCGCCCGAGTGGCGCAGCGTCAATATATTTCCGGCGGAGTCGTACTCGTATTCCTCGACATAGCGCTGCAGCGCTTCGGGACTGTTCGGAAACGGAATGCCGACGAGGGGCGCGATGTCGCGGAAGTCGCGCTGGATGTTGTTCTGCACAGCGTGCTCGCGGCCTTCAGCGCGAATCAGGCGATACAGTGCGTCGTAGGCGTAGGCGTTGCCCGCGGCGATGCTCACGCCGCCAAAAAAGACCGGTTGCTGCGCGTCGTCGTGAATCTCGGTGATGTTGCCGATGGGGTCCAGCGTGTAGCGAAAATCCTGCAGATGCTGGGCGCCACGAAGCGTCTCGAGGCGCGCCAGCTGCAAGGTCTGCGGATCGTAGCTGTAGAGCGTCTGGGCGCCGTTGCCGTATTCGATGCGCGTGCGCTGACCTTTCGCGTCATAGTCGATATTCGAGACGCCCGAGCGCAGATCTGCGCTCGCCGGATTGAGCAGCGCATTCGGCTCGCTTGCGAGCTCCGACCAGACGCTCACGGTCTCCAGAAGATTGCCCACATTGAAACCGCGCCGGATGACATTGATCGACGTGCCTGGCGCATCGCTGTGGGGCGCGACGAGTTGCGTCTGCCGGTTGAGCGCGTCGTAGCGGGTGCTGCTGTGGAAGGTCTCCGCTTCGAGCGCGGGCGCCTGCGACCAGTCGATGAGCTGCCGGAAGTCGCTTGCCAGTTGCCGCCGCGAGCGCAGCAGGTTGCCTTTGAAATCGAAGCCCTCGTCGGCGCCGGTTGCCGGGTTGGCCGCGCTGTAGGTCACGATGCCGGCCGTGTCGTAACGCCGATAGGGCTTGCCCGCAAGGTTCAGCGCTTTGGCGTCGGCCAGCCCACTGCCCGGCGACTCGCCATACGTCACCTTGTCGAAAAGAATCTCCCGGTCGGGATCGGCGGGATCCGCGCCCTTCACGAAGGACGCTACCGCGCGATGCAGCCCGTCGTATTCGACGCGCACCTCGTGGCCGCGGCTATCCCACGCGAACATCGACTTGCCCGCTGCATCGTTCAGCGTCCAGTGATCGCCGCCGTCCATGCTGTGCTGGAATAGCGAGTTGCCGGCAAGGTCATAACACGGAGTGAACGCGGCGGGATCGGTGGGCGAATCGTCCGGCACCGCCGGAACGACGAACTGACTCAGCAGATTCCCGCGAGCGTCCCGAATCCACAGCGGGTGGCCCTCCGGGCCAAGCCTGGTATAGGAGGTGTATCGCACGTCCTGCAGAACACCCGCTGCGTCCTTCACACGATTGTGAGCAACGGAAACCACTTCGCGTCCCAGGCTGTCGAGCAGAGTCAACGCTGGCGTGTCGGCGTGCTCGGCAGTCAACACAGCGGCGCGCTTGTCTTCTGCAGACGCAGTCGCGGCGGTGTGTGCGGCAAACCAGAGGTTGCCGGGCTCCTTGACCGTATCGTTGAGATCGAACACGCGCGTGTGCCAAGGGGAGAACTCGGTTCGCAGGAAGCTGCCGTCGGGCAGCTCCGCGCGCACGATGCGACTGAGCGCATCGTAATAGATGACTGCCGTGACTCCCTGAGCGAGTGGCTCCTCGAAACGATGCCCGACTGCCGCAGCACTGAAATACGGCTCGTATTGCTGAACCGGCTTGCCCTTGTTGTTGAGAATCGTCTTGCCACTCACCACCCAGCGCGGCGGCAGCCCGGCAGTCCCGGGCTCCGCTGCAAGCTTCTTGACGATGACGCTGCCGGAACCATCCGAGTACTCGAAGCCGGCGAGCAGTGGGCTCAGCTCGCCAGGTGAGAGTTGGCTCAGATGACGCTCCCGCAAGATGCCGCACGCGCAGGCCGGATGCTCGGCCCATCTGATCGAGCCGTCGGGGGCGTGAACCTCGCCGAAATAGTAGACGTGACGGCTCGTGGCATTGCCGAGCCACAGCCGTGCCTGGCTCTCATCGAGATCCGCCTGATCGAAGAATGCGACCAGCGCGTCGGTCGAGGGGTTCGCGACGGCATCGGTAATGCCGGTCAGGGTGTCGCCCTCACTGCCCTTGCCTTTCACGGCCAGCGAGGTGGGCAAGCCCAGTGCATCGAAAAACACTTCGGACAGGTTGTCGTTGATGTCCTTCGTCTGCCGTGGCGCCAGAACGCGGTAGTCGAAACTCTGCACACTGTGCGTGTTGCCGAGTGCGTCGGTGCTCGAGGCGAGCAGCAGATCGTGCGCGTCA
>FTEC01001729.1_pt1 | contig 14783 bp, 13 predicted proteins | sample 1640051 | NCBI WGS metagenome assembly FTEC01 (sample SAMEA3914816, study PRJEB12502) | metagenome | biome: forest; material: soil | place: USA | collected 2011-09-16 | depth 0.3 m
GCGCCGGTGCTGGAGCGCGCATTGAAAGAGGCGACTGCGGAAGCTCATGAAGTCGAGGAGCGCGCCGAAATGGCGGGCGATCCGCTGGCACAAGCAAGCTCACCGGACCTTCTATCCTCACAAACACGGCCGCCCTCGCTACACGAGTTGCAGGGCGAGGGCATCGGCTTGTTGATTGTGAAGCGACTGTGCGAGTTGCTCGATGCCGGCTTGGAGCTGGAGTCTGCGGCCGGCACTGGCACCACCTTCCGCGTGCGACTGCCGCGGACGTATTCAAACTAATCGGTCCCTGCACGCGGGCCAGTCCGGTTTATCGATCGTCAAGCATCGGCGGATTGCGCGGCCAGCGCTCTCATTGCGCTGGCCGCGCTGCGTTGCTGCCGGGGTGCCCTCGGTAGCGGCTCAGCCAACTGGAATGCGCCGCGGCTGTGCTCGGCACGTTTCGGCAATCTCACAGTGAGAACGCCGTGCTGAAGGCTCGCAGCGATCCTTGTGCTATCGAGCTCGTTGCTCAGCACGAACTGACGGCGGTATGTGGTCGATCGGATGTCGGCATGCAGCGCGGTCATCGCGTCCTGCGGTGCAATGCCGATGCCGCCTTCAATCAGCAGATTGTTTCCATCGACGCGAATGTCGAGGCGCTCGCGTGTGACGCCTGGCATATCCGCGCGCAACACGATCTCGTCGGCAGTCTCGTGAATGTCTACCGGCGGGCGCAATGCGGAGTCTGTAGCGCCTGATCGTTGGATTGGATTGGTCGATGATGCGGCGCTAGCTTCGGTGGCCGCGGCGGCCTTGGTTTGCGTGGCCATGAGTGTTCTCCTCCTCGATTTCAGCGAACAGCGATCTGTCGGGGTTTAGCGGACTCGCGGCGTTTGAGGGTGATTTCCACAATGCCGTCGCGATACCTGGCCTCCACTTTGTCGGGGTCCACATCGTCGGGCAGCGTCAACACGCGGCGGAACTCACCACGGAAGCGCTCCTGCCGATAGCAGGTGGCGTCCTGTTCTGGTCCTTCTTCACGCCGGCCCGCGATCGAGAGCAGCTCTTGGTGCATCTGGATATCGAGCGACTTGGGGTCGATGCCGGGGGCGAACGCGTAGACCGTGACCTGATCGTCCGTGCTTCCAATATTGATGGCCGGGAACGTCCCGGGCGGCAATGAACGAATGCCGCTCGACCAAGATGTACCGCTGCCGAGCAACTCGTCGAGTTCCTGCTCGAGCCGCCTCATTTCACCGAACAATGAAGTCTCAGGAATGACAAAGCGTGTGAACATGCTGCACCTCCACTAAGCTTCGGTAAGCCCGGTCAAAGACGCCCATGCACGGTGCCGAGTCCTCTGACCGGCCCATGCCGGTCGTAAGGCCGGCGTAAATTGCGACCGGGCTGGTTGGCCTTCCCGGTTGTCGGCGCCGAAATAGATTCCGGTGGCGAAAAATTCAAGAGCGCCGCGCGTCGTTTCCCGTGCCCGGTGTCCTCACTTCGCTGCTCGCTCACGCGCACCGGAATGAAGACCTGATTGTCTTCGCGCAACACCAGTCCGCTGCGTTTCGTGCTCCCGCCGGAGGTCCGCCTCCAGGCGCCGGTAGTCGACCGGACGGATCTGCTTGATCGGGCAGCGCGCGCCGCGCACCTTACGCTCGGTCCGGCGTCGTCCAGACGAGTGCTTCATCGCGGCTCAAAGCCTCCCAGCCATCGTAACGACCACGCCAGGTGAAATGATCGACGGGCTGGCCGGCGTACGTTTCGATGCGCTCGCGCTCGGCCAGCTCGCGCTCCTTTAAAGGAATGCTCGAACACCCCGCGAGCAAGGCAACCGCGTCAAGCAGAAAAACGATTCGCAATGCATTCCTGCGTTGTCTCATAGGGCAGAAACTCTAACGGTGTCACTCCTGGACCGCAGACGCACCAGGCGACTCCGGTCGTGAATCTGCGCCGGTTGGCGACCCATCAGTCGATCGAGATCCGGTTTCCCAGCCACCGGCACGAACCGGTTCTCCTGTTCTTTTCGGAAGACGTTGAGATGACTCTTGACGTCGGCTTCCGGCATACCGGTCTGCATGCTGATCGTCTTGATGTCGCAGCCCCGCAAAGTGAGGCGCTGCAGGGCAGCGCGCTGCGCATCCGGTGTCATCATCCGAAACTGAATTTGTGATGGGGAGAGCATCGCTGTACTCCTTGAAGAAGCAATCAACCTGGGAGCACTGGCGCCGTAATCTGTAGCGATTCTGGCGCACCGTACTGCTTCAATCGTAATCGCCACGCCGTCGGCGACAGGCCGGTCTCTAAATGTCCGCTCGGCGTATCGAGAATGAAGTAACGGCATTCGGGTGAATCCGGGAACGGCACCTCATCGGGATAGGCGAAGCCGCGGCGTGGCCATTCACCCACACAGCCGGCGACGAGTGTGTTCGTCACCACGTACGCCGCAATCGGACCGCGGATCACTTCACGTCCGTTGCGTTTAACGAGTGCGATGGCCGAAGCACGTTCGCGTTGCAGGTAGTAGCCATTCGGAAGCGCGATAACAAAAGGCGGCGATGCGGTTGCGCACGCCTCGAGCAGCAGGCATAGCGCAAGCACGCCGCATGGCGACCACCGCGTAAAGAAATGCCGGTAAGACATGATTTGCCTCTCTGTCCTGCGAAAGAGTGACTGCGGCGGCCACGGCCGTCGCTATCAGGGGCGGTCGACCGGGAAGCGTGGGCCCGCGCCGACGCGCGGGCCCGCCGCCTTCAGGTATTCACTCAATCTGGATTTTTCGAGGCTGCCGTTCCGGCTTTTTGGGCAAGCTGATAGCCAGCCACGCCATTCTTGAGGGAGGCGCTGATGCCGTTCTCCTCGACGTCCGGTCCGATGCCGACCCCATTGCTGGGCGAACGCACATTGCGATTGGAGAGCGAAATAGCATTCATTTTCCGGTCCTCCAGTGTCAGGCGGGCGAACCTCAAACGCCCGCGTGGTTTTCGGCACGCAATTTACGAATGGGTTGCCCGCTTTCAAGTCCCTCCGCTGTTGGTTGTTCAAAGTGCGGACAACGACGCGGTGGGGAGGCCCGCGGGCGATCCATGGCTCAACGTCACGCCGAACGCCAGCACCCCATCGGATCTGCTCCTGGTGCTCAACGCGCATCACGATCTGGTCGAGTTCACGTTGCCTGCGCAGCCGGGTGGCCCAGACTTGGCGTCTGCTCATCGACACGAACGTCCCGGACATCGATGCGGACCGTTGAGCGATCAGGGCGCGGTCGCGCGGCGGGGGTCATCAACCCATCAGCAGTGAACGCTATTTCCCGATGCGGCCGCAAAGCCGGTTGGCTGCGCGGCGCGCATCGAGTGTGCGGCTTTATTGCGGGATAGTGGCTCGCAGAAGCTCTAGCGAGAAGCCGGCTCGATTTTGGGAGACGGCGCGCAGAACCTCCCTGCCAAAACGCATGCTGGCCAAGCACTGCGTTGTGCACGGGCCGTTCCTGGCGTGTCGGTTGAAGATCATCGATTCGGCGGATTGCGTCTCATCTTTCCTGGCGATCACGATCGGTCCTCCAAAAGGCTGACTGCCTCACTGCACTCGGAACGGCATGAATCGCAGATGCGGCACCCGAAATCGGTAAAGCCCGGAGTTGGCAAACCGACGATAGGGTCGCAACCGGGTGCGAGACGCCTCGCCGCCGGCATCCCGGGTTTCCACGCGATTGTTGCCGGAACGAAACGTGTCTGGGGTAGTTATGGAAGTCATGATGGCCTCCTTCGGCTTACGACCGCCGAATGTAGGCGCTCCGAAGGCGCTTTCAAGCCCCAACAGTTTCGACAGGTCCCGCGAATCACGAGTTGAAGCCCCAGCACGCAGGCGCGGCAGGACATCAACGAGACGGAAACGAGCCTGCGGGGTGCGAAAACCCGTGAGCAGCAGACTGATTAGCCGAGCACACCTGCTCAGAATCGAAGCGTGACCTTCCCGTAAATCGTGCGCTCGATCGCATCGACGCGCGGAGTGCCGAACTCCGAATGCCGTGGATCGAGCAGGTTGCGACCTGTCAGCGCGACGGCCAGCCGATCCAGCGGCTCCCATTGCAGACTCGCGTCCAGGGTTGTGTAGTCCGACACGCCTTGGTGCGGAAGCGCGTCGACGTAGCGGGCGGCGAGAAACAGCGACACCCTGCCCGGCAGATCCAGGAACGATTGGAGCCCAACCTCGTGCCGCGGGCTGTCGCCTTCGACGTTTCTTACAGTGGGATCCAGGGTACCTGCGCGAGGACGGGCCGAAATTGCGAAATAGGAGTAATCGAGCTTGAGTCGCCAACCGGAAAGAGGCTGCCAGACCCCTGCGATCGTGCCGCCGTAGGAATGCGCGTCCTTGCCGTTATCGAGCACGTTAGGAAGTACGAGGTAAGTCGGCGGTCCCGCTACGACAAACGGCTGAAGCGGCTCCTGTGTCTGCAAGCCGCGATAGTCGTTGTAGAACGTCGTGACATCCAGGTGCAGATCCGCACGCGGCTGAATGCGCCAGCCTGCTTCGTATGCGAGGAGGCGCTCGGAGTCGAAGCTGTCGCTGCCGTCGACCTCGACGTAAACCGGCACCGGAATGCTCGGCACATTCACCGGCAACGTAAGGCGCAGATCGGAGTCCAGCCGCGACGGCACCCGCACGGCTCGCGAAACCGCCGCCCACACTGTTTGCTGCGCGCCGGGGAGCCAGGACAGGCGCAGGCTCGGTTGAATCTCGAAGCCGGTGAAGTTGTTGTGCTCGAGCTTCGTGCCGAGTGTCACGTAGGTTCGATCGGCGATGAGGGCGATCTTGTCCTGCACGAAGGCGCTGTAGGTCAATGCGTCGCGCGAGTCCGGCGTGAAGGCGGCGAAGGATGAGTTTCGGAGTTGATCGTCGCTCACCCGAATGCCTGCTCCCCACAGAAGGTCGTGACGTGTCCCCAGCGAGATGTGGTGCTGAAAATCGACGTCGGTCGTCGTCCGATGCTCGTCGAATGTGTACGGAATCTCTCGTTCCGTGTGGTCGACGTAAAGTTGAACTGTGATATCAGAGCCTTCGCGGGCGGAATGATGCCAGCGGCCCAGCGTGTTCGCACCACGCACTGTCGTGTCCAGCACACGAGGGTTGTTGGGCAGCGTGCCGAGTATGAAATCCCGATCCAGCAGGCTGTTCTTTTCGCCTCGATAGGCATCCCCCTGCCACGTGAACGATCCGAAGGGGGCGTCCGCATCCACGCGAAATCCCCCCTGCAGCATCTTCCAGTCGTCGAATTGGGAGGGATCGAGGCGGCGCATGCCTTCTCCGTCGGTGTATTTGGCGTAGACGCGCGCACTGGCGGTATCAGCCACCGCGCCACCGTAGCGGAGCGTTGCGATATTCCGTTCTCCACCGCCGCCACTCACCGTCGCGACACCGCCGCGCGTATCTTTGGCCGATCGCGTGATGATATTGACGACACCGTTCACGGCGTTTGCGCCCCACAAGGCTCCGCCCGGGCCACCGATCACCTCGATGCGTTCAATGTCTTCGAGAACGTAGTCCTGCACGTCCCAGAACACGCCGGCGTAGAGCGGCGAATAGACGCTGCGGCCATCGATCAGCACGAGTAGCTTGTTCGCGAGGTCACCGTTGAAGCCCCGCATGGTGATCGCCCAGCCCTGCGCGCTGACGCGTGCCACCTGCACCCCGGGCGCGAGTCGTAGTGCCTCTGGAATGCTGGTGACTCCCGATCGCAGAATCTCGTCTCTCGTAATGACGTAAACGGCGGCTGCCGACTCGGCAAGGGGCTGCTCAGTGCGAGAGGCGGTATAGACTTTGACGCGGTCGAGCTCCTCCAGGCTGAGGCGAGAGAGGGCTTCGATATCAGAGTCGCCGGCCTCAGCGCTCACCACGGGCGTTGTCGCGCCCAACGCCAACAGTGCAATGAGCGGCGCGGCGCGTGCGATCTTCCACGCGGACTTCAGATAGTCAGATGTCGAAACGCCTCCCGGCTGGGCGCGCGTCTGGCATTCGCGGAACATCGATATCGGTTTTCTATTTTCCTGCCGCTCGGCGCGCGTTATCAGATTTGATCCAATGCATACGCGTACGTCAATCCTTACTTCAGGAACGAAAATTGCGCACCCGACCGATCTTCAATCGATTGTCCCGGTGGGGTACAACTTCGTTCCCGAGCGTGTCAGACTTCGCACCGGTCCGCGGTCATCCCGGCCTTCAAGGCGCGCGGGCGCCTCGAATAACAATGCAGGCGCGCCGGGCAGAACGAGCCGACTTCTAATGATCCTATCAGCGATCAGCCGCTCGATTCGTCGGAAGGTGATGCTTGTCGTGCTCGTCACGACGTTCGTGGCCCTCGGTGTCACTGGCGTCGCGCTCCTGGTGTACGAGGCGCACGCGTTCCGCGCCGCTGAGATCGATGACCTTTCTACGCAGGCAGACATCCTGGCGCGCAGTTCCGGCCCCGCCCTGGCATTCGAAGATCCTGCCTCTGCGCAGGCGAACCTGTCGCTCCTGCGTAGTCACAGCGGGATCCTGGCGGCAGCCATCTACCGTCAGAACGGAACGTTGGTGGCCAGCTATCGCGCTGCGGGCCGCGAGGAGGCATTGCCGGTGTTGCCGCGTTGGCGCGGCTATCGGCTTGAAAACGGCAGACTGACCTTCGTGCGACCTATTGAGGAAAACGGCGAACTGCTCGGCGCCGTGTACCTGCAGGCGCGGTATGCGATCGCAGACCGGCTAAGCGCCTACGCGATCATCGTGGGCTCAGTCATGTTGGCGGCACTGCTCATCGCGTTCCTGTTGTCGCGTTGGTTGCAGGGCGCTGTGACGGCGCCGATCCTCGCGCTGACGGAGGTCTCGCGAAAGGTCGTCTCGGCCAAGGATTATTCCTTTCGCGTAGCGAAGTCTTCGCAGGATGAGGTGGGCGTACTGGTCGACGCGTTCAACTCGATGCTGACCGAGTGCGGTGACCGCACGACCGCGCTCGAAGAAATCAACCGCTCGCTCCGGAGCGAAACCGAGGAGCGTCGCGCGGCGGAGAGCGCGTTGCTGGAAGCCGACCGTCGCAAGGACGAGTTCCTGGCCACACTCGCGCATGAGTTGCGTAACCCGCTGGCTCCGATGCGCAACGCCCTCGCGATACTGCGTTCCGGAAGGGCGGGGGCGGCCGCCGAGGATCGTGCGCGAGAGATTCTCGATCGCCAGATCAACCACATGGTCCGGCTGGTAGACGATCTGCTGGATGTGGCCCGAATCACTACGGGGAAGCTGGCGGTCCGCACAGAGCCCATGGAGCTTGCTCCCGTGATCCGCAGCGCCATCGAAAGTGTTCAGCAGACGATGGAGGCCAAGCAGCACGAACTGCAGTGCTTGCTGCCTGCCGAACCGATCCTGGTGCAGGGTGACGCCACGCGCCTCTCGCAGGTGTTCGCGAATCTTCTTGGCAACGCCGCCAAGTACACGGAGAGCCACGGGCACATTTCCATCAGCGCGCGTGTCGGGGCGGGCGAGGCTGTCGTGCAGGTGACCGATGACGGCATCGGGATTTCATCGGAAATAATGCCGCGGCTGTTCGAGATGTTCACGCAGGCGGACATAGCGGTAGATCGACCGATTCAGTCGGGGCTCGGTGTCGGCCTGTCCCTCGCAAGACGACTCATCGAGCTTCACGGAGGCAGCATTCATGCCGAAAGTGCGGGACTGAATACGGGCAGCACTTTCACCGTGAATCTGCCTGTCATTGCGGGTCCAGGATCTGCCGCCGCCGAGCCCGCGGCCGTTGTGGCGCGAGGTTCGGTGCCGTGCCGGCGCATTTTGCTGGTAGACGACAACGTGGATTTCACCGAAAGCCTTGCCGTAATTCTCAAAGAAGCGGGCCACGAGGTACGAACGGCGCAGGAAGCGCTGTCGGCGCTGCGGATCGCCGCGGAGTTCGTACCTCATGTCGCGTTCCTCGATATCGGCATGCCGGGCACGAGTGGGTACGAACTGGCGAGGCAGCTGCGCGTGCTACCCGCCGCAGCGCAAACCACCTTAGTTGCACTCAGCGGGTGGGGGCAGGTGCACGATCGCCAGCGTGCCCGCGAGGCTGGGTTCTCGAATCATCTGGTCAAGCCGGTCGACCTCGATCAGATACTGGCGGTGTTGAGAGCCGAAGCGCCCGGGGCGAGCGGGACGTAGTGGGACAATCGGCGAGCTATTCGGAACGAAAGGCCGGATGCCTACGAGACTGACAACCAGAATCTTGATCCTGCTCTTGCTGGGACACGTTCTCACGGACCCCGCTTGGGCGCAGGACGGGCGGGCGTCGTTCTCAGCCGACTCCGTCAAGGCCGCATTCCTCATGCGCTTCGGCGAGTATGTCGTGTGGCCGAGTCAACCCGCGAACCGTTCGAATTTCGTCATCGCGGTACTCGGTGCTCCGTCGGTCGCCGAGGCGCTGCGCCGGATTCCGAAGGATCGGCTGATCGACGGACGGATGCCGGAGGTTCGCGAAGTGTCGACATGGAAGTCGCTCGGAGACGAGGACATCCTGTTCATCGGCTCGGGAGCGAACCTTGCGGTCGCCCACTCCGTGGCGTCCGGAAAGGCTCGCCTGATCGTCACGGATGCGCAGGGGGGTCTCGAGCACGGAGGCATGATCAATTTCGTTCTCGTCGACCAGCGCGTTCGCTTCGAAGTGTCGCTGCCGGCCGTGGAAGTTGCGGGCCTGAGCCTAAGTTCCCGAGTGCTGGGAGTGGCATACCGGGTGATAAAAGCCCGCGCCGGCGCTGTCCCCGCCGGCGATGAAGTGGGTGCTGCAGATAGCGCGCGGCGCGCGCCAGCGGAGCGATAAGCATTTCAAAACTCGACCGTCACGGTTTCGCGCGCGGCAAATCGCATCTCACATGCCAGCGCGAACTCGATATTTGCGGGCTTCGTCAGCCGTCCGACTGCTGCACGTCGCTTCGGCGTATCGCAGGCCCGAGCAGCTTTGCGAGCATGCTTTCCAGTTCGCTGGGGTCGATGGGCTTGGTCAGATGTTCATCGAAACCCGCTGCTTTGGCTTTCTGTTTGTCATCCTGCTGACCCCAGCCGGTAACGGCGATCAGGATCGCGCGCCGGCCCCATGCCTCCAGGCGGATTCGTCGCGCAACTTCATAGCCCGTGAGACCCGGCATGCCGATGTCGAGCAGTGCCGCATCGGGCCTGATACGTTTTGCGGCTTCCAGTGCATCGGTGCCCGAGTGCACGCGCGTGACTTCGTAGCCGGAGAGTTCCAGCACGATCGCGAGCGACTCCGCGCCGTCGACATTGTCATCGGCGATCAGCACCTTGCCCAAGGCCCGCGCTTTGACAACGACCGGGCCGGGCCTGGCTTCGTCCCGGTCGGCGTGCGATGTGCTGACGAGATTGCGCGGGAGGTGCACGAGGAACTCGCTTCCCCGGTCGAGGCCCTCGCTGCGGGCCTCGACACGCCCGCCATGCAATTGCACCAGGCCTTTCACGAGCCCCAAGCCGATTCCCAATCCACCCTCGGCCCGATCGACGACATTATTCACCTGCGAGAACATCGCAAACAATCCCGGAATCGAGTCGGGGCTCAAGCCGATGCCGGTATCCCTCACCGAGAGAATGAGCTCAGCGTCGGTGAGCATCGCGCTCAAAGTGATCTCGCCTTCCGGATCCGTGTACTTCGCGGCATTGGTCAGAAGGTTCGCGAGCACCTGCGACAAACGCAGTGGATCGGCTTCCAGAACCGTTCTGTCCGGGGGCAGTTTTGCCGTGAAATGATGGCGCTTCGACTCCAGCAGCGGGCGGGCGGTCTCGACCGCCACGTCGACCACGGCTTGCAGCTCTACAAAGTCCTTCTTCAACTCGAGCTTCCCGCGCGTGATGCGCGAGACATCCAGTAAGTCATCGAGCAGCAGGGCCATGTGGCGAACTTGGCGCGAGATCACATCCCGCCCCCAGCGCCGTTGACGCTCGTCAGCCGTAGCGAGGTCGAGAATTGACACGGCGTTTCGGATGGGCGCGAGTGGGTTGCGTAGCTCGTGGGCCAATGTCGCCAGGAACTCATCCTTGCGGCGGTCGGCGTCCCGCAGGGCTTCCTCGGTGCGCTTGAGGCGGCTGATATCGAGGTTGATGCCCGCCCACCCGGTGATCCGGCCCGCGTCATCGTGGATGGCCACGCCCTGCGTGAGGATGGGATGGTACTCACCCTCGACGCCCTGGATGCGAAGTTCACGGTACCAGGGGGCGCCGGTGCGTACGCATTCGCGCCATGCGTCGAGCGTGGCCTCTCGATCTTCGGGATGAAGTCTGGTGGCCCATGAAAACTCCGTGGTCTGGTCGCGCGTAATTCCCATCAGGCCGAGAAACGAGTCGCTGAGGTATGTGTTGCGACCCTGTGCATCGCAGATCCATACGCCGTACTGAATCGACTCACCGATGGCGCGATACAGGCGTTCGCTCTGGTGAAGCGCCGCATTCGCCTGTTCGAGTGCCTGTGTGCGCGTTTGAACCTCTTCCAACATGTTGTTGAAAGCCTGCACGACGACACCGATCTCGTCCGGCGTCGTCTTCACTGCCCGCAGCGAGTAGTCGCGCGCGCCCACCACGTTTTTTGCGACGCTCGCCATTGAATCCAGCGGCTCCGTGAGAGAGTGTTGCAACCAGCCGGACAGGATCAGCGCGATCGCGAGACTCGCCACCAGCACGGTTGCCAGGACGCCGGCGTATGCCTGGACGCGACCACTCACGTCGTAGCGGGCGCGCAGGTAAATCGTGCCCAGCGTCTCGCCGTTCTGGACGACGGGCTGAAGCAATTCGACCTGGCCACGCTTGATGTGAACGCCCTGTGCGATGGCGGGCTCGCGAGGTTCGGCGGCGGGTTCTCCGGCGGCGACATAGTTCGCGAACAAGCTGCCGTCCGCGGAATAGAGTGCGGCACCTCGGATGGACGGCCGGGCCTTCAGGGCCGCAACGCTGCGCAAGGCACTCTCGTGATCGTTGAACGAAAGTGCCGGGGCCGTGGCCAGCGCGAGAATGTCGGCCTCGGTCGCGAGGTCGGCGGCCCACGTTTGCCGGCTCTCGCGCAAGTCGGTGAGGAGAAGGGCGGCACCCGCGGTCGACAGTGCGATCGCGGCAGTCAACATGACCACGAGCATGAGTTTCCCCCGCACCGACTTACGCGGATGACGGAGGGCTGCCAGGGCTCGCGCCACAGCCACCAGACGCTGACGAATGCTACTCATGGCCGTTACCGGATCGATGCATCTGATCTCTGCCCGCTTCGTCGAGGTGGGCTGCCATGCCGCGGAGCAGACCATTCCACGAAGAATTTACAGCGCGACGAGACTCTCGCCTTGCCTTCCCATGGGAAATACGGTCCACTTCTGCACGGCATCGTAGCGCAACTGACGCAATACAGTCGCTACACAGCGAGGTTTCGCACCTGATGTCCGGCAGGCTTTACGGGGAGAATATTGAAGGGTGCGCGGCTCGCTGTGGCAGGCATCTGTTCGTGGCATCAAGTCGTCCATCCTTCCGGCCGGCGCCGGCCGTGTACGACTGTCGCGAGCCCTGCTGCTCGGCCTCGCTGCCACGGCATTCCTCGCGTGGACGGCCGCTGCGCAAGCCGCGGCTTATAGCGAAGAGGCTGTAAAGGCCGCCTTTCTTCATCGTTTCGCTGCCTATGTGCAGTGGCCGGAAGCTGCGGATGCAGGCCCCTTCGTCATCGCCATCGACGGTGGGGAAGAGGTTGCTGCCCAGCTCGAGCAACTGCTCCCCGGCCTGACCATCCAGAATCGAAAGGCCCAGGTTCGGCGGGTGAAAAACGCGACCGACCTGGAAGGGGCCAGCATCCTTTACATCGGTCCGGGGCGTCGCCCGCAGACTCCCGCGCTCCTGCAGGCCGCGACGTTGCGTCCTGTCCTTCTCGTCACCGACACCGATGAAGGTCTCGCGAGCGGCGCGATCATCAATTTCGTGCGGGTCGATCGGACGATCCGGTTTGAAGTGTCTTTGACGGCAGCTGAGCACAGCGGTCTGAAGATCAATTCAGGATTGCTCTCGGTGGCGGCGCGCGTGGAGGGGCGCCCGCAGGCGGGGATCGGATGCCCGGAACGGCGTGCAGGTGCAACGCACATGTCATGCCTGAATCTTCTGGCACTGAACGGAAGGGGCTCACGTTGAAAACTGTCAGGGGCAAAGCATGGCGCCGTCGATCGGCGTTGAGCTGCGGCGTTTGCGCGCTGCTGAGCGTTTCCCCGGCCATCTCGGCGGAAGGTCAACGGTTGGCGCAGGTACAGGAACTGAGCCGCCTGTCGCTCGAGGAGCTCACGCGCGTTCAGGTGACGTCGGTTTCGAAGGCGCCCCAGAGTTTGAATACCGCGCCGGCCGCGATCTATGTGATCACGCAGGAAGAAATCGTGCGCTCCGGGGTTCGCAGTATCCCGGAGGCGTTGCGACTTGCGCCCAATCTGCAAGTGGAGCAACTCAGCTCCGCCGGCTATGCGATCAGCGCGCGCGGCTTCGCCGACAATCGTGACCTGCAGACGCAGGCGAACAAGCTCCTGATCCTCGTCGATGGACGTACGGTCTACTCGCCGCTGTTCTCGGGCGTTCTGTACGACGCGATCGATGTGATGATGGACGACATCGATCGCATCGAAGTGATCAGCGGGCCCGGCGCAACGCTGTGGGGCGCGAATGCGATGAACGGCGTCATCAACATCATCACGCGCCCAGCGGCGCAGACCGCCGGGACGCTCGTGCGCCTGGATTCGGGGAGTGCCGAGCAGGCAGCGAGCGCGCGATTCGGCGGGCGCATCGGCGAGGGCCTTTCCTATCGCGTGTATGGCAAGGCGTTCGATCGCAACTCGCTGGAGCTCGACAACGGTGACAGCGCGAATGATCACTGGAACAAGTTTCAGGGCGGCTTCCGTGCTGACTGGCAGCGCGACCAGAACGCGTTGACCGTGCAGGGCGACGCATATCACGGTAACCAGAGTGTGCTCAACGCACCGGATGTCTCACTCTCCGGCCAGAACGTGCTCGGTCGCTGGCAGCATACGAGCGAGCGCTCGCAGTTGAGCGTGCAGGCGTATTACGACCACAGCGAGCGCGAAGCGCCCGTCGACGGCGCGCCGTTTTCTCTGGACACGTACGACGTGGAGTTGCAGCAGAGTGTGACCGTTGGTTCGGCCCATCAGCTCGTCTGGGGCGCCGGCAAGCGCATCAATGACTATCGCGTCATGAGGGCCGGGCAGCTTCAGTTCATCCCTCCGCACCGTTCACTCGATCTGGCCAATATTTTCTTGCAGGACACGATTTCGTTGAGCCCTGCCTTCAAGGTCACGGCGGGCGTGAAGCTGGAAGACAACCCGTACTCCGGTTGGGCGGCGTTGCCGGATCTACGCGTGTCCTGGGAGGCAAGCGATGCGGTGCTCCTGTGGGCTGCTGCGTCGAGGGCCATTCGTGCACCCACACCGTTCGATGCGGACGTTGCCGAGTTCGTGGGGCCGACACTGTTCCTGCAAGGCAATCCCGACTTCAGGAACGAATCCGTCTGGGCTTACGAAATTGGCTATCGCGGTCAACCTATGAAGCGCCTCTCACTGTCGGTGTCTGCCTTTTACGATGTGTACCGCGATTTGCGAACCATTGAACCCGGCCCGAGTTTCCTCCCGCTCAGGTGGGGCAACGGCATGGAGGGCGATACGTACGGCGTCGAAGCGTGGGCGAACTTCCAGGTCACTTCATGGTGGCGCCTGTCGCCGGGGTTTCGTTCCCTGCACAAACGGCTGCATTTTGCTGATGGCGCGAGTGGCCTCGTGGGATTGCAGCTCTCCGGTGATGATCCAACGAATCGGGCGGTGTTGAAATCGGCAATGACGTTGGGCTCGCGTGTGACGTTCGATGCGTTCTTCAGGCACGTCGGGGAATTACCGGATCCGCATCATCCGGACTACTATGAGCTCTCGGCGCGATTGAGCTGGCAGGTATCGAACACACTTGAGCTCGCGGTGAGCGGTTTCAATCTGCTGCACGATCGCCATACCGAATACCCGGCTCCGCAGGGGCTCGACATCGAACGCAGCGGATTCGCGGAGCTCAAACTGAGATTCTGAGCCCACGCGGGTTCGTCGGCTCCCCGAATGGCAAGCTGTATGCCATCGACTGGTCGACCGGCCAGTGCGTCTGGAGTCGGACGCGCCGGGGTACATAGTCAAGCGGCGCGTGGTCGGGAACGAGCAGCTCACGCTTGTCAGGACCGCCATCGCAATCGGACCGACGTCCCTGCACGCTCGGGAACAATGGTTGCTGGTCGCAGTGCGGGGGAGCGCCTCTGACGGGCGCTCGTGATGCGGCGATTGAGCGCGGGAACGGGTCTCGCAGCGGGGGTGTTGGGGCGCGCACGTGGTGTTCTTTCTGGTGGTGGGGGCGCTTGCCCTCTGGGCCAGGGAGGCGCTACAGGAGTCGATGCGCCAGCAGGCGCTTTCACTCGAGAGTGCGAGAGCCGCCGCGCGGAAAGCGACCGCGAGCGCAGCGCAATTGCGCCTGATCGCCGATGCGCTGCCAGTGCTCATCGCCTATGTGGATCACGAGCATCGCTTCCGCTTCAGCAATAAAGGCTATGAATCCTGGTTTGGCCGGGTTTGTGGAGAGGTGCTCGGTCGTCATGTGCGCGAGATCCTGGGTGAGGCTGCCTATGACGTTGTGAAGCTGCGATTGCAGGCAGCGCTCGCCGGAGAGTTCGTTTCCTTCGAAGCGCAGATTCCCTACCAGTCCGAAACCCGGGACGTCGCTGCGTA
>FTEC01001736.1_pt1 | contig 13600 bp, 10 predicted proteins | sample 1640051 | NCBI WGS metagenome assembly FTEC01 (sample SAMEA3914816, study PRJEB12502) | metagenome | biome: forest; material: soil | place: USA | collected 2011-09-16 | depth 0.3 m
CACTCCCTCGATCGTGACTTCACCGGCAACGAAGCTCGTGAGCTTCTCCTGCAACTCCTGCAGCGATCTCACGAGCAAGGCGAGGCGCTGTTCCATTGCCTCGCGACCCACTTGCAGCGTGTACGCGATGTTCCGCAGGTCCTCCTCCTTGAACACACCGCGCTCGAGCACGCTCAGCAACTGCTGCGCGCGCTCCTGCAGCCCCTGCTCGTCCCGCGCGGACAGCACTATCATTGTCCAGTCAGATTGGATCGGTGTCGGGCCAACGCCCTCGAGCGCCTCATCCCTGTGCTCTTCAACCACCACATGAGCGTTGACACCGCCCAGGCCGAACGAGCTGATGCCCGCGCGCAGGGGCAATGCGCGACCGTGCTCGTCCGTTCGCGCCACCCATGGGCCAGTCTTCTCAGTGATGAAGAACGCGCTGCGCTCGAGAGCAATGAGCGGATTGATGCTCGCGAAATGCAGCAGGCCCGGTAGTACGCGATGCTTCAGCGCCAACAATACTTTGAGCAACCCAGCCATGCCCGCAGCTGACTCGCAATGACCCAGATGGGTCTTGATCGTGCCCAAGCCGCAGAACCCAACCGGGAGTTGCCCGTCGAGCTCTGCAAAGGCTTCCGTCAGCGCTCTCACTTCTATGGGATCTCCCAAAGAAGTGCCCGTGCCGTGCGCTTCGAGGTAGCTCACCGAGCCGGGTGCTATGCCGGCCTGGCGGTACGCGCTGCGGATGAGCTCCTTTTGCGCATTGAAATTGGGGGCGCGCAATGAATTCGACCGCCCATCGTGATTGACCACCGCGCTCTTGATGACGCCATAGATCGCATCACCTGCTTTGCGTGCCTCGTGCAGCGGCTTCAGCAGCACGGCCCCGTAGCCTTCGGCTCGCACGAGACCGTCCGCATCCTTGCTGAACGACTTGCAGCGTCCGTCTGGTGACAACATCCCCGCCCTGGCGCTCGCGATATAGACCCGCGGCGCCAGGATGAGATTGATGCCCGCCGCAATGGCAACGGCGCTGTCGCCGCGCCGGATCGACTCTGCGGCGTGGTGGACCGCAACGAGAGAACTGGAGCAGGCCGTGTTGATGAGCTCGCTCGGGCCCCGAAAATCGAACCAGCGAGAGGTGCGGTTGGGAATCATGCTCGGGTGCAGGCCGGAGTCGAGCAGCGCCCCATACACTTCGGCCAACGCGGGCTGCGCGCTGACCAGCTCGAGGTAGTCGGCGCCGTGGGCACCGACGAACAAGCCCACCTTGCCGCCGGCGAGTGCGCGCGGGTTGTAGCCGGCATGCTCGAGCACACTCCAGGTCAGCTCGAGTATTTTGCGCTGCTGCGGATCCATGCATTCCGCTTCCGGGCGCGAGATGCCGAAGAATTCCGCGTCGAATGCATCGACGTCCGGCAGGAAGCTCCCCCAGCGCGGGAACGTGCTCGCGCCGGCTCCATTGCGTCTCAAGCCGTCGCGCTCCGGCGGAATCGCGGTCACCGCGTCTTCGCCTCGCATGAGGAGATCCCAGAGTTTCTCCGGGCTGGAGGCACCTCCAGGGAAGTGGCAACTCATTCCGATCACTGCCACGTCCGTGCAGGAGTTTTCGGCAGCCTCGCTCGGAGCGCGCGCCCCCTCGGAAGAGGCGGGCACAGGAGCGGCCCCGGCGCAGAGGTGCCGCGCGAGTTCCGCTATGCTCCGATACTTGAAGAGGTCCACCGGATCGATCGGCAGGCCGAATACTTTTTCGACTCGCGCCGCGATGCAGGTGTACTGCAGTGAATCCAGTCCGAGCTGCGCCCAGTCCGTGACCTCCTGCAGCAAGTGCTCCTTGACGCCCAGCTCCACGCACAGAACGTCCCGCTTGATCCTCTGTACGGTATCCGCGAGCGTCGTGCCCGCGCTCGCTGCCTCGTCCGGCTCAGACTCTGTCCCGGTGTCGCGCGCATACCGATAGACGACCGGAAGCTTGCCTTCCAGGTAAACCCGCTGGCACTTCTTGCGCAGCAACTTCCCCGCGCCGGAGCGGGGCACCGTGTTTTTCGCGACGAAATTGACTTCGTGGACTTCTACCGCGTGCCCTTCCGAGATCACTCGCAATATCTCGCGCGCGAGCGCGTGTGTCCGCCCGGCCGCTACGTCGTCGGTTTCCTGAACGACGACTACCCGCTCCGCGTCCCCAATGTCACAAGAGAACACGACGGTCGGTAACGCGAGCTGTGGCAGCTTCTTCTTTATCGACCACTCGAGATCGACGGGATAGTGATTCTTGCCGTGAAGTATCATCACCTCTTTCACGCGTCCCACGGCGAACAGCTGCCCATCCTCGATGACCCCAAGATCTCCGGTCCGCAGGAACGCGTCTTCACCGGTTGCAGCCAGCGTTCCGCCGAATGCTTTGCGCGTCTCCTCCGGTTTTTCCCAATAGCCGCGCGCTACCGCCGTGGACTTGACCCAGACTTCTCCGATCTCCCCGCGAGCACACAACTGCCGGGTGCGCGGGTTGACGATCTCGACCCGCACGCCGTCATGCACCGCGCCGCAGGTCGCGATGGTCCTGGCGTCCGCACCTTTCGCACGCTTGATCTCGCCTCGCTGCAAAGCCGCCCGGTCCACCGTCAGAAAGCGTGGACGCTCGCCCGGCACACCGGCCGTCACCGAGCCCACTTCCGAGAGCCCATAGTGAAATTGGAACGCGTTCGGCCTGAGACCGAGCGCCCGGAAGTTCTTCGCGAACTTCTCGAACGTATCCTTGCGCCCGACTTCTCCGCCGCTGAAGATTGCCTCCACTGAACGCAGCGAGACATCTTTCACAGACGCCAGATCCACGTGCGACACGCACAGGTCGAATGCGAAATTCGGACCTCCGGTGTGCGTCGCCCGGTACTTGCTGATCATGCGGAGCCAGCTTTCCGGCTTCTTGACGAAGCTACCGGGCGACAGAACTACGCTGCGACACCCGATCAGAAGGGGCGCGAGATAGTTGAAGCGCAGCCCGACGTTGTGAAAACCGGGCATCCAGGACACGATCGTGCCGTTCTCGTGAAACCCCCACTGCTGAGCGCCGTTCCGGGTCTGCGCCAGCAGGTTCTCCCGCGTGAGCACCACTCCTTTCGGATCTGCAGTGGAGCCCGATGTATACAGAATGATTGCGTCGTCCTGCCACGACGCGGGCCGTACCGTTGCGGCTTCGAGGTGCTCTCGCCGCGCTTCATCGACCACGAGCACCGCAACGTCACTGCGCAGATCCAGCGCTTCCACGAGCGCTTTCAGCGCAGAGCTCACCAGGATGTGAGTGGGTCGCGCGTCTTTCAATATCGACAGGATCACCGGCCGAAGTTGCTCTGGCCTGCTGAGATCGCTGACCGGTATGGGTATCGCGGTGACATTGGCCTCGAGGCAGGCGAGCAGACTGTAGAGGTAGTCCGGTCCATTCGGCAGGAACAGCAGCGCGCGCGCTTGCGGCTCCATCACGCTCTGCAGTACGCCGGAGAGCCGGCCCACCTCCTGCAGCAGGGTCTTGCCATCTATCGCGATCGGGCCCGCATCCTCTTCGTGAACGAAGCAGACCTTGTCGGGCGTTTCCTGGCATTTCGCGGTAAACGGCTGCGGTGTCGCGACATTCATTTGCATGCTCAACCCTTGCGCTACACGCCGTATCCTCTGCGGTTCGGGAAACGCGAATCAAGTCGTCACGGCCGTTACCGGCCGAACAATCGTTCGATGCGTTCTTTGACTTCAGGCTGGTGAAAGGTCACGGCGTGCATCGCCACTTCCTGTTCGATCGCGGCCGGCAGCTGTTGGCGCATCTCGCGAACCAGATGTGACTTCAGCGTAATGAGAGAGGTCCGTGGCTTGTCGGCAATGTCATCGGCCAATTGCTGCGCGTAGGCCAACACTTCGCTACGCGGCAGCACCGGAAATGGCACGCCGCGTTTCGCCAGCTCCTCGCCGCGAAACGTCCGCGCCGAAATCAGCATCTCGTGTGCGAGGCTCAGTCCCAGCTTCCGGGGCAACACATGTGTGGCCCCCATCCCTGGTGTGAAGCCGTATTTCATGAAATTGGTCGTGTAGACGCTCTCGCGACTGAGCACGATGAAATCGGCGAACATTCCGAAGACGAATCCGCCGCCAATACCGTGGCCCTGCATGGCTGCGATGACCGGAATCTCACAGTCGAGCGCCAGGCTATAGAGGTTGCAGTCCGAGAATTTCCCCTTGCCTTCGTGCAGCATCGTCAACGACTCCTGCGTGCCACCCGCGCAGAAGTAGTTGTCATACCCCGTCACGATCACCACCCGGTAACGGGCTTGCCTGCTGATCTTTGCAAACGCATCGATGAGAGCCGTGATCAGCTCCACCGAAAACGTATTCTTGTGCTCGCGATCGTGCATCGTCAGCCGCACGACGCCTGGCGCGATCTCTTCCATGTCGAGCACGGAGGAGCTCACGCGGGAGCCTCCCAGGGGAATACCCCCGTCGCAACGTAACGCGCGATGCCCGCAAGGGTTTGTGGATCGGCAAACAGGCGCTTGTTCGCCGCTATCGCCAGGGGCTTGTGCTCCGTCAGCGCGCCATCCAGAGTGCCCAGGTACTCCTTGTAGCGCTGTATCGTGGCTTTCGACAAACGTCGCAATCGCAGGAGATGTTTGCGCAGCAGGCCAGCGCCGGTTGCCTCATACGCGTCCACGAGACCCCAGCTATGGGCCTGCTGCGCCGAGATCGGCTGAGTCATGAGCGTTAGATAATGTGCCTTCTGGAACCCGATGCGCCGGATGAGGAACGGCAGCACGCAGGCGGGGTACACACCGAACAGCAGCTCCGACAAACTGAACTGGGCACCTTCCTCCGCCAGGACGATATCGCAGGCGGCCACGAACCCAATGCCGCCCGCGTTCGCTTTGCCGGTTACGTGGGCAATCGTGATGTAGGGGCCCGCCGCCAACTGGTGCCACACGTCATAGAGCGCGGCCGGGTCGTTCTCGCCTGCGTGGCCTTGCGCAACGCCAGTGGATATCTGCTGAAAATCCGCCCCGAAGCAAAACACCTCCGGCAGCCCTTGCAGCACTACGATGTTCGCGTTCGCCTCGCATTCCTTCAGTACCGCATGCAACTCCGCGACCAATTGTGCGTTGATCGTGTTGTTGGCGTCCGGCCGGTAGAACTGGACGAAGCAGACACTGTCCTGCTGACGAACTCGCAGCGTCTGGTACATCGTCAGGCCCATTCGTATTCGCGGTGGAATTCGCGAATCTCACGCAAATAAAGCCGCTTGTTTGCATCCGCCGGCTCGCGCGCCGCCGCGATGAACGTCTTGTCCAGGACGACGTTGCGCGTGCCGAACCGCACCGCATTGCTGCCGGTGAGTATCGAATCGTATTCCTCCATGGACAATCGATGCCGGCTGTCGAGCTGTTGCCCGATATTCTGCTGTTTGATCCGAGCCTGACTCTGTGGGCCGATCACGCCACTGAAGAATTCCGAGCAGCACCCCGAGCCATACGAAAAGCAGCCGATACGCCGCGGCCCGGTGCAGTCGGCATGCTCGATGGCACTTGCCAGAGCCATGAATACCGTTCCACCCATGATGTTACCCACGCGCTGGCAGTAGCGCAGGCCGGGCAGCACTCGCTGCTCGAAGTCCGCTTCGATTTCCGCGGGTTTGGCCCGCGCTACTTTGCGCATCATCGTGCGATGTGCGCCCTTCACCATTCCACCAAACGGGGTGTGGAACACCAGGTAGCTGAATGTCGAGCGATAATCTGCACCGGTCACGCGCGCCGCGTACTCTTTGTACGCGGATTCGCAGCAATCCAGGTATGACAGCAACGACAGGTCCGCGTCGCCCGCCTCGCCATCGGGCAACGGCCTGCACGTGTCCATCACTTCATAGCCGTAGTAACCGTTGGCGCCGACATCCACTCTGAAGACGTGCGGTTGATCGCTGATCAGCATCGCTACCGCACCCGCTCCGGCGCTCGGCTCCGCAAACGACCAGTCCTCCGTGAGCGCTGCCCCCGCTTCGGCGACGATGAATCGGGAAATGTCAGTGGCGATCACCAGCGCTTTGGCACCGGGAGAGGTTTGCGCCAGAATGAAATTGACGGCCATCTGAAAGCCGGCCGTCCCGGAATAACACGCCTGCTTGAGCTCGAACAGCCGGCAATTGCGATTCAAGGCGAGCTGCTGATGGATGTAGGTGCTCATCGACTTGCCGAAGTCGACACCCGACTCCGAGCAGGTGATCACCAGCTCGATGCGATCCTTCTCCGCTGCGGACAACGCCTCCACCAGGGGCTTCGCCGCGTTGACCGCAAAGGTGACGGCATCCTCGTACGGCAGCGCGACCGCCTTCTCCTTCATCAGGAGGTTCTCGAAGCGCGAGCGATCCAGCTGGCGATGGCCTGCGAGCCGCGCGACATCGAGCACCGCACTGCCGCCGAACACGTTCATCGATTCAATTCCGACCACGGACATATCGTTACGCCTGGTTGGTGCAGTCGCTGAGGCAGATTGCACTGTTGATGCCGCCAAATGCGCAGCTCGAATTCAATGCGTGGTGTATCTGGTGCGCACACGGAGCCTCGCGCACCCACGCGAACGACGGGTCGATCGGCTCGTGCAGATTCGGGGTGGGATGCAACTTGCCCGCGCGCATCTGCAGCAGCGTGGCGATCACTTCCACAGCGCCCGCCGCGCTCAACCCATGGCCGAAAATGGCTTTGCTGGCATTGATGCGTGCTCGAGACAGGCCGCAGCTCTTGAGCGCCTGCAGCTCCGTTTCATCTCCGAGCACAGAGCCGGTGCCATGCGGATTCACATAATCGAAATCGCCGGCCGCGATACCGGACATGTCCACTGCGGTATGAATCGCTCGCATCTGCGCCTCCAGTGATGGATCCGGGTTGCGATGCGCGTCGGCCAGATAGGACCAACCGCGAACCAGAGCATAGGGCCTGCTGCGCGCCTGTTCGGCTCGCTCGATCACCACTGCTCCGCAGTTTTCTCCGTAGATGAATCCGTCATGCTGACGGTCGAACGGCCGGCACGCCTCGGCCGGAGCGCTCGCGAAGCGATCGGAACCCATCGCGCCCAGCGCCCGCAATCCCTGACACTCGAGGTACGACAAGTCCATCAGCGCGCCCACGGCGATACAGGCATCCACTTGCTGCGCACAGACGGCATTGATCGCTTGAATAATCGCCAGGTGGCCGCTTGCCGAAGCGCCGCCAACGGTAAACGCAACACCTTTGATTCCGAAGACCTCCGTGCACAACGCGGCGATATCCGTATCCATGAACGTGTGGCCATAGGTCGGGTGCAGGAACTCGAACCGCTCTCGATACGCGTCCTGCGTCAGCGTCAGCTCACGCTGCTGCAGGTTCGAGCCACCGACCACGAGCCCGATTCGGGCGGGATCCACCGCCGCGAGCTGCGCGTCGCTCCAGGCTTCCGACACGGTTGCGAGCGCCACGCGCGCCGACCATGAAAGCGTGCGTCTCATTCTCGCCGGCACATCGTCCGGCAACTGCACCGAGTCGATCTCCGCCCCGAGAAACGCGCTGTTGCCTCTCTGCCTGCCGGGGCGTTGCATGACGCGAAACGCGCTGGCGCCGTTCAACATAGCTTGCTGAACAGCCGCCTTTCCCTGACCGACCGGTGTCGTGATACCGACACCGGTGATGGCGATTTCTCTCATGATGGGACCGACGGACGGTGGCGTGACATCTGGGATACCGGCTTGCGGATGCTGCGCCAGTCAGTACAGATCGTTGGTCTCGAAGGCTTGATAGAGCTGTTGCACCGTGTTGTCCGAGAAAGTGCCACCCGTCCGCTCGATCAACTCCACGCGAACACCCGAGCCGGGGTCGCGGCGCAGAAACGCCTGGCGTATGCCGTCATCCATGATCATCGGCGTGTCCGTCGCGCCGCCGGAACCCATCAGGCGCTCCATGGCTTCATCCAGGTCCCGAACGCCGAACGCGACGTGGTGCACACCCGCACCGAAGTGGTCGATGAACTTGCATATGTTCGACTCAGGCGTAGTGCCCTGCACGAGCACGACTGCTGCACTCCCGGCGGTGACCACCGCCGACAGCATGGCCGTAGTTTCCCCGCGCGTCTCCCGCTCCTCTGCGAGGTGGAAGCCCAGCTTGTTGGTATACCAGTCGACTGCCTCGGCGAGATCGACTACGGCAATCGCAACATGGTCGATACCGATGATGCAATCCTGCAAACCCTCGATCAACTTGTTGACCGTATTGTTCTCGGCAGAGACGGTGGTCTTCTCTGCAACGGCGCTATCGTTTCCCACAACAACATCTCCTTTAGATGACTTTCCGACTACGGTAGTAAGTACTCGAGACTCTCTGCGTTCAGCGAGTGCGCAACGGGTGTAACGTGCGCCACGAAATCATTTTCCGCTTTTCCCTTACTGGTGCGTCAAGCTGCGGAACGAGGCGACGATGGTCCGATAGACTTCGTTCTCCGCGCTGCCCAACGCAACATCCCCGATCCTCGACAGTCCCCGTATCTCCATGAGCGTCGAACACAGAAACGCTGCGTCGATGCGCCGCAGATCCGCCGGGAGCAGCTCGATCTCCTCGTGCTCGACACCGGCCTGTTCGGCCAGCTCGAGCACCACTTGTCGCGTGACGCCTGGAAAGATGTCTGCGTTCAGCGCGGGAGAGAGCAGTCGATCGTCCAGTATCGCGAAGAAATTCGCGGCCGAGGCCTCGGCGACGCGACCCTCTCGATCCAGCATCAATCCGTCCTGGAATCCGGCGAGCTCGGCGGTCTTGCGAGCGAGGAAACTGTTGACGTACGCGCCGCTGACCTTGGTCTGCGGCGGAATCGAGCGGCTCGAGGTTCTCTCGATGGGGGATAGCTGGCAGGTCATGAGCTCATCCACATCCCTGCCCACTTTCACCGTGAAGATGCTGACGTCGGCGGGCTTGCCCTCATTGCCGGTCACCCACAACTCGGGAGCCCCGCGAAATGCGATTGGACGAACGTACTGCGTGCCGTGCGGCTCGAGTTCGAGCACCGCCTGAATGCCGGACAGCAGCTCGTCGACGCTCCACCGGAGCGGCATCCCCAGGCGAGCCGCGCCTTCGCGGAATCGCGCCAAGTGCTCCTCGCCACGGTGAATGTAGTAGTGATCGCGATTCCAATACGCCATCAGCCCGTCGAATACGCCGGTTCCCAGATGAAAACTGTTGCTCGCCACCGATGGCGCGCTGACTTCCCGCGCCGTGATCTTGCCGTTGAACCACGCATGCTGACTGGCGATTGTCCTCGTCCCTGAAGTCGCTTCAGCAGCGCTGTTCCAGCCGCAAGCGGAATCATCGATTTTGTCGCGCAGACTCATACTTCCTCAGGCTACAAAGACCACACCTGCTCGCCGCTCGAGCGCGTGACGGGCTCTGCGTCACGACTGCTCATAACGCTAGAGACTCCTTCCGCGGAATGCCACGCTTGCGCGGGCGATTGCGCGTGTCGAACCGGACGGGGTTGCGGCTCAGCGCCGGCGAAGTGCGACGCGCGGACCGGGCGAGGCATACCCGGCAGGGTGCCGTCCCAAAAGCACGAGGCAAGAGTGAAGAGCAGGCTCGAGGGCCGCTTGGGTTCAGTGCTGTCTGCGCAAGCCCGATGCGCTGCTAGGCAACGGGTACTTCAGCGGCATGCAGCTTCTTCAGGAACAAGTCGGCCAACTCGCCTATGTTCCTGGGCCCGAACAACTCGACGCGGGGGATCAGCAGCGACAACGCCTCTTGCACCAGCATGGCAATTTCCGCTCGATCCACCGAATCGGCGCCGAGATCCGCGAGCCGATCACCTTCGGCGAATACATGCGTTTCCAGGCCCGGTACCACGTCACGGGTATGGCGTGCAATCAGCTCCAGGATTCGATTCTTGTCCATCGTCCTTCCCCAGTCAGACCTGCAGCGGTGACGGCGCGCACATTGATTGAAACCGCGCTCTGAGTACAGCCGCGGCGTGCGTCATGACTCGCTCGGCGATCTGCGCTACCCGCCGATTCCGCCAGCTTTCGAGCTCCGTCCCTTTTACCCACCGATTGAAAGCCCCCATCGCCGGGCCACAATGAATCTGATAATCGACTCTTTGATCCTCGCTGCCGCGTAACGCAAGACGCGTGGTATGGACGAAGTACCAGCGGAAGATGGCCGCCATCTTCTGCTTCGGGCTGTTCTCGATTTCCGCGAGCTTGCCCGGCTGAACGCGCGCGTAGTGGGCCTGCGTCTCACGCCACACCTCCTCGAATGAGCGCTTGAAATACCGTTCCTCAATCTGTTGCCGCGTCTTCGGGTCGATCGCCTCGATCGAGTCGTAACGCTGATAGAGCTCGTACAACTTGTTGGCGCGCGCGGGAAAGAACAGGCCGCGCTTGGCCACCTGAACTCGCGCGCCAATCTCGAACATGTCACCAGCGGGCGCGAGGGCCGTGTCCTGCACGTCGAGCTCCTGCAGCACATCCTTGGCGGCATCGCTCGTTCCGGCCTCCACCGTGCACTGATTGATCGACCCGGTGAGTATGAAATCCGCTCCCATGATGAAGGCCGCCGCCGCCGCGAGCGGCGTGCCTATGCCCCCGGCGGCTCCAATCCTGAGCGGCTGGTCATAGCGGTATCTCGACATCATTTCATCGCGCAGCCCGGCTATCGCCGGCATCAGCGCGTAGGCCACGCCCTGATCAGTGTGCCCCGCGGAGTCCGCCTCGATGCAGATTTCGTCCGCCATCGGGACCGCATGGCTGAGCTGCGCTTCAGCGGCCGTGATCTTGCCGGCAGCCAACAAGTTTGCGACGACTGCCTCTGGCGGCGGGCGCATGAATAGCGCCGCGATTTCCGGCCTCGACACCTTCGCCAGGGTTCGGCGCCGCCGTTCGATTGCACCGTCCGGAGCGCGTCTCAGCCCCGCGAGCCGCCAACGCACGAGACTCGGCGTCATGCGCATGAACGCAGCCGCCTCGACATAGCGAACGTCATTGCGAAGAAACAGCGCCACTGTCTGCTCTTCGAGGTCCGGGTTCTCCAGATTGCACAACAGGTTCATGCCAAACGGCTGCCCGCCGGAGAGTTGCGCACTGATGAATTGCGTAGCAGCCTCGATTTTCTCCACGTCCAGGCCGCCGGTGCCGAAATAACCCATCATCCCGGCTCTGGCCATGGCGACGACCAGCTCCCTGGACGCGATGCCCTTGTACATCGCACCCGCCAGATAGGCGTAGCGCAGACCGTAGTCGCGCTTGAACTCAGCGCTGCCCAGCGACTCCGCTGTGATAGCGCTCTGATCGCATTCCATACTCCGCACCTGCAATGTCGTCCGACGCTGAGCGCGCCTGGTCCCGCTGAATATCCTGCACGAGGCGAGTCAACACATTGCCGGGGCCCAGCTCGCGAAATTCCGTAACTCCGGCATCGAGAAGGCAGCGGATGCTTTGCGTCCATTGCACGGGGCTCGTGATCTGCTGCACGAGCATGGACTTTACCGCTCCCGATGCCGGACCGTCCGGATAAGGACGGCCCGTCACATTGCCGATCACGGGCACTCGCGCGGCAGCGAACGACAGCGGCGCCAGAAACGCCGCAAACTGTTCGGCCGCGTCCGCCACGTAGCGCGAGTGAAAGGCGGCGCTGACTGGCAATGGCACGTACATTTTCGCGCCGGCTCGCTCGAAGAGCGGCCCGCACCGCTGAATATCCGCCACTGGTCCGGAGATGACGGTCTGCGATGGTGAATTGAAGTTCGCGACATCGATGCTGGCGAGGCCGTTCTCCTGGATCACCTGCGCAATCTGCGCCGCACCCAGGCCCACGATCGCCGCCATGCCACCGCGCTGGGCCTGCGACATCAGCTCGCCCCGCTTCCTGACCAACCGCAGCCCGCTCAAAAAATCGAACACGCCCGCTGCGAGCAGCGCGTTGTATTCGCCCAAGCTATGGCCAGCAACGTATGCCGGGCGCAAGCCCTCACTCACTGCCTTGTAGTAGTGCAGAGCGTTGACGACATAGAGGCTGGGCTGGGTGTATTGCGTCTGCTTCAGACGATTGTCCGGATCCTCGATACACAATCGGCGCAACGAGTAGCCGAGCAGCGCGTCGACTTCCCGCTCCACGGCGCGGTACTCGGGCACTTCGTCGAACAATCCCTGCCCCATACCCCGCTTCTGCGACCCTTGACCCGGAAACACCACAGCTATCATCGGACTCTCCATTTGCTGCTCATGAATGAACCAGGGACTCTTCGATGCTGTCCGACCGTCGCCGCGCTCTCGGAACCCTGGTTGCGGCCACCAGCTCCGTCAGATTCCGTTGATCGTGGCCGTACGGCGTCAGGATCGAATGTATCGTCGACTGTGAACCGCTCGGCAGGATGTACTTCAGAAACGTCGCCAACGTGCTCGAGGGGCCCACATCGATGTATCGATGCGGCCCGGTCCGTTCCAACTGCAGCACCGCTTCCCTGAAGCGCATTGGCTCGCGAATCACACGCCAGAAGTAGCCATCGCGCAGCTCCCCGGCGAGCGCCGCGTCGGCACAGCACATGATAGGTAGCTGCGCGGCACGATAGCCGATACCCCGCATGGACGACTCAAAGGGCACCTGTGCCTCATCGATCCACCGCGAGTGAAATGCAAAAGACACCGGCAAGCGCCGATATGTGACGTTGCGACTGCGTAAGCGGGTTTCGATCTGCACGAGCCGCTGCTGCTGCGCGGCGATTACGAAATGCGATGAGAAGTTCACCGCAGCGATCTCCGAGTTCGCAGTCAGACACTCGTCCGCGTACAGAGCCGGGTCCGCGAGAACCGCGAACAGTCCGCCGGCCTCGCAACTGTCCTCCAGCGCACGTGCCTGCCGGATGACGGCCGTCAAAGCATCTTCGACGCCGACAACACCCGCCACGGTCGCCGCCGCAAACGATCCCAGGCTGGTGCCGAGCGCAATGTCTGCCATCACGCCCGCGCGCATCAGAGTTTCCGCCAGCGAATACTCGACCATGAAGATTGCGGGATGCGTCAGCAGGGTTCTGTCGAAGCCTGCGCCCGCACGCTGCCCGCTCGAATACAGCGCGTCGATGACTGATTGTCCGCACGAGTCCTGCACGAGCGCGTCCAGCCGCATCATGCATTCGCGAAACACCGGTTCCCGATCGAACAGCACGCGCCCCATCTGCAGATGCTGCGATCCTTGTCCCGAGAACATGAATACCGCTTGTGGGCTCATCGCCGTGACCCGACGCTCGTTGCGTTTGCCAGGGGCACAGGGCTCGTTTCCGCTGCGTTCAGAAACGATACGCGTACGCCCATCTCCGGAATGATCCGCGCACTCTTCTCTTTGAGCGCGATCCGCACTTTGACCGTTGCCTTGGCGCGATCCGCCGTTGGGATCATCGCGATGACCTCGCCGGGAATCTCCCAGTCCGAATACGCATTCAACTTCACGGTGACCGGTTGCTGCGCGCGCACTCGATTGATGAGGTTCTCACTCACGTCTACTTCGACCTCCAGCGAGTCCATGTCGACGATCGTGCCGATGCCCGTGCGGGTGAAGCCGCCGCCCGCTGACATGGGCGACACGATCTCGCC
>FTEC01002323.1_pt1 | contig 13320 bp, 10 predicted proteins | sample 1640051 | NCBI WGS metagenome assembly FTEC01 (sample SAMEA3914816, study PRJEB12502) | metagenome | biome: forest; material: soil | place: USA | collected 2011-09-16 | depth 0.3 m
CGCTCGGCAATACCAGCATCAACCTGTTCGCCTACAACGACACCGAGGTCGGCAGCGGCGCAGGCGGCCTCGGCGCGGCCAAGCAAGTGGGTGTGGGCGCTGGCGTGGATGTCGTGAGCATCACGAAGAATACGCAGGCGCAGTTCCTGGTCGGAACCGACGTGAACTTGAGCGGCAATCTCCTGGTTCAGTCGCTGTCGAAGGAAAACCTGCTCTCGGTCGCCGTCGGGCTCGGGCTGTCGCAGTCCGTCGGCATCGCTGGCGCCGCCTCCGCCTACGTGCTGGACCTCACGACCAACGCGCAGATGGGCAACGACACCAATTCGCCCAACGCGCCCAAGATCGTCGCAAATGGCAGCGTGCTACTCGCTTCGAAGGATGACACGAACATCGATCAGTTTCCCGGCGGTGCGGGCATCGCGGGTGAGACGGGCGTCGGTGCTGCAGTGGGTGTGGTCGATGTCAAAAACAAAACCGTCACGGCGACAGTAGCCTCGGGCAGCTCGATCACCGCGCACGCCACTGGAGCGGGCGTTCAGGCGGCAACCGGCGAGTTCCAGGTGGGGTTCGTGAACCCCACGGGCGCGCCCGGCGATGTGCCGCCGCCCAACGTCACCATCGACACGGCGAAGCAGACCGGCAACCACAGCGCCTCGCCCCTCACCAACAAGAATTTCACGCAGGAGCGCACGGCGACGCCGATCTTCCAGAACGCCGGAGGCATCGCGGTCAGCGCGATCAATACCGGCAAGATGAAGGGCGTCAACTTCGCAGTCAGTGGGGCGGCGACAGCGGCCGTCGACGTGGATGCCGGCGTGGACATTATCAACATGACCACGCGTGCGAGCCTCGACACGGGTGTTCAGCTGAATAGCACTGGCGACGTCATTCTCGCTTCCGGCGCAGACTTGCAGAAGCTCGGTGTCACGGGCGCGATTGCGGGCGCCGGTGAGGGCAGCGGGGCGGCTGGGGCGGATGTGACGATCGTGACCATGAACACCGGCACGTATCTGCATTCCGATCCCGCTGCGCCAACGAGCATTCAGGCTGGCGGCAACGTCATCATGAATGCCCAGGCACAGGAAGATCTGTTCGCGATCACGGCCGCTTTCGCCGCTTCGGGAACGGTCTCCCTGGATGCGGGTGCGACGGTCTTCAAAGTCGACAACACGACGTATTCCGGCATCGACTCCGCGGGCGCGACCGTGCACGCGACGGGCAACGTGCTGATCGACGCCGCCGACGACACAACGAGTGCTGGCGTGACTGGCGAGGGTGCGGTTGGCGCGCTCGGCGGCGCGTTTGGCGGGTCGGGTGTGATCACGCTCATCCACAAGAGCACGACGGCCGAGGTCAACGGCGCCGTTGTCGATGGCCTTGCCAAGGGCAATACCACGATGACCGTGCTGGACGGCTCGACCAACGACGGGCGCACGGGGCTCGAGACGAAGACGATCAAGGGCGTTGCCGTGCAGGCAACGTCGTCCGAGACGGTCGAGGCCGTGGCAGTCGGCGGCGCAGGCGGCTTCTACGTTGGCGTCGGAGCCGGCGTGGCCGTCACGATCATCGACTCCGACACCACCGCTCGCGTGGACAACAATTCGCAGCTCAATCTCGATTCGGGTGCCTCGGCCGCGCAGGATGTCAGTGTCGTGGCCGGCAACCGCGTCAGCGCGCTGACGATCGGTGGCGGGCTCGGCGTCGGCGCGGGCGGGATCGGAGCGGGCCTCGATCTCGGCTTCGTTCGCAATGACACGACTGCTTCGGTGGAGAGCGGCTCGACTGTCGTTGCGGCCGGGGAAGCGGACGTGGCTGCCGCTCAGCTGGATGAGATTGAGAGCTACGGGATGAGCGCAGGGCTGAGCGCCTTCGCGGGGGTCGCAGGCTCGATCTCTGTCTGGAGCATCGGAACGGGCGTCAACTCGGGATACGACGACCTCCACTCCGGCAGCGATGACGCGCTCTCGCTCTATACCGACAAGAAGAAAGATCCGGGCAAGTCGACCCCGTCCACCATCGACGCACAAACGAATCGTACGGATCTGACGGGCCTGCTGGGCAGCTACGGCGACACGGGTGGCGCTAGTTCGAGCGAGATTCAGGATGCGATGTCTGGCAGCTCATCGAGCCTGCAGGGCTCGCAGCCCAGCAACGAGGTGACGAACGAGTTCGCCGACCAGACCCAGAACGGCACGGTGGCGCAAGCCGTGCAGGGAAGCATCAAGGCGGGCACCATCGAAGTCATCGCGACCACTACCGTCGTTCCGAAGCAGATCACGGGCGGCGTCTCGGTGGGAGCGGCCTCGGTGGGCGGTTCGGTGAACATCATCAATCGCGCCGACACCACGACCGCGGCGGTCGACTCCGCCCTGGAGGCATCGAGTGTCGAGGTTTCGTCGCTCTCCGCCTCGCAGTACACGAGCAACGCGTTCGGCGGCGAAGCGGGCATCGTTGCCCTCGGTGCACAGGTGGCGGTCATACGTGACAACAGCTCCGCAGGCGCCTTCCTAGGCCCGAATGCGATCGTAATTGGCGCAACCCAAGGCCTCAGCGTGGGGTCCGGCCTCCTCAGGAGCGCGACGACGAACTCCGAAGGCATCGACGTTGGCGGCGTCGGCGTGGGCGCCGGCATCTCGCGCATCGAGTTTGGCGGAGAAGCGATCACACAGGTACAGAGCCAGACCATCGAAGCCGGCAAGGTCGACATCACTGCCAGCGCGAACCTGACCGCGAATCCGAACTCGACCGCCAGCGGCGGCGGGCTGCTCGCAAGCGCTATCGGCAACGTCACGCTGGTTGGCATGAGCCCCACCGTGGTGGCGGTGCTCGAATCGCCGGAGCCGGGGGCCAGGCTGACCAGCACCGGCGACGTGAATGTGTCCGCGACCTCGTTCATCACCGGCAACTCCAACGCGAAGGGGTTCAGTGAGGGCATCGGCGGCAGCTTCAGCGGCTCGTACGCCTACACTGACGTCCGCCCGACGCTCGATGCACACATCGGTGCCAACAACACCGTGACCGGCGCGGACGTGAGGGTGAATGCAACGGCCACCGAGAACCTGCAATCCAACTCCACGGCGAACGCCGGGTTCACGCTCATATTCGACGGCTCGGATGCCGTCTCCGAGCTGACAATCACCAACAACGCCCGGGCGTTCGTCGCAGGCGACGTCACGGCCAACGGCGATCTCGACATCACCGCGCTCCACGACGCGAATACCGCAACCGCCAAGGCAACGGGCATCGATGGCCAAGGGCTGGGTGAAGTCGGGTTCAGCGTTGGGCAGGTGACGATCAATTCGAACGTTCAGGCCTACGTCGATCAGGGCACCGTGCAGACCCAAAGCGGCAGCGGCGGCGACATCACGATCTCTGCCGACGAAGAGGGTGGTGCCGTTTCCAAGTCCACGACGTCATCCGGCGTCTATGCGGGGGGTGACAATCTCGAATCGCAGGCCAGCGCCACCACCAACACAACGACGGCTGCCTTCGTGGGCAACCCCGCCGGCAACGGTCAGGATTCGGTGGCTCGCGTGATCTCGGATGGCGATCTCACCATCGAGTCCAATTCCGTGACCCAGACCGCTCCGCAGGCGTACTCCGGACCCAATGCGGCCTTCTTCGCGAACAACGAGTCGGCAGCCGAGGCGAACACCACGAAGACGACGATCGCGTATCTCGGCGGCGGCAGCGCCAGCGGAGTTACGGTCGGGGCGAAAGGGAAGGCTTCGATCACCGCGTCGAGCACCGAAGATCTCTCACCCGCCTCGCAAGGATTCAACGGCGATGGGCTCGAGGCGAAAGGCAACGCCACTACGGTCGTCAACCTCAACCGCACCACCAATGTGGACATCAGCGGCCTGGCTGCGCTCACGGCGGGTAGCGTCGATCTGGATGCCGAGAGCGTGACGACGAGTGGCGGGTATCTGCAGGACAACCAGGGGCTGGGCGACTTCCAGTCGGCCTTCCACGCCGGCAAAGACGACTCGCTGGCGGGCATCGCGAAGCCGGTGTCCACCTTCAACATCGGCCAAAGCGCGGTGTCGGGCACGTCCGTGACTGTCGACGGGACGGTCCTCACCGGAGCGATGACGGTCACTGCTCACACGCAGTACGACCTCGAGATCGATAGTTTCGGGTGGGTGACCGCGGGGGCTGGCAGCACCGATCTACACGCGGAGAGCTACGTAAACTCTGCCGACGATGTCGTGATCCAGTTTGGCGTCGATGCATCCGTCACCGCGAGCGACAGCCTGGCTCTGAGCGCAGGGCTTGCCGGCAGCAGCGTCAGCCTTCTGACCAAGATCCACTACTCGGAGGCCGGCATCCTGCCGAGCCCACATAGCGACACGAACGCGACCACCGTCATGACGGGCCTTGTCTCCATCGACAACAACGACACTGGGACCGCGGTGACCTCGCCTCACATCACAGCGCAGACGAGCTCGGATCTGGGTGTGGATCTGAATTGGGAGTTCACCGCCGGATCGAACAATTCGCACGAGACCTATCGCGATCACATTCTCGACTCCTCGGGCAACAACATCGCAGTGCGCAATGACTTCACCAACACGTCATCGCTCCCGGTGGCGGCAAGCCACGCCGGCGCGGCGACCGTCGATCCTGAAACGGGATGGATTCTCGTGGGCGATCATTCCGATCAGGTGCAACCGGACGATCGCTGGATCGAGCTCACCGATGCGCACCCGCAGGGGCGGCATGATGTCGGAGGGCGGGAGGGGCACTCGGTGGGGCACACGGTGAGATCACCAGTCGCGGGTCACGCTCATCGTCACGGTGCGAATCATCTCTGATGGACCGCTGCGCTCGAGCACAGCGGTCACGTTCGGATTACTTCGCCGCATTCTGCGACGGCACCGTGTTGCTGGCCCACTGAGCCGCATCCTGCCGATCCGTCGCGTGCGCGGCCATCACGACGGCCGTGCCGATGAGCAGTACGGCCGCCCAGGCGATGGCGCGCGTCAGGGTCAGATCGAGTTTGGAGTTCATGTCTTTCTCCTGGGTGACGTTGGTCGGGTTAGCGAGAGCGAATCTCAACGATGCGCACAATAGCGATCGGCCGCGGCGCGATGACTATCGCAACGGGCTGGTAGTCTCCGTTGATGAGCGACAGCATTGGGCTGTTCACACTTGCCACGGCGGTATCGAGCGCGGTCGTCCGACACTGATCCTCGTCGCGGCTGGCGGTGCGGATCTCATCACTGCGGCACACATTGACCGAAGCCGTCGTGAGACGGCGATAGAGCGTCGCGTTGCCTGAAAGGGTGGACAGATCGAGGTCACCGTATCGGACCGCGCGCTGCGCCGTGACGGTATCGGCGGCCTGCGAGATGGCCGGGATAGCGAAGAGGCTGGCGGTCACCAGCGCGAGAGTCAGAGTCTTGATCGAGCGAGTCATGATGTTCTCCGTGATGTGAGCTGGATGATCAGCTGGCAGCCTTGGTGGCCTGCTTGGCGGGCGGGCCGTCGCTCGTGGTGAAGTTCTGCACCACGCAGCGGCCCCAGCCCGGCACGACGATCGCGCTGAACCGATCGAAGGTGTCGAGTGGTTTGGTGTCGAAGCCGATGCTCGTCGCGAAGCCGAGCCCGTTGCAGGGACCCATCAGCGTGGCGTAGTACCACTTGCGATGAGCGTCCTGGATCCACAGGCCCTGCTCTCGATCGGCCTGCCAGTTGTTGATCCCCCCGTGGTTCACGAATGGGATCCGCGCCTCCGGCGCCAAGGGCTCGTTGGCGAGCGCGACGCCGAACGGCAGTGCGAGCACGGCGATGGCGGCAACCGCGCGTACGGTGGGATGAGTGTTCATGGTTTAGCCTTTCAGTTTCGGAAATGGCCTCGGTGGCCACAGTGCATACCTTGCGCTCGAGCATTGACGCAGCCCTGACAGGGGGTGTCAGGTTCGCGTCAGCACGGTGAAAGAGCGTGAAGGAGTGCACAGAGCGGCGACTTGAATGGATGAACGCGGCAGTCGAATGAGCGGCGTGCGTCGCTGAATGCAAAACGGGGCTGGTCTTTAGCAGACACAGCCCCGCGATCGGCACTGAGAGAACGTGGTGAGTCGCTTCATTGCACGGCGTAGTTCCTCGCCTGAAGGCACGCCGTCATCGCTCGCAGATAGTCCGCTCGTTTCGTAGCGGATTGAGAGGCCGCAACGCCGCCATTGGCCTGAGTCGGATCGAAGCCGGACTGGGTGCTCGCCCAGCCATGGCATTCGAATCGATCCTGCGCCTGCTTCTCCGCGCTCTGGCCCGCTTTCGGATAGGTGTACAGATCCTGAGTCGATGGCGCACTGGATGGTGCAGCGGCTACCGGCGGCGTTACAACCTCGTACGCGCTCCGGTCCGTGCTCCATGAGTAGTAGACATTGTTGGAGTAGTAGTACGGCATGCCGCCGAAATACACCGTGGTATATGCGACGGGCAGGACAGGAATGAAGATCCCTCGGCGCATCGGTGGATAGTAAGGATATCGCGGCGGCCCATAGCGGTAACCGGGGCCATACGCGGGATAGCCGATGCGCACATCAGCATGACGGCCGTGATAGTCCGCGGAAACGTCCGCGCTGGCAGGTGCCGCGCTCACACCAATCGCGATGCCTGCGAGTGCGACCGCGATGAGACGGGAATGAAACCGATGAAACACTTTCTTTCTCCTTCGTTGGGCCACGTGGGCCCTGTGAAGGAGAGGCTAGCTGCGCTCGCTGACATGCGACTGACTGTGACGAGCGCGGCCCTGATGGATCTCACCCGATACGATAGCCACGCCCTTCGAGGCACGCGCCCATCGCACGCCGGTAGCTGGCTGCCTCTGCCGTCGCGCTCGCGCTAACGATGGGGGTGGCGTTGGCGACCGCCTGATTGTAGGCATCGCGGCGCTGAGCGTCGGCAACGGTACCCAGCACCGCACCGGTCACTGCGCCGATGAAGGTGCCGCGGCCAGGATGCCAGGGATTAGAAACAGCAGCGCCAACGAACGCACCCGATGCGGCGCCCACGAGCGTGCCCGTGCCATCCGCGGGTGCGCGGCTGACTACTGTGGGCGTCGATGCTGCGAGGACTCCGGGATTGCTGGGGTCGAAGCGGCTCTGCGCGACGGCCCATGAGTTGCATTCATATTGATCTCGTCTCTGCTGGTCCGCGCCGGGAGCCGGGTGGTCGCTGGAAGGATAGAAGAAGACTCTGGTATCCGGCGCAGGCGCTGGCGAGGCTACGGCGAGGCGCTGCGGCGCGGTTGCGCAGCCCGCCAGGGCGCAGGCTGAAACGAAGGCGAGGGCGGCGAGCGATATTCGCTTCCTGGTAGTCGTGTCGTTCATCACTGGAAACTCCGTTGTTCGATGACCACAGAGTGCCTCGGGATCCTGACGTGCGATTGACGTGCCAAGGGCGCAGCTTGTCCGGTAGTCCGATGCGTGCGATGCTGAAAAGGGAATCGATTACGGATCATGGGCCTCCCGCAGTCATGGAGTGGCTTTGGTGTGACGTACGCGATGGGATTGGATTCCAGTCGACGGCTCATCCCTGCGGAAGATAACGCGCTCGCTTTCGACAGATTGATTCTCGAGCTGTCCGAGGCATTCATCGGATCCTCGTCGAATGACCCTCACCTCATCGACTACTGGCTTGCGCGTCTCGCGGTGCTCGTCGGCGTCGAGCGCGTTACGTTGTGGGAGTTGACTCGCTACGGGGAGCAAATTCTTCGTTGCCACACCTATGTCGCCTCAGGCGTCCCTGAACCGCCGCCGGTGATGCCGAGCCAGCAATTCAACTGGCTCATGGAACAGAACCGCCGCGGAAGAATCACGGCCTGGGCAAGGATGCCGGATGACGTGCCGGCGAGCGCTCGTGCTGAGCGTGAATATGGTTTGCAGATCGGCAGCAAGTCACTCCTCAGCATTCCGATAGCAACGCAGCGGAGTCTGTGCGTCCTCGCGTTCGTTTCGCTGAAGGACTATCGGTTGTGGTCCGCGGCTGTGGTTGAGCGCCTTCGCCTTATCTCGTCGCTCATTGCGGTTGCCGCGGTTCGCGATCGTGTGGAGTTTTCGCTGCGCGAGAGCGAGGAGCGTTTCCGGGGGGCGTTTGAGCATTCGAGCATTGGGATCGCGCTTGTCACGCCGGCCGGGCGTTGGATCCAGGTAAATGCCGCTTTATGCAGAATGCTCGGATACCAGGAAGCCGAGTTGCTCCAGGGAAGCTTTCAGCGTCTGACGCATTCAGAGGATCTCGCGCCGAACCTGGCGCTTTTCGAGCGCGCCCTGCGGGGGGAGATCGACCACTACGAGCTGCACAAGCGCTACGTCCACAAAGAGGGTCGGATCATTCCGGCCTATCTGACGGTGTCGATCGTGCGGGACGCCGAGCGCCGTCCCCTGTACTTCGTCTCCCAGATCCAGGATCTGACGGATCGAACGGCGTCGCAGCTCGAGATTGCGCGCCTGCGAATGGACCTTACTCATTCTGCGCGATTGGCGTTGACCGGCCGATTGACCGCGTCGCTGGTACATCAGTTGGCACAGCCCGTCGCCGCGGCTCAGCTGAATGGAGAGACCTGCCAGCGGCTCCTGTCCGAAGGTACCCCGACCGCTCCCGAACTATCGAAGGCTGTCGAGGATGTCGTTTCGAGTTGCCAGCGCGCCGCCGATGTCATTCAAAATGTCCGGGCGCTGTTGCGCAAGGAGCCGGGACCGCGCAAAACCGTGAGTCTGAACCAACTCGTCACATCGATCGTCGAAGTCACCCGACACGGTTTGAGGGCGCGCAATATCCACCTCGACACGGACCTCGATCCGGGTCTGCCCGACATCGACGGCAATCCAGTCGAATTGCAGCAGGTCATCCTGAATCTGGTGCTGAATGCCGCGGAGGCGCTCGAGCCGCTCCCGGCCAGACGCGATGTGGTCGTCCGGACTCGCGCCACCGACGGGGCGATCGAGATGACCGTCCATGACACCGGTCCCGGCGTGAACCCCTCCGACCTGCTGCGGCTTTTCGAGCCGTTCTACACGACCAAACTCGAAGGGATGGGTATGGGCCTGCCGATCTGCTCGGAGATCGTGCGATCGCATGGAGGAAACATTCGCGCCGAGAACGACCCCGCGGGCGGGCTGACCGTGCTCTCGGTATTTCAGCGCGCCTGACAACTTCTTGAACGCGGCTCAGATGCGCGCGGCAAAACGTATTTCGATCGAGGTACCGCGACCCTGGGGTCCGTCGCCGATCGAAACGGTCGCATCGTGAAGCTGCGCGACCTCGCGCACGATCGCAAGGCCCAGGCCGCTCCCGCTGCCATGCGTGTTGCTCGCACGGAAGAACCGCTGCATCACCTGTTCGCGCTCCGCCGGAGGAATCCCGACTCCGTCGTCTACGACCATCAGGAACCGCGCACCCTCGCGCAGCCCACAATGCAGGGTGACGGACCCGCCCGACGGTGTGTACGCGATCGCGTTGTCGGCGAGGTTCGCGAGCGCTTCGCGGAGTAGCCAAGCCACGCCGGGGATCGAAGCGGGCTCGACGTGTGCGCCAAGATCGATACCGGCGCGGTCGGCAGATGCGAGGCGATCGGTGACTACCGCCTCGACCAGTTGCCTCAGATCGACCGGAACGAACTCCCAGTTGAGGTTTGCCGCCTGGTCGGATCGCGCAAGCGTCAGCAGTTGCTGCGTGGTTTGTGTCAGACGGCGCGCTGCGTCGAGCACCGCGTTCAGGCGCTCCCGCCGCGCCGTGTCGGGCTCGTCAGCGTGCATGAGCTCGAGTTGCACTGAGATGCCGGTGAGAGGAGTGCGCAGTTGATGGGCCGCGCTCTCCAGAAAGTGTCGCTGCGCATCGCCCGTTGCGCGCACGGTGTCGAAGAGTCGGTTGAGCGTTCGAATGCCGCTGCGAATCTCGATCGGCACGGGTTCGAGGGGCAGCGGCGCGAGGTCCCTCGGTGAGCGTCGCTCGAGTTCGGCGCCGATAATGCGCAGCGGTTTCAGTGCAAGTCGCACCCCGAGCAGGATCATGATGAGGATCACCCCGAGCTCGGCGAGATCCACGGCCAGGGACGTGGAGAGTATCGCTGCGCGGGCACGATCACGCTTGTGCAGGGTCTCTCCGACCGTAACTGTCACTGCACCTGCGGAGGTGTGTGCAGCATGGCCAACAAGGCGAATCGGCTCTCCGCGGTAACGGGCGTCACCACGTGCTGCAAAGGCGGATCTGGCGCGCAGAGACGGCAGGTCTGCATCGCCGGCGATCACGCGCCCATCGGGACCGGTGACCTTGAAATAGATCGAGTCGTGGGTGTCGGCGCGCAGAATCGCCAGGGCGTCCGCGGGTAAGTTCAAGACGAGGGCGTCGTCGTCGCCGACTTCGACGTGATCGGCGATCGCGAGAGCGGAGTCGAGCAGCGCCTGGTCGTACGCCTGCGTCAGGGGAATACTGGAGGCGAAGTAATCGCTCAGCGTTCCGGCGCCGAGGATCGCCATGGATGGCAACAGCAGCAGCGTGAGCAAGCGCCAGCGAATCGATGGGGCAGAATCACGGTTTACCTTTTTCTCCTGACTCATCGATTCGATACCCCATTCCCCGTATCGCGCGGATCGGCGCGGCATCTCCAATCTTCGCACGCAGTCGCGACACGTAGACTTCCACCGCGTTCAGTGTCAGCTCTTCGTCGAAGCCGACGATCGCGCTCATCAGCTTGTCTTTGGAGACGATGCGACCTGCATTGAGAACGAGGCATTCGAGAATCGACCATTCTCGCAGCGAGAGCGACACGGGTTCGCCGGCGATCGACACCTGCCTGTGCGCCAGATCCAGCTCGATTCGCCCGAAGGACATCTGCGAGCTCGTTACCGCGTTGGCGCGCCGGATGAGGGCGCGCGCCCGGGCGATGAGCTCGGCAGGCTGAAAGGGCTTGGTAAGATAATCGTCCGCGCCCAGGTCGAGCGCGCTGACGCGATCAACGAGGGCATCGCGGGCGGTCAATATCAGGATGGGTAGAGACTGTTTGCGCTGGCGTAACGATCGAACGAAGTGCAGGCCATCCTCGCGCGGTAATCCGATGTCGCACACGAGCAGATCGAACTGATCCGCCTGAAGGGCGGCACGGGCCGCATCGGCGGTGGCGACCAGATCCACGGCGAAGCCTGCTCGGGCGAGTCCACGCCGCACGGCGTCTCCGACCAGCACATCATCTTCGACGAGCAGTACTCTCACGGTGACAGCAGCGTACCTGATCTTGTGTGCACGGGCGATGCGGTTGCGGACGGCAACCGTCGTCAATACGTAGGAAGGGCAAGCGCGCACCTGAGCCGCCATTGCCCTACGCATGGAGCTGCGTCGCTCACGCTGATGGCCGTTCGCCGTCTCGGCGGCAGTCTGTCTCGAAATTGGTCTCTGTTCGGTGAAAGTAAGTTGCTACTGATATAGTTCCGCCGCCAATCGCATCGCGATCTGCGAGCCGATTCTCTAGGGACGACACCGAAGCGCTTGTAAGGCGTCGGGGTCTGGGGAGAGGGAACATGGAAAACGTGACTTCCCGACGCCTGGTTCATGTCATCGATGATGACGCAGTATTCAGGCGTGCGGTCGCGCGTGCTCTGAGCGCAGCGGACCTCGAGATCCGCGAATATGAGGGAGTGGCTGCGTACCTGCAGGCGGAGCAGTCGCTGCGCACGTGCTGCATTCTGCTCGACATGTTCATGCCGGACGCCACAGCATTTGAATTGCTGGCGAGGCTTCCCGACGTAGACTATCCGCCGCCCGTGATTCTTCTGACGGCATGTGATGAGCTTGCCAACACGGTGAATACCATGAAGGCGGGTGCGGTCGACTATCTCCTGAAACCGGTGGGCACGGCCCGTTTGCTGAGCTCCGTGCAAAGGGCTCTCAAGTTCGACGAGGAGCGGCAGCCGGCCCGTGCGATGGCGCTGAGGGTACGGCGGCTGTACGCAAGTCTCGGTACCGTGGAGCGTAACGTGTTCGTCGGCGTTTCGAACGGCCGCATCAACAAGCTGCTGTCCCTCGAGCTCAATCTGTGCGAGCGGACGATCAAGTCGGTACGCGCCGAGGTCATGGTGAAAATGCAAGTCGACTCGATCCCGAGCCTGGTGCGCTACGCGCGACTGCTCCGGCTTATCGAAGCGCCCAGAGTGCCGAGGAATGCCGCGGATACTCCGCCGCGCACATGCTCCCGGTTTGAAGCGCGTTCAGCGTAGCTCGACTGACTGGTTCTGGTGCATTTGAGGATCTTAGGCACGCGAAGTGAGTAGCGCGTCTGCCGGCGCTCGCGCCAAGGCGATGGCCCATTCCTTCTTGAGGGACCCTGCGCCGAGTCGGCGATGGGTGCGACTCAACATGAGCTGTCTTTTCCGAATGCGATAGACGAGCTCGATGCCAGCGATCGTGACCGCAGCGGTGTCGAATGTCTTGAAGCCCGCCATCGATGCGCAGCGGCGTTTGATCGCACTATGGTCCTGCTCGATACGTTGTTAAGATAGCGGCTCCTTCGAACCTCTACATTCCGCCAGCAGCGCCGTTCTTGTCGTAGCAGCCACAATGCACGCCGAGTCGGCACATGCCCATCGAGTGTGATCTTCCGTGGCACGCGAGGGGCTACGGTGGTGAGCGCTTTGCGAAAGAATGCTTGTGCGGCCGCGATTCCGCGGTCACGGCGCAATAGGAAGTCGATCGTTTTTCCATGTTTGTCGACGCACGGTAGAGATAATGGCAGCGGCCTCGAATGGACACGTAAGTCTCGTCCACGCGCCAGGAGGTTCCGACCGGTCTCGAGAAGCGATTCCATCGTTTCTCGTACTCGGGCACGTACCGGAGGACCCATCTAAGGATCGTCGTGTGCGCGACCTTCACCCCTCGCTCTGCCATCATCTCGACCAGGTCGCGGTAGGAGAGTCGCAGCGCGGCCTCGTCGATGGACGACGGGGACTGCTCGCGGCCGGGTCGGCGCGCAGAAACAGCGACAGGCTGAAGGTAGCGACTCGTCCGAAGCTCTATGTTGCGCCAGCTGCGGATATCACTTCACCGTGCCGCGAAAGCCATAGTCGACCGATAAATAGTGTTTCCCGACGGGTCGCTATAACAGTCCCGCCCGACGCTACTCCAAACCGGGCTGCCGCTATTACAAACCCCGATGCCGCCAGGACGCGCCGGCACGCGGCAATCACTTCCATCGCACTGGGAATGATTTCCGCAAGGATGGGAAAGGTTTCCCAGCCCCTGGGAATGACTTCCCGACGGCCGGGTAGTCATTCCGAGCCGCGAAGAATCTCATTCGGTCCGTATTTAAATACATCACTTCAGAAA
>FTEC01001933.1_pt1 | contig 12595 bp, 6 predicted proteins | sample 1640051 | NCBI WGS metagenome assembly FTEC01 (sample SAMEA3914816, study PRJEB12502) | metagenome | biome: forest; material: soil | place: USA | collected 2011-09-16 | depth 0.3 m
GCTTCTTGTCCGGTCGCGGCAGTGCCCACGACCATCATTTTCCCCTGTCTCTCTATCAACGCAGTCAAGGCATCGCGCACGATGCAATGGTCGTCTACGAGCAGGATTCGAATGATGGGCTGGGTAGACTGACTTTCCACTGTCGGTGCCCTTCTTGAGCATCCCTCTCACGCTTTGCGTATCTGTGGCGCATCGTACGCTCATTCGCGCCTGCGACACGCAGCCAGGTCTCTATTTCGACACGGCACCGCGCGGCCCGCCGTTAAAACGCGCTTGTCCGTTGCCGAGAGTGAACCGGAAGGTGGCGCCATGGCCGACTTCGCCATCTCCCGAGACCCGTCCGTCATGACGGCGCACGATTCGCTGGACTGTAGCCAGACCCACCCCGATGCCAGGAAATTCGACAACGGGGTGCAGGCGCTGAAATGCACCGAATAGCTTGCCGGAGTAGGCCGGATCGAAGCCTGCACCATCGTCGCGTACGAAGAAAGTGACTGTACCGTCCGGCTGCGGAGGCGTGACGCCGAACTCGATGTGCGCGGGGTCTCGGCGAGCCGTGAACTTCCATGCGTTGCCTAGCAGGTTGTCCATCAGGATCCGCGTCAACTGGGGGTCCGCATTCACCATGAGACCCTCGGCGATGCGCCATTCCACGTGGCGCGCGGAATCGCTCTGTTCCAGTTCTGCGGCCACCAGCTTGCCCATTGCCGTAAGGTCGACCGCTTCGCGCGACACTTTGTCGATGGATAGACGAGCCAGCTTCAGGAGCGCTCCGATCAGCGCGTCCATGCGTGTCACGGTTGCCCGGATCTTGTGAATCGTCTCGATCCCATTCGTGCCAATGTCCGCGGCATGGTCCTGCTCCAGCATCTGGGCAAATGAGTCCACCTGCCGCAGCGGCGCACGCAGATCGTGAGAGACCGAATAGCTGAACGCATCGAGCTCGTGGTTCAGTGTTTCAAGCTCGACCGTACGCGCCTTCACGCGATCCTCCAGCTCCGCCGTGAGCGTTCGAAGCGCGAGCTCCGTCCGTTTGCGATCCGTGACGTCGCGAATGTTGCATTGGATCACCCGCTTGCCTTCAACGAGGTAGGCGTTGCTCACGAACTCGACGTCGATCCGTTTGCCGCCGGTCGTTTCCAGCGGCAGATCCTCAACGCGAATGTATCCGCTGGCCTGCAGCTCCTTGAAAGTTGCCTCGCACGCATCGGAGTCCTTGAACGGACCTATCTCCCACAGGCGCTCGCCAAGGAACTCTTCTCTCGAATGGCCCAGAAGATGTTCGAGAAACGGGTTGACGTCCTTGATCAGGCCGCTGTCGGCATCGACTATGAGTATCCCGTCTTGCGCCGTCTCAAAAAGTCGCCGATAGCGAGCTTCCGACGCCTGCAAAGCCGCCGTCTCGCGCACACGCTCGCCGCGTACGGCCGCTTCGCGCAAGACGTGATCGATCGCGGAAGTGAGGCGGGGCATTTCCTTCTTCGGCACATAGTCCTGCGCTCCGCCGCGCATCAGCGTTACCGCCAGGGAGAGATCTATTTCGCCGGACACGATGATCAGCGGCACATCCAGCTGCATTTCCTTGATCAGTGCGAGGGCGCCGCGGGCACTGAACCCCGGCATGGAATTGTCGGAGGTGATGACGTCCCATTCGTTGGCTTGCAGCGCTGAGCGCATGTCGGCTTGCGTTTGGACTACTTCGCACGTTATCGGCTCGTAGCCGCCGCGCTGGAGCGCGCGCTGCAGCAGTTCGGCGTCTTCGACCGAATCTTCGACGATCAGGATGCGCAGAGCCTGGCTCACGACTGCTTCGTTGAGAGGTATGAGTGCCGCATGGAATGCAAGTAGGTTGCTAGATCGCAAAACTAGGTGTACGCGATTCGATACTACATACGGCTGCGGATGGCGTACTGTGCGCTGTCGAACACAGCAGGGGGCGGCGATAAACCTGCAGTGCAGTAGTCAGCCATGAAGTCACCGTCGCGTTCGGTTCCGTGCGTCAGCTGCCGTGCAGCGAAGCCTCGCGTAACAACTCAGCGCCGAGTTGAAAATCAAGACTGTCGACGGCAGCGCGGAGGCGATCAAAGCGCGTCGCGCCAAGGTTCTCGCGCAAACTGTGGGAGAGCAGACTGAACTTGTCGAGCGCCGCCAGATTCTGGCTTTCGAGCAGCACGCACATTTCGTTCATGTCTGCTGCGCTGACCCGCGGCGTCCCGGCCGCCTCGCCGCTCGACTCCACGCTGAGCTCCGGTTCCCGTTGCAGCAATGGCTGTGCTTCGTCGCGCAATGTGACCAGTGCTCCTTCCAGGTGGCTGAGCATGTCTTCCAGCACCTGAGTCGGACGGTCATTGTGGAACGCCGTCTCAGCCGCGCCCGCAAGCCGCATGACCGTGGTTGCACCGATCATTCCGGCGCCGCCCTTCAGTCTATGCATGCGAGACTCGATACGGCCCCGTGTGGTCCGATCATCGAGCGAATCGCAGGCCGGTATACAAAAATCCGCGTACTCGTCGAGCAGGCGACTCAGAACCGACCTGAAGAGCGCAACGTCATCACCGAACATTTGCTGAACGACGGCGGCATCGATGGAAGGCATGCGCAACGAGTTGGTGTCGCTTCTCGCGGGCGTTCCTTCGGCGAGCACCATCGGTATCGGACTGCCGCGCGCCTGCTCCACCAGACGCCGCACCTTGCGTATGAGCACCGGCGGCTCAAATGGCTTGCTGACGAAATCATTCATGCCAGCATCGAGCGCGCGCTGGCGTTCGCCAACGAGTGCTCCGGCTGTCAGGGCGACTATGGGCAGCGTCTGGAGGTGCGGGTCTCCGCGTATCCGCCGAGTCGCCTCGTTGCCATCAGTGACTGGCATCTGCACATCCATGAGCACGATATCGAGTTGCTCGTAGTGACTGCGCACTTGCTCCACGGCCGCCGCTCCGTCGCTGCACGTTGTGACGATTGCGCCTTGCTTTTCGAGAATCCCCTTAGCCACTTCCAGATTGATGTCGCTGTCGTCGACCACCAGCACGCGTACGCCGGGGAGCCAGTGCGCATATTTTTCATCGAAGTTCGTGGACGTCGACAGCCGCTCGTGACTGTCATGCTGTGTCGATACTGCGGAATTGACGGAATTGAACAACGTTGAGCTGGTCACCGGCCGCACGAGAAGCAGGTCGGATGCGCGGGCGAATTGCAGATGTGCTGTAGAGGACTGCGCCAGGTCCGCCACGACAATGACCGGCGGCAACTGGCCCCGATGGCATTCCTTGTTGAGGCGCTCGATAAAATGATGCGTGTCCGCATCGAGCTGGCGCAACTGCAGGATCAGGACGTCTGGCCAGGCACCCGGCAGCCTTCCGCTCACGATTTCGAGCAGCCGTTCGGGTGCTGAGACTGTTGCGGGACTCCAACCGAGCGCACTCGCCATCGCGCGCAGATCCTCGGGCGCATCGCCATTCGAGTTAGCGATCAAGACCTGCAGGGCGCTTGCGCCCTCCATGTGTGGCGCGCCATCGATGTCGGGGGCTACCTGAAACGGTACCTCGATCCAGAATGTGCTGCCCACTGCAACGACGCTCGTCACCCCGATTTCGCCACCCATCAATTCAACGTAGCGGTGAACGATGGACAGGCCGAGCCCCGTGCCGCCGAAGCGACGCGTGGTGGAGGCGTCGGCCTGCGTAAAAGGCGCAAATACACGTTCGAGCGCCGCGGGCTCTATGCCGATTCCGGTGTCGGCCACTTCGCAGCGCAGACGGATGCGAGTGGCGCTCTGTTCCGTGCCGAATACTTTCAGTTCGACATGGCCGCTTGCGGTGAACTTGAGCGCATTGCTCAACAGATTGGTCAGAATCTGGCGCAACCGCGATTCGTCGCCCCTGACCGTGCGCGGCAGGGCGGATGCAGGCAGCACGATCAGCTCGATTCCCTTGGCCGCGGCCTGTGGGGCCAGCATCTGGCTCAGATCGCGCACCAGCTCCCGCAAATCGAACGGTTCATCCTCCAGCGACATCTCGCCGGCCTCGACCTTGGACAGGTCCAGCACATTGTTGATGACGCCCAGCAGCGCGCGGCCGGCGAACTGTATCTTGGTCAGCAGCTGGCGCTGGTCTTCGCTCAGCGGCGTCTGCTCGAGCAGGTACCCGAGCCCGATGACGGCATTCAACGGCGTGCGGATCTCGTGGCTCATGTTGGCGAGAAATTCGCTCTTCGCCTTGTTGGCTTTTTCCGCCACCGCCGAGGCATCGCGCAAGCGCTGCTCCATGAGGCGCCGTTCCGTGATGTCCTGAAACGCGCCAACCACGCGGACGGGCGGGCCGTCGTCGCGCTCTACTTCGCCCGCGGCTCGAATCCAGATCGCCCGGCCCTGTGCCGTGACGATTGGAACTTCGATGTCGAATCCCGCGCCCGTCTCCCTCGCAAGACGGTACGCCGCCAGCATTCGGTCGCGAACCTCAGGGGACTGGAAGGCGTTCACCTGTTCGGGCGTCGGATTGGCTCCTTCATGGAAGTCGTGGATCCGGCAGGATTGACGGGTCCAGCGTCGCAGGCCCGACGACAGATCGACCATGAATCCGCCGACTCCTGACACCAGCTCCACCCGTTCGAGGAACGCCTCGCTCTCGACCGCGCGGCGCTGGGCTTCCTTCAGCGCGGTGATGTCGTTGCGGATGGAGATGCACTTGACGATGCGGCCGTCCTCGCCGAGAAACGGCGCAATGATGGTGTCCATCCAGTACAGCGAACCATCCTTGGCGCGATTGCAGATTTCCCCGCGCCACGGTTTGCCGTTGCTGATGCTGCGCCAGAGCCCTTCCCAGAACGCCCTTGGATGCGTGCCCGAATTGACGATTCGGTGGTGCTGCCCCAGCAGTTCGTCTCGCGTATAGCCGCTGATGGCGCAGAAGGCCTCGTTCGCGTCAGTGATCCGGCCCTCACCGTCTTCCACGGAGACCAGTGCATGGTGGTGGAGTGTGCTCAGCAGGCCTTCGTTTTCCCGTATCACCGCCGCCAAGGCGTGTTTGCTTTCGGTTATCTCCGTAACGTCGTGCATCAGCACGTAGAATCCACGCACGTGCCCATCCACGATGTCTGGCACGTAGTGCGTGATCATGTGGTTGAAACCGGCCGCGCCGAGTTTTGGCAGCCGTCGCTCGAACTTGCTGGACTCCCCGCACATCGCCGCTTCGATGTGGGGCCGATCCTTCTCGAACAGCGCATCGCCCAGGAACGCGCGCATGTGCGTGCCCGGCAGCGTCGCGGCATCAACGTCCAGCCATCTGGAATGCGCGCGATTGGCAAACCTGTTGATGAGATGCTTGTCCCAATAGCTGATCATGGACGGCAGTGCGTCGGTGATGGCGTCGAGGGCACGTTGCACGGATGCCAGCTCGCCGCTGCTCGCCATGAGCGCCGCTTCGGTAGCCGCATGCTGACCGGTGCCGGAGTCGAGTCGCGTATTGGCAATGCGCAGCTCGTCGGTCGTCTGCGATAGCATGTTGGTGATCAGGCGAACATGGGCGCGGTCGAAGACGGCGTCGGCCGGCGAATCGTCTCTTTCCGAGTCCGCGGAGAGTGCCGCTTTCACGGCTGCCAGGAGCTCGGCGCTCGGGCAAGGCTTCAGCAGGAACTGTGCGACGCCGATGCCGTCCGCCAGCGTGCGTGCCGCGTGTCCATCATAGTGACCGGTGTAGTAGATGATGGCGGTGTCGAGGAAGGCTTTGTCCGAGCGCAGTTGACGCACGAACTCGTAGCCATCCATCGCCGGCATGAGAATGTCGGAGATGATGAGTTGCGGGCGTTCGGCGCGAGCCCGGGCGAGACCGTCGAGCCCGTCGACGGCCTGGAGCGTCTCGTATCCCTCATGGTTCAGCAATGCCGCCGTCAGTTTGCGGACCGAGGCATTGTCATCGACGATAAGGATTTTCGTCATGGGAAGACGCGAGCCCGATCAATCGCTCGATGCAGCGCTCTGACACGTGTCGAAGGCACCCACGTTGACGAATCCGGCCTGATGGCCGCCCGCCGATCTGACGGCTTTGAGCGCTTGCTCCGCAGCGGCAATCAGATCTTCCGGTACGGCGCATGCGACGTGAGGGAGCCTGCGCGCAGCGGCGTCCCCGACAGTTGGGCGCGAGAAGTGATGGCAAGCGCCGCCCACCGACAGTGTGATGTGGCCCCTGCCGGACGACGTCGCGTTCACGATCTGCGATGCGTCAACGGCTTCGATTGCGCGCCGTGCAACGGTAGCCGCGCCCTCAGCACTGGTCTCCGGTAACAGCAACGCGAATTTTCCGCCTGCATAGCGTCCGAGTATGTCGGCTGGTCGCGGCGAGGCAGATCGCAAGGCGTCGGCGACCGAGCGAAGGCAAGCATCGCCTTGTTCTTCCCCAAACTCGGCGTTGTATCCCGTGAAATCGTCGATGTCGACAACCAGAAATGCAAGGGGTGCGTTCGTGCGCTGCGAACGGAGCCACTCCTGAGTCAAGGTCTTCTCGAGCTGTCGCCGTGTGGTTGCGCCAGTGAGGAAGTCCATGCTCGCGGCGCTGCGCACCGTGTCTGACAGCATTTTCATTCGCTGGTAGGTGCGAACCCGGGACAGCACCAGGGGCGCGTGAGGTGGCTTGCTGATGAAGTCGATTGCGCCGAGCTGCAGCCCCACCGTTTCGAGCTGCGGACTGTCGTGGCTGGTGATGAGGATGATGGGCACCTGCGCCAGGGCAGCATCGCTCTTGAACGCTTTGCACACTTCGAAGCCACTGAGATCGGGCATTTCGATATCCAGCAGAACCAGGTCTGGGACCGATTCACGCGCGAGCTTCAGTGCCACGCGTCCCGAGGTTGCGAACCGAAGCGGCGTGAACTCGCTGAGCATGTGACTCAGGACATGAATCACGGTTGGATCATCGTCGATCAACAGAATGCTGAAGTTCTCTTGACCTTGCATGAGAATTGAGCCGTTCAGGTTCGCCGTGGGGTCATACGACGTCTTTCCACGGCTGCCATGCATCGCCTGGCGAGAGAGAGGTTTCTATTGCGTCGGCCAGCTGCGTGGCGTCGAAGGGCTTCTTCAGAAACCCCACGGCCCCGTGCTTCATCGCGCGCTCCCGCATCCTGGGATCGTCACTCGAGGTAATGAAGATGACCGGTGTCGCGGCCGATCCGATGAGGTTCTGAAGACGCTCCGCGACAGTGAATCCGTCTCCCGCCGGAAGAGAAATGTCCAGCACAACGATGTCGGGGTTGTTCTTGCGAACAACGGAAACGGCGCTCACCGCATCCTTTGCCGTCAGCACGGTGTAGCCCATGCCCTTGAGGCGGACGCCCGTAGAAAGCACGACTGTTGGGTCATCATCAACCAGCAATACGGTCTTCATTGAGTGATTCCCGCAAAGGGTGAGAGCTCGGATCCGCGCCAATGGTGCTCATAAGACTGTGGATCGAATGGCGCGGGCGAGTGCATCTTGTTCCCCCATGCCGCGATTGGGGAGACCCGTATCTCAGTTGCGGGTTGTACTGATGGACGATCGGGGTCATTCGGCGAACGCGCTGCAATACCCGCCGCACACTATTTTCCAATCACATACGACTCTCGCCACGCGGTGTGCTCACGTGGAGTCCGCTGCTACGGATGCTGGGTGCGACGCGTCGGTCATTTCGGCGAGCGCCTCGCGCAGCTCGACGAGCCGTGGGGGTTTGCTCAGGACGCGATCTACGTTCGCTGGAATTTCCTGGTCGACAATCAGGCGGTGCCCCCAGCCGGTGAGCAGGATGACCGGTGTCGCAGGAGACTGAGATTTGATCCCGGCCGCGACGGATCGGCCGTCGACATAGGGCATCCCCAGATCGGTGATGACCACGTCAAATCGCTCGTTGCTCTGCTCCGCCACGCTGAACGCATCAAGGCCCGCTTGACCGCCATCGGCGATGGTCACGATGTGGCCGTCCTGCTCAATTACTTCGCGCAAGGACTTCAGGAGCAGCGGGTCGTCGTCCACGAGGAGCAGACGCAGAGGCTTTTCTGGCAGCCGACGCTCCTGTATTCGTGGGGTGCCGGCGATCACCGATACCGGAAATGTGAGGCGCATCGTGGTGCCGGTGCCGAGCTCGCTGAGCACTTCGAGCTCCGCGCTGTGTCGCTGCACCATGCCGTAGACCATGGCAAGGCCCAAGCCCGTTCCGCGCTCACCCTTCGTGGTAAAGAAGGGTTCGAGGCATCGACTCCTGGTCTTCTCGCTCATTCCGGCGCCCGTGTCACGTACATCAATCTGCACGTGCGTTGCCGAGCGCGCACTGGGGGTCTCCGCGTGCGCCGGGACGCTCCGGGATCGCAGCGTGATCGCGCCGCCGTCAGGCATCGCGTCGATCGCATTCAGAACAAGGTTTGTCACTGCGTCTCGGATCTCGCTCTCAGCCCCGCTGATCGTCGGTAGATCCTCGGCGAAGTCGGTATCCACTCTGATAACGACGCCTCTTTCCAATGGCATGTCGCTCCAGCGGGCGCGGGTTAGATCGACAACCTGCGCGAGAACATCGTTGAGAGCCACGGGTGCGAGCGTGAGCTCGCGCTCTCGCGGGCGATAGAACTCCCGCATTCGTGCGACGGTATTCGCAACATCGTCAATCGCGCGCTGGATTACCGCAAGATGGCTGCGCGTCTCCTCGCTCAAGCTTGAATCGCGTTCCAGCAAGAACTGCGCATACAGTGCTGCGGGCGACAGCGCGTTGTTGATGTCGTGGGCGATGCCGGCCGCCATCTGGCCCAGCGCCCGCAGCCGCTCGTGCTGCATGGCCGCTTCTTGCGTTTGACGCAAGTCTTCGTAGGCATTCTGCAATGCCAGGTACAGCTGGGCCTGATTGGCGGCCAAGGCGACATGCTGGGTCAGCTGTCGAATGAATTCGCACTCTCCGCTGGTGAAACTCGCGGCGCTGCATCGGGCAACGATCATGACCCCGAAGACGCGTTGCTCGACGATCAACGGGGCAATGACGACGGAGCTCAGACCGCTGCGCGCGAGTCGCGCAGGAAACGGAAATGGGTAGATGCTGGTGTCGGGCTCGTAGACCAGCTCCCCACGCATGCAGCGTGCGAGGCCGTTTTCGTCGATTTCGATCTTGTCTCGCTCTGTGATGGCCAACCGGTGCGCGAGCAGTTTATTTGCGGCGCCGACACACGTGACCGTCAACGATTTCTGATCGGATTCGGTCAGGCACACGCAGCCAAAGTCGATCGGCAGATTATCCTCGAGGCTGCCAAGCACGACCTGGAAGATACTTCGCAGATCCTGCCGGTCGCCGATGGCCCGTGTCGTCTGATCGAGCAGGTTCAGGCGCGCGACTTGTGCGCGTAGCTTCTCCTCGATTCGTTTGAGATCCTCGAAATCGGTGCTGGAGCCGAACCATTTGACGACGGTTCCGGTCGCATCGCGAACCGGAACCGCGCGAGTCTTGAACCAGCGAAACTCGCCATCGCCGCGTCGAATGCGAAACTCCACATCGAAGACTTCGCTGCGCAGTATCGCCTGCGTCCAGCTTGCCTGTGCGTGCTCGCGATCGTCGGGGTGCAACTGATCGGCCCATCCGTACCCAAGCTGTTCCGCTTCGGGTCGACCCGTGTACTCGACCCACTGCCGGCTGAGGTAGTCGCACTGCCCGTCTGGCAGGCAGGTCCACACGAGGTTCGGCATCGATTCGGCGAGCATCTGGTACCGCGACTGACTTTCGCGCAACGCCTCGATCGAGTGTCGTCGTTCCGTGATGTCACGCAGGAATGCTGCGAACAACGGCGGACCGTTGCCGGGCATGCGGTTGATGCTCAACTCGATGGCGACAGTCGAGCCGTCGGCGCGAAGACCAGTGAGCTCGACTCGCTTGCCGAGAACGGTGGACTGCCCCGAGTCGAGGTAACGTGTGAGCCCGCGCTGGTGCGCGGCGCGCAACTCGAATGGAACGATTGTCTCGTCGATCCGCTGCCCGATCATCGCAGCCCGTTCGTGCCCGAAGATACGCTCGGCAGCCTGGTTGAATTCCCTGATCCGTCCGGAATCATCCATGGTGATGACGCCGTCGAGCGCCGTTTCGACGACGGCCCGCATGCGCATGTGACTTTCCGCGAGCTCGTGTTCGGCCGTGCGACGGTTCGCGATTTCCGCTTCCAGGGCCGTGTTGGCTGACCGTAGCTCCTCGGTGCGTTCCTGTACGTTCCATTCCAGGGTTGCGTTGACTGCGGCCAGCGCCTGTTCCGCGCGCAGGCGTTTGGAAATATCCTGAGAGGCCATCTGCATCAGCTTCAGCAGCACGGTCAGATAGCCGCAAAGCTTGCCGAGATGGGCCACCATCGCAGGAGTATCGTGCGGCCCCTGCGAATAGAGCATCGCCGCGTTCGCGAAAAACAGCAGCGCTGCGGCGAGGGTGAGTGCCGGGAATATCGGATGCAGGCTGCGGCGACGCAGACAGGCGAGTGCGACTACGGCCCATAGCGGCGGGACCAGGATGAGAGTCGGGCGCGAGATGCCGAACAGACCCGGCTCCGCGTATCGAGGCAGGGAGTAGAAGAGGCCTAATAACGCGACGCTCAGCACGAGCAGACCCGATGTGATCCGCAATATATCCGGTCGGGTGCGCCCGCCCAGCCAGATGGAGCAAGCGACTCCAATCGGAAGCACCAGTGCGGCGGGCGGCCAGGTTGACGGACGCAGCCAGCCCACTGACCGGGCAATGCCCCCGAACGGTCCGGACCACTCCACTGTGACCAGGACATGCACGAGCTCGAGTGCCGAAGTGAACGCGAAGCTGAGCGCGAGCCACTGGAACAGGTTCTCGCTCTTGCGATCGCTCTGGTTCCACAGCGCGTAGACCAGGACTGCCGAAAGCAGGCAGGCGCCGGTATCAAGGATGGTGTGGAGTTGCGGAAAGTCGGCGCGCCCTACTTCGAGCAGCATCGAGCCGGCCAGCGCAAACAGGATCGCCGGTCCAATGAAGCTCGCGAGCAGAATCGATCCGCGGGTGGCCACGCTCTTCCTTGTTCGCGATGTCGCGGTCCCTAGGCGCTCCTGTCCAGGTCTGCCAGGTGCAATTCGCCGGATGCACCGTGCCTCCGTCTTGCATACATAGGAGTCTCGAAGAGGAGTCGTCGTCTGTGCGCCGTCGTACACACAAATCCAGCGCAATACGACTGCGGTTCGGCCGGCGCGGGTGCAGCGCGCCACCCGTCAACGCGCATCAGTCGCGCGCTGTTGCGCGCGGAGCTTGTTTCTGCAAAACGAGCCAACGGCTGTAGACAAGGTTCGCCAGGTCCGCAAGGGACTCGCGAGTGGGCACACTGTCTTCCCGGCTTTGGCCGGTTTGCAAGGCAAATACTTTTGCACTCTGCTCGAGGTAGCAACCGAGCATCCCCTGCTGTGGGCTCCCGTGCGCACGAATCGCGTCGCACAGGAAATCGCGAGTCATCATCGGCTCACTCGAGTGCTCCTGATCAGAGAAAACCTGCAGGAGAATGTTTGCCGTTATATCGACCTGGCTTCGCTTCTCAACTACCGCGAAGTCGATGCGATCGCGCACCAGCCGCTCGATGTCTTCGAGAGTGATGTATCGGCTCTCACTCATGTCGTAAAGGCGCCGGTTTGGATACTTGATCACCAGCCGTTTATCGCTCATTGGTCTCTCCATGGCTATTTGTACGCTTCCCGAGGATGTTGCGTCGATTTAGGCGCGTCGAATCTAGTACATCGGGTTCCAGACACAAGGTATTTCGGGCGCAAAACGTCAATCTCTTCGGGCCGCTCTGTCACATGTACCAGTGATCCTGCTCAAGGGCTGGGAGCCTCGAGTTTCTGACGCACCGCGGAGTAGGGGACTCGCATGCTGACCAGGAGCCGTTGCGGCTGCCTGAGCCGTACGACTCTGGTACGTTATCTCAGGAGTCGCTTCAGGAAACCGCATGACAATCAGCCCCGCATTTGGCGCCACCTACGTTCCGCTACGCGCAGAGGTCGATGTGCGGGACTGTCCGGTCGAAGGGAAAATTCCCGAGAATCTGAGCGGGGGCTTTTACGCGGTCGGGCCCGATCCGCAGTATCCGCTCGCGCCAGGCAACATTGCCTTCGATGGAGAAGGACACGTGCGCCTGTTCAGGATCAAGAACGGCCGTGTCGACTATCGCAGCCGCTACGTCAGAACGGAACGCTACGTCGCGCAGGACAAAGCCGGCAGAAACTTGATGCCGATGTACCGCAATCCTTCGCTGGACGATCCCAGCGTGAAGGGCCTCAGCCGCAGCACGGCCAACACTCACGTTATCCATCACAGGAATCTGATTCTTGCGCTGAAGGAGGACAGCGCTCCGACCGCTCTAGACCTGAACACCCTCGAGACGATCGAGCCCGTCTACACGTTCGACGGCCAGCTGCCGCGAGATCGGCCGTTCACCGCCCACCCGAAGGTCTGCTCGAGCACCGGGAACATCGTCGCGTTCGGGTACGAAACCCGTGGATTCGGGAGCGATGTCATTGCCGTGTTCGAGATCGACCGGCACGGCAGAAAAGTGTGGGGCGCCGAAGTCAGGATGCCATACGTCAGCAGTGTGCACGACTTCGCC
>FTEC01001695.1_pt1 | contig 11279 bp, 5 predicted proteins | sample 1640051 | NCBI WGS metagenome assembly FTEC01 (sample SAMEA3914816, study PRJEB12502) | metagenome | biome: forest; material: soil | place: USA | collected 2011-09-16 | depth 0.3 m
CGGCCAGGTCGCGAGCGCGCTGTGCCGGCGTGCTGTGCCGGAAAAAGTAGAGATAAGCCGGCGCTCCCGCCGCCGCCTGTTGCTGCACGAGGTACTGGGCGGCAAAGCCGTACAGGCCGTCGCGGATCGAAGCCATCACGTCGGCCTTCGGATCGACACCGGGGTATACGGCGAGGAAATCGGAAGCTTGCGCGCCGAAGCGGCGTCGCACGTCCGCTTCGTACGCGGGCTGGCTGTCGGGCGCTTTCGGCATGAGGTACAGGAGCGATCGGATCTCTCCCTCATTGAAGCCGGCAAGGACTGGCACTTTCGCCTGCTCGCCACGCGCGAAGACTTCAGCGAACTGCCGCTTCAGCACGACGCCATCGATCACGGGCTCAGGTTGCCAACCGGTCGCAAGTCCTGCCTGGAACAAAGCCGCCAGATCGACCGCGCGCAGCGCTGCGGCGGTGGATGCGCCCGCGGCCGCAGCCATCGCCGTTCCCGCGTCTTCCGCCGAAGGCAGGCCGAACGACGCCTCGTGCAGCGCGCGATATGACGGCATGTAGCCGCTCTGCACGATCGCCTTCGCGAACAGCCCGCGAGCGGGCGGACTGGTCATCAGCGCGATGACGCTGAGGCCACCGGCCGACTCGCCAGCGATGGTGACCTGCCCGGGATCGCCACCGAACACGGCAATGTTGTCGCGCACCCAGCGCAGCGCCTCGATCTGGTCGAGGAGTCCGTAGTTGCCGGACAAACGTTGCGGCGACTCGGCACTCAGCGCCGGATGTACCAGATACCCGAGAAGGCCGAGCCGATAATTGATCGAGACAAAGACGACGCCTTGCCGGGCGATCTTGACACCGTCGTACATCGGTTCGGAGCTGCTCCCTCCCACCAGCGAGCCTCCGTGAATCCAGACCATCACCGGCAACTTCCGCGCACCGGCGGGCGCCCAGACATTGAGAGTCAGGCAGTCTTCGCTGGTCGATGCCATGCCGTCGTAGTAGAGGCCGGTCGGCTGTGCTGGAGGCTGCAGGCATGCGCGCCCGAACTCTCGTGCGTCGCGCACGCCGTTCCATGTAGGCGCCGGAACCGGCGGCCGCCAGCGCAAGTCGCCTGTCGGCGGCTTGGCAAATGGAATTCCTTTGTAAGCGGCTATGCCGGAGCCCGCTTCAACGACCCCTTGCAGGATGCCCGCGCGCACGTGGACTTGGGGCCGTGTTTCACTCGCACCGGCGGCTGGGCCCGCGCCCGCGCCTGCCGCGACGGCGAGGCACAAGGATAAGAGGGCCGTCCATCCACGTCGTTGTCCCCGCTGAACCAACCCTGGCCGTGCCATCCTGATCCTCTCTGTCTCAAAATTGATAGCCAACGCGCACGCCAAACGTTCTCGGCCGCACGATCGCATAGCGGCTATAGATGAAGGCCTCCGGATGAACGTACGTCACGGCGCTGCTATTGCCGAGGTTCTCCCCATAAAGCATCGTACTCAGCTTGCCGAATGTGATTCCGGTCTGCGCATTGAATAGCGTGTACGTGTCCGTGTGATCGTACAGCGGGCTGGGCGTGCCGAGTGTGCCCGGTGTGTTGGGGAAGCCGTCGGGAAACGAGCCGACATGCTGAACCTGGAAGCTGGTGGAGCCAGTGCGGTCCGCGCCGAGACCGTAGCTGTATGCGCCGAAGAACGATCCTTGCAGATGCGGTGATGCGAGGCGCGCGTCCTTCACTGCTCCCGAGATCTGGGCTTCCTGCGTGGTGAGCTCCGTCACCTTGGCGTCACTGATCGAGCCGTTCAATCCGAACACGAGCCCCGGCACCGGCGTGAAGGTGAGCTCCGCCTCAACGCCCTGGCTCGCGGCGCGCCCGATATTGGTCGCGAACTGGACGGAATCCGAGACGCGGTTCGCCTGAACCTGCAGGTTTTTCCAGTCGATGTAGTACGCGGCAAGGTTCGCTGTCAGCTTCCCCTCCAGGAAGCGCCCTTTCAGGCCGACTTCGTAGTTGGTCAGGTCGTCCGAGCTCGCGCCGGTGGGAATAACGAGATCATTCGGGTTGACGGTGCTGACACTACCGGCGAGCGCATTGTAGACAGGCGTCCGATAACCGGTGGATACCGTGGTGTAGAGCGTCAGATCGCGCGTTGGCTCGTAGGTGAGACTCGCCTTCCACGATGTCTTTTCCGCGGAGGGGTATTGCGTGGTTGCCGTTCCATTCGGGGTGAGCGCAAGCGGCCCGCCGAAGCCGCTCAGCGCATAGAAGAAATACAGCGAGTTGTAGCCGGCGAAGGTGTCCACCGTGGTCGCATATTTGCCGTAGCGAAGCCCGCCGGTGAGCGAGACCTTATCTGTGAGGTGATAGGTGAGCTCACCGAAGCCGGCGAGCTCATAAGCGCGCGCATCGCTGCCGAACTTGAAGAAGGTCGCGTCGGCCGGCAGGCCCGTGATGCCGTGTGCGGCAAGATAGGCCGGGCTCGATGTCTCGCGCCCATCGAGCCACAGGTCGCGATGCAGATAGTAGGCGCCCGCAACCCAGTCGAACCGGCCGCCCGGGTCGGAGACGAGTCGTGTCTCCTGGACGAAGGTTTTCCAGATGCCGTGATCGTAGAGGTCGAAGGGAATGGCGAGGTTGAATGTGCCGCCCAGGTCGACGACAAAGAGTCCGTCCTGGTGAGCGTAACTCGACGAGCTGGTCAGGCGCGCGCCGTCGAACTGGTACTCGATGGTCGCGTTGTAGAGCTGCGTTTTCGACGTATAGAGATCGGGGATCGTCGTGTAGCGCTTGCGCTCCCCTAACGATGGAGTCGTCAGTGAGGCGTCTGCCGGCTGGCTGTCCTCGTAAAGGCCCATCAGCCGAACACTGAGACGGTCGGTCGGCTTCCACAGCAGGATTGCGCGTCCTCCCGAGTCCCGGAGCGAGTTGGAGTTCTTGACGCCGGTTCCGAGGTTGTCGATGTACCCGTCCTCGTCCCGGTAAAACCCGACGACGCGCAATCCAAGTTTGTCCGTGACCAGCGGAACGTTGACCATCGCGTTGTAGCGCTGGCGGATGCCACCGCCATCGGGCATCCGGCCGACGTCGATGAGAGCGGACGCATCGTATTCGGTAAGGTCGGGACTGTGCGTCAGCATGCGCAACGCGCCCGACAGCGAACCCGACCCGAACAGCGTGCCCTGCGGACCGCGCAGGAATTCCACCCGTTCGACGTCGTAAAGGTTCGGATCGAGCGTCACCGAGTTGCCGATGGTGGTGAGCGGAAGCTCGTCGAGATAAACCGTCGTGGTGGCCTGCAGCCCTGCCTGGTAGCCGTTGGTGGAAATGCCCCGCGTCGTAACGCTGACGTTGTTGTCGCTCCTGCGGTCGAGCACGACTCCCGGCGTCTCGCGCGCAATCCCTTCGAAGCCGACGATGCCCTTCTGCGTCAGCTCGGCTTGCGAGAAAGCGGTGACGCTGAGTGGCACGTCCTGGAGACGTTCGCTACGGCGGGTTGCCGTGACGACAACCTCCTCGAGCGTGTTCGCGCTGACGGGATCGGTCGTTGCCGCGGCGGCAGGAACCGCTGCGACAGCCAGCGCAATGAGCGCCGTCGTGTGAGCCAAGCTGTTCATTTCGCCCCCTTTTTTCGCCGCCGCGTCTTCGTGACGCTGTTTCCGCGATCGGCGAGTTGTTTGCTCGCCGACAGACCGGAGCATAAACTGACTGACGAGTAAGTCAATATTAGAATTCAGCGGAGGCAGGGGTTGTGTTGCAAGTGACGTCATGACGATCGACTACGAAAATTCGCGCCGGGTTGCGCTCATCACGATCCGTCGGCCGCCAGTCAACAGCCTGAACCTCGCCACGCGGCACGCGCTGCTGGCAGCACTCGATCGAGCACTGGACGACACGGAGGTCGACGCGATCGTGATCTGGGGCGGCCCGCATGTGTTTTGCGCGGGCGCAGACATCGAGGAGTTCGCGGCCGGACTGGATGGCGCCACTTATGCGAGCCCTGCCCTTCCCACCCTCGTCGATGCACTGGACGCAGCCAGCAAGCCCGTTATTGCGGCGATAGCGGGCGCATGTCTCGGCGGCGGGCTTGAAGTCGCGCTCGCATGTCATGCGCGAACGTGCACCGCGAACGCAAGGTTCGGACTTCCCGAGGTCAGACTCGGCGTTCTGCCCGGCGCTGGCGGAACCCAACGTCTTCCGCGACTGATCGGCGTGGAAGCCGCGTTACAGTTGATTGTCTCCGGAGCGCTCATCGACGCTCAGCGCGCGCAGGAGCTCGGGATCGCTCGCGTGATCGAGGGCGATCTTCTCGATACGGCTCGCAGCGAAGCCCTGGCCCTTGTCGGTAAGGCAATCCCGCGCGTCAGTGATTTGCCGGCGCAGCTGCGGGCGGGCGAAAACGCGGAACGATATTTCAATGCGCAGCGTGCGGCGCTGAGAAAACCGCTGCCCGCGCCGCTTGCCTGCATCGATGCAGTGGCGTTAACGCTGACTGAGCCTGTTTCAGTTGGCTCCCGTCGCGAGGCCGAGCTGTTTCGAAATCTGCTTCAGACGCCGGAATCGGGAGCCCTTCGCTATGCATTCTTCAGTGACAGGGCCGCGGGCAAACCGCCGGCTGCGATTCCCGACTCGGCTGAGCGTTCGGTCAAAAATGTAGGAATCGTCGGCGCCGGCACGATGGGAAGCGGTATCGCAATCTGTTGCCTCGACGCAGACCTGTCGACCACCCTCATTGATGCCACACCGCAGGCTGTGGCGGCCGGCCGCGCAAGGATCGAGGCGCACTACGAGCAACTGAAGAAGAAAGGCCGCCTCGACGCGAGTGCCATCAATGAACGCATGCAGCGACTTGCTACGGCTGATGGCTACGCCTCGCTTTCCGGATGCGATCTCGTCATTGAGGCGGTCTACGAGGACATGTCTGTCAAACGGGAAGTCTTCCGCGAGCTCGACCGGGTAGTTCGACCGACCGCCGTGCTCGCATCCAACACATCGACGCTCGACCTGAATCTCATCGCCGCGGTCACGAGTCGCCCGCAGGACGTGGTCGGCCTGCATTTCTTCAGCCCGGCCAACGTGATGCGCCTGCTCGAGGTCGTCCGTGGCAATGCGACCTCGGCATCCACGCTCGCCGCGGCATTGAGGTTCGGGAAATTGATCGGCAAGACCTCGGTCGTGACCGGAGTCTGCGACGGCTTCATCGGCAATCGGATGTTCGAGGAGTACCTGCGCCAGGCGTATCTGCTCGTCGACCTGGGCGTGCCGCCGTACCGCATCGATGCCGTGCTCGAGGACTTCGGGCTGGCGATGGGTCCGTTTGCAGTGATGGATCTCGCTGGAGGCGACATCGGGTGGGCAATCCGAAAGCGCCGTCAGGCCGAGCAGCCGGACCGGCCGTATTCGAGGTTCCCCGATCGTGTCTGCGAGCTGAAGCGATTCGGGCGCAAGACAGGCGCCGGCTACTACGCGTACGACGCGACAGGTAAGCGCTCGGAAGATCCCGTGATCGCTCAATTGGCGATCGAACATGCGCGCGCCATCGGACAGATGCGCGGCGATGTGTCGGACACAGAGATCGTCGAGCGATGCATCTTTGCGCTGGTCAACGAGGGCACAAAACTTCTCGACGAAGGGATCGCCGAGCGTGCATCCGACATCGACGTCGTCTATCGCAACGGTTATGGGTTTCCGGCTCACCGCGGCGGCCCGCTGTACTTCGCAGATTCACTCGGGCTCGACCACATCCTGCGTTCGATGGCAACGTTTCGCTCCGGACCCGAAGGTTGGTTCTGGGAGCCCGCGCGTGGACTCGTCGACGCGGCTCGTCTCGGCACTCGCCTGACCCGCACCTGATTTTCCGGAGAAACGTATGTCTTCGCTTCTCGTCTGCCGCCGGGACGTCGAGTTTCTGCTGTTCGAATGGCTCGACGTCGCGCGGCTGACCGGGCGGCCGACGTTTGCCGACCATTCGCGCCAGACGTTCGAGGCCGCGCTCGACACCTATTCGGAGATTGCCCATGCCGAGTTCGCCCCGCACAACAAGAAAGCAGACCGCGAACCGCCGCGGCTGGTCGGCGAGAACGTCGAATCGGCACCTGAGCAACGCGCGGCATTGCAGGCGTTTGCGGCAGCGGGACTGCTCGCCGCGTGCCAGGAAGAATCGTTCGGAGGCATGCGTCTGCCTTACGTCGTCGAACGCGCGGGTCTTGCGTTCGTTCTCGCCGCCTGCCCCTCCACAGCTGCGTACGCCTTCCTTACGATGGCCAATGCCAACCTGCTGTTGGCTCACGGGACGCAGTCGCAGGTTGAGCGTTTCGTACGTCCGATGTTCGACGGGAGATCGACGGGCACGATGTGTCTGTCGGAGCCGCATGCGGGTTCATCGCTGGCCGACATCACGATGCGCGCGGAACGGCAACCGGATGGAACCTACCGACTGACCGGAAACAAGATGTGGATCTCGGGCGGCGACCACGATCTCGCGGACAACATCGTTCATCTCGTGCTCGCCAAGGTGCCGGACGAACGCGGAGCGCTCCGGCCTGGAGTCGCCGGGATCTCTTTGTTTGTCGTACCCAAGTACACGGTCGGGCCGGACGGCACGCCTGGCGCGCGCAACGACATCGTCGTAGCCGGCCTGAATCACAAGATGGGATACCGCGGCACCTCGAACTGCCTGCTGAACTTTGGCGAAGGGCGTTTCCGGCCTGCAGGTTTCGCGGGAGCCATCGGCGAGCTCATCGGTGAGGAAGGCCGCGGGCTCGCCTGCATGTTCCAGATGATGAACGAGGCCAGAATCACGGTGGGTCTCGGCGCGGCCGCGATCGGGTACACCGGATACCTGCACGCGGTCGACTATGCCCGCAATCGGCGCCAGGGCCGGTTGCCGGCGCAACGGAATCCGGAATTACCGCCCGTGCGGCTCATGGACCATGCCGATGTTCGCAGGATGCTCCTCGCGCAGAAGGCATTGGTCGAAGGAGCCCTCGCACTCGTGTTGTTCTCTGCGCTGCTCGTCGACGAGATCCGCACCGCGCCTCCAGACGATGCGCGCCGCGCCCTGCAACTCCTCGAACTGCTCACTCCGGTATCCAAGAGCTGGCCTTCCAAATGGGGCGTGGTGGCCAACGATCTGGCAATACAGGTTCACGGGGGATATGGATACACGCAGGACTACAACGTCGAACAGTTCTATCGCGACAATCGCCTGAATCCGATTCACGAGGGAACCTTCGGCATTCAGGCGATCGATCTACTGGGCCGCAAGATCGTCAGCGCCGAAGGCGCAGCGCTCGCCGATCTGACGGAGCGCATCGGGCGCTCGATCGAGCGAGCCGTTTCCGTTGCCGAACTGGCAGAAGAAGCCGCCGCACTACGCGACGCCTGGTCGCGCGTGCTCAAAACCACGACAAGCCTGCGGGCCATAACGGATGCCACACTGCGGCTTGCGAATGCCGCGTGCTACCTCGATGCATTCGGCCACGTGATTGTCGCGTGGCTGTGGCTCGACATGGCCGTTAGCGCCGCGGCAGCGATGGGAGAACCGGAAGTCGCGTTCTATCGGGGCAAACTTGCCGCCTGCCGCTACTTCTACAAGTGGGAGTTGCCGCGAATCGACAGGTGGCTCGGGCTACTCGACCCCGTAGACCGCACGACCCTCGATGTTGTCGACGAGTGGTTTGGCTGAGCCGGTCAGGACGCCTTGAGCTTCTTATTGAGGCAGAGGTCTGTCCGGATCGCCGGCGAGATCCGCCAACGTCTGTGCGAACCGGTCGGACAGCCCGCGAATCGTTGTGTCCCGAAACAGGCCCGTGTTGTAGTAGACCGACCAGCTCAGGGCGCTCTTGAGCTCCATCACATTGAAGACCATGGCGAAGCTCGCATTGCGCGCGAAATGCCCGCCCTTCTCGACGATATCGATCGGATGGACCTTCAACGAAGGTGCGGCCTCGGCGTTTCGATAGGGAAGAAAATTGAAGATCGTCGACGCGAATGTGGTGCGTTTCGTCTCCGACTCGCTGCCCGCGGCGACCCTCGGCGTCACGCGCATGTGAGGCCGGGCTTCCAGGCTGGCTTTCCATACCACGCGCACGACATCACGTCCGGTCACCGCGGTCGTGAGGTCGATTCCCAGCATCCATGATTCGGCGAACAGGCCAATCACACCTTTGATATCCGGCCGGTCACGACCTGAATGCATGATCCACGTCTGGGCGTCCGGCAGCCCGCGCCACCGCGCGAGCGTCGCTGCAAAAGCCGCCGCCACGCTCGTGAAAGGAGTGCACCGCTCTTGCCTGCTCAGGCTGCGCAGCCCCTCGAGCACCTGCGGATTCGCAATCTCCCCCGTCACAGCCGTCCGGCTCCCACATTCCTCATTTGCGCAGTCGTCTGCCGGCAACCAGAATGGCTTATTGAACGTGGCGAGCTTGTTCCGCCAGTAAGCGATGTGAGGCTTCGCCTCTTCGCTGATGAGCCAAGCGTTCTGCTCAGCGGCGTAATCCCTGAACTCGCGGGTCAGCCGGGGAAGACGGGCCTTTGCGCTCCTGCGCTCCGATTCATACAGGGATTTCAGCTCGGCGCAGAAAATGGCGCACGACCACGCATCGCAGACGCAATGATGCGCGATCAGCACCAGCACCGCCGAGCCATCCGAGAGCGCGAAGAGGTCGACCCAGAACAAAGGTCCGCGCGCCACATCCACTACTGTGTTTCGAATCTGATCCGTCGTAACTGCGCGTGCACTGGCAAGTCCCTGCTCGCGATCCAGATGGGTGAGATCGACGACATGAATCGCCACGGGTTGCGGTTCCCCAGTGATCGCCTCGATCCGGCGCGAGTGGTCGACGGCAAAGCGGGTGCGCAGCAGCTCGTGCCGAACGATCAATTTGTCGACACACTTCTGCAACACGGCCGCATCGGGAGACTCGTCCCATAGCCACGCACGATGCACGAGCGCCGCAGGAGTGACCGTGACCAAAGCGGACTGGCCCACGGTTGGCGTCCATGAGATCGACGACAGACTCGAGCTCTCCATTTAGCGGCTCCCTGCGTAAGCGTTCAGCCCGACCATGAGGTTTCGCGCGTGCGAGCGCGGCTCCTCGAAGAAGGCAACCGTCACATGCGACGCGGCCGACCGCACTTCGATCGGACCCGAAGGCGCGCAGCTGACGTCGATGCGCAGCTCCTGCGGTTGAGATCCGCCGCTGCGAACGAAGCAGGACAGATTCGATCCATCACACGAGACGTCGACGAGAGAATCGAATGCGCCGAGATAGCGGCCGACCCAATCAGGGAGATTCCCGATCACACACGCCGCGGACCGATCGTCCGCATCGGCCGCAAAGATCTTTCGCACCAGCAGGTCACGTGCGTACGGTCGCCATGCGTTCATTGCGACGACCATGACTGCATTCGAAGCGCCTGCGATGCGCAGGGCGCAGGTCTGACCACGGGCCGAGCCATTGTGCCCCAGCAGCCCGCCGTCGTAGTGAGCAAGCCCGTGACCGAATGCGCCCGGGATTCGCTCGTGCTGCGCCGGCCCGATCGACGCCGGCAAAGCGATTTGTGCACGCTGTAGCGCTTCAATCGAATTCCGCGAGAACGGTGTGTGGAAGTCGAGGCCGGCTATGGCTTCGCCGAGCCTGAGCAGGTCGCCCACACTCATCGTCAGGTCAGACAATGACGCACGCCAGAATTTGCTGCTGGGTGGAGCGCGCAGCGGCCGATATCGGTTGCTCGAGGGATCGAGGGCGTGATCCGGCACCTGCGAGCTCGCCGCCTCATGATCGCCGCCGACGCGTCCCGTCGCGATACCCAGCGGCTCCATGATCACTGTCCGGAAGAGCGTCGTGATGTCACAGCGTGCAATCCGCTCGATGATCTCTCCGAGCAGGACGCACTCGGTGTGCTCGTAGTTGAAGACCGTTCCCGGCGCAAAAAGCTGACTTCCGGGAGTCAGCAGCTCGACGAATTTCCGCCAGCTGAAATAGTATCGGACCGTTGGATCCGCAATATTCACGCCACGATATCCGCTCGTGTGAGACAGCAGATGCCGGCAGCACACCGATCTTCCGACAAACGTATCCCGCAGCTCGTCGATGAATGTGCCAATCGGGCAATCCAGATCGAGGCGACCTTCCTCAGCAAGTTCGAGTGCGAGCAGCGACGTCAGTACCTTGGTGATGCACCCCAGTTGAAATCTCGAATCGAGTGTGAGAGGAGTTGTCTGCGTAGCATGTGCGGAACCGGCTGCAGCGAATGTTTGCCTGCCGCCGACTTTCAGGGCAATGGCTGCGCCCGGCGCGGCGCCGGCGCTGACCACTCCCTCGACCAGTTCATTTATCAAGGATGTGTTCATGAGTCCGTTCTGGGAGCGATTGGGCGCCAACGCGAATTCGCTGGCAGTTCTCGACACGAGTTCCAATGTCGAATACACGTATGCGTCTCTCCAGGCCGCCGTGGATCGAGCTCGCGAGTACCTGGCTCCCTTCGATCGCGGACTCGTGCTGCTCGTCGCCGGACGCGACATTGGCGCGATCACGCTCTACCTGGCCGCACTGCAGGCAGGCCATGCCGTGTTCCTGTCGCCGGCCCCGCCGCAATGGGAGGCGTGCGCAAGATTGATCGAAACATTTCAGCCGGAGCTCGTTTTTCTTCCTGATCATGCTCTCTCCGAAAGGCTGCGCCCGTCCTACGATCTGCTCGGGCACATGAGCGGTTACGAGCTCATGGCACGCCAGCAATGCGAACATCGCCCTCTCCACCCTGAGCTCGCCCTCGTTCTGTCGACTTCGGCGTCTACAGGCAGCTCCAAAGTGGCGCGCTTTTCCCGCAAGAACCTCGCTGCCAGCGCCACTCAGGTGGCAACCGCACTGGAGCTCGGCGCGCGGGAACGCCTGCTCGCCTGCCTTCCTTTCTCTTTCGTTTACGGACTATCCGCGTTGAACGGCGCCCTCGAGTCCGGTGCATCGATCGTCCTGGTACCCGGGACTCCGGCTGATCGCGAGTACTGGATAAAAGTTGCCGCATCCCGGGTGACGATGCTTCCGGCCGTCACGCAGATCGTCGACTATCTGCGCGCCTTGCGCATCGACTCCGATTCCCTGCCCACCGTCTCGAAATTCACGCATTCCGGAGACGCGCTCGACGCCGCGATGTTCGAGTGGCTGTATGGGCACTACGCGGCTCGCGGCGTTCGACTCTATTTGATGTACGGCCAGACGGAGGCGTGTGGGCGCATGACAGTCCTGCACCCGCGGCACCTGCCCGACCTGCGCCGATCCGTCGGCACTCCGGTAGGCACGAGC
>FTEC01001766.1_pt1 | contig 11058 bp, 9 predicted proteins | sample 1640051 | NCBI WGS metagenome assembly FTEC01 (sample SAMEA3914816, study PRJEB12502) | metagenome | biome: forest; material: soil | place: USA | collected 2011-09-16 | depth 0.3 m
ATGCATTTGCCGCACCCACCTTGCCGCGTCTGGACGAGATTCTGAAAGTCGGCGCAAGTCAGCCGTCCGGAGCGCTCAAGTGGGGCCTCTCCAGATCCCGGGTTCAGGAGCTGTTCGCGCAGGACGCGGCAGCGTTCCCTGTGCACGCGACGATCAACGATCAGGGATGCGTTTACAACGTGTCGCTGAATCGTGCGTCCGATCCCGACTCACTGGCGAGCATCCGGCTCGAGTATGCAGAAGGCACGCCGAAGAAATGCCGCGCACGCCTGGAAAACCTGCTCGGCAATCTGTACGGAAAACCGTCGACAACGAGGCACGAGTCCGGTTGGCAACTCGTCACCCCGAACGCAACGCTCTCCGGCCCGATGGTGCAGTCTGCCTGGCAGACTGAAACGACTTGCGTGAATCTCTCGTGGAAAGAAGGTGTGGGGTTTCCGGGTTCACCGTTAGCCGTCACCTTCGGCGATCGACGGCAGGTTTGCGGTTACGACGACCAGGTCGTGCCGGTCGAGCGCCGGCCCTGACGCATGGGTTGATCCACGATGCCCGTCAGCATGGAGGCGAGAGGGCTGCTCGGCAGCCGCGTATTTTCTGAAGTCCTGCTGCCCGAGCTGCCAGCGTGCCCGGTCTCTCCCGCAGGGCCCGACATTGCAATCGAGCTCGCGTCCGACGCTGCAGACGACTTCGTGCCTGCCGCGCGAATATCCCCTCTGCTCGAGATCGATGCCGCAGGCGAGTGCAGGTTGCGCATTCCCGGGATTGCGACATTTCGTGTGCGAAACGGGGCGCACGTTCGCATCGTGCCTGACAAGACCGCTGCGAGCCCGGACGTACGGCGATTTCTGCTTGGGCCCGTTGTTACGCTCCTGTGTCATCAACGTGGGCTTCTGCCGTTGCAGGGCGCATGTGTCAGCAACGGCACCGATGCAACGCTCATCTGCGGGCTCCCCGGTACCGGTAAATCGACCGTCGCCGCAGCCCTGGTGAAGGCGGGCTTCAGCGTTTTCTGTGACGATCTGGTACCGGTGAGTGGCGCGGTCCCGGCGGTTTTGCCGACCGTGCCGCGACTCAATCTATGGCGTGATTCATTGGAGGCGCTTGGCATTCCCAGCGACGGGCTTGCGGCCAGCAGACCGGGACAGGAGTGCTATCACTACAGCGGCCCGACGCAACCGCCTGCCGCCACGACAGAGGCACTCGCCATTGCGCGAGTGGTCGTGATCGAGAAAGCCGATGCGGTGTCGAAGAGACTCGAGGCTCTGCCGGCGCGGTTGGCGATTCGCCGTCTGAGTCGAGCGGTCGATGAGCCTCACCTCGCACTGGCGCTCGGCATGAAGCGGCGCGTGCTGGAGGGAGTATCGAGGCTGGTGAGAAACACGCCGGTATTCCGGCTGAAGAGCACGTTCTCGTTCGCCGATCTCGAGAAGCATGCGGCCTGCCTCGCATGAGCGGGTTGGTGGCACTCGCTTCGTATCCGAAATCCGGCAATACCTGGTTCAGGGCATTCCTGACCGCCTTATTCGGAAACGGTGAAGGGCTGGATATCAACCGCCTGCAGGTACCCAGCTTCGGCGATCGCGTGTTCTACGATCGCTGTCTCGGCTTGAGTTCATCGTTGTTCACCGTGGCCGAGCTGGTCCGGCTGCGCGGCGCGGTGTTCTCCCACACTTCGCGGCAGAACGGGCGGGAACTGATCGTCAAAGTGCACGACGCCTGGCGCAGTTCGGATGCCAACAGCGAGCCGCCGCTTCCCGCGGAGCTGATCTCCGCGGTGATCTACCTCGTTCGCGATCCGCGCGATGTCGCCGTGTCGTTTGCCAGCCATCTCGAGAAGCCTGTCGACGAAACGATCGCGCTGATGAACGATGCAAGCTTCACGTTCCGGGCGATCCCGGGAGAGCGGGCGCGGCATCTGCCGCAGTACGTCAGTTCATGGGGGCAACACGTGGAAAGCTGGCTGGGAGGCGGTCATCGTCGCGTGCTGCTCATTCGCTATGAAGACATCGTCGCGAATCCGGAGCGTGTGTTCGGCAACACGATGCGTTTTCTCGGCACAACCGTTTCGCCCGAGGCGTTACGTTCAGCGGTCGCGGCAAGCTCGTTCGACGCGCTTGCGGGCCAGGAGTCGCAGTCCGGTTTTCGCGAGCGGCCAGGGGGTACCTCGACCTTCTTTCGCCAGGGAAAGACGAATGACTGGCAGCGCGTCCTGACCGCGGAGCAAGCGGCGCGAATCGTCCGGGATCATGGCGACGTGATGGCGCGGCTGGGCTATCTGTAGGACGCGACGCTCGCTATCAACTTCGCGGTGTAGGGGTGCGATGGGCGTTCGTACAGCGCTGCCGTCGACGCCACTTCGCACAACTGCCCCTGGTACATGACAGCGACCCGGTCCGCGATCTGCCTCACCAGCGCCAGGTCATGAGAGATGAATAGACACGCCAGTCGCATCGTGTGGCGCAAGCCGTCGAGCAGACTCATGAGCTGAATCTGCATGAGGGCGTCCAGTGATGAGACGGCTTCATCGCAGATGAGCACCACGGGATCCGCCGCGAGCGCCCGGGCGATGGCAACTCGCTGGCATTGGCCGCCCGACAATTCTGCCGGGCGTCGCGCGCCAAATGTTTCAGGTGGCAGCCCGACCAGCTCGAGCAGCTCGGCGACCCGTCGCGCTCGTTGCTGCGGCGAGCTGGAACCCTCGGCAAGCAGGGGCTCTTCCACGGTTCTGGAGACTCGCCATGTGGGGTCCAGTGAAGCGGTCGGGTCCTGGAAGATCATCTGAATGCCTCGACGCTGACGCTGGAGCGCGCGGCCGCGCAGCCGGGTGAGATCGGTGCTGTCGAGTAACACAGACCCGTTCGTCGGCCGCGGCAATTGCAGCACGGCACGTGCGAGGGAGGTCTTGCCCGAGCCGCTCTCGCCGACCAGCCCGAACATCTCGCCGGGTCGCAGATCGAACGAGACGCCATCCAGGATACGGCGGCCCGTGTCGAATTCGTGGCAGACCCCTCTCACGCGCAGCACGGGCCGAGCCGCGATCGAACGGGCCGGCACGTCCCGATCGAGAGATGGACTCGCCTCGAACAGGGCACGGGTGTAATCCGTTCGGGCCTGGGTTCGCAGGTGGCGTGCGGGCAGGTATTCAACGGCGCGACCGTCATGCATCACCAGCACGTTGTCCGCGAACTCCGCGACCTGCCGCAAGTCATGCACGATTGCGACGATGGCCATGCCCGTAGCTTTCTGCACCTCTTTCAGCAGTCGCAGGGTTTCGAGCCGGTTGATCGCGTCGAGCGAGCGCGTGGCTTCATCCGCGATGAGCAGGCGCGGCCGGCCGCTCAGCGCAATCGCGATCGCCACGCGTTGTCGCATTCCTCCGGAGAGCTCGTGCGGATAGCGTTGAAGCACGCCGGCGGCGTCGCGGATTCCCAGCAGGCCAAGAAGTTCCAGCGCGGCTTCCCGCGACGTCGCTCCATCGGTTCGCCGGTGGAGCGCGATGGCTTGCGCGAGCTGGCGACCGATTCGCAGCGTGGGATTGAGGGCGCGCGCCGTATCCTGGAACACGATGGCGAGGCAGGAGCCCCGATACTTTTGCATCTCTCGTTCGGGGATTCCGACGAGCTCGGTGCCCGCGTATCGAATCGATCCTGTGATCCTGGCGCTGGCGGGCAGCAGGCCGACGAGCGCACGACAACTGGTGGTCTTGCCGCCCCCGGATCCGCCAACGATTGCCAGCGTTTCCCCGGCGCGCAATGTGTAGCTCAGCGCCTGCACGGCATGGACGGATTTGCCGCGCGAGTCAAAACGCACGCTCAGGTCGCTGACGGCCAACAGCGGTTCCATGTCATTCATACTTCGAGCGCAGGCTCCCTCCCAGAAGGTTGCAGGCGGACACCAGCGCAAACAGCACGATTCCGGGAAGCAGCACGAGCCGCGGCGACGCGGACAGTGTCATCTGCCCCTCATAGATCATGTTCCCGAGAGTCGGCTGCGGCAGGGGAACGCCCAGGCCGAGGTAGCTGACCGCACCTTCGATGTTGATGACCGTGGCAACATTCAACAGCAGCAGTGTCAGCAGCTGAGGAAACAGATTCGGGCCGATGTGTCCGAACAACATTCGCCACAGGCGGGTGCCTGCCAGTCTCGCGGCCAGAATGAAGTGTTGCTCGCGGAGTCGAAGCGTTGCGGCGCGCGCGACGCGCGCAAACATCGGCACGCTGAAGAACGAGAGCGCCAGGATCGTATGTGCTTCGCTGGGGCGGAGCGCCGCGGCGATCGCAAGCACGAATATCAAAGGCGGAAACGCGATGAAAATGTCGAGCGTTCGCGTGATGAGCGTATCGACGGGGCCGCCGAGGTACGCACCGATGGCGCCGGTCGAGCCGCCGAGAGCGAGGCCGATCAGGTTCACGCTAAACGCGATGAAGAGCGAGGTACGGCAGCCGTGGATCAGGCGCGCCCAGACGTCGTTGCCGTTCATATCCGTGCCGAGGAAGTGACCGGACGTGAACATCCCGAGATTCGCGTTCAGCACGTCGCCCGAAACGGGGGCTGGAATGGAGTGGATCGCGGGCCAGATGAGGCACGCTGTTACCAGAGCCAGGAAGATCGAAGGTAACGCTGTCGAGGTGCGCATTCAGTCGGCGCTTCGGTAGCGGATTCTTGGATCTATCGCCGCGTACAGCAGGTCGAGGCACATGCTGATCGCCACGGTGGCGACCGCTGAGAGCAGCACGATGGCCTGGACGATTGCGATGTCGCGGAGGTTGATTCCCTGAAGCAGCAATTGCCCGATGCCTGGAAGCGCAAATACCTGCTCGACAATCACCGTTCCTCCGATGAGCGCCCCGAGGTGAAGACCCAGCACACTCAGAAATCCGAAGAGCGAGTTGCGAAAGGCGTGGCGTGTGAGCGTTCGCCAGCGACTCAATCCGGTCGCGAGCGCAGTCGTCACGTAGTCTTCGGAGTGCATCTGCTGCACGAGATCATTCCGAAGGAAGCTCGTGTAGAAGCAGAACAGGGGAAGGGCGATGGCGGCCGAAGGCAATACCAGGGAGCCCAGATGTCGCAGCAGGCCCGCGCTGAGCGGACTGAATCCCATGGATGGCAACACGTGCAGCTTTACCGAGAATATCCAGACGAGCAGCAGAGCGAGCACGTAACTCGGCACGGAAAGTCCGAAGATGCCGATCGCTCGCATCGAGCGATCGGCCGGCCCGTCGGGACGACGCGCGGCGATCAGGGCTGCCGGTATCGCCGCGCCGACAGAGAGCACGAGTGCGACAGCGATGAGCTCCGCGCTGACGGGAATACGGTCTTTCAGTAGCCGCGACACCGGTTGCCCGCTGACGAGCGATTCGCCGAGATCGCCCAACGACGCTCGTTGCAGCCACTCGAGATAGCGTTGCCACACGGGGCGGTCGAGATGCAGTTTCTTCTCGAGCTGCGCGAGCCGCTGCGGCGTGGCTTCGCCACCCATCATCTGCTCGGCCGCGTTGCTGGGTAACCGATCGAGTATCAGGAACGTCAGCAACGTCACGCCGAGCAGCACCGCAACCGCTGTGAGCAGCCTGCGAGCCAGTGTCATCAGTTGTTCCACGATCTCACCGGGCGACCCACGCGTCCTGCCACAGAATTGCCGTTGTCAGCTGAACCGGCGGTATCTTCGTCGTGAGGCCGGGACCGAACGCTCCCCGACTCAATGTGGCGGGCGAGAACGGCACCAGGAACGGCGCGTACGCGTTGTCGCTGATGTACTCGGAGGCCTGCAGGTAGACTGCATCGCGCGCCGCGGGATCGAAAGTGCTCATGCCGGCCGCAATGAGTTTGTCGAGCTGCGCGTCGTGCACACCGCTGAACACCCCGTCGGCGCGGAAGCGGGTGCGCAGACCGGAGCCGACTTCAGGATCGTAGGACCCCGCCGTCTGCAGCATGGCCTGCCAGTCCTTGCCGCTGAACTTCTTCAGCATCGTGCCGAGGTCGATCGTCTCGATCGCGACCTCGATATTCGCTTTCTGCCACTGCGTCTGCAGTGCCGTGATGATCCGGTCGTTCGTGAAGTTCTTGATGGCGTGCAGGGTCAGCTTCAGGCCGCCAAGGCTCTTCACGATCTGCGTGGCCTTCCCCAGATCGTAGCTTCGATAGCGCGAGACGGTCGCGTGATAGAAAAGGCCACCCGGAGAAGTGAACGACTGGGCGTGCGGATACGATTCGTCGAACACGCCGCGACGAATGGCATCCACGTCGGTCGCGTAGTAGATGGCTTCGCGCGCTTTCAGGTCATTGAAAGGCGCGGTCGCCGTGTTGAGCTGGACGACGAGCGATGACGTCGCCGGATGTTCCGTGACCGTGAGCGACGGATCCTGCCGCGCCTGCTGGATGAAAACAGGCGAGCTCATTCCCTCGAATACCTGTGCGTCTCCAGCCTGCAGCGCCTGGAAAGCCGCCTGTTCGCTGCCAATCGACTGGAACACGAGCCGGTCCAGGTATGGGCGACCTTGCTGCCAGTAAGTCGGATTGCGTTCGAGCGCGAGCTTCGAGCTCAACTGATCGCTCACTACCTTGAATGGTCCGGCACCGACTGGAGCCAGTTTGAACTGCGCTTCGCCCATCTTCTGCAGGCTCGAGGGCGAGACGATCCAGTTGATGTTGGAGCCGGGCAGCGAGTTGATGGCTGGCGCATAGGGCCGCGAAAAATTCAGGAGCACCGTGCGTGCATCTCTTGCGACCACGCGGTCGTGATCCGCCCACGGCCAGCTCGCCGGCGAGCAGGGGCAGGGCGTGGACAGATCCCGCTCGATGTTGAATTTCACCGCTTCTGCGTCGAAGGGCGTGCCATCGGAGAACACGACGTCCGGACGAAGGTGGATGACGAGCGAGCGACCCTCATCCTCCACGGAGTAACTCTCGGCCAGAACTCCCGTGACGCGGGCGTTGCGGCCGTCGTCATCCGCCGTGAGCTGGAAGAGCCCGCCGAAGATGGCGTTCATCATCGAGATGTTTCCGCCGCCCATGAAATTGGTCGCGGGGTCGAGCCCCGCGGGCCATGAGCCGGCGAACTCGGCGCCCAGCAGAACGACGGCCTGGCCGCCGCGCACCGGCTGGGCTGCTGCGGCCGATGGGGTGCTGGCGACGGGAGCCTTGCCGCAGCCGGCCGCGAGCGATATCACTGCGGCAAGCACGAACACTGCGAAGTACTTGTTCATGACTCACTCCTTCGAAGCCGCGGTTCCGCATTCGACCAGCAGTTCCCGGTTGATCTCGTCGCTGTAGGAGACGAGATAGCCGTTCTTGCGACACATCCTTCCGGCGCGCACCAGGCAGGCCGACCAGTCGGTCATCATCCCGTCGCACCGGATTGCGTATCCCGTCTTTCCATCCGCGAGGTACGTCAGGCGCGAATGGGAACATCCGGCAAGCGCGGCGAGCGCCGCCATCAGCAGCCACGCGTATCTTCTTGTTGACATGGTTGTCGTCCCTTGAGTTATTCGATTGCCCACATCCCGATATTTCCGAGACTCGCGACGAGTCGCAGCCTTGCGGTTCGCCAGTTCGCCAGTGCGTCGATGCGCTGCCGTTCGGCCATGGCGAGAGCCGTCTGGGCGTTCAGGACATCGACGATGTTTCCGCTTCCCAGTCGATAGCGCGTTTCGGATGCGCTGAGGGATTCCTGCGCCACTCGCACGATCTCCTTCGTGACTTCGATGCTCTGACTCTGCGCGAGCACCTGCTGATAGGCCTTCCACACGTCGAGCGTCAGCTCCTGTTCGGCGGCGTCGAGATCCGTCCGGACCGCTTCGGCCTGGGCGCGCGCCTCGTGGATGGAATGCGTGGTGGAGAAGCCATCGAACAGCGGCATCGTCAGTCGCAGCTGCACGTTCGCGCCTCGCTGGGAGCTGTTGGTTGGAATGTCGGTGATGCCAAATGTATTGGCAGAAGGATTCAGCCGACGATCCGTGGCGTTGTAGGACGCCTGCAGCGAGATCGTTGGGAATCTCCTCGCGATGGCGGCGTCGATCGCCGCATTCGCGGCCATGTGGTTGGCGCGCGCGGCCGCTACTTTCGGATTGCCCGCTTTCGCGGCAGCAATGAGTTTTTCCGGCGGATCGAGTGACAGCGCAGCGGGAGACTCGGCGAGAACGGTGCTCAGCTCGAACGGCGCATTCGGGTCGAGTCCCGCCGCAACGGCGAGGTTGCCGTGCGCCGTCGCCAGGTCGGACTGGGCGGAGAGACGTTTCGCCTTGTCCTGCAAGTATGCCGTTTCGGCCTGCAGCTGATCGGTGAGCGCTGCGGTCCCGCCGGCATTGCGCGCCGATGCGACGCGCAGGCTCTCGTTCGATACCGCCTCGGCCCGCTGCGAGGCCTCCAGCACCGCCGCGGCGTCCAGCGTGTCGTAATAAGCCTGGGCGGTATCGAGAAAAACCTGGATCACCGCCACTTCCCGGCTCTCATTCGCGGCGGCCAGCAGTTGCCGGGACCGCTCGACGTTCGCGTCGCGTTTTCCGAAATCCAGCAGCGTCAGACTGAGATTCAGCGTTGCACCCTGGCTGCGGGACGCGATGTCCGAATCGAATGCGGTCGCGCTCGTGTCCGTGATGTCGTGCGCCTTGCCGAGGGTTCCGACGGCCGAGAGGTTGGGCAGATACGCCGCCTGCGCGACCCCGAGCTGATCGAGCTGGGCGACGGCGGTAGCCCAGGCCTTCCGGCTGTGCGGGTTCGAGCAGATGGCGCGTTCGATCGCTTCCGACAGCGACAGCGATTGCGCGGTGCCGACAGCATCGAACAGGCATGTGGAATGCAGGCCGGCGAGCTCCGCGCCGTTCGCTATCAACGGCTCACCCTGTGCGCCGAGCGCGTACATCGACCCGAACGCAACGGCAAGCGCGCACCGCAATTGTCTCATCGCGATCAGGCCTTCACGAGCGCCCGCGTACCCACCATCATGCAGAGGCGATGGGACGTGGGCTCGCGAAAGAAGGCGATCGACGGGCTGCCTGCAACCCGCGTGGGGTGCAGACGCCAGTTCTCGTCGATCGCCATCACCGTGGAGAACTGCGTACCGTTGGAGTTCTTCAGCGTCAGGCGCAGCTCGTTGCCCTCGAGTCCGATGGCCGCCTCGCCGGCGCTGCCGCCGTCATAGCGGCCGGCCAGAGTCGACAGGTCGGAAAGCGAAGGAGCTGCGGGCGCAGGTTCCGGGCCGTAGACATGTCTCATCACGCAGTCCATGCCGAGAAGGCGCAGCAGCGGCCGGTTGGCGTCGAGCCCTACGGCGAACGCGACGCGCCGCTTGAGATCGAAACGCAGGCCGAACGTCTGGCCCTCGAGGCTCGTGTCATGGCCGACCATTCCGAGCCGGAAGAGCGGCGCGCCGTAGCTGTAGCCGATCGGAAAGGATCGGCTGAGCTTGCCGCCGGCGAGCGCGGGGATGTCCACGACGCTGGTTGCGAGCAGCGATGCCGTGTATCTCGAGAACGGGCTGCGGCCCGCACCGGCATCGTGGGCGAGAATCAGTGCCTCGCCGATACAGATCATGTCCGGCAGCGAGAGCGTCTTGTGCGAGACGGCCGATTGCCAGAAAGACCATCCGGCTTCCGGTTCGACGGGTTCGATGGCCACGAAACGTCGCTGGGACTCGCTGTAAGCATGTCCCCCAACATCGAAGCCGGCAGTGTCCTCACTCACGCCGGGGCCGGGAGAGATGCCGAGCGGCGCGAAGATTATTTCGTCCAGCAGGTCGTCGAAGGAGCGCTGCGTCGTGCGCTCCAGGATCGCCCTGAGCAGCACCGCTTCCGAATGCTGGTAGTTGAAGACAGTGCCCGGCTTGAACATCTGCGGTGTGACGAGGAGTTGGGCAACGAACCGGCTCCAGTCGAAGGTATCGCCGGCCTCCTTGTGAAACTGGTAGTCGAACTCGCGGTAGCCGCCGGTGTGAGAGAGCAGGTGCCGAACGGCAATCTCGGTGCCCTTGGGGGTTTGGGACAACTCCGGCAGGTAGCGCGCGATCGGGGCTTCGAGATCGAGGACCTTTCGATTCGCCATCTCCAGCACCACGATCGCCAGCAGGATCTTGATCGTGCATCCGAGTTTGAAGCGGCCGTGCCGGGCGATTCTTTCGGCAGTGCTGCTCGTTCCGACGCTCGTGTAGTGACGCTGACCCGCCATGCTGAGTGCGATGCCGATGGACGGAATGCCGGATTCGGTGACGATCCTTTGCACACTCGAAACCAGTCTGTCGTGCGGTGACATCGACGCCACTCAGCGCTCGTGCGCGGCTTCGGAGACGGTCTGCACGAGAGGAGACAGGAAGTATTCGAGAACGCGACGTCTGCCCGTTTTGATTTCGATGGTCGCGCTCATGCCCGGCGTCAAGGCGATCTGCTTGCCGTCGATCAGCATGCTCGCGCGATCCACCGCGACGGTGACGGGATAGACGAGGTTCTGGATCTCCGGAACGGCAGCGGTGGCGGCGGATTGCGCCGGCAGCGGCGCGGCCGTCGTGCTGGCGGTCATGCTGGCTTCATGGCTGTCGACTGCGTCGTGTGAAATGTGCACGACCTTTCCGGGCAGCGTTCCGTAGCGCGTGAATGGAAACGCGTCGATCTTCAGCACGGCCTCCTGGCCGTCTTCGACGAAGCCGATGTCGCGGTTCAGCACGAGCGCCTCGGCCTCGATGAGCGGCGCTCCCGGCACGATTGTCATGAGCTGCTGGCCGGAGCTGACAACCTGGCCGATGGTGGTGACGGCCAGTTCCTGCACGGTGCCGGAGATCGGCGCGGTCAGCCGCATGTAGCCGACCTTCGCGGTGGTCTTGACGAGATTCTGCGCCGTGTCGTCACGCTTGCCTGCCGCGGTCGCGAGTGCCTGCGTGTTGTCCGCGACGAATTTCGCGATCGAGCTTTCCTTGTTCTTGCGCAGCGATGCGGTGGAAGCGTCGGTCTTCAGAAGCTCGCCCTGCTGGCTGGCGAGCGTGGCGACCTCGCGATCGAGCGCCTGGCGCGTGTCGAGCACGTTCGACATCGACTCCAGTCCTTTCTTCTGCACGGAGTCGGTGATATCGAA
>FTEC01001989.1_pt1 | contig 10932 bp, 14 predicted proteins | sample 1640051 | NCBI WGS metagenome assembly FTEC01 (sample SAMEA3914816, study PRJEB12502) | metagenome | biome: forest; material: soil | place: USA | collected 2011-09-16 | depth 0.3 m
CAGACCATGCTGAACTATCGCGACGGGCCGCTGGCTGAGGGTAAGGCTGGCGACGTGCACGGCGGCGACCGGCTGCCGTGGGTTTTCGCGCAAGGAATCGACAACTACGACAGCCTGGCGTCGATCACGTGGCAGGTCCATGTGTACGGAACTGCAGAAGACAACCTCATCGACTGGTGCGCCGCGCAGACCATCCCATTGCACGTGTTCAGATGGACTCCGGAGCATGCAACGGCGGGATTCGCCCAGAATGCAGCGTACTTGCTGCGGCCGGATACATACGTTGCGGTGGCGGACCCGGCGGGGGGCGTGGAGGCTTTCGCTCGCTATCTCTCGTCCAAGGGTATTTTGCTCACAGCGGAGTAGTCGATAGCAAACATGTCGCGGCCGAACCCCAGGGCTGCGGCCTCAGCAAAGACCAATATGCGACGCGGGATCAAACGACTCCCCGGCGGCATTCGCACGCATATCGAATACGCCCAAGACACTCCGATCTCTTGCATCAGCGCCTTCTGAGGCAAGCAGTACTGGCTTTTTGTCAGGTTCTATTGACACCGGCAGTCCTTTTAGTCATGCTTACCTTACACAAAGACAAGTTTGCATGACATGAAAAACCGGCTGAAAGTCCTGCGCGCCGAGCGCAACTGGAGCCAGGCCGAACTGGCGCTGAGGCTCGACGTATCGCGCCAGGCAGTCAACGCGATCGAGACCGGCAAGCACGATCCCTCGCTGCCGCTGGCCTTCCGCATCGCGCGGCTTTTCAAACTGTCGATCGAGGAGGTTTTCGATGATGGCCAGGAGTGAAGAGCGGGACGAGGATCGTCCGGCGAGACTCAAGACCCGTGGGCTGTCGGTGCTGCTGGGATTGGTAGCGGTGTGCTTCATTGTGAACGACTTGTTCGCTGCGAAGGCACTGCGGGCCTGGCAGCCACTGCGCGTCCTCGCGATGAACCTGCTTGTCGTCGGCGCCATTTGGTGCTTGCTGAGGCTCAAGCCGTCGAGACTGAGGACCGTTGCGCTGTCTGTGCTGCTGGGATTGGTAGCGTGGATGGGCTTCGGTGCGAGCGCTGGCATCCTGAAGGTCCTGGTCGCTGCAAAGTCACTCTCGGAGCCATGGCCCTGGCTGACACTGTTCATCCTCGCGTCGAACGTGCTTATCTTCGTCTGCGCGATCTGGAGCTTGCTGTGGATCGAGCCGTGGAAAGGGTGGAAAGACTCGGGCGAGCCGGTATCGCCGGCGACTCGCAGGACGAACAAGCTGTTCGGGCTGTCGGGACTGGTCGCCATTGTGGCCGTGCTGGCGCTGATCTACGGCACCCACCAACCATCCGGCGTGTTCTCGAACAGCCCGATATCGCCTGGCATCGCCATCTTCGCACTCACGATCTGGCTGCTCGCGATGGCAATGGAATGGTGGTGGTACTTCAGCGCCGACGAGCACGAGCGCAAAGCCGCTGATTTCGCCAGCGTCGTCGGACGCAGCCTGTTCACCACCGTGATGCCCGCTTGGTGGGTCGCGGCGCGAGCCGGGCTGCTGCCTCAGATGGACGCGATGATCCTCTGGTTCGTCGTCCAGATGATCTCAGGGATCGCCTGGTTCTGGCACCGAAACCGCTGAACGCCTGGGTCGCTGGAAATCGACGACCTCCAGTGGAATGTTTTCGGAGACCGTTACGCCCAGAAGCGGTCCGTCGCCACACCCATCGACATCCATCGCAACAGCTGAATGTGCCCGCTGCGATCTGTGCTTTGATTCGCGTCAGGAGTTGACGCGCGCGCTCACGAGGTGGAGCAGGGGAAACGCTCTCCCCTGCCGGTCCGTATCAGAGCGCGACACGATCGAAAACCCGAGCGCGAGATAGAACCTCAGTCCCGCTTCGTTCTGTTCATTGACGTCCACGGTGAGTCGACCGCGGAGCGATCTTGCGTGCCCGACGAGCAGACTTCCACCACCGCGTCCTATCCATTCCGGCGCGATGAAGAGCGCATCGATCTCGCAGCCGTCCATTACGAGGAAGCCGATCGCTGCCGTTCCCGCTTCACACAATACCCAGGTATCCAGATTGGCGAGCCCAAGTGCCCGCACCTCCGGCGCGAGCGCTTCCAGGTCTTCTTCACTGACAAAATGATGAGTGGCACGGACAGACCGCGACCAGATCTCGAACAATATCTCGCTGTCGTTCGGCATTGCTCTTCGAATCCGAAACTGGGCCGCGCATTCCAACCGATCTGCCACTGCAACACCTGCATCGATGAGACATCGAATCATCGAACCCGGCGGTCGATTCGTTACCGGCCACGAGCCGCTTTCATGCCGCGGCTTCCGCCGCAGTGACTACCCGGGCTCGTGTCGATGCGGCTGCCGGCACGCTCGGCAAACTGTGCCGGCAGCGAATGTCCCGACGGAATCGGAAATTGACCCGCCCGCTCAACGGGTGGCTGGGCCTCTGCCGAAGAACTCGTTCTGGCCGAGCATGCGAGTCTTTCCAGTGTCCATCATGTCGAATATCTTCGCCTGGTAGGAGAGAAACTCCGCGCGCGAGATTTTCCCGTCGTGATCGGCATCGAAGCGGGTCCACATATCGGGGGTTCGCAGGGCGTTCGAAAATCCGCCCGTGGCAAATGACACCATCGCCTTGCTCTCACCACCCATGAACTCCGCTTTCTCCAATGTATTCGACTTGTCGACATCGAGCGTCGTGAACAGACGCTCCTGGTACGCATCCCATTCGCTTTTCGACACGACGTGATCGCCGTTCGCGTCGATCTTGTTCATCATCCCGGGCGTGCGCAGCTGGCTCGCGTAACCGCCGGTAGCGAACGACACCAATTCGTCCGCGAATGCGAGGCTCCCCTGATTGAAAGGAATCAGAAGTGCCAGGAACGAAAGTGATCTGTAGAAACGTCGGGTGAACATGGCAGGCCTCCTGTTTGGAAACGGCCTCGGTAGCGGGCATCGATCCGGGCCATCTGTTCGACAGAGCTTTCGTTGCAAGACGCGGGCCGGACGGGAATTCCCGCCCATTTCAGTGCACCTCGCCTCCGGCGAGCTCGATCCGCAGTGGCCCGCCGCAGGTCGTTGCGGAAGACCACCACCGGCTGCGGCTGGTGGCTTCTCTTCGCGGGACTGCCGTAGTGCCGTGGACTCTCTTGCGGTACATCCCTACGATTGACGCCTCCCACGACAATCGGGGACCGCATTCATGTCGGAACTGGATGGCCTCAAGCTGCTCCGGCGCATCGAGGAGGGCGTGGCGGGCAAGACAGGCGAGGCATTCTTCAGACAAATCGTTTGTGATCTTTCAGGCGCGCTCAATGCCCACGGGGCATTCACGTCGCGCCTGCTGCCCGGTCGAAGGGCGGGCATGCTGGCATTCTGGGTGGGCGGCCAGTACGACAAGTGTCTCGAATATGCTTTGGAAGGCACTCCCTGCGAGTTCGTCTATCGCGGCGAAATAACGGCGTACGCGCGTAACGTCGGCGATGTGTTCCCTGTCGATCGTGCGTGGTTTGAGCAACTCGGTGTGCGCAGTTATCTCGGCATCCCGGTGAAAGATGAGACGGGTGCGGTGTGCGGGCACCTCGCCGTCATGGACACACGCGAGCGGGACTGGGCGGATGCCGACGTGGACGTGCTGCGACTGTTCTCCCTTCGTTCGGCTGCGGAGCTGGAAAGAACGCGGTACCAGGACGAGCTCAAGGCGGCGAACGAATCCCTTCAGCGCACTAACGATCAACTGGCGCGGGAAATCTCGCAGCGTGCCGCCGCCGAATCGCAACTCGCGGCGGCGAAGGAGGTGGCGGAGGAAGCCATCTCGGCGAGGTGCGTTGCGTCGAACGGATCCGTGGAGCCAATCGACAGCCCGACGCCATGCAGGCTCACGGGATATTCCGCGCGAACGCGCGCGAGCACGTTGCCCGGCGCGCTGCCCCGGCCGAAGTAGTTTTCAGTGTGTGCCTCGAACCATCCGACATTCGGGCGGCGCGCGACGATCTCTTCGTGATGAGTCGCGCGCAGCCCGATGCCGGTACGCAGCCCGCCGGTCGTGATCGTACCTGCAGCGCGCGTGTATTCAACGCGCACAGGTTGCGAATCGACCGTCGGGACTGCGTTGCTCATGGGAGGTCGAGGCGGGTTGTCGGCTGTTACTTCTTCGCCGTGGTCGTGCCACCGACGAGCCGCTCGCAGGTTCCCTTGGGCAGCTTCACCCATTCTGTCGCGGCGCCGTCTTTCTTGCCCTGGCCCGAGCACGAGTGCGCAGCACCGGCGCAATCGTTCTTGCCGGCCTTCGCAACGCCGTAGCACTTTTCGGTGTCGTTGCTCTTGGCGTCGTCGGCCGCGTACGTCAGGGGCGCCGCGAACGCGACGAGGCTGCCAATGGCGGCCGCGAGAAATGCAGTCTTCGTGTTCATCGATCTGTCTCCATGGAGGTTGGTTGAATCAATACGTGGCGGAACCCCGAGCGGGGGAGTGAGCTACCTGCGTTGAGAGGAGATCACTCGTTTGCCACGCCTGCGATTGCCGCGAAATCCAGTTTGCAATGGCTGTGCCAACCTGACGGTCGCGCGGAATCAGTGACTTGGAGCCGAGTGGGAATTGCAGGTGAGGGGACACCACCGCGACACGCGGCGGCGGCTTCAACAGGCTGTGGCAGCCCACCATCCACTGTGGGCGAAGCGAAAATCAAGAAGGTCAGGCTCGCTCAGAGTTGGCAGCGAGGCTCACTCTGTGCGTTTGTAGATCCCATCGAACTCGGTCTTCCACGTCCGGCCTTTGTCAGCAGACGACTGCCAGAGCTGGCGCACCGATCCTGCTGGCTGAGGTGTCCATGTGATCCGCTGCAGAGTGGGCTTGGCGCCTTTGTCTGCGAGCGCCGATCCTTCCAGGACCATTTCGCCGTTTACGAATTTGCCCTCCAGAGTCAACAGCGAGCCTGAGCTGTCCACCCAGGTTTGATGCCACAGTCCGCGAGTTGAGTCGTAGATGTTGAGGCTGTGCCCCGTGACCCCACCGGTACCGGTCCATGACTCCAGCAGTGCACAGCCGCCGAGCACCGATTTGATTTCGTTCTTTCCGGCCGATTTCCCGCCCTGCGTGACACTCCAGGTGCCGATCCAGAAGTCGAACTGCCGATGAGCTGGCGTGCCGCAGGGCATTGCGTTCGGTGCGGTCTGCGCTGCTGCCGTCTGTGCAGCGGACCCAGTCAATATCATTGCCGCGGTCGTGGCCGCGGCGGCCAGGGCAAATTTTTTCATAGGGCAGATACACTAGACGCAAGAGGCTTTGCGTCAAGGGCATGAGGATGCCGATGCCACGAAACGAAGGCGATTCGCGGCAAAAGAATCCGTGCGGGATCGACGGTCCGACGGATCGGTAGCCGCATCGATTTATATGCCTGCCTCCGCTCAGCGGCCCTGCGCAAGAACGATCTTTAGAGGCTCCCAGTAATTCCCGTTCCAGCCCTCGGCCAGGTGATCTGCCTGGCCCGCAGGAAAGCCGGTGTGGTCGAACACCAACCGCGTGCCCGTCCCTTTCTCGAGCAGCTCGAATCGCGCGATCGAATAGACCCCGGCAGGCCAATCCGCCGGCCTCCACGCCTGCACGATCCGCTCCTGCGGAACCAGCTCGATGATCCTGCCGGAGATGTGCCCGCCGAAGAGCGAGAAGGCTCCCCCGGGTTGAGCCATGATCTCGGCCGGCTTCGTCGGCTTCACCATTCCCGTCTTTACGGCGCCGCTCAGCAGGATCAGTTTCTGGAACTGAACGGGATCGGTGAGCACGGAGTAGACGCGCCCGCGCCCGGCGTGCAGGTCGATTTCCTGGTGGATCGATTCGCACGAGCGCGAGATTTCCCCGGACCGTGTCGTATCTGCTGCATTCGCATTGCTCAAGGCCAGACTCCCAATGCCGATCGACATTCCGGCGATCACATCGCGCCGGGTAGTGGGCTGCGATTGGCGTGATTGCGTGCGCTTCGGCATGCTCAGCTCCGATGAAGTGATCGCTACAGACCCGATCTGACCACCGCGCTAAACTATGATCAAGATAATAGTTTGCGGCGCGCGATGATCCACCAGCGCGCGTCGCCGCCATCGAAAGCAGGAGAGCCCATGCCCTATCCAGCCGGTTACCGTATCGCCACCCGCAAACGGATTGTCGAAAGCGCACGCCGCTCGTTCAATCGCCATGGGTTCGAGAACGTCTCGGTGAAGCAGATCATGGCCGGAGCAGGGCTGACGCACGGGGCGTTCTACACCTACTTCAAGGGCAAGAGCGATCTCTATACCGAAGTGCTCGGCTGCTTCTTCACCGATCCGGATTGGAAGAATCGCTGGGACGGTGTCGAGGTCGATCTGGCCTCGAGCGATGCCGGTGCGCAGATCGTGCGGGCCTATCTGTCACGCCAGCACTTCGATGACGTCGAGAACTCGTGCCCGATGGTCGCCTTGCCGACAGACGTCCGTCGCAGCGGTCGCGCGGTCCGCGGCGCATTCGAGGCAGTCTTTCGTGCGATGGTGGGCGCACTCGAGTCCGGCATTCGAGGCAACCGCCGCGCCCGGAGTCAGCGCGCGCAGGCGATTGCGGCGTTGTGTGTCGGAGGGCTTGTTGTCGCACGTGCCCTGCGGAACGACGGGGCCGCGGACGAATTGCGCGAAGCCTGCATGGCCGTTGCGGTAGGACTCGGCGGCTGGAACGGTCACTCCTCGCGAGGTCTGCGCGACCCGCAGTTAAGCGCGCGCCGCGAATCCCAGGCCTGACCGACAGGCTAGGCGTGAATGCCCGCCCAGCCGAACACTTCCGCTTCGAGCGCATCCACCGAATCAGGGCGATCTTCCCCTGCCAGTTCCGGGTTGACTACGTAGCCCTGCGCGTTCAGCACATACGACAACATCCGGTACGCCGGACGAAAGCGTGCAACCTCTTCGACCGGAATGCGCACCGATTGACCGGGTATCGATGCGACGAGCTCGTCGCGCATGTAGACCGCGTCGAATCCCAGGATCTTCCACGTTTGCGCTCGGCGCTCCGCGCGGTAGATGAAGCGGGCGTGACTCGAGAGCAGGGCTTCAACTCCATTTACCGTAGCCGGGATGTCGATGACTCCGGCGAACGTTGCCACGGCACGATCCTTCGCGAGACGCACCAGAGGCGGACCGAGCCGGTGCTTCGCGAGCACGCCCCTGCGCGCCATCTCACGGGAGGCGGCGACGAAATCGGCACCCGTGCCCTTGAACCAGCTCAGATTGACGCGGGAGTCCGGATGAAAGCATTCGAGCATCGAGTCCCATCGTCCACGGTCTCGGCAATCCCGCTCTAACAAGGTTAGCTGCGCGATCGCGGAGATGTCTGCGGCGTCGAGCAGGTGCTGCGGAATCGTCGTCATGGCGTTCTCTTCCCTCGGCTTGCGGTCGTGCCCTGGGCGCCGCCGATCCGGCGTAGCAGAGCGTCGACGCCATAGTCGAATGTCGCGTCCCAATGCTGTTCCTTGAAGTACGGCGCGGCCGCGATCAGATTCGGACACTCGCGTTGGATGAGCTCATCGCTGACGGGTTCGGCCGCTGACGGTCCGCGCGCGTAACCTGCAGTTTCATCGAGGCAGGCCCCGTTCAAATAGTAGCCCAGTGCCCGGAACAGGCGCGCCGCCCGCTCCGGATCGGGCTCGATCGAGCGGATCAGTCGCAACACGGATTCGATGAAACGCACACCGGTCGGGGTGTTCATCCGATGCGTGGCGACCAGCGAAAACATCGCGGGCCAACGCCGGGCCATGGCGCGGTAGGAGCTCAGACAGCGTCGCAATCTGGCTTCGCCATCATCGCCGGGCTCGGGGACCTCGACGGACGTGATGGCGTGCTCCACCAGTGCATCGAGCAGATGCTGCTTGCTCCCGAAGTGGTGGTAGATGCTCATAGCCTCGCAACCGAGCCGCTCGCCGAGCTGGCGCGTGCTGAAGCTTGCAAGGCCCCGCTCATTCACCAGGTCCAGCGCAGCCTGCACGATGCGTTCGCGGCTCAGGGGTGCCGCATTCGCCCTGGATCCAATCTTCTTTCGACGCTTCACTTGACAAACTTACACTGTAAGACAGATATTTCCGGGGTGCCCTTACGGCGTAAGTTAACAGATATCCGCCTGGGAGGCTGGTATGCAAGCCGTCGACATCGTGGGTCTGCTGGTGCCGGTGACCTATCTGCTGATGCTCGCGATCGAGGCCCTGTTTCCGGCGCGCAGGTTTCCCCCACGGCGCGGGTGGGCCTGGACCGGCATTCTCTTTCTCTTGCTGGTGGGCACGATCTCGACAGTCGTGCCGCTACTCATCGATCCTGATTGGCTCGCGCGGCATCGCTGGCTCGATGGCAGTGGGCTGGGAGTGATCGGCGGGGTGGTCGTGGGGTACTTCGTTTTATCCGCCGTGACCTATGCCTACCACCGAACGGTGCACTCGGTGTCACTGCTCTGGCGGCTCACGCATCAGCTTCATCATAGTCCGCAGCGGGTCGATATCTCGGGCTCACTGCTGTTTCACCCGATCGAAATCGTCGTGCAGATCCTGCTGCAACTGTTCGTCGTCGTGATCGTGCTGGGGCTCGATCCGTTGGCCGCAGCGCTCACCGGTTACGTCGCGGCGTTCTACGGTTTGTTCCAGCACTGGAATATTCGCACGCCGCGATGGCTGGGATATCTCATCCAGCGGCCCGAAGCGCATTGCGAGCATCATCGCCTCGGTGTGCACGCCCACAACTACGGCGACTTGCCGGTGTGGGATCTATTGCTGGGCACTTTCCGCAATCCAGAGGAGTTCGAAGGCGAGTGCGGATTCGAGTCTCCTGCGGATCGCCGGCTGATCGCCATACTGGCGTTGCGCGACGTAAATCGGCAGACATACGGCGAGGACAATCTCGGCCGTTCGGGCGGGGCAAGCGGTACATGAGATGAGGCTCGTCATTGCGCTCGCGCTTCATCGCAGGCCGGTGCGGAACGGGGACGGGGCGGCGCTCATGGTTCCGACGAGGGCGTTCAGCGACCATTGAGAAGCGAAGCCATCCCCGACTTCGGCTTTCGTACCGACGACCTTCCCGATGCATTCGCCGTACACGAGCGAAAATACCTGCGCGCCAAGAATGCAGTTCGCTCGCCAGTGAAACTCTGCGGTGCTCATCTGTGGACACGCGCGGCGCAGCAGCTTCAAGAACAATTCGCCCGATTCTTGAAATATGCTGGCAATTTCGCCGGCGACTTCCGGGGCGGGGTCCATCATCGCTCGACCGCAGAGGATTCGAACGCGCTTTCGTCGGCGCGCGCCATCTGTATTGGTTCGATACGCTCCGGTCTCACGTGATCCGAGCGGAAAAGTCGCTCCGGTGAGAGTGCGCAACACGTCCGCTGGGCGTGGCGCTCGAGAACTTCGCACGCGCGACTCCAGCTCCCGCAAAAGCCGCAGATGCTCTTGCTGCAATGGCCGAAACCGTCGCTCGAACACCGCGCGGAACAACTCACGCTTGCTCGGATGACGGTACTGAACAGCCGCAAGGCTGACCCGCGCCGCCTTGGCGATGTCGCGAATCGATGCGCCCTCGTACCCGTGACGCCGATAGACGTCTTCTGCTGCGGTCAGTATTTTCCTCGACACTACCTGTGGCGACGGGACTTTGGCTTTCCGCGAACGAAGTGGTCTATGAGCTTCCATGGCAGAACATTCGCTGTGGTGGGGGCGATCGTGGATCGTATCAGAATGACAAATAGCGTCCGCTGGCGCGCATTCGTGGCGGGCGGAGACGCTATTTCCACCCAAAGAGGTGGTCCCACTGGTCGTCGGAGTGCGGCCTGATCACCGATCCGTGTTGCCCGGAAGCGCTGTCGAAAGACGTGGACATCGCGGCTCAGCGCCGGACCATCCTGAACGCCCCGGTTTCGTGCTGACGGTATTCTTCAGGTCCTGTCGTGATGACGCGGTCGCGTCCGCCGTTCTTCGCTTCGTAGAGCGCCGCGTCGGCCAGCTGTACTGCACCTTGGGTGCTGCGCCCCACCGTTGGTGCAATCGTGGCGGCGCCGATGCTGACCGTCACGTGAGGTGTGTTCGCCGGGGTGACATCGTTGAGGGCCTCGATTCGCAGTCCTCGCACACCCTGAAGCAGGCGCTCGGCTATGTCTATTACGTGCGCCTGGGCCAGGTCGTACAGAATGACTGCGAACTCTTCGCCCCCGTAGCGGGCGGCCAGGTCGAGTGGGCGTCTCGCCACGCTCTGAACAATTCCGGCGACGCTTCGGAGTGTGACATCACCCACCAGGTGCCCATGCGTATCGTTGTATCGCTTGAAATGATCGATGTCGATCATGAGGATGCTGATGGTGCGTCCATCACGCATGGCTTGCTGCCAGGCTCGATGCAAGTGGTCATCGAAACTGCGACGGTTCATGAGCCCCGACAATCCATCGCGCATCGCAAGTTCGTTGATGATCGAGCTCTCCAGGAAGCTCTTCCGGTGGGCCCCGTCGACGTCCCGGGCAACGATCGCGCAGAGAATCACGGTTGATGCGAGCACAAAGATGCTCTCGAAGAAGATCCCGTCGGGGACGCCCAGAGCGACGGATCCCGCCAGGAACGTCAGCACCATCGCCGTTGCCGGAAAGGGCATCTGCCGAAACATCAGGCCCATGAAGAAGAATGTCGCCATCAATGACATGGCGAGTGCCGCGAGCTCTTCGTAGCGACCGGCCGCCAGACTTCGCGCAATGCCCACGGCTGTTGCGACATTCACCACCGAGATCAGGAACGGTGCTGCACGCGGATAGTACCGCTCGTAGGCACCGCTCCAGCTCAGCCACAGCAAGGCTATGGTGGCAGGGAGCAGCAGGAAGATGTCCATCAAGGACGGCGGGCTGAAAAATCCGGTGCTCTGAACTTCGCGGAGCGTCACGCTAAGCGAGATGAG
>FTEC01000125.1_pt1 | contig 9762 bp, 8 predicted proteins | sample 1640051 | NCBI WGS metagenome assembly FTEC01 (sample SAMEA3914816, study PRJEB12502) | metagenome | biome: forest; material: soil | place: USA | collected 2011-09-16 | depth 0.3 m
CTCGTGGCGCCCGGTGGATTTCTCAACTCGGGCTTCGTCCCGAGCGTCAATCCGCTGGATTTGCCGCAAGGCCCCTTCGCGCCGGCAGCGCCGGCGATGTCAGCGCATGTGCCGTTGCTCATTGGAACGAACAAGGATGAAGCCACCTTGTTCATGAGCGCCAGCAAGGACTTCCTCAGTCGGACGGACGCGGATTTCGAGGCTGCCGTCAGAAAGGCGTTTCCGGCCGATGCCGAACGTGTCGCAGCGGCTATGCGCAAAGCCTATCCCGACTATTCGCCGCCGTACCTTCTGGCGGCAGTCACCACTGCACAGTGGTTCTGGCTGAACAGTATCGTGCTGGCGGAAAGGAAGGTCGCTCAGCGCGCCGCCCCGGTCTATATGTATCGGATGGATTGGGGCTCGCCGATCAACGGCGGTATCTTGAAAGCGGCGCACGCCATGGAACTGTCATTCGTGTTCGGCACCTACGAAAATATCCGCCATTTTGTGGGTCCCGGCCCTGGACCGGAACTCATGGCCGCGCAAATGCACCCAGCCTGGACTGCATTTGCGAAAACGGGAAATCCAAACACCAGGAGCCTCCCGCACTGGCCCCAGTACGACACGACAGCGCGCAGCACGATGATCTTCAACCTGCACAGTCAAGTCGAGAGCGATCCGTTGTCGGATTTACGGCGTCTCATGTTGCGAGAGGCGTAGCCGTGACTCCAAGAGACCTCCTGCCGTGGCTGTTGGTGGTTTGTGTCGCCGCGACATCGGCGTACTCGGCGGCGCCGGCCGTCGAGGTGGGGAAACCGCGAGTCATCGTGCTCACGGACATTGGCAACGAGCCCGATGACTCCGAATCGATGGTGAGGTTTCTCCTGTACGCCAACGAATTCGACGTGGAAGGGCTGTTGGCCGTCACCTCCACCTGGCAGCGCGCGGTGGTGCATCCGGAGTTGATCGAGGAGAGAGTGCGGGCCTATGGGCAGGTGCTGCCCAACCTCGAGGCGCACGCCCCCGGATACCCCGAAATGCAAGCTCTGCTGCGGCTCATCCGCGCGGGGCGACCCGAGTATGGTATGGCCGGAGTCGGACCGGGAAAGGACACGGAGGCCTCGAAGCTGATCATTGCCGCCGCGGATCGCCCCGAATCGCGGCCTCTATGGTTGACCTTGTGGGGAGGTACGACCGATCTGGCGCAGGCGTTATGGACGGTGCGATCCACACGTTCAGCCGATGCCGTAGCGCGATTCGTCGCCAGGCTGCGTGTCTACTCGATCTCCGATCAAGATGACGCCGCGTCCTGGATCCGTGCCAACTTTCCCTCACTGTGCTGGGTAGTGAGCAGCCACGCATTCGGAGACTACCGCCTCGCCACATGGATCGGTATATCCGCCCCGCAGCCGGGCGCTGATTTTTCCGTCGTGTCACCACAATGGCTCGAGAGTCACATCCGCAAGGGCCCCTTGGGCGCCTTGTATCCACTACCGAAGTACCTCATGGAAGGCGACACCCCCTCGTTTCTCTACCTCATCCCCAACGGGCTCGGTTCACCGGAGCATCCGGATTGGGGGAGTTGGGGCGGGCGGTATGGACGGGTGGGTCCGGCGCTCGGCCTGTGGTCTGACAGCGCGGATAAGGCGAAAGGGCTGGATAACCTGGACTATGTTGGAAACCAGGTCAGCGTCTGGAGGTGGCGGCGCGAGTTCCAGAATGACTTTGCGGCCCGGATTGCGTGGACCCTGACTGCGGACTTCGCGCACGCCAATCATCCACCCAAGGTCGTGGTAAACGGCGCGCAAGGCCGTTTGCCCCTCTCCATCACCTCGTGTGAGAACCGCACCATAACTTTGACGGCGGCGGGCACACGTGATCCGGACAGCAATGGACTGGTGTATCACTGGTGGCAGTACCGCGAATCCACCGGCGGCGTCAACCCGCAGGAGCTGGCTCTCAGCGGAGCTGATTCAGAGGAGGCGAAGGTCGTGGTCCCCACCACACTGAAACCCGCGCCGAACGTGGAGACTCCGTCCGAGACGCTCTACCACATCGTGTTGAGCGTCACGGATGAGGGCTCACCACCGCTGACGAGATATCGTCGTGTGCTCCTGAATGTTCCGACGTCGGGCACGGCAGCCGCCCGGGAACTCGGCTGTGAGGCTCCGACCGTCAATCGGCAATCCGATGCTCCTGCCGATACTCACGGGGTGAGCAACCGCATTCCTGTCGAAACGCGGCGTTGAAGCGGCTCGTCGAGGCGAAACCGGAGTTCAACGCCACCTCGACGATCTTGACGTTCGTCGTCGCGAGCAGCCGTTGCGCGTGGGAAACGCGATGTTTGGTGATGTAGTCCACGATAGTGGTGCCGATGCCCCGCTTGAACAGGCCCATAGCGTAGTTCGGATGGAGCCCGACATGGTTGCCGACATCCTCGACCGTGAGCGGCTGCATGTAGCGTTGTGCGATCAGGCCTGCCATCTGCTCGACCTTGGTCAGCTCGGACGAGCTGGCCGCGTGCCGGTGCCGTGCCGGCGCCCCGTTCGACTTTGAGACCGAAGTGCTCGCCAGGCGCAGCAGACGCGCCTCGAGCTCCAACAAAACAGCCTTTTTGAGCTCCTTGCCACCGTCGTTCAAATCCTCCTCCCAGTGTGCCAGCAGCCCCAGATCGCTGTGCGCGCGGTCCGGGCTTTTTTCAATCACCAACTCCCCCTGCAATAAGGCCTTGACCAGTTTCTCCGGCAGCCGGCATTGAATGAACCAGGCGAGGGGCAGCGTGGCTACGAAGTATTCCGCGGTGCCTTCGAACTGCAGAATCTGGTGTGGCATCGCCGCCCAGAACACGCTGAGCCGTTGCGCCTCGATGCGCACTTTTCTCCCTCCCAACAGGTAGGTGAGCGCGCCGCTCTTGAGCAGATTGATCTCGACCTCGTTGTGTCGGTCCGGCCGTGTCATGACCGACGGACGCCAGCGCACGCAGGTGAACCCATAGGGCGCGAAATCAGGCCGCTGTGGATCGAAGGAGGTCATGGGAGATTAGGATACAGGAGACAACTACGCAATTGCGAGAGGAACGGCTCCAAAAATCAGACTAAGGTGCGTCACACGAGGCACCGTGGAGCAGATGAGGGACGACATGGCAGAGCAGACATCGGGGAGCGCAGGCACGCTGACCTTCGGTGCCGGATTGTGGATGTTTGGTCAGTTCGTGGATCGCTATGCCACCGACGCTTACGGATCTCCCGTCGGAACTCTTGCGGCGATCGAAAGGGCGGGCGCGGTCGGTGAGCTCTCGGTCGTCGACATCAACTACCCTTTTGATCCGGGGGTCACGACAGAGCAGGTCAAGCAGGCGCTGTCCGTGGCCGGATTGCGCGCCATAGCGGTGACGCCCGCGATATACACACGGCGGTTTCAGAAGGGCGCCTTCACTAATCCCGACCCGTCGGTGCGAGCGGACGCCGTGGCACTGTGCAAACAAGCCATTCCGGTCGCGAAAGAGCTGGGCGCCGACTATGTAAAGTTCTGGCCCGGCCAGGATGGCTATGATTATCCGTTCCAGGCGGATCACCTGGAGCTCTGGGACGCCTCGGTCGAGAGCATTCGCGAGGTGGCCAACAGCGATCCTTCCATGGGCTTCGCGATCGAATACAAAACCAAGGAGCCGCGCGTGCGCATCACGCTCAGCAGCGCGGCGAGGACCATTCTCGCGATCACCGACATGGGAGTGAAGAACGTCGGGGTCGTCATGGACTTCGGCCATTCACTGATGGCCAAGGAAACCCCGGCGGAGGAGCTGCAGTTGTTGGCCCGGCGGGGACTGTTGCGCAGTGTCGAAGTCAACGACAACTGGCGCGACTGGGACGACGATTTGAGTGTCGGTGCCGTGCATTTGTTGGAAACCCTCGAGTTCATGCTCGCGCTACGCGCGATTCGCTGGCGTCGTCCCATCCTGCTCGATCAGTTTCCGTTCCGCGAGGATCCTGTGCTCGCGGCGCGTCGCAGTATTGCAATGCTGCGGGCCTTGGACGCGAAGTTAGACCAGCTGGATCTCGCGACGCTGCGCGAACTGCGCTCCCGTCAGGACGCACTGGCAGCCCAGGGGCTGGTCCACGACCTGCTTCTGAACGGTTCCAGGTAGGAAGGCGCCGGCGGATATGTCTACCGTAGATGCCACGCCCAGGGCTCCAGAGGAGTCGTTGACGCTCAAGTCGTTGCGTTATCGACGCGACATACTCCAGATCATCAAACATGCGGGCGCAGGCCACACTGGCGGCGGGCTCTCGTGCATCGACATTCTCAACGTCCTCTATAACCGCATCCTGCGGGTCACCCCGGCCACCTTCTCCGATCCACGACGGGACCGGTACATACAAAGCAAAGGCCACTGCGTCGAAGCGCTGTATGTGGTCCTCGCGGACCAGGGCTTTTTCCCGGTATCCGAGCTGTCCACACTGTGCCAGTACCAATCGCATTTTGTCGGTCATCCGACCCGCAAGGTGCCCGGGGTGGAGCAGAACACCGGTGCCTTGGGGCACGGGCTTTCCCTGGCCGTGGGTACCGCGCTCTCGGGCAAGCTCGACAAACTCGGCAACCGGGTGTTCACGTTGCTTGGCGACGGTGAACTCGCTGAAGGCTCCAACTGGGAGGCCGCCATGTCAGCGGCGCATCATCGGTTGGACAATCTCGTGGCCATTGTGGATCGCAACTCTCTGCAGATCAGCGGTCGCACGCGCGACGTCTGCAACAGCGAGCCCCTGCGCGAGAAGTTCTCGGCATTCGGCTGGTCTGTCACTACCGCCGACGGCCACGATCTGCAAGCATTGAGCGCCGCTCTGGCTGCGCCCGCGCACGACGGAAAACCCACCGCTATTCTGGCTGACACCGTCAAAGGACGAGGTGTCTCGTTCATGGAGGATGTTGCAAAGTGGCACCACGGCGTACCCAATGACCAGGAATACAGCCAGGCGCTCGGGGAAATCGATGCGGCCATCGCCAAATTGGCTAGGGCGGTTCGCTCGTGAGCGCACCAGCCTCGTCGATGTTCAGCCCCGCGGCCCTCGAGAGGGCCCGGCAGCTGGGACTCACGCTCGGCCGACCCAATCTCGAGGTCTTCGCGGAAACACTCCTGGCCGAGGCGCTACGGGACCCGCGGCTACTGGTCGTGACCAGTGATTCACGCGGCTCGGCGCGTCTGGCCGGATTTGCGGCCGCCCTGCCGGCGCAGTTGATTGAAGTGGGCATCGCCGAGCAGAATCTGGTCGGCATCGCCGCGGGCCTTGCCGAGTCGGCCAGAAAGGTTTTCGCCGTCTCACCCGCCTGTTTTCTCACTGCGCGCGCGCTCGAGCAGATCAAGAATGATGTCGCTTACTCCAACAATCCCGTGAAGCTGGTCGGAATCAGTGCCGGAGTGAGCTATGGCGCCTTGGGCTCTACACACCACTCGCTGCACGACCTGGCCGCTCTGCGCGCCATCAACAACATCGATATCATCGTTCCCGCCGATAACACGGAAACGCGCTGGGCGGTGCAGTCAGCATTATTGGCTGACCGGCCCGTCTATCTGCGATTCGGCAAGGCGCCGCTTTTTCACGTTCATTCCGGGGCCAATGCCTACGAGCCCGGTAAGGCCATCAAGCTGCGCTCAGGGTCTGAGTTGGCGTTTGTTGCGACCGGTGAAACCGTCGCGCACGCGTTGCTCGCGGCCGCGGAGCTCGCTGCGAAGGACGGTGTGTCTTGCCAGGTATGGAGTATGCCGAGTATCCGTCCGCTCGACACTGACGCGATTCGCGCGGCCGCCGCGTGCGACGCCCTGATTAGCGTCGAAGAACACATGGTCAACGGTGGATTGGGCGAGGCTTGTGCCGCCGTCCTGCTCGAGTCAGGCTGCCGGACACGGTTCCGGCGTGCGGGCATACCAGATGAGTACACGGTGACGGGAAGCCAGTCGGATATCTTTCGCCATTACGGGATCACGATGGAGGGGCTGGCTAAGCAGGCGAGAGCGCTTCTTTCGGGAGATATTTCACGGAGCTGAACGCCGTGCGGGCTCAACTGGCATTTGATCAGAGCACTTCGGCCACCAAAGCCGTGTTGTTTGGCGTGGGGGGCACGGTGTTGCATCGAGTCAGTTGTGAGCACCGGCAATACTATCCCGCTCCCGGGCTGGTCGAGCACGATGCGGAGGAGATCTGGCGCAATGTGCTCGCTTTGAGCGGCGAGGTGTTGGCCAGCGCGCCCGCGACAATCACGAAGCTGGTCTGCGTGAGCATTGCCAACCAGCGCGAGACCGTCGTGGTATTCGACCGCCGCACGGGCCGCCCACTCATGCCGGCGATCGTGTGGCAGTGTCGTCGCGGAGCCCAGCTTTGCGCAGACCAGCGCGATCTGGGGCGCAATCCGGAAGTGCTGGCCAGAACGGGGCTCCCCATTGACGGCTATTTTTCAGCCTCCAAGCTGCAGTGGATCGTGCGGAACGTACCGGAGATTGCCGGGCAGCTCGCCTCCGGGGAGGCCCTTTGTGGGACGATCGATACTTACCTGATCTATCGCCTGACCCGTGGAGCGGTGTTCGCCACCGACCACACGAACGCCAGCCGCACACTTCTGTACAACCTACACACTCATAAATGGGACGAAGAGCTGTGCGAATGGTGGCAAGTTCCGCGGCGCGCGCTCGCCGAAGTCCTCTCGAGCGATGCTCACTTCGGCGCGACCGACCTCGGCGGACTTCTGGCGAGCCCGGTTCCCATCTATGGTGTCATGGGGGATTCGCAGGCCGCGCTCTTCTCACAGCGCTGTCTGGAGACCGGCAGCGCGAAAGTGACCTTCGGCACCGGCTCCTCGATTCTCGTCAATACAGGTTCGCAGCTTCCGCGTGCGAGCACGAATACCCTCGCAGCTTTGGCGTGGGTGCGAGGTGAGCAGCCGGTTTTCGCGGCAGAGGGCATGATCAACAGCTCCGCGGCGACGCTGAACTGGTTACGAAACCAGCTCGGCATTCTCGACGACATTGCCGATGCTGAGCGGATCTCCAGGGAGGTGGGCGACGCCGGCTCCGTCTACCTGGTGCCCGCGTTCTCAGGTCTTGGAGCGCCCTATTGGCGCGATGATGCGCGCGCTGCGATCGTCGGGCTCACTGCCCACAGCGACCGCCGTCACCTCATCAGGGCAGCCCTCGAATCCATCGCCTACCAGCTCCGGGACGTCATCGACGCTATGCGCGCCGAAACGGGACTGGAGCTGCAGGAGCTGCGAGCCGACGGGGGACCTACGACAAACGCTCTTCTCATGCAGTTCGTCGCCGACGTGCTGCGTGTCAACCTGCGAGTCACCCGCGGGTCTGACAGCGCTGCCAGCGGCGCGGCGCTGATGGGGGCTCTGGCGACCGGCGCCGCAACCAGCGTGGCGGACTTCAATATTCCGGGCGATGAAGTAATCTATCAACCGAGAATGGCCGCTGCACAAGCCCAGGCGCGCTACGCCGGCTGGCAGCGCGCCGTTTCACAGGTGCTCTACGGGGCGTCGAGTACTTGACTGGAGCCGGGGGCATAGGGGAGGGGGTCGTATTGCGTCCATTCATGTTGTTGCTGTTGGTAGCCATGCTCAGCGCGTGTGGTAGCGAAACAGCAGGCACTCCCGCGCGCGCGGCCCCGGCCCCACGCATCGCCATTGTTGTTTCGACTCTCAACAATCCATGGTTCGTGGTGTTGGCCAACACCGCACGGGCCGAAGCCCAGCGCCGTGGCTATGCGGCAACCATCTTCGACTCCCAGAACGATCCCGCGAAGGAAGCAGCCCACTTCGAGAACATCGTCGCCTCGGGATACCGCGCCGTGCTGTTCGATGCCACGGACGCCAAGGGCTCGGTTCTCAACGCCAGTCACGCCAGCCGCGCGGGCGTGCCGGTCTTCACGATGGACCGCGAGATCGACTCGAGAGAAGCCGCCGTTTCGCAGGTCATTTCGGACAACTACGCCGGCGCGCAAGCCGTTGGCGAGTATTTTGTACAACAGGTCGGGGAGCACGGCCAGTATGTCGAACTCCTCGGACTGGTCGGAGACAACAATACGTGGAATCGATCGCGCGGCTTTCACAGCGTCGTGGACCGATATCCCGGGCTGCGAATGGTCGCCCAACAAAGTGCGGAATTCGATCGCAGCCGGGCTTTGGACCTCATGGAGTCCGTCCTGCAGGCGCATCCTGACATCCAGGCCGTCTTCTGCGGCAATGATGCCATGGCCCTGGGTGCCTACCAGGCGCTGCTCGGAGCCGGTCGGGCGCAGACAGTGAAGGTGTTCGGGTTCGACGGGTCGCAGGATGCCGTCAGCGCGATCGCCGCAGCAAAAATGAGTGCCACGGCCATGCAATATCCGCAACTGATGGCCGCCACCGCCGCTGAGTTCGCGGACCGATACCTGCGAGGAGAGCGCGGGTTGCCACGGCGTGTTGCGGTAGCGGTGGACTTGGTGACTTCCCGTAACGCGACGAGTTTCAGGCAGTAGGCGCGGATGATAGGGGGGGCTTGTAGACCGGATTCAGGCTCGTGGCGCGCGCATTGCGCGCTCGCGAGCGGCATCGATGGGGTCAGAGGCCCTCAGGTTCGCCGCGCACTCACAAGCGGCAGAGCTGACCCAACGGCCCTCAGGTGGCTCGTCGCGCTTGCGCTCGTCGTGCTCCTGTTGATCATCTTTCCGCCTTTCCACATCCGCCGGATAGACGACCATGCTCGCGGGCTGGCCAACGACCATGCCGCCTCCGCCGACATCGCACAGGTGGCAACCCGGTTCTGGACTACGAGCCTCACTTCCCAACAGGTACACCCCACCGACTGGCGTGTGTTGATCAACGCCCTGCGCGAGGATCCGGTGCTGGCAAGCCGCCGGTACGGTCGTCGCCCCGGCATTGGCGGGCCGTGGTTCTACTTTCTGTCCGGCGAAGCTCGCATAGTGGCCATCGACCCGCGCGGCCTGTGGCTCGGTGCTCCAGATCTGGGCGACCAGCGAGTCCTGCTCCAGACGGGCCTGATCTTCGGTTCCGCTCTGCGCGATGCCACGGGGCTGCTGCGGCTCGAGGACTTCAGCTCGTTTGATTTCAACGAGCTGGGCTCACACCTCAACCGGCTATCCGAAGCCCAGGTCGGGTCGGTGCTGCGCCGTGATGCGCGAGTCGGTAACCAACTCGAGTTCGTCGCTGCCGGCCGGCTCGACACTGTAGGCGGTGACGGTCGGACTCTGCTCCTGGCGCCTATCCGAGTGAGCCTCGAGTGACCGCTCGAGCCCGCGAACCCGTGATGCTTGCGCGAGGGATCACAAAGACGTTTCCCGGCGTGAGAGCACTCGAGAATGTCAGCCTCCGCCTCGAAGCCGGCCGCATGGTCGCGCTCGTCGGAGAGAACGGCGCCGGCAAGTCGACGCTCATGAGCGTGTTGGGTGGTGTCATTCAGCCCGATGCCGGTGTAATCGAGCTGGACGGTCGCACGGTCCGTTTCGCCAATACCCGCCAGGCTCGCCAGTGCGGTGTTGCAGCTATTTTTCAGGAACTCAGCCTCGCTCCCAACCTGACTGTAGCCGAGAACATCTCGCTCGGGTCGGAGCCCGTCACAGCGCTCGGCCGCATCGACTACGCCCGCATGAATCAAGCGGCGCGTCTCGTCCTCGACCGGCTAGGCCTGGCAATCTCACCAACGACACGTGTCGGCTCCCTGCGCGTCGCGCAACAGCAGGGAGTGGAGATTGCGCGCGCGATTTGCGGCGAAGCCCGCGTGCTCATCATGGA
>FTEC01001879.1_pt1 | contig 9749 bp, 8 predicted proteins | sample 1640051 | NCBI WGS metagenome assembly FTEC01 (sample SAMEA3914816, study PRJEB12502) | metagenome | biome: forest; material: soil | place: USA | collected 2011-09-16 | depth 0.3 m
CCCGCACCGTGGTCATGCACGCTTCAGGCTGAATGAGAACATGGCGCCGTGGTCGATCCGGGCTTCGGCCCAGATGCTTCCGCCGAGTCGCGAGATGATTCGCTGCGCGGTCGCAAGCCCGATTCCGGTCCCTTCGAATTTCTCAGCGCTATGAAGGCGCTTGAATACCCCGAACAACTCGCCGGCGCGGCGTACGTCGAAGCCGACGCCGTTGTCGCGGACGAACACCACGACCTCATCGGCGCGGCCGTCCCGCTGGCCTATTTCGATGATGGCGGGCGCGCGTCCACGGGAATATTTGACGGCGTTCGAAAGCAGATTGATCAGCACCTGCCGCAGCAGCACCGCATCTCCGTGCACGCGCGGCAGCTTGCTACGGCGCCATTCGATATCCCTGTCGTGCAACTCCATGGCTATCGTCTCCAGCGCCTCCGCGAGCACCGCTTCGAGGTCGACTTCCGCAAGCGCCAGGGGAGCGCGCGCGGTTCGCGCGAACTCGAGCATCGCATCGATGAGGTCGTTCATCTGCCGTGCGGCGACGAGAATGCGATCCGGTAACTCCTGAGCCGGCGCGAGCGCGGGGTGTTCGGCGATCTCCTCCTTCAGCAGGTCCGCAAGTCCGGTGATCTGGCGAACCGGCGCCCGCAGGTCGTGCGACACGGAGAACGAAAACGCTTCGAGCTCGCGATTCGCGGCATCCAGCGCGGCGGTTCGCTGCTCCACGCGCGATTCGAGCGAACGGTTCAGCTCCAGGATGTTGACGTGAGCGGAATTGAGGCTTGCGAGCGCCTGCGCGAGCTCGATGTTTCGGGACTCGAGCTTGCGTACGAGCACGGCGTTGTACCGCTCGAGCACCTCGGTGTGCGCGATGGCGGGATAGTCCGCCGTTGTGCGTGCGTGAGGTCGGGCGCGCGCCGCCTCGATGGCGTTCAGCAGCTCCGAGACCGGTGCTGGCTTGAGAATGTAGGCGTCCGCGCCCACGGAGTCGGCCAGCGCGCGATCGGTCGGCGAGTTGTAGGTGGAAGTGTAGAGAATGAGCGGAAGCGTCCTCAGCTTCTCCAATTTGCGCACTTCGTGGCACAGGCGAAAGCCGTCCATCGTGGGCATCAGTACGTCGGAGATGATCGCATCGAATGTGCTGCTGCCGAGGCGCGCCAGTGCCTCCGTGCCATCAACGGCTTCCTCGACGCTATGGCCCTCCGCCTCGAGAGCCACTCTCAGCATTTTCAGGTTGGTCGGATAGTCATCGACGATGAGCAGGTTCACGTTCGATCCAAGGCGTCGCACCGGTTATTTTTGTTCGCTCTCGGCGCGACGCAGAAAGCTCGTCACTTGTTCCGGGAATCTTCGGGTATCGATCGGCTTCGTAATGTAGCCGCTGCAACCGGCATCGAGCGCTTTCAGGTCGTCGCCCTTCATCGCGAATGCCGTCAGCGCAACGACCGGAATGTGTCGAAGACGCGCCTCACGCTTGATCTGGCGGGTCAGTGTCAGGCCGTCGATGCCGGGCAGCGCGATATCCATGAGAATGAGATTCGGGATCTCGTGTTGAAGGATCAGGGCCGCCTGTTCGGCGTCCGCGGCCCGGCTGATCCGGAAGCCGTTCGCCTCGAGCACGTCGCAGGCGAGTTTCAGGTTCACCGGGTTGTCATCGACGATGAGGATGGATGACGGCACGGTAAGGGGCTCCTCAGGCTGCGAGCGGGCCCGCCGGCGCGCTGATCGGTAGCGTGACGGTGAACGTGCTGCCGCGGCCTGGAACACTCTGCACGTCTATCGAGCCACGCTGGAACTCGACGAGCCGCTTGGTGAGCGCAAGGCCGAGGCCGGTTCCCTCATAGTGCCGGGAGGTTCCGGTGTCGATCTGCTGGAACTCGACGAACAGTTTCCGGAAATCTTCGGGCCGGATGCCGATCCCGGTGTCGTGAACGTCGATGCGCAACTCGGCGGTGGCGATGAGCGTGGCGTCCATCCGCACCTCGCCGCCGTCGTCCGTGAACTTGAGCGCGTTCGACAACAGGTTGTACAACACCTGCACGAACTTCTGGCGATCGAGCGTGATGGTGTCGATCGGCATGCTGGCGGGTCGCCGCAACGTGACGTTCTTCTTGCGCGCAAGGGGCGACACCACGCTGCAAACCTCTTCGAACGCTGCCGATAGTGCGAAAGACTCCGGTTGCAGCTCCATGCGGCCCGCTTCGATCTTCGAAAGGTCGAGCACATCGTTGATGAGCCGCAGCAGGTGCCGGCCGCTCGCCAGCACGTCGTTGAGATACTCCTTCTGTTTTGCGTTCAGCTCGCCGGGCTTGCCGTCGATCAGGAACTCCGAGAATCCGATGATTCCATTCAGGGGCGTGCGCAGCTCGTGCGACATGTTCGCGAGGAACTCGCTCTTCAGGCGGTTCGCTTCCTGCAGGCTCTGCTCGAAGCGCCGGCGCTCTGTGGCGTCGCGGATTGCGCTCGAGATGAACATGCCTTCCTCGGTTTCGAGCGGGCTCAGGCTGATCTCCACCGGAAACTCGCTGCCGTCCTGGCGGAGCCCATAGAGCTCGAGGCCGGCCCCCATGGAGCGGGCGCGCGGCTGCGTGAAGTAGGAGGCTCTATGCTCGCCATGCCGGTGGCGGTACCGGAGCGGTACCAGCACGTCGACGGACTCGCCGAGCAATTGTTCACGCCGATAGCCGAACAGCTTCTCGGTCTGCGAGTTGACGAGCGCGATCTTGCCATCCCGGCCGACGATGACCATCGCATCGGGCGCGGACTCGAGCAGGGCGCGGAACTTGCCTTCTGCCTTCTTGCGATCGGTGATGTCGCGAACGGCACTCATGACCATGGTGCCGTCGTCGGTCTCGAGCGGGCTCAGGCTGATCTCGACGGGGAACTCTTCGCCGCCGCGGCGCATGCCGAAGAGCTCGAGCCCCACGCCCATCGTGCGCGTGCGGGGCTGGACGAAGAAACGGGTGCGATGTCCGACATGCGCCAGGCGGAAGCGCTCTGGAAGCAGCATCTCTACCGGCAGGCCGATCAGATCCTGCTGTGTACGCTCGAATACGCGGCCGGCCTGGGAATTGGCATGAACGATTCGCCCGATGGAATTGGCAACGACGATCGCATCGGGCGTGGACTCCAGCAACCCTCCGAAGCGCCCGCCGACGAGCTTCGCGTCACGCTGCACCTTCATGGCGGTGACGTCTTTGGTCGTATACAGCGTCCAGGTTTGCCGCCCGCCATCGACGTGAATTGTCTTCGCCGTGATGCTGACTTGCAGGAGGCCGCCGTCCTTCCTGCGCCAGACGGTTTCGTAGACTTCGGTGGGGCCAGCGCCTCGCGCAGCAACTCGCCCGCCTTCGGAGGCGGGCGAGGCTCTGGGGCTCAGGAGCGCGTCGAGTGACTGGCCTTGCGCCTCGATCGCCGGATATCCATACAACGTTTCGGCCGCGAGGTTCCACAGCCGGATCGTGCCGTCCGGTGCCGTCGCGATGATCGCGTCCGGAGTTTCGTCCCACAGCACACGCAGAAGCTCCGCGTCCATGGACAGTGGCGCTCCTCTTCGAACACCAGTAAGACCCTCACGTCGATGCCGCCCTATTCTAGGTGGTGGAGGGGCCGGGTGTATACAAAACAATACAGCAAGGATTCAGCCAACCGTCGCCTCTGAATTGCGCCAGCCGCGCGTCGCGGCCCACCGACCTTCGGTCTGTAACGCCAGCCACTGGCTGTAGACGACGCTGGCCAGGGCCGTGAGGGATTCGCGCGTGGGCGCACTCCCAACCCGAGGCTCCCGGTTCTGCGAAATGAACGCCTTCGCGCTCTGCTCCAGGTAGCAGCCCAGGACGTTCTGCTGTGGGCTCCCGTGCGCACGGATGGCATCACACAGGAAATCACGACTCATCATCGGCTCGCTCGAGTGCTCCTGGTCGTACAGCACCTGCATCAGGATGCTTTGAGTGATGTCCGCCTGGCTCCGCTTCTCGATTACCGAGAACTCGATGCGATCGCGGACGAGCTTCTCGATGTCTCCGAGGGTGATGTAGCGGCTTTCGCTCGTGTCATAGAGGCGCCGATTGGGATACTTCTTGATCAGCCGTTTGTCGCTCATGAACTTCTCCGTGACGGGTAACGTGCTTCCAGGGACATCGAATCGACTACGAACCGTGCAACGAGGCCAGAATGGTCATGACCGCGTCGAGTGAGCTGCAGACGCGCTCGCGTGTAGCAGAGGTGCCCGCGTCGAGCGCGGCGAGAGTGGCCTGCTCCAGTGTGGCGGCAGCGTCCAGGACAGCGGGGGCCTCGAAGATCGCGGCGGCTCCGCACATGCGGTGCGCAAGCATGCGAATCGACTCGTGCACGGGCCGCGGATTCGCCGGGCTGCCTTTGAGCTGTTCGCGGAGCGCCGCCAGTTGTTCCCAGTCGGTTCGCAGCCGGGCGTAATAGGCGGCACGGAGGCGGTCGAAAGGATCGACGCTCTCGTTGCGGCCGCGCGCGGGCCGGTGGTCAGTTGATTTCATGTTTTCTGCTCATCGCGCCGGGTGGAGTCATCGAAGCGGTGAGCGACGGCGGTACGCACGTGACCCGATCCCTGCCCAGATTCTTGCTCGCATAGAGGCACAAGTCCGCGGCGCGAAGCAGCTCCACGACGGATATGCTCGCCAGTTCCTGCTCGGTTTCGAGCGCGGTCACTCCGACGCTCACCGTCGCGACGAGATTGCCCGCACACGTCGGAATCGGCTGACCAGACAGCGCTGTGCGGAGCTTTTCGGCGGCACACCGCGCCCCGAGCAGCGAGGTCTCCGGCAACACCACCACGAACTCCTCGCCACCCGACCGGGCGACCCAATCGACCGCCTCTCGCAGGCAATTGATCGAGCGCGTGACGAACGCCTGCAGCACGTTGTCGCCGGCTTCATGCCCGTGCTGGTCGTTGACGCTCTTGAACCCGTCAATGTCACAGCTCAGGACGGCGAGAGGTCGGCAGTAACGCCGCGCGCGTTCGAGCTCGCGCGGAAGATATTTCATCAGATAGCGACGGTTGCGCGCGCCGGTGAGGGGATCTGTGATGGCCAGGCGGCGATTCTCGGTGGCGCTGACACGAAGTGAATCCTCCAGGCGCGTGATGCGGCGGCCCACCTCCACGCGGGCCAGAAATTCTTCGGTGGAGGCGCCCTTTATGAGGTAGTCGTCGGCTCCGGCACCAAGGCCCGTGAGCACATCCGTGCTGTCGCTTCGCACGCTCAGCATGAGCACGTAAGTGTAGTGTTCGCCGTCGCGCGACCTGAGTGCGCGACACAACGCGAGACCGTCCATCTCGGGCATTTGCCAATCTGTGATGACGATGTGGGACGGCCGCCGATCCAGCAACCGCAGCGCCTGCGCACCGGACTCCGCACCGCGCACTTCGTATCCGGCCAGTCTAAGGATCGAGATCAGTTTCGCGCGAATCAGCTCATCGTCTTCGACAACCAGTATCCGGCACGTGAAGGGCGTAATGAAGCCCATGTGGATGCCGGTCTCTTCGAGGTTGCTCATCGGCGCGTGTCCTCGCTGTGGGATGTCTTTGCCGCGTGTGTACGGCTGCGAGAATCGTGAATGGCTTGACGCTGACCCCATCTCTTGCCCATCAGCACCGCGGCCCTGTCGGCCAGGGTAGGGGGGGTGAGCAGATAGCCCTGCGCTTGCTGGCAGCCGAGCTCGACGAGCATGGCCAACTGCTCTTCCGTCTCGACGCCCTCCGCGAGGACGGTGAATCCGAGCTCTCGGCCGAGCGTGACGACCGCGCGGACGATCGTCGCTTCGCGGGCTTGCGTCGTCATCTGCTGGATCAGGGATTTGTCCATCTTCAGCCGATCGATGGGCAGTCGGGAAAGATAGTTGAGGCTGGAGTAACCGGTGCCGAAGTCGTCGACGGCGATGCGCACGCCAAGACGCTTCCAGCTCGCCAGGCAATCCAGCGTGAGATCCACGTTGCCGATGAGCACGCTTTCGGTGATCTCGAGCTCGAGTCGTTCTGCCGGCAAGCCGCTCGCCTCCAGAGCGTGTTTGATGATCCCGGTGAAGGCGGGGCAAATCTGCTGTGTAGATACGTTGACGGACAGCACAGGCAGCCGTACGCCGTCTCGTGTCCATCGAACCGCCGTTCTGCAGGCACTGCCCAACGCCCATGTTCCAAGGTCACCGATCAGCCCGGCCTCTTCCGCGATCGGGATGAACACGGTCGGGGAAATGGTTTGCCCATCGGTCCGATACCAACGGGCAAGCGCTTCGACTCCGCACGATCGGCCGGTGCGCAGATCGTACTGCGGCTGATAGTGCAGTGTGAGCTGCGCGCTCTGGATCGCATCGCGCAGTTCCGTCTCGAGCCGTCGCTGCTGGTGCGCCTTGCGCACGACGTCGGCTGAATGGAATAGCAGGCTGCCCCTCGCCTGTTTCTTGGCCTCGTGCATGGCTTCCGTCGATCGGCACAGGAGCGTTTCGAAGTCGGCGCCGTCATGCGGATACACCGCCACTCCTGCGCTTGCCGAAACCTGAATCTCGTGGCCCGCGATAAGGTGTCGACTGGCTGCTGCAGCGAGCAGCTCCTGCGCCAGCAGCGCCGCTTCACCTGCGTTCCCGATATCGGACAGCACGGCGAGAAACTCGTCTGCGCCCACGCGAGCGATCATGTCCTGTTCGCGCGATCGTGCCTTGATGACCGCACTGATTTCCCTGAGTACGCTGTCGGCGAGGTGGCGCCCGAGAGTTTCATCGATGAACCGGAAGCCGTCGATATTCAGAACGACGAGCGAAACCAGTTGCCGTCGCGCCTGGGCGTTGCCGATGGCCCGAGACACGAAATCGCTCATGTGCGAGAGATTGGGCAGGCCTGTAAGGGTGTCGTAATCTGAAAGCGTTTCGATCTGATGCTCGAGTGCCTGGCGCTCACGTTTGTCATCGATGGCGCGTCGGACGGCAGGTCCCAGGCGGCGCAGGTTGGACTTCAGGAGATAGTCGGTTGCGCCGCGCTTGAGGCAGTCCACGGCGGTCTCTTCGCAAATGGAGCCGGAGAACATCAGTACGGGCGTGGCCGGCCGCAAGTGGTGAACGATGTCGAGCGCGCGCGCCCCGCTGAACCCGGGCATGGTGTAGTCACACAGCACGATGTCCGGTTCGAACCGCACGAGCTCATCGTTCAGGTCGGATTCGTTGGTCACCGTACGGGAAGCGAAGGCGAGCCCCTCACGCTGCAGCTCGTAACTTGCGATCTGCACGTCCATGGGCTCGTCTTCGATGAAGAGGATTCTGAGATTGTCGGTCATGCAATCTCCGCGGAGCACGATCTCGATCGGGGGTGGAGTCTGCCGCTTCTCGCAAGCGCGTGGCTGTCGGGAGAACCCGACAGATTGGAATCAGCGACTCGGCCTATGCGGGTGCCAGAGAGTGTTCGACAGCGAAGCGAATGAGCGAGCGATGGTCCGCCAGGCCGAGCTTGTCCATGAGCCTGCTGCGATATGTCTCCACTGTTTTGGGGGATAACGAGAGTTTCAGCGCGATCTGTGCGCTGGTTGCACCTGCAACCACCAGCTGCAGCACGTGCCGTTCACGTGGGCTCAGGCGCTCGAGCGGACTGAGCTCGGCGGCTTCGATCGTCAGTCCGTTCAAGCGTTGAGTCACCAGCGGACTGATATATCGTTCGCCTCGTAGCACCGCAGCAACTGCGTGCACGAGCTCCGCAGCCGCGGACTGCTTCAGCAGATAGCCTGACGCACCGGCACGCAAGGCGCGAAAAACGTGCTCTGCTGTGCAGCAAACCGACAACACCAGGATACGGGTCTGCGGGTCTCGATCGAGAATTTGCCGGGTGGCGTCGATCCCATCCAGCTCCGGCAGAACGAGGTCCATTACCACGACGTTCGGTTTCAGCTTCCTGGCCGAAGCGACGGCTTCCGTGCCAGTGGCCGCGCCGCCGACGACGCGGATGTGCGGATCGCGCTCCAGTAGCACGGTTAGCCCCTCGCGCACGATTCCGTGGTCGTCAACTACCAGGACTGTGACGGGATGAGCGGTTTTCGAGGCAACCATCTTTTGCGGCTCTTGCGGGGGTGCGCCCGCTGTTGCCGAGGAGTCGGGCGGCAGCATCCTACTCCAGTCGTCTCATCGGAATCGATAACGATACATGTGGCAACGCGAGAGTCGTGCACGTCAATTGCCGCTGAATCGATGCTGACGTAGAGTTAGGCACACTCAGAACGAATCAGATTGGGGGTTGCGCACGGAGGCGTATGGGAATATTTCGCGCCCGTGTTTCGCAGAGTGCTCGTAAGAGGCCTCAGGCATGAGCCTCGCAGGAGACCTTTCGCCCGAAGGGTCGCTCGCCCGGACAGAGTGGAGAGTGCGAGCCGGTTTCGCGCTTGCGCTCGGATGCCTGGGCGTGATCGGCGTCGTGTGCTACGCCAGCGTTGTGCGCCTGAACGACGCAGCGGCCGGGGTCTCTCATACACGAGACGTGATCGAATCCACAAAGTCGTTTCTCGAGGCATTGAACGATGCCGAGACCCAGCAGCGCGGATTCATTATCACCGGAGATTCTGCCTATCTCACGCCTTACCAGCGTGCCGAGGCCCTCGCCGAGATGGAGCTGGAGCGCTTGCATGCGCTCACGGCCGACGACTCTCTTCAGCAGGGCCGGCTGGCGACACTGCGTCCCATTGTCGCGAAACGTTTCCAGATCCTCGGGAGTGTTGCCGAGGTGCGCAGATCAGACGGATTCGAGGCGGCACGTCGTGCCCTGATTGCCGGATCGGGCGAAGCGCTGCACGAAGACGTGCGGCGCTCGGTCGCGTCGATCACGGATACCGAGAACTCCCTGCTTGCCGTTCGCATGAAGGTCGCAGCGCAGCGCGCTCTGATGACGCGGGCCGTTATCATTGGCGGCGGGATGCTCGCGTTCGCCGTAGTCACTATCTCGATATTTGGAGTGCGCCGTGATTTTGCCAATCGCGCGTACTTCGAACGCGCCATGCGCGGGGCTCAGGAGCACCTCGAGGCGCGTGTCAGGGAACGCACGGCGGAGATCGAGCGCTCGGCGGTCGATCTGCAACAGGAGATACAGAGGCGTCACGGAGCCCAGAAGAAAACACACGAACAGCTTCAGCGACTGAATCTGCTTCAACAGATTACGAGAGCCATCGGCGAGAGACAGGATCTCCGGAGCATCTATCAAGTGGCGATCGGTGCGCTCGAGGAATCCATGCCCGTGGACTTCTGCTGCGTGCTCCAGCACGTGGCGGAAGAATCTCTTCTCACTGTGATCTGCGTAGGAGCCCGGAGCGCCCCGCTGGCCAGCGAGCTCGGACTGATAGAGCTGTCGTCCGTGCCAATCGACCAGAATGGACTTTTCCGATGCGTGCGCGGGCAGACGGTTTACGAGCCGGACGCGGCGGAGGTGCCGTTCCCGTTCCCGCAGCTGTTGTCGAGCGCGAGACTCGGTGCCGTGGTCTTTTCGCCGTTACAGGCCGAGAGCAGCGTATTCGGCGTGCTGGTCTGCGCCCGGGAGGCAACGAACAGCTTCAGCAGCGGAGAGTGCGAGTTCTTGCGACAATTGAGCGAGCACATCGCCCTCGCCGCGAACCAGGCGCGGCTGTATGACGAGATTCAGGAGGCCTACGACGATTTGCGCGAGTCGCAAAGAGTGGTGTTGCAGCAGGAGCGGCTTCGCGCACTCGGTCAGATGGCAAGTGGAATCGCGCATGACATCAACAACGCCATCTCGCCCG
>FTEC01001809.1_pt1 | contig 8998 bp, 6 predicted proteins | sample 1640051 | NCBI WGS metagenome assembly FTEC01 (sample SAMEA3914816, study PRJEB12502) | metagenome | biome: forest; material: soil | place: USA | collected 2011-09-16 | depth 0.3 m
AGTTCGTACATGCCCTCAACCATGCCGAGTACGAGAGCCTGACCGACGCGGAGCTCGAGCAACGCGTGCAGGTAATGTTCGGGAACAAGTCAGCTGCGGTGCTCAAAGCGTTTCGCGCCCGCGTCCCGAATGCCACCCCGTTCGACATATGGTCGCGGGTTGCGGCTTCGAGCGTGCGCGAGGGGGCAATCCAGCAGGCAAGGTTGAAGGCGGCAGTCGGCAAGGCGCCAGCGTACCTCTACTGGTTCACTTGGCAGACTCCCGTACTCGATGGGCGGCCGCGCGCCTTCCACTGCGCGGAGATCGCGTTCTGCTTCGACAATACGGACCGGGCGGAAAACATGACGGGCGGCGGGCCGCGAGCTCGTGCGCTGGGAGCGATCGTGAGCGAAGCATGGCTGCACTTCGCGCGCACGGGCGATCCGAATCACCCTGGCATGCCGAAATGGAATCCGGTGTCGAATCGCTCGCTGCCGACGATGATCTTCGACGACAAGGTCGTCGCTGTTGAATTCCCGGATCGCGACGAGCAGGGGAGCATTGCCGGGTAGTCCCCGCTTTCGAGTATTCGTCGGGATCGAATGCTCATGTCCGTACAAACGGATTCTCCGAACGATTGACCACCCCTACGCTTCATCGTGGCTGACGCGGCGCGTCGCCAAGAATAAAGGTGCGAACGTCTCTAGGGGGGAATGTCATGAGCCGTGTGAATCCGTGGATCTCCGGCATAGCGATGCTGGCGACGTCCGCCGCCGCGAGTGCTGCGGACTCACCGCCAGAGGCGGCCGGTTCGGTGCTGGATGAAGTTGTCGTGACTGCGCAGAAGCGTGAAGAGAAGCTGCAGGATGTGCCCATCGCCATCACCGTGATCGGCGACGAGCAACTTGCGCAACAGAACATCTACTCGATCACCGATCTGTCCCGGGCGGCACCCGCACTGGAGATGATCCAGGGATTCGGTGGACCGGGCGGTGGCGGACAGGTCCGCGGCATCGCGACCCTCACGTTCCAGGGCACGGCCGAGGCTGCGGTGGGCATCGTGATCGATGGTGTCGCGCAAGGCCGAATCCAGACTAACGCGCTATACGACATGCAGCGCGTGGAAGTGTTGCGCGGGCCGCAAGGAACACTGTTCGGGCTCACGACCTCGGCAGGCGTCATCAATATGACGACGCAGGCGCCGAAGATCGGCACCTTCGAAACAAAGCTCCATGCCGATTACTCGAACGATGGCTCATTCGGTTCGGAGTTCGGCCGCAAGACGCTGAACGGTGCAGTCAACGTTCCGATCGGGGAGTCGCAGGCCCTGCGTGTTGCGTTCCAGGGTGACCAACTGTCTGATGTACAGACGAACAATCTGACTGGCGCGGGCAGCAAACAGGATCAATACAGCGGCCGCGTGCGGTATCTGTATCTGCCCTCGGAGAATTTCACGCTCAACGTCAGTGCCGACCTCTCGCGCGAGACCTCCAAGGACGGCGGCAATCCGGCGTTCACCTATGTGGAGGTGAGCGATCCGGGGCTCGCTGCTCAGCTCGCCAGCTGTGGCATCGTGGCATCGTTCGACAATGCTGCGCGATGTGGTAGTCGCCTGCAACGGGACGAGACGACGACATACGGTGCCTCGGCGCAGATGGATATCGGCATCTCTGATCTGACACTCACGTCCATCACCGCGTGGCGCAGAGCAGATACCGGCCCGACCTACCAGGATTTCCAGGGCCTTGCGGCCGCGTTACCGCAGATATTCGAGCGCGGTCAGGTCGGCGGCGCGCGTCAGTGGTCGCAGGAGCTGCGCATCCTCTCGCCGGGCACCGCTCGGACCGAATACGTTGCGGGCCTGTTCTATTCCGACTATCACGCCACGACTGACAGCGGGGCTGTGCAGAGCAACCCCCCGACGACCGGACTGAACGACGGATTCTTTGTCGGGATGCAGACTCCAGGCCCGTTCATCTCGTTCATTCCGCCCTCGCGCACGCTGAGTGACATTACGAACAAGTCGTATGCGGGCTTTGGTGAGCTCACCTTCCATGCCACCGATGCGCTGTCGCTGCTTGGCGGTTTGCGCTACACGCATCAGGAGATCGAAAATACTGGTTCGGGCAACCTTCTGCTGCCCCCGCCGGTGCCGTCGTTCGGAGAAACCTCGGAAAACAACGTCTCCGGTCGTGTGGGCGCGCGCTACAAGTTCAACTCGAACCTCACTGCGTATGGCACGGTGACGCGGGGCTACAAAGGGCCGCAGGTTACCGCCGCTGCCCAAGGCAACGCGGCGTCCGTGCTGGCCGCGGAGATTCCCACGGCGTACGAGCTGGGTATGAAGGGCTCGCTCCTGGACGGCAAGCTCGGCTTCGATGCGAACGTGTTCTACACAAAAGTGCGGCACTTCCAGGGGCAGCGTTGCGGCATCAACTCGGTGGGTGCGCTGGCGTGCCCTCCCGACAGTGTGCCCTCCATCATTTCGAAGGGCGTGGAGCTCGGGTTGTTCGGATCGCCGTTGACCGGGCTCACCTTCAATGCAGGGTTCATCTACGACATTGCCGAATATCCGGACTGTTACACGGGCTTCAACCCGAACGACCTGCGCAATCAGGTGATCACCTGCCCCGTATCGAACGGCATCGGCACCACGGACCTGAGCGGCCTGCAACTCGTCAACGTTCCCAAGACCAAGTTCACACTGTCCGGCGACTACACGCGCCCGTTAGGAGGCGTGCTGGGCTTCATGTCTGTCGATACGGTATATAAGTCCGACATTCGATTTGGCCCCACGGCGGATGCTCGCTTTGTGTACCCCTCGCACTGGTCATACGGGGCGCGCCTCGGCGTCCGCTCGCAGAAGAATAGCTGGAGCGTCGCCTTGTTCGGGCGCAACCTGAGCGCCGAGCGCGAGCCGCAGACGCTGTTCGGTGGGCCGCAGTTCGTTCCACCCGGCGTCGTGCCCTTCTTGCCGAATGGCGCAATCTCGGGAATTTCGCAGATCATCAGCTCGGGGCAGCTCCGGCAGGTCGGTCTGAGCGTCGATTTGAATTTCTAGGGCGGCACCCCTGTCTGACAACCGCAGGTGTGGCAGGGGAACTGAGTGATGGAAGCAACGACGAACGCCCGGGCAGTCAACGCGGTCTCTCCAGCGGAATTGCAACGCCGCTGGCGGGCAACGCGGGAGGCGATGCACGCGAGGCAGATCGATGCGCTCGTGGTGCAGAACTCCAGCGACTGGGTCGGCGGCTACGTCCGCTGGTTCTCGAACCAGCCAGCGACGAACGGCTACCCCACCAGTCTCGTGTTCCCGGGAAATGCGGCAATGTCGCTGATCGAGCAAGGTCCATTCGGCGGTGTACGCGTTTCGAGTGAAGCGGAACGTGAGCGGACGGGCATTGCGAGTCGGCTCACGACTCCCAGCTATCCGTCCGTGTGCTACTCAGGCAGCTATGACGCCGAGCTCGCAGTGAAGGAACTGCGGACGCATGGCGTGAAGCGCGTCGGCCTGGTAGCACCGTCCGCGATGTATCACTCGTTCGGCACGGTGGTGACGCGGGCGCTGCACGATGCCGGCGTCGATGTGGTCGACGCGACCGACATGGTCGATCGCATCAAGGCCATCAAGAGCGAGGAGGAGCGAGGACTTATCCGCCGGGTCGCCGCACTTCAGGACGAGGTGTTGCAGCGGGTTACCCGGTTCGTGCGACCAGGATTGCGCGATTTCGAAGTCGCGGCATACGCCCAGTACGTCGCCCAGCAGCTCGGCAGTGAGCAAGGCATCTTTCTGTGCTCGTCCGCGCCGGCAGGTGAGGCCGCTACTTTTCGTCCGCGATCCCTTCAGGGACGCACGTTGCAGCGGGGCGACGTTTTTTCCCTGCTCGTCGAGACCAACGGTCCGGGTGGCTACTACGCCGAGCTCTCGCGCATCTTCGTGCTCGGAAAGGCATTGGCCGAGCTGCGCGACGCGTATGACAAGATCATGGATGCCCAGCGTTACGCGCTATCGCTGCTGAAGCCCGGTGCTTCCTGCGCAGACATCCACGCGCGTCACAACGAGTATTTGCGCTCGCTCGATCTGCCCGAGGAGCGTCGGGTAAACATGCATGGCATGGGCTACGACATGGTCGAACGGCCGCTCATCCGCAAGGACGAGGATATGAGCCTCGCCGAAGACATGGCGATCGTGTGCCATCCCGGGCTGATCAACGCGCGCCTCTTCGTGCACAACACCGACCTGTACCTGATCGAAGCCCACGGCGCCTCGGAGTGTCTGCATCGCACGCCGAAGCGCATCTTCGAGTTGGATGTCTGAGCAGCCATTCGATGATCCTGTTCACCAACGTGAGAATCTTCGACGGCTCCGGCGCTGTCTGCTTTGCCGGCGAAGTGCTGGTCGACGGCAAGTTCATCAAACAGGTGTATCGCGTGGCAGGTGCGGCCGCGCGCGGCGACGAGGTCCGCTGCATCGACGGCGGCGGCGCCACGCTCATGCCCGGCCTTACGGAAGCACATGCCCACCTGACCTGGCCGAGCTCCGTGGAGCGCTTCGTTCCGGGAATGACGTTGCCGCCGGAAGACATGCTGCTCAATACGGCGCGCAACGCCCGCATCCTCCTGGATCACGGGTTCACGAGTGCCTACTCGGGCGGTGCGCTTGCCAGGACGATCGAAGTCACGCTCAAAGCGCATATCGATTCTGGCGGGCTGCCGGGTCCGAGGCTGGTGCCCTCGTCCATCGAACGAGAGCCGCCGAGTGACGATCATCCGATCGCGCCCGAGCACGTCGAACAGCATGGCAAGGGACCTGAATCGATCAGGGCATTCGTCAAGGCGTGCGCGCAGATCGGTGCCCGGTCGGTGAAGTTCCTGCTTTCCGGTGAGAGTGCACTGAAACCCGGCGCGTCGATGCAGCTCCTGTACACGGCAGAGGAAATCGCCGCGGCCGGTGAGCAGGCCCGTGAATCCGGCGTGTGGCTCACGGGGCATGCCCATGCACCCGAGGCGATCAAGCTCGGTGTGCGCAACGGATTTCATGCGCTCTATCACTGCACTTACGCGGACGCGGAGGCGCTCGACCTGCTCGAGGCACGCAAGGCAGACCTCTTCGTTGCGCCTTCCGTGGGTATCGCTCAGGCGACCCTCGATGCAGTGCCGCCACCGCACTTCGACATGAAACACATGAAGCAGGATGCGGCAACCGTCATCGAGCACCAGAGTCGCGTGATGCCGGAGCTGAAGCGCCGTGGCGTGCGTCTGCTGCCGGGCGGAGACTACGGATTCCCGTTCAATCCGAACGGCCGCAATGCGCGCGATCTCGAGCTCTTCGTGCGCTACTTCGGGTTCACCGCCACCGAGGTGCTCGTCGCTGCGACCCGATACGGCGGCGAGCTCATGGGGATGGGGCACGAGCTCGGGCTCATCCGGCCCGGCTATCTGGCTGACTTGCTCCTCGTGAAGGGCGATCCGACGAGGGATGTCGTTCTGCTTCAGGACCGGAACAACCTGCTGGCCATCATGAAGGACGGGCAGTTTCACAAAGCGCCGGGCGCAGCAGGCCGGCAATGACGTCCGGCACGCAGGGACCGCCTCCGGAATACCAGCGACGAATCCGCGAAGCGGGTGCCGTGGTTGATATGAACCTGACGCAATCGCTCTACGCGCCGTTGCTCGCCGACCAGCGGCGCGATGGAGTAGCGATGGTTCCCGATATCGCGTACGGCCAGCATGCCCGCCATCGTCTCGATCTCTATCTTCCGGACCCGGGGTCATCGTCAACGAGGCCGGTACTCCTGTTCCTGCATGGCGGCGGCTTCGTCCGCGGCGACAAGGCGGAAAAACAGAATATCGGACTGTATTTCGCGCGCGCGGGCTTCGTGGTCGCCGTCGCGAACTATCGTCTGGCACCGGCCGGCAGCTGGCCCGCAGGTGCCGAGGACGTCATCGCGGCGTTCGAGTGGCTGCACGCCAATGTTGCCCGACACGGCGGAGACGCCAATCGCATCTTCATCGGTGGCGAGTCAGCGGGAGCCGCGCACGTTGCTTCTGCGACGCTGATGCGTCGCTTCCATCCGCAAGCAGGCCTGCAGATCGCCGGGATGGTGCTCATATCAGGTGTGTATGACGTGCAGCTCGAGCGACTTGCGCGCAAGCAGTTTCGCGTCCCTACGCCCGACCCGCGCAACGATGTCTATTTCGGCCCGACCGGTGAGCGTGACGCTGAAATGTCGATCGTCCGGAATATCGATGCGGCGCCCGTGCCCACGCTGATCACTTACGCGGAGCTCGATCCCCCACAGATGCAGGTGCAGGCCGGAGAGCTGTTCGCGACGTTGGTGACACAGCACGGGTTCACACCCGAGATTTGCGTCATACGCGGACACAATCACCTCACGCAGGTGTACGCGATCAATACCGGAGACGAGACGCTCGCGGCGCCGGTGTCAGACTTCCTGCGTCACCACAGCTAACGGAGCATTCGCGCTTGAACGTGCTGTTGATATTGCCGCAGGCGGAGAATCCGGGCGGGGTCTATGAGCGCGAACTGAGCGCGGCATTTCCCGGGCACTCGTTCGAATGCGTCGCTCATCACGAGCTCGCAGCGGTGCCCGCGCGGTCCGCCGAAGTCTTGATGACATTCAGCCCTTTCATGTCCGATCGCGTGCTGCAGGAGGCGCCGAAACTCCGATGGATCCAGGTGCTGGGTTCTGGCGTCGATGGCGTCACCAATCTGCCTTCTCTTCGTCGCGAAGTGATTGTGACCAGCGGCCATGGTGTGCAGGCCGCGCCCGTCTCTGAGGCCGCGCTCTCCCTCATGTTTGCGCTCAGCCGTGAGCTGCCACGCATGGTCGCCAACCAGGCGGCTCGCCGCTGGGAACGTTGGCCATCGCAGCTTCTGGAAGCCCGGACACTCGGCATCCTGGGCGTTGGACGAATCGCTGAAGCGCTGGCACGCAAGGCGCGTGCATTGGGCATGCGCGTGATCGGCGTGAGCTCCAACGTACGAGAGCTGGCGAATTTCGATTGCGTCCATCCGACCGAAGCGTTGCGTGATGTCGTCGGCGAGATGGACTATCTCGTCGTACTGACGCCGCATTCAGCGCAAACGCATCATCTCGTCGACGCGCGTGTGCTGGCCGCCATGCGACCGACTGCCTTCCTCGTGAACGTGGCGCGCGGCGGTGTCGTGAACGAAGCCGATCTCGTGGCGGCGCTGCGCGCCGGGCAGCTTCGGGGTGCCGCGCTGGATGTCTTTCAGGAAGAGCCGTTGCCGTCGAGCAGCGAGCTGTGGAGTCTGCCGAACGTTCTGATCTCCCCGCATCTCGGCGGGCTCAACAGCAGTTATCCCCAAAGCATCCTGCCGCTCGTCATCGAGAACCTCACCGACTTCGCTGCCGGGCGCTTCGATCGGATGCGCAACCTCGTCAGGCGTTGACGCATGGTGGCCGCGATGCGCAGCGCGTCGGGCTCCGAGCGTTCGCTCGCAACGCTCCTGATCTGCGCGGCAGCGGCGGTGTTCGAAGGCTTCGACAATCAATCCGTCGGAGTCGCGATGCCGCGACTCGCTCTCGAGTTCGCGCTCGATGCGCGCGCCAAAGGATGGATTCTCAGCGCCGCCCCGTTAGGGCTCTTTCTCGGCGCAGCCATCGGAGGGCGCATCGCGGACTACTTCGATCACCGTCGCATACTGCTCGTTTCAATGGTGCTCTTCGGGATCTGCTCGCTTCTCACGGTATTGGCGGACAGCGCCGACACTCTGGCGCTGGCGCGGCTCGTTACCGGCATGGGCCTCGGCGGCGCGTTGCCGAATTTCATAGCACTCGCATCGCAGGCGGCACCGGAAGGGCGGCGCATCAGTGCGGTAACGATCATCATGGCGGGCATGCCGTTCGGTGGTGCACTCGCGGCCATGACGGCGCTCGGTGAGGGCCCGCGCTGGGATTGGCGCATGATTTTCTACGTTGGCGGCATCGGGCCGCTGCTCGTGGCGCTGTTGCTCTGGAGACTGTTGCCCGCACATGCGCCGACGGGCGAGGTGCGCGCCGGCGATACTCGAGTCACAGGTATCCGCGAGGCACTGCTCGGGCGCGGTCAGGCCGCGACGACCTTGCTGCTCTGGGCATCGTATTTCTTCACGCAGCTCGTTCTGCTCCTGATGCTGAACTGGTTGCCGACCCTCATGGTAGGTCTGGGCTTCTCGCGCCTGCAGGCCAGCTGGGCGTCGATCTGGTTCAACCTGTGTGGCAGCTTCGGCGCGGTCGTGCTTGGTCGCCTGCACGGCGGCGCGCACCGCCGTTTCTGGGTGGTGGTGACCTACGGTGCAATCGTGTTGTCGGTCGCATTGGTGCCAGTGTTCGCCCAGACGTTCACGCTCGCAGCGTTGGCGTGCGGGCTCGCCGGCATTTTCATCGTGGGCGCGCAACTCATCTTGTTCGCTCAGGCGCCGTTGTACTACCCGCATGCCGTCCGGGGCACCGGCGTTGGCTCTTGCGTATCCGTAGGCAGGCTTGGCGCCGTTGTCGGGCCGCTGTATGCGAGCGCGCTTCTTATTGGAGGCGCGAGCAGTGGTGCGGTATTGGTCGGTATCGTGCCGTTCGCTGTTCTGGCCGGTGCAGCAGCGTTTGCGCTGAGCTTGCGACCGCAACGAGTGACATGACTATTTGAGTTTGGTTTCGATCGCCTTCAGGCCGGCGCGTGCGCAGGCCTCGTCGTCGCCGCCGCTGTAGCCGATCGCGCCAATCAGTTTTCCCTTCATGACGATCGGGAAAGCACCAAACTGCACGAACATCGCCGGCGTGACCTTCTGGAGCATCGCCGGATCCTTTTCGATGCGCTGTTGCACTTCCGCGCTTGGCATATTGAACGCGACTGCGGTGAGTGCCTTGCGCTGGGCGACGAAAACAAAGCTGCCGTCCGAACCGTCGGCGCTGAGCATCGCTCGTGCTTCGCCGATCGAGTCCACAACCGTTGCGGCCCCACGATAGCCGCGTGACACGCAGTCTTTAACGGCGGCTCG
>FTEC01001735.1_pt1 | contig 8971 bp, 5 predicted proteins | sample 1640051 | NCBI WGS metagenome assembly FTEC01 (sample SAMEA3914816, study PRJEB12502) | metagenome | biome: forest; material: soil | place: USA | collected 2011-09-16 | depth 0.3 m
AACGCCGTCTTTTTCGAGAACCCTTTCTGCCGCTCGCAGCCGAAAGCGACCGAATATCGCGACTCCTGCCGCAGGTATGAGGTCTGTACGGACTTCCCTGCCGTGGGAGTCCTCCTGCGTCTTGGATTCCACGCTATCCACCCGGCAAGGGTTTTCGCGATCATGCGCCCGGCGAGACTACACTCCGAAGCGCGCGACGGGAACCGTTATGCTAGTCCACGGGACGACCGACGTATCCGTGCAGCGGTGGAGAGCAGTGCCACGGTGAGCAGCGACTATCGCTCTATAAGGAGTGAAATGCGCCAGAGGTTGGCTGGACTCCTGTTGCTGGTAGTCGCGAACTGCGCCGCCTCTACGGGGCGCGCAGATTCTCCGGCGACGACGCAGGCACGTACCCGACTCGAAGAAGTCGTCGTCACTGCCGAACGTCGCCCGGAGAACTCTCAGGCGATTCCGTTGGCCGTCACTGCGCTGTCCGCGGCGGATCTCTCGAGCGCCGGCGTGACGAACACTACCTCGTTGTCCCTCGCTGTCCCCGGTTTGATGTACATGCAGGGCGCGAATACCGCGACACCCTTCATTCGCGGTGTGGGGACGACGGCCACCTCGGTGGGCGCCGAGGGAGGCGTTTCAACGTACGTCGATGGCGTTTACGTCAGCAGCCTCAACGCAGCGCTCTTCGAGCTCAACAACGTCGAGCGCATCGAGGTCCTGAAAGGTCCGCAGGGAACACTCTTCGGCCGCAATGCCACGGGCGGAGTCGTGCAGATCATCACGCGGGACCCGTCGTTCATGCCTTCTTTCGATCTGCGGGCGGGATACGGCAACTACGATACGGTTAGCGGGTCGCTCTACGGCACGACGGGGCTTGGCGACACTGTCGCGGTCGATCTCGCCGCCTATGACCGCAATCAGGCGCATGGCTTTGGGACGGATCTCGTCACCGGCCAGGACACCTTCACGCGGCACGACTTCGGCGCTCGCTCGAAGCTGCTGTGGATACCGGCCGAGGGCACACGAATCTTCCTCGCAGCGGACTACAACCGCGCGCGTAACGAGGATGGGCTGGGATATCACCTGCCGCCATCAGCTGTAGCAACCGATGGACTCACTCGCTACAACGGTTTCTACAATACGTATGACGACCCCAACGACTTCAGCGATGTGAGCAAAACAGACGTGAGTATGACCGCGCAGCAGAGTCTCTCGCTCGGCCGCGTGGTCAGCATCACCTCTTGGCAGAACGTGGATGGGTTGGAGCAGCTTGATCAAGACTCCACACCGCTCGAAATTGCCCGGGCGTCGATTTTTCAGCACGACCGGACATTTACCGAAGAGGTGCAGCTGCTTGCTCCAGACGGTGCGTCGATGCCATGGATTGCGGGCATCTATTACCTCGATGATTTCGCGGCCTACGACCCGCTAGCGAGCGCAGGCCGCTCCGTCCAGCCGCTCGACGAGCGGCAGACCTGGGCCGGGCAGAGGTCGAAGTCTTTCTCGGCATTCGGACAGGCGGTGCGTGAGATCGCCCCCGACACGCGGGTAACTCTTGGTGCACGCTACACGCGCGATGACCGCGCGATCAGAGGTTCCACACTCGGTGTCTCGGGATCGGGGATCTCGACGCTGGCATCCGCGTCGCAGAGCAGTTCATGGAGCAAGGTCACATGGAGACTGACTCTCGATCATCGCTTTGCGCCCGATGTCATGGGTTACGTCTCGGCCGATCGGGGCTTCAGGAGTGGCGTCTACAACCTCACCTCGTATGCCGCCGCGCCGGTGCGGCCCGAGACGCTGGACGCATACCAGCTGGGTCTGAAAACAGAGATCGCGGATCATCACGTGCGGCTGAACGCCGCGGCTTTCTACTACGACTACGAGGATATGCAGGTACAGAAGATCGTGACCGGCAGCACCGTTCTGATCAACGCCGCCGCTGCGGTCATGACGGGTCTGGATGTTGACTTTGCGTGGGTGCCGAATGAGGCGCTCAGTGTGCGCGGCGCCTTTGAGTTGATGAGCGGACACTACACGAATTTTCGCGACGCGCCGTTCTTCAGCCCCATCGTGGGAGCGGGCGGACTGCCGACGGGAGGGAACGCGCAGAGCGTCGGTGATGCAACGGATCTGGATACCGTGCGAACCCCCAGGCGGACGGCGACAGTGGGCGCCGTCTATCATGTCGCGGCGCTGAGCGGCGATCTGCGCTTCGCTGCAAGCTACTCGTACAACAGCGGCTTCGCCTGGGACCCGGACAATCGTCTGCGACAACCGAGCTACGATGTCGTCAATGCTTCCGGCGAGTGGAGCGCACCCAGCGGCGCGTGGAGTATCGCGTTGTGGGGCAGGAATCTTACCGGGACGCAGTATTGCGCATATGTAGCCGCACGGGCGCTGCTCGACTCGTGCTCTCCGGCGCCGCCGCGGACCTACGGGGTCACTTTCAGCACGCGCTATCAGCCGTAGCGACTGGGACCGTCACGCAAGCCTGATTGAAACGCCACACAGAGGGTGTGAACGGGCTTTCATGCCGCATATCCCACGGCAGTCTATACGAAGGTGCAATGGGACTTCGGCCGGGAGCGCGTCATTGTCGGATCATGCTCAACACCGAGGACGATGCACATGAATCGGCCACTTTTGAAAGGAGGTGACGTAACGCTGGAACGAATCCCTTTGCCCGCCACGGACTTCACGCCCGCGCTCCGCCGCACCCTCCGCCCGAGCGCTCCCCCGGCGCTTGCCGATGCGGAGCGGGCGTTCAGCAATGAAGTGAAGTCCGTGGTGTCTTTTCCAACTCCCGATTCCAGCAAAGCGGTCGGACGTCCTTCCGAGCGCGAAGGCTTCTTTCAAGAGAACTGGTTATTCGTATTCCCGCTTGCCATGTTCGTCATTCTCCTGAGTTTCGCTTCGATTCTGGCGCTGGCGTGAAGTCATCGACGTCGGTCGCGGAAATCAGCGGGCAACGGCGCGCAAGTGAGGGATATAGGCAAGGCCGAACTGAAACCCAAAATCCGGCGTGTTGTTGAGATTCTGCAGGTTTTCAGTAAAGCTAAATGAGACGAGGCAGGCGCCCACGCGGTGGCGAAGACCGACGCTGTATTCGTATTTGGTGGCGAGCAGGTCCGTCAGGTCGGTTTCGCGGTGCGAATAGACGCTCTTGCTGACGTAACCCTGGACGTTCACGTTCGTATGCGTGGTTAACGCGAGCTCATAACCCATCACGAGCGTGGGAACGACTTGCGACTCCTGCCGTGCCGGATCTCGTGTTCCTGCGTAATAGACCGCAGCAACATCGATATAGAACGCCTGACGATGACCGAGATGCTGCAGCGAGGCCTGCACACCGAAGTCAGTTCTGCCCGTGGAAAGAAGAAGTCTGCGCCCAGCCAGAGGAAGCTTGACGGCGCCTTCGAGTGATACTTGCCATGAAGGTGAGAAGGCGAATGCCGTGTACCGAAAGCCAAGCGAGGGATCGAGCAGACCACCGTCGGTCGGTTTATCGAGAAAGACCACGTGCGCACCCTTCAGGTCATAGACGAGCGTCGCCTGGTTGCGCGCGACGGCTGGTCTGCCGAAGTCACTGAACCCGAAGGTATCGTGGAACTTTTCGATCGTGCTATCGAGAAATCCGCCGTTATAGGAGATCGCGCTCAGGGTCCCGTACACCGTCCATGATGCAGAGAGCTTGCGGTGAAGCGTCAGATCGAAAGTGGCGCTCTCCAGATCCAGCAGGTAGTTCTCGCCCGGCAGGTCTTCTATCGCCTTCACCTCACCGGGGCCGATTTTGCGGCGACCGCTGGGCTCGAGGTCCATCAGATATTGCTCCACCGCCGGACTCAGGGCCCACGTATTCTGGTAGGCGAGTTCCGTCTCGATAGCCCAGGTGCCTGGCTCGATTGCCACGGCGTGTGCAGGACGCATGTCGAGACGGAGAAATCCAAACGGAGACAGATCGCGTGAGCGGAGCAGCCCGTAGAACTGAGCGCCATCGTTTGCATGTGCCGCCGATACACGCAGGACGCTGGACATGCCGATACAGCAGCAGCCAAGCAAGATAACCAATCGGTTTCCGTGTTTCGTCCGCGACACTGCTCGCTCCTTCAGAATTCCTGCGCAGTGGGCCGAATCACGATTTCGCTGACGTCGCCCTCGGCCCGTTGCTCGCTAGCACAGCAGAAGTCGGCAGAGAGCACGATTAGACGATGGTATGCACCCCGCCGCTCCAAGTCCGGCCTCGTCTATACCAAAGTGCAATAGGTCGAGGTCGCACGATCTGGTGAGATGGCTGTGAAGCGAGGTATCAGATGAAAACCTTGAGCGTTGTTCTCATCGCAGCACTCAGTATCGCGTTCGCAGCGTCGGCTCATTCTGCGGTCAAAAGTGTCGTGCTGGTGCATGGCGCCTTTGCCGACGGTTCCGGCTGGAAGCCCGTCGCAGACATCCTCGAACACGATGGGTACGCGGTCCATGTCGTGCAGGAACCGGAGACATCGTTCGAGGCGGACGTCGCGGCCACACGTCTGGTGCTGGAGCAATCGGGACCGTGTGTGCTCGTCGGTCATAGCTACGGTGGGATGATCATTACCGAAGTCGGGTCCCATCCGGCCGTCCGGAGCCTGGTCTACGTGGCCGCGTTCGAACCTGAAGTGGGCGAAACTGCGGGCGGCCTGCAGGACAAGAAGCCGCCCGCGAGCAAGTCTGTTGTTCCCGTAGGCGGAGGGTTCGTCGCAGTGAAGCCGGATGCTTTCCCCGCGGACTTCGCGGCCGATGTACCCAAACCACTTGCGCACTTCATGGCGGTCTCTCAGGTGCCGATCGCCGTGGAAATCTTCGGAGCGAAGGCCACCGTCGCCGCGTGGTCACAGAAACCCAGCTACGCGGTCATCGCGCAGCAGGATCGCATGATCAATCCCGACCTCGAGCGCTTCATGGCGACCCGGGCCAAATCGGAGGCGATCGAGCTGCCGGGAAGTCATGCCATATTTCTTTCGCATCCGAAGGAGGTCGCAGCGCTGATCGAGAAGGCGGCGAGTGCCGCCCAGTAGGAGCGACCAATGAATCGATCACCAGAAAAGCCGTCGTCGGCCGCGCGCATGTCTCGTTCGCCATGGCCTCTGACCTCAGACGGCAATGGCATCAAAGTGTGAGTCGAGGCTCGGAACCCTTGCAGATGCTTCGACGTGCGCGAGACGAACGGGGACGCCAAGCCGAACGCGCGCTGCCATGTTTATCAGCTCCACCACCGAGCGCGCTTGCATCTTGCGCATTACCCGGCCGCGATGCGCTTTCACGGTGCACTCGGTGATGGCGAGCTCGGCGCCGATCAGCTTGTTCAGGCGCCCGCAGACGACGAGCCCCATCACTTCGCGCTCGCGTGGGCTCAGGGACTCGTAGCGCTGCTGGAGCGCGAGCCCCCGCGCCGCGTAGGGCAGCGCCGCGCGACTGTGTTCGAGGGCACCCGATATTGCGTTCAGCACTGTGTCGCTGGCGAGCGGCTTGATGAGGAACTCGAACGCTCCGGCTCTCATGGCCTGCACGGTCGAGCGCACATCGGGCTGCTCGCTCATGAAGATGACGGGCATTTCGGTGCGGTCGAGGACCCGCCGTTGCATCTCGAGCCCGCTCATGTCCGGGAGATGTTGCGCGACGAGCAGGCAGCTGGCGGCCATGACGCGCGGGCGCGCCAGAAACTCCGCCGCCGAGGCGGCTGTTCTGGCCTGCCGGCCGGTGGAACGAATGAGGGACTCCAATTCCCTGCGCGCCGAATAGTCGCCGTCGACAACGTACACGATCGGTGCGTCGATTGATTCGGGCGGCCGGCATGTCCGGCGGGTGTTGGTCAGGTGCATGGCGGTTCCCCTTGTCCAGACGTTCTTGGCATTGGAGAGATCGTCCTGCGGCGCAGGTCTGGAGACACGCCTCTTGAGGGTGGTCCGGAGCCGACACGATCGGGCCGGCAGCGAACGTGCGTTCGCGCTCAGGGCGGGGGGAGAACCACGACGCGACGGCCAAAACGATGCGAGTCGATCGAGTATGCGCCGGGACCCAGGAGCGCGAGGGCAGCTGCGTCGAGAACGACAGTCGCGACCGCGGCGGCGCTGCCCGGCCCGAGAGCGAACCAGATGAATGCGTGGAACGCGAGCCCGGCCAGTGCCACGATGGGCGTCAGGTATCCTGCAGATAAGACAAGAGAAACCAGTATCACGACGGCTTGTGCCCAGCCCGGAAGACTCTGGCGATGGGCGTAGCCTTCGGCGAGAAGCGCGATGGCAACTGACGCCCGCAACAAAAGCAATGCCAGGCCCGGCAGTCCGGTCGGGAACATTAAGAACAGTCGTTGCACGTCCGCGAGGGTGCGCCAAGTGCGCACCGAGGCGTACTCAATAGACGGGTATCGCGCGGTACCACTTTTGGGAGATCCTTGCTCCACCTCGAGGGCCTATACGACAAGCGGTCTCGGCGAGCGTACATGAAGGCAGTTCCGTTCCTCATACTCGCGATGCTCCTGTCATTCTCCGGCAATGCCTGGTCGCAGAGCTCCGACCTCGCGGTCGGGCAGCTGACTCACCGTATTTTCACGGCCGCTGATGGAGCACCGAGCGATATCAGTGCGCTCGCACAGACCACGGACGGAACACTGTGGATCGGTGGCCGGTCCGGCCTGACTCGCTTCGACGGCGTGCGCTTCGTGCCATACCCGGCGCCTGGTGAAGAACCCCTGAACGGAGGGAACGTATCGGCCCTCGCGGCGGCGCCGGATGGGGGCCTGTGGATTGCGCTTCGTGTCAGTGGAATCGATTTTCTGAAGGACGGTCACGTCACGCACTACGGCGCACGCGACGGTTTCCCGGGAGGCGCGGTGGAACGGCTCGCGTGGGATCGGGACGGCACGCTCTGGGCAGCGGCGCGACTGGGGGTCGCGCATTTCCACGGTGATCGCTGGGAAAAAATCACTGATCCGAGGTTGGCTGTTACCTACGGCGTGCTCGTCGATCACGTCGGAACCGTCTGGGTCGGAACCCCCGACAGGGTATTTGCGCGAGCGGCAGGCGAGACTCGTTTTCGCGCTGTCGGCCGCAGTGACGGTTCGCCTGTGTGGGGCTATCTGTTCGCAGAGGCGCCCGACGGCAGTGTCTGGGCAAGCAACACGCGCAGCTTCTTACGCATCGATCAGGTCACCCAACCTGATCATGTCGTGCCTGTTCGTGGAATCTCCGGACGGATGATGCTCTTCGATCACGATGGAAACTTGTGGTCCGGGGACGATAGCCGCACCGGCCTGGCACGGCTCTCTGCCGCCAGCGTGGGTCGCGAAGTTCAGCGCGAGCTGACGCTGAGTCCGGATGAATACGTGCGCCTGGGCCAATTGGACTCCGAGCCCGTGCGCGTTCTTCTCGAAGACCGTGAACGCAATATCTGGGTAGGCAGTTACGCGACGCTGCATCGCTTCAGTCGCAGTAATGTCGTGCGGAATACCACCCCCCAGTGCATGGAGACGTTTGATCGGGCTGCTGCATTCGCGGCTGGCGACGCGGGTACGTTGTGGATCGCGTGCGGCAATCGACTCACCGAGATGCGAGATGGAATTGTGGTCGGCCGCCATAAAACGCCGGCGCTCTCGGCTGCCTATCGCGATCGTGACGGAACCGTCTGGTTGGCGGGAACGACGGTGCTGGCACACCTCGAGAACGGGCGGCTCGTGACGACCGCTCTGCCTCCCAAGGCACGAGGGCGTCCCGTCCAGGCGATGCTGCGCGATAGCGCAGGCACGATGTGGGTCTCCGTCGTTCGCCGGACGTTGTACCGGATCGTCGACGGAAACTGGCAGGACAAGGGAAATCTCAGCGATCTGCCCGATGCCTATCCCATAGTCATGACGATGGACGAGGGTGGCGTGCTTTGGTTCGGTTACCTGGATAGCCGGATTGCACGCGTGAGCGGTGAACACGTACAGCTGTTCGATGAGAAGCAAGGCCTGCAGGTGGGAAATGTTCTCTCGATCATGGCGCATGGCGGTGAGCTCTGGGTAGGCGGAGACATCGGGCTGGCGCGGTTGAGCGGCGCGGGCTTCGTGTCGATGCGCAGTGCATCCGGAAATTCTTTCAAGGGAATCTCGGGGATGGTCACTGCGATAAACGATGACGTGTGGCTGAACGGAACCGCCGGCATCGTGCACATCACGCGCGCGGAGGTCGAGCGCTCGCTGCGAGATCCTTCTCATCCCGTGAAGTCCGAGACTTTCAACTATCTGGATGGCATTCCAGGCACGGCGGTCCAGTTGCGCCCGCAGCCGTCGGCGATCGAAACGACGGAGGGGCGCATCTGGTTCTCCATGACCGGAGGGATCGTTTCGATCGACACCGCCCGGCTCATTCGCAATACGCTCCCGCCTCCGGTGACGATCTGGTCCCTTACCAGTGGCTCGCAGCGTTACCCAGAACGTGGCGCGACGCTGCAGCTGCCCGTGCACACCACCGGTCTGCAAATCGAATACAGCGCCGGCAGCCTCACTGTCCCGGAGCGGGTGCGCTTTCGCTACAAGCTGGAGGGCTCCGATCGGCAGTGGCAGGAAGTGGGAAGCCGTCGCGAAGCGCTCTACACGAACTTGGGCCCGGGCCATTACACGTTTCGCGTCACGGCCTCCAACAACGATGGTGTCTGGAACAACACCGGCGCTTCGATTTCTTTTGCGATTGCGCCCGCCTTCTACCAGACCGGTTGGTTCTACGCCCTGTGCGCACTCGTTGGCCTCGGATTGGTGAGCGTGCTGTATCGCGTTCGAATGCGACAAGTCGCCGTGCAGGTTCGCAGCAGACTCGAAGCGCGCTTGTCCGAGCGCGAGCGCATCGCGCGCGAGCTTCACGACACGTTGCTGCAGGGAATGCAGGGCCTCATCTGGCGCTTCCAGGCCGCGACGGACCGCATTCCTGCGGGCGAGCCCGCCCGGCAACTGATGGAGAAGTCGCTG
>FTEC01001982.1_pt1 | contig 8850 bp, 5 predicted proteins | sample 1640051 | NCBI WGS metagenome assembly FTEC01 (sample SAMEA3914816, study PRJEB12502) | metagenome | biome: forest; material: soil | place: USA | collected 2011-09-16 | depth 0.3 m
CCTTCATCACGCTCGCGAACAGCGCGACGATGACGCTCACCGGAACGACGAACAACGTGACGCTCGGAACGGGCAACACGGTAACGCTCGGCGCGAGCAGCTCGGGAACGATCACGGGCAACGGCGCCACCGTCCGCGCGACCGGCGCTTCGGACACAGTGACGGTCAACGGAAGCAACAACAACATCACCAAGGCGGCCGGCGGTTCGGCCACAGTGAACGGCAGCAACAATCAGCTCAACGTCACGGCGACCGGCGTGTCCGTCACGTTGAGCGGCACCGGCCAGATCGTCACCGCGAGCAGCGGCACGATCGGTCTTGGCAACAACAGCACGGCCTCGATCACTGGCAACAGCAATACCGTGAATCTCGGCACATCGGTCGCCGTGACGCTGGGTGGAACCGGCCAGACGGTGACCGGCTCGAGCGACTTCATCACGCTCGCCAACAGCAGCACGATGACACTCACCGGAACGAGCAATAACGTCACGCTCGGCACGGGCAACACGGTAACCCTGGACGCGAACAGCTCCGCGACGATCACCGGCAACAGCGGGACGATCCGTGCGACCGGCTCAGGCGACACGGTCACCATGAATGGCAGCAGCAATGTGATCACGAAAGCCGGCGGCGGTTCGGCTGCCGTGAACGGCAGTAACAATCAGCTCAGCATCACCGCCGCCGGTGTCACTGCCACACTGAGCGGCTCGGGGCACGCGGTCACGGCCACGAGCGACACGATCAACATGCTGGCCAACAGCACCGGCACGATCACCGGCAACAGCAACACCGTTACGCTAGGCACGTCCGTTGCGGTGACGCTGAGTGGAACAGGAACGAACGTGACCGGCACCAGCGCGTTCATCACGCTCGCAGCAAGCGGCGCGGCCACGATCGCTGGTACCGGCAACACGATCAGCGCTGGTAACGGCGCGTCCACAACGATCACGGGCAACACGAACAGCGTGACGCTGGGGACGTCGGCACCACTCACTCTCGCTGCGAACACCAATCACAACAACATCACCTCGGCCAGCAACACGATCACGTTCGGCAACACCGCTCGAGGCACCATCGCAGGCAGCTCGAACACGATCAATCTCGGCACCGGTAACAAGATCTATCTGTACAGCGGCGCCGACGTCGTCCATGTGAACAGTGGCGATGTGGTGTTCCTCGCCTCGAACATCGACGTCACGATCCAGGGCAATGGCGCCACCGTCGTCGGCAATACCGGAAACGTGATCAGCGTGACCGGCACGAACAACAGGATCTTTGCGGATTCGAGCCACGTCGTGGTCAACGGCACCAACACCGGCGACATCGTCTACGGCAGCGGCAATACGGGCAGCAATTGGGGTGGCTCCGTCCAGCAAAGCGGCGCATATGGCGGCTACTCCGGAGGTGGGTATTTCTCCGGCGGCAGCGGTTTTGCGGCCAGCCGTTCCGCGAGTCTCGCGGACATCGGCGAGATCGGCGCATCCGATGACTCCCGGGTTTCGCGGGCCCGTTTCGCCAACAGCGACATCCGCGTAGCGCGGTCAAAAGGCGTGGTTCTCGATGCAGCGGAGTGGGATGGACTGGCGAGTCACCGCGACTTGCTGCCTGGTACTGCAGTGACCTCCAGGAACGTGGACACCAGCCCGACGTCGCGCATGGCGGACGAGCTTACCCATGCGATGGCGAGCTGGTCGCGCGATGCGGGGGCCATTGCGTCCACTCCCCTCGAAAGTCTGGCTGCCCTCGACCCGATACACGCTCTCGCAAATGCGCCGTCGATCGCGCGGGGAGGCATGGCCCGGCGCGCTCAGACGGCGTAACGGCGCGTGCTCGACAAAGTTCACTTCATCTCGGGATTGCCGCGATCCGGATCTACATTGCTCGCGGCGATCCTGAGGCAGAACCCGAGATTCAAGGCCGACATCACCGGCCCGGTGGCACCGATCTGCGCGGCGGTTCATCAGAAGATCGGTGGCACCGGCGAGTTCTCAGTGCTGTTCGACGACAAACGATGTGCGCAGATGCTGCGCGGGATCTTCGACGTCTACTACGCGCAAGCAGCTGCCGGCAGCGTGGTGTTCGATACCAACAGGACGTGGACCGCTCACGCGGCGCTGCTCGGTGTCCTCTACCCGAATTGCAGGATTATCTGCTGCGTCCGCGAAATTGGTTGGGTCATCGACAGCATCGAGCGCATGAGAGTGAAGAACCCTCTGAAGCTCTCGCGCCTTTTCCCGCAGCAGACCAACGACTCCATCTACACACGCGTGGATGCGCTCATGAACTCGGAGCACGGCCTGGTGGGTACGGCATGGAGCTCGCTGCGCGAGGCGTGGTTCTCAGAGTCAGCCGGCCGCCTTCTCGTGGTGCCGTACGACACGCTCGTGCGCGAGCCCCTGCGCACGATGCGCAGGCTGTATCGCGAGTTGGCCGAGCCCTGGTACGAGCACGACTTCCGCAACGTCGAATACGAAGCGCCTGAATACGACACGAATCTCGGCATGCCGGGCCTGCATACCGTTCAGAAAGTCGTGGAGTACCGGGCGCGCGAGCCGGTCATTCCGCCGGACCTGTTTGCGAAATACTCCAGAAGCCACTTCTGGGAGAACCCCGAGCTCAATCCGCGCGATGCGACGATTCTGTAACCATGCTCGAACCCGACTCCGATCCAATTCTCGCCGGTCATCACGCTATCACCGGCCGGACGGCCGTGACAGATGCGGATCCGGGGGAGCTCGAGGACTCGGGCCTTCAGTGCTTGTTGCTGGTGGCAATGCTGCACGGGATCGCCGCTGAAGCCGCACAGCTGCGCCATGAGTACGGTCACTGGCCGTTTGAAACGAGCACCATCCTGCGCGCCGCACGTCGGCTCGGCCTGAAGGCCAAGGTCGAAACCGTTCATGTCTCGCGGCTCGATCGCGTGCCCTTGCCGGCCATCGCAACGGGCCGCGACGGGACGTACTTTGTCGTTGCCAAGCTCCACCCGTCTCCAGGCGGCGGGGCAAGGGTGCTCATCCAGAGGCCCGGCCTGCCGCCTCAGGTGCTCGGCTGGCTGGAGTTTCTCTCCCGATGGTCCGGCGATCTCCTGTTCTTTGCCTCGCGGGCGACTTATGCGGAGGAGATGTCACGTTTCGATTTCAGCTGGTTCCTCCCGAGCGTCATCAAGTACCGGCGCCTCCTCGGCGAGGTGCTGCTCGTTTCGCTGGTGCTCCAGCTCATCGCGCTCGCGACGCCGATATTCTTTCAGGTGATCATGGACAAGGTGCTGGTCAACCACGCCGTGACCACGCTGGACGTGATTTCCGTCGGGCTGCTGATCGTGATCCTGTTCGAGGCCGCACTCAGCACGATTCGCGGTTACGTGTTCTCGCACACGAGCAGCAAGCTCGACGTTGAGCTCGGTGCGCGCCTGTTCCGCCACCTGCTGCATTTGCCGATTGCGTATTTCGAGGCCCGTCGCGTCGGGGATTCGATCGCGCGCGTGCGCGAGCTCGAAAGCATCCGCTCGTTCCTGACCGGCAACGCGCTGACGGTCGTGATGGATTTGCTGTTCTCGTTCATCTTCATCAGCGTGATGTTCTGGTACAGCCCGAAGCTCACAGTGATCGTGTTGTTGTCGATTCCGGTGTACGTCGCGCTATCGCTCGTTTTCACGCCGATTCTGCGGGCGAGGCTGAACGAGAAGTTCAATCGCGGCGCCGAGAGCCAGGCGTTCCTCGTCGAGAGCGTCGCCGGCATCGATACGGTCAAAGCGATGGCCATCGAGCCTCGCTGGAACGGGCTGTGGGAAAAGCACCTCGCCGCATACGTTCGCTCCAGTCTGAGCGCGACGAACGTAGGCCTCGTGGCGAGCGGTGCAGTCAGGCTCGTCGGCAAGCTCGTCACCCTGGCGCTGATGTGGATGGGCGCGTGGCAGGTGATGGATGGGCATCTGACGGTCGGCGAGCTCATCGCGTTCAACATGCTCGCAACACAGGTCGCGGACCCGGTGCTGCGGCTCGCGCAGCTGTGGAACGATTTCCAGCAAGTCGGCATTTCGATGCAGCGGCTCGGGGACATCCTCAACTCCCGCACGGAGCTCGTCGGTCGCCGCACGCCGCTGCCCCGCCTTCGCGGGAACATCGAATTCGAGGATGTATCGTTCCGCTACCGGCCCGATGCGGCACCGGCCCTGAAGCACGTGAGCTTTCAGATCGCCCAGGGCGAAGTCATCGGTATCGTCGGGAGATCCGGCTCCGGCAAAAGCACCGCCACTAAATTGATTCAGCGGCTCTACGTGCCTGAGAGCGGCCGTATTCTCATCGATCGGCACGACCTCGCTGCGGCGGATACGACTTCACTGCGTCACCAGATCGGCGTCGTCCCGCAGGATGGCACGCTCTTCAATCGCTCGATTCGGGAGAACATTGCCCTCACGAATCCGGGTGCCCCGCTGCAAGCCGTGATCGAGGCAGCCAGCCTGGCCGGCGCTCATGAGTTCATCTGCGACCTGCCGGAAGGCTACGACACGCTGGTGGGCGAGCACGGAACCGGCCTCTCCGGGGGCCAGCGTCAGCGCGTCGCCATCGCGCGCGCGCTGATGCACGACCCCAGAATCCTGATCTTCGATGAGGCCACGAGCGCCCTCGACTACGAATCCGAACGCGCGATCCAGGACAGCATGGCGCGCATCTGCCATGGCCGCACGGTGTTGATCGTTGCGCATCGGCTCTCAGCCGTCCGGAACGCGGACCGCATCATCGTGCTGGAACGAGGCGAAATTGCAGAGTGCGGGTCTCACTGTGAGCTCACCGCACGAGGCGGCATTTACGCGCAGCTTCAGCGACTGCAGGTGGAGGCCGCGCATGGCGCGGTGAGCTGAATGAGTCTCCGGCTGCGCGCGGCTGCCCTGATGGACGTCGTGGCGCGCTATGGCAGCGTCGCGAGGCACTCCTGGCGCGAGCGGCATTCCGATCTCGTCGGCGCGTACACAGCAGCGGAAGCGGAATTCCTTCCCGCCGCACTCGAACTCGTCGAGCGGCCGGTTTCTCCCACGGCACGGGTCACGGGGCTGCTGCTCGTGCTGCTCGTTCTTCTGGTGATCCTCTGGGCCGCGATCGGGCGTGTCGACATCGTCGTCACAGCGCCCGGAAAAGTGATTCCGAGCGGCCGCACGAAAACGATTGCGTCTGTGGACACTGCGAGCGTGCGCGCGATCCACGTCCTCGAGGGACAGTTCGTTCGGGCCGGCGATGTGTTGGTGGAGCTCGATGCCGGTATCTTCGAGGCGGACCGGCGCAAGGCGGAAGTCGATGTCAGTGCCGCGCGCGTCGAGATGGCTCGGGCGAGGGCTCTCATCGCAGCCATCGATGCGGATCGTCGGCCGGTACTCACGCCAGTCGAAGGCGTGAGGGATCAGGACTACGCGGAAGCCAAAGCGCAACTTGCCGGCCAGTACATGGACTACCTCGCACGGCGCACGGAGCTCGAGGGAGAAATAGACCGCTACAGCCGGGCTCTGCCGCTCGCTCAGGAGCGCGCCCGCAGCTACGAGGAGCTTGCTCGCACACACGACGTGTCGGCCCATTCATCCTCCGAAAGACTGCAGGCGGCCATCGATCTGGAAGGGCAGCTCATGCAAGCCCGGAATGCACGGGCAAGCCTCATCGCCGAGACGCGAAGGCGCGCGCTGGATGCGGCGAATGAAGCCGAGAAGGTGATACAGAGCGCGACTCAGGATGCGGCGCGCGCATCCTCCCATGCACGACTCCTGACGTTGCGCGCGCCCGTCGACGGCTCCGTGCAGCAGCTGTCGGTACATACGGTCGGAGGAGTGGTGCCAGCGGCGGAGCCGTTGATGCTGATCGTGCCGAAAGAAGACCAGATCGAAGTCGAAGCCTGGGTTGAGAACAAGGACGTCGGCTTCACGCGGGAAGGGCAATCGGCGCAGGTGAAAATCGATGCTTTCGACTACACGAAGCACGGAATGATCCACGGCCTGGTGAGCCGCGTTTCCAGGGACGCTGTCGATGACGAGAAGCTCGGCCCCCTCTACAAAACTCAGGTAACGCTGGATAGCGCCGTCATGCGCATCGAGGGGCACGACAGACCTCTTACTCCTGGCATGACCGTGAGCGTGGAGATCAAGACGGGCACCCGCCGCATTATCGACTATGTGCTGAGCCCGGTCCTGAGGCATGAGCATGAGAGCTTCAGTGAGCGCTGACCGATGAGCCGACCGCGTAGTCGGGCTCGAACGTGCCGAGGCGCTGTGCTTCTCGGTGTTCTCGCTGCCTTCAGCCTTTCGTCTGCGGCGCTGGCGACGGATGTCGTGACGCCGATCGGCGGCCCTTGCGATCTCGAGGGGATTGCAGGTGGGCAGCTCACACTGCCGCGGGCAATCGATGTGGCCCTTTGCAGCAACGCCGAGATCCTGTCCGCGGGGGCGGCCATACGAGTTCGCGCGGCGGAGCTCGGGCAGGCGCGTTCCGGATATTGGCCATCGCTCACCGCTACCGTGACGGAAGTGAAAGAGAATGCCCGATCCCCGGATTCGGCATCGCCCGCCACGACGGACACCGCCACGACACTGTATGGAGCGCTCAGCTGGAGACTCCTGGATTTCGGCGGCCGTCGCAGCGACGTGCAGGCGGCCTCGAAACTGCTGGAGGCCGCGCTCGGCACGCGGGACGCCACTGTGCAGAAGGTACTCACCAGCGTCGTCGAGTCGTACTACGACTCCGTCACGGCCAAAGCTCTGGTCGCCAGCAAGACAGAAGACGAGGCCGCCGCACGCCAAACACTGGCTTCCGCCGAGCGCCGCCTGGACAGCGGCAACGGCGCGCGCAGTGACGCGCTCCAGGCCCGAACGGCACTCGCGCGGGCGACGCTCGACTTGAATCGAGCCTCGGGTACCTATGAGAAATCGCTGGCGTTGCTGGCGTACTCCGTCGGGCTTGCCCCTGGAACGCGCTTCGATGTGCCCGACGAAGCGGAGGCTCCGGCCACTATTACGATTGAGAAGGGTCTCGCCGCATGGCTGGAGGAGGCATCGCAGCGGCACCCGGCCATCGCCGCGGCGCGCGCGGAGCTGGACGCGGCGCGTTTTCGCGTCATATCGGAACGCTCGAGCGGCCGACCGACTCTGGACCTGCAGATGAACTACTACGCAAATGGATTTCCGCAGCAGGGGCTTGCGACGGACCGGCAGCGAACCGCCACGATCGGCATTGCCGTCTCCATTCCTTTGTTCGATGGGTTTTTGCAGCGGCACAAGGTGCACGCCGCGAATGCCACCGTTCAGGTGCGCGAAGCAGTGCTCATCGATACGGAGCGGCTGACGCTCACGGATATCGTGAAGGCGTACTCGGATGCGGTAGCCGCCACCGCTAACCTGCGTGAGTCGCAGAGCCTGCTCGAGGCAGCCCGATCGTCGCAGGAGTCGTCGAAGCGCCGCTATGACGCAGGGGCAACGGACATCCTGGAGTTACTTGCCGCACAGTCCGCACTGGCCGACGCGCGACAGGAGCGGGTTCGCAGCGTCGCGGAGCTGCGGTCCGCGCGGCTGCGTCTGCTGGCCACGTCTGGAATCCTTTCGAACAGCGCCGAGCTTCAGCAGGAAGAAAACTGACTCGCCGGAAAGGAGGGCAGGGAGGTGCCCGACGGGCACGTTGGACCGCAGTCAAGCGGTCGGTTGCGTTCGCTGGGGATCACCGCACGCGCACGTCCTTCAGAAATATTCAGAGCGCCGCGGCCTCACGTTCGTCAGCATCGGGCTGCAATCGCACGGTGGGGGACGAAAGGCATGATCACATCTCGCGCAGCCATCCTTTGCGTACTGGGCTTGGCGATCGCTACAGCGGCACTCGGCGCAGACTCGCCTGTGCAGACGGCGACGAGCGCAAAGCCGACGTACGCGTACGCGACCAACGGCGTTGTGGATTTCCGTCCAGGAAAGGGCGTCACGCCGGCGCCGGTACCCGAAGCCAAGGCGCTCGAGCCGTGACCGTGATCACTCCGATGCAACACGGTGCGTCGGACTGTCGCAGGAGAGTGCGAGTGAGAAAACTGTCGGCGCTCGCGGTCTTTCTGATTTCGGGCTGCTTGATGTCGGCGGGTTTACTCGCGGACATGCGTCCGGTGCCGAACACCATGCGCGCAGCTGCCTTCGACAAGGGTGGTGGTCCGGAGGTCCTGTCGATCCATCAACTGCCTGTTCCCACGTTGAATGCCAACGAAGTGCTGATCGCCGCGCATGGCGCGGGTGTTGCTGTCTGGGAAGCGGGCTTCCGCCAGCACCCAAGCGAGCGCGCACGCTTTCCGGCGGTTCTCGGCGGCGATGGCGCCGGCACGATCGTCGCCGTTGGACCGGACACGCGCGGCTTCAAAGTCGGTGAGCAAGTCTACGGTACAGCCAATGGGTTCTACGCCGAATACGTCAAAGCGCGAACGGACCGCATCGCTCGCATTCCCAAGGGCGTTGGTCTTACCGAAGCGAGCGTCCTCGCTATCAGTGGGCTCTCCGCGATTCAGGGGATCGATGATGTACTGCAACTGAAGGCGGGCGAGACGCTGATAATCCATGGTGCCGCCGGTGGAGACATCGCGACGGCTGCACAGCAGTTTGCCCCGCACGGCGTGGACGCGGTGCTCGGACTCGCCGGAGGCGATGGACTCGAGCATTGCATCGACGCGCTTCGGCGCGACGGAGGCCGGGTGGCCTATCTCTATGGACTGGAACCGACTCCGCTTCCTCACGCGCGAGGAACACAAGCTCGCGTCTTCCGCATCAGATGCACGATCTCGTTTGCGACGCGCGGCAATGCCTCGTCATCGACGACGAACGCGCGGTTCAGTCCGCCATACGGCGCA
>FTEC01002116.1_pt1 | contig 8800 bp, 1 predicted proteins | sample 1640051 | NCBI WGS metagenome assembly FTEC01 (sample SAMEA3914816, study PRJEB12502) | metagenome | biome: forest; material: soil | place: USA | collected 2011-09-16 | depth 0.3 m
AAGGAAGCGATTGCCGGCATTTTCAACGGCACGTACGTGAACTGGAACCAGGTTCCGACCGTGACGGGTGGCCATGTGCTGTCCACGGGCTCCCTCACGATTCGCGTCTGCCGTCGTGAGCCGGGCTCGGGCACGCAGGTGGTTGCGAACCAGTACTTCCTGGGCACAACGCAGTGCGCGCCGCCGGTTCCGCTGGGCACGTTCCGCACGGACAACGCCGATGCCGACGACACGAATTTCGTGGCTGACACGAACGGCGTCATCGAGCGTGGTGCGAGCGGTGACCTCGCGGCCTGCGTCGGCGGTCTCGCTGGTGGTATCGGCATCGTGTCGGCGAATGCCGCCCCGGCCAACACCTCCTACGTGACGATCAACGGCGCGGCCCCCAGCCGTGAAGCCGCGGCGATCGGTGCCTATGACTTCTGGTTCGAGCAGACCTTCGCGGTCAATCCGGCCCTCGGCGCCGGTGCGGTTGCGGACCTCGCTCAGGGCCTGATCACGGGTGCTTCGACGTCGACTTCGGCGCCGAACTCCCTGTCGGTGCTCTCGCTGCCCAACGACAACAACGATCCGTTTGGCCAGGGTCTGTTCGTGTCGACCAAGCCGCCGATCTCGTTCGGCACCCGCGGTGGTAACAGCTGCTCGGCGATCGCGCCGCTCCAGCCGTAACAAACGCCGGGTAGAAAGGACGTTACGGGCTGGCCGTAACTTAAGGTCAGGGGGTCGGATGCAAGTCCGACCCCCTTTGTGCTGTGGGGTCTGGGTTGAGCAAAACAAAAAGTCGCCACCGCGCCAGCGGATTCATCCTCGTTGGGTGCTTCACCGCGTTGAGCGGGATGTCTGTACTGGCGCAAGCCCAGGGCGCGCCCACTGCGACAGACAATGCACCACCGGCGGATAAGAAGGTGCAGGCGTTCGACATCTTCGAGTATCGGGTGCTCGGTAACACCCTGCTTCCGCGTGAGTCGATCGAGCGTGCCGTGTACCCGTATCTCGGCCCGGGGAAGTCTCTCGATGTGGTCGAGAAGGCGCGAACCGACCTGGAGCAGGCATACCACGCTGCCGGCTACGGCACGACGTTCGTAGACATTCCTGAACAGACGGTCGACGGCGGCATCGTTCGACTGCACGTCACCGAAGGCCAGCTGCGCCGGGTCGCGATCGAGGGCGCGCGGTATTTCTCGGCGAAGGAAATTCGCAATGCCATCCCCGCGGCAACTGTGGGAACGACTCCGGACCTGAAGGCGCTGCAATCGCAGGTCGCCGAGCTCAACACGCAGACGACAGACAGACAGATCACGCCGGTGCTCGGTCCGGGAGCGATGCCCGGCACCGCGAACCTGACATTGAAGGTGCACGACGAGCTGCCGCTGCACGGCTCGATCGAAGTGGACGATCGATACACCGCGGATACGGAAAAACTGCGCGCGACCGCAGCGCTCAGCTACACCAACCTTTTCAACCGCCTCGACAACCTCGCCCTGCAGTACCAGACGTCGCCGCAGGAAACGAGCCAGGTCGCGGTGTTCGCCGGCGGCTATACGGCTCGCCTGAACGACCGTGGCGACAACCTGTCCTTTCTCTACATCAAATCCGATAGCAGCGTGGCCGCGCTCGGAACCTTGTCTGTGCTCGGCAAGGGCCAGATCTTCTCGACGCGCATGCAGATGCCGTTCATCAACACGTCCCGCTCGTCGCAGACGTTCTCGTTCGGCCTGGAATACAAGGATTTCAGCGAGTCGATCCAGCTCGCTGCCGACGAGAACTTCAACACTCCGATTTCCTATTTCAACCTGTCGGTGGGCCACACGAGCATGTGGCGCTTCGACGGCGGCAATCAGTTCTACTGGAGCTCCAGCGCGAACTTCGGCCCGCGCGGCGCGGGTAATAGCGACGACGAGTTCGCCAACAAGCGCTTTCGCGGCAGGCCCAACTATTTCTACCTGCGCTCCGAAGCGAATGTGCGCTTTGCGTTGCCGTTCGGCACGGCCCTGCGTCTTTCCGCGGCCGGGCAGTACGCGGTGGATCCGATCGTCGCGAACGAACAGTTCTCGATCGGCGGGGCCGACGGGGGGCGGGGCTATCTCGAAGCCGAAGAGCTTGGCGACATCGGCTTTCGCTCGAGCGTCGAGCTCGGCTCGCCAACGCTGAACCTCTTCGCGAAGCGCCTGTCTCTCGATGGTTTCCTGTTCTATGACATCGGCCGGGTGTCAACCATCGATCCGCTGGAAGGGGAAGCCGCCAACACGGCTCTGAGCAGCTGGGGAGCCGGCGTCAATCTCTTCGGCTTCGACCACGTATCCGGAACGCTGCAGTGGGCGCGACCCCTCTGGGATGGCAACCGCACGAAGGCCGGCGATTCCCGCATTCATTTCGCAATCCGGTCGACCTGGTGACGCATGATCGTTCGACGCCCGCTCCGTAAGGATTCCGCTACTTCCCGCGCCATCTGGTGCGGCTCCGTTGCGGCATTCGTGGCCACGGCTCTCGGCGGCGGCGCAGGTGCGCGTGCGGCCGACCTGCCGGTGCCGTGTATCGCAGGATCCTGCGGAGCCGCCATACCATTCGTGTCTTCGGGCAACGCGAGTGCGGTGGCTTCCGGAAAATCGATGCGCATCGACCAGCGCTCCGACAAGGCGATTCTCAACTGGGCGAGTTTCGATGTCGGCGCCGGAAACAGCGTGCCGTTCAACCAGCCGGGCGCTTCGTCGATCGCACTGAATCGAATTCACGATGCGAGCCCGAGCCAGATCTTCGGCGCCCTCGAAGCGAACGGCCAGATCTATCTCGTCAACCAGAATGGGCTCGTGTTCGGCAACGGCTCGCGGGTGCGCACGGCCGGCCTCATTGCCTCGACGCTCGATATCTCGGACCAGAATTTCTCGGCGGGACTGCTGGCGCCGGAGATTCTGACCGCGCAGCGCCCCGCACTGGAGTCCGACGGTCGCACCAGCGTGATCGACGCGCAGGGCAATCCGGTGCTGGGCCCCGACGGAAAGCCGCTGGAAATCAAGCTCTCCGTGCAGAAGGGCGCGCAGATCACGACTCTTGGTCCCGGTCAGCGCATTCTGCTTGCGGGCCAGAATGTGGAGAACGGCGGCGAGATCACGGCGCCGCTGGGCCAGGCCGTGATCGCCGCGGGCGAAAAGATCTACCTGCAGGCGAGCGACGATCCCAACCTGCGCGGGCTCGTCGTCGAAGTGAACAAAGGCGGCACGGCGTGGAATCAGCTGACCGGTGAAATCTCCGCGGCACAAGGCAACGTGACGCTGGTGGGTCTCACGGTCAATCAGGATGGCCGGCTGTCCGCAACCACCACGGTCAACGCCAACGGATCGGTGCGATTGCTCGCGCGCCAGGGCGTCGGGTTCTCGATAAAGAATGGAAAGACCGTGATTTCCGCGCAGCAAGGCGGCCAGCTCAACGTCGGCACCGGCAGCTCCGTTGCCGTGTTGCCCGAGCTGGATGACAAAGCCACGGCGGTCGACGATCAAGCCCAGGCGCCATCCACCGTCGAGCTGAGCGGACAACAGATTTTCGTGCAGTCGGGCGCATCGATCGTCGCGCCGGGCGGCCAGGTCAACATTACCGCCCAAACGAATCCGGGTGGTGCAGCGGCGTATGACTCCGACGCACGCGTTCGGATTCACGACGGTGCGGTGATCGATGTTTCCGGCACGCACGCCACCGCGCCCGTGACGCGGAATCTCGTCTCCGTGGAATTGCGCGCGAACGAGCTGCGCGATTCGCCGTTGCAACGTGACGGCGCGCTGCGCGGCCAGACGGTAGTCGTCGATGCGCGCGTCGGCACGCCGCTCGCCGATGTGTCGGGTGCGCTCAAGACCATTGCGCGTGGCATCGGCGAGCGCACCTCGGCCGGCGGCACCATCGCAATCGCGTCGGATGGCGACGTCATGGTGAACAACGGCGCGGTGCTCGATGTTTCGGGCGGCGTCATCAACTACACGCCGGGCGTCATCCAGACTTCGCTGCTCATGGCTGCAGATGGCCGCGTGGTCGATATCGGCGTGGCGTCGAAAGATGTCGTCTATCAGAAGGTCATCAACCCGACATCGAAGATCTCGTACGACCGCTGGGGCGTCACCGAGACGATCAACGGTCCATCGATCGGACGATACGACGCGGGTTACACGGAAGGACGCGATGGCGGAACGCTGTCATTCGCGGCGCCGGTCATGGCGCTCAGTGGCGATTTCCGCGGTTCCACGGTGACCGGCGCCCTGCAGCGCAGCCCAGCGGACATGCCGGCGGGCGCGCTGTTCCGCATCGGCAACCCGACTGGCCTGGGACTGGAGATTCCCGACTACCGCGCGCCGTCGATCAGCATCGTCGATTCGCCGACGCCACTGGCGGTTGCCGATGGCGGTGCGCTGAGCGGGCCGCGCACGCTCGAGCTGCCAACCGGCTTTCTCACGAAAGGCGGATTCACCCGCACGGAAATCTATTCCAACGGCTCGATCGAGGTCGCGCTGCCAGACCCGCTGAAACTGCTGCCCGGCTCGTCTTTCAGTCTCGTGGGCCATCGCATCGACCTGCGCTCGGATGTGATTGCGCCCTCGGGCACCGTGAGTCTCACGGCGGTGCGAACGGCCGGCGTCGCGAACCTCACGCTTCCGGATCGCGGTGTCAGCGTTGCAGATGGCGTCACTGTCGACGTGCGTGGCACATGGACCGACGACGCCCTCGACATCGCGAACAACGTCGCGACGACACAGATCGTTTCTCCTGTATTTAAGGATGGCGGCAAGATCCGCCTGATCACGAACTGGCCGGGCGCATCGCTCGATATCGGCGATGACGCAAACCTGCTCGCCAGCGGCGGCGCATGGGTGCAGGCCAGCGGCGCGGTGAGCGGCGGCCACGGTGGCGAGATCACGCTGCAGGCCGGCGTGCAGGATGCCCAGCTCAACATCGGCTCGAACACGCATCTGGAAGCCTTCGGTGCGAACGGCGCGGCCGGCGGTACTTTCAATCTGGATGCACCGCGAGTCGAGATCTCGAACGGAACGGCGTGGGCGCGGCCCACGCAAGTGACGCGGTCCATCATGGCGCAGGTGCAGGCGCAGGACGAGGCGCCGCCTGCGCCCGAACCACCGCCGACGCCCGGCGTGAAACTGGGCAGCGCGCTGTTCTCCGACTTCGGCTTCGCCACGTTTGCGATCAATGCCACCGCGCCGATCGCCGATGGCGAAGCCTCTTCGACGGCATTCGCGATTCTGCCGGGCACGAACCTCGCGCCTCGCGTTCGCACGCTGCAACTGAGCGCTGATGCCAGGGGCATCCGCACAGGCGGAACGATCGAGACGTTTTCCAGCGTCTACACTCCGCTGGACGGGTTGCGCGACCCGGTCTCGATTGCGTTCAGCGTGATCGAGCCGCGCAAGACACTTTCCGTTCCCTCGCGCCAGGTCGGTCTGCTCGCGTTCGGCGATGGCGCCACGATTGTTGCCGATCCCGGCTCGAGCATCCGTTTCGCGAGCAGCGGCGGCATCCTGCTCGCCGGGGAAATCGTCGCGCCGTCGGGAACGATCAGCGCATCCGTCGCGACTCCGTCGAACGATTTCGATCCCGGCTTCCTGTCCGCGATCGGAATCGATGTGCTGTCGAGCGCGCGGCTCGATGTCTCCGGTACCACGCTGCTGCAGCCGAACGATCGCGGGCTGCTGACAGGAGAGGTGCTCGGCGGCGGCACGATCCAGTTGCTCGCAGATCGCGGCTCCGTGAGCGTGCGCTCGGGCGCGCAGCTTCTTGCGAACGGTGGCTCGGGATTGCTCGATTTGCAGGATCTGACCAATCCGTCGGCAGGCTACACGCGCACGCTGACGGGCAGTGCTGGCGGCACGATTCAGGTTCGCGCTCCCGAATCCATTCTTCTCGCCGGCAACCTCAGTGCGCGGGCCGGTGCGGGCGCGACATTGCAGTCGCCCGGCGGAACGCTGGAGGTCCGGCTCACGCGCGAGCGCGGCTTTTCGGCTCTCGACCTGCCTTCATTCCCGGACACGGACCGGGTATTGCAGCTCACGGATGGCCAGACGCTCGTCGGAAATCGCGCGCCCAACGGCTTTGGCACCGTCGATGCGCGCAAGGTCGCCTCAGGCGGCTTCGACTCGCTGACGCTCGAAGGCGGCGACCGCATCGAGATCGACCCGACCATCGACCTGCACCTGGCGCGACAGCTCAACATCGACAGCCGCGAAGTCTTCGTGCGCGGCGATGGCAACGCGAAGCTGTCGGCCGCTTACGTTTCGTTCGGCCGTACGCTGCAATCGAGCCCGGCGTCGGTGTCGTCGAGCGGCGCCGGCACGTTGTCCGTCACTGGCGATCTCATCGATATCACCGGAAATACGTCGATCTCGGGTGTGTCGTCAGCGTTGTTCGCGAGCACGGGCGACATTCGCCTGCGTGGTCAGGAAAACGCCGGCGCCAGCAGTGGATCGTTGCTGAGCACGGGCGACATCACACTGCGCGGCCAGCGGCTCTATCCCACCACGCAGACCGCGTTCTCCATTACGTCTGCCGGCGGCACGACCAACGTCGTGCGCATCGAGCAGGTCGGAACGTCGCCAGGCGTACCGCTCTCCGCCGCGGGCAGCGTGACAATCTCCGCGCGCGACATCGTGCAGTCCGGCACGTTGCTCGCGCCGTTCGGCCGGATCACGTTGTCGGCGACGGACACCGTCACGCTCGCGGCAGGCAGCGTCACTTCCGTGTCTGCGGGAGACCAGACGATTCCGTTCGGCAGCGTGAGCCTCAACGACTGGCAGTATCTGCTGGCAGGGCAAACGATCTCGCAGACGCAGATGCCCGATCGGCAAGTCGACGTGAGCGCCGACAAGGTCGACATGCAGAGCGGATCGACAATCGATCTTCGCGGCGGCGGCGAGCTTTACGCGTACGAATGGGTACCTGGCACCGGCGGCTCGAAAGACGCGTTGGCGCCAACGGCCGGCTCGAACCTGTTTGCCGTCATTCCCTCGATGCGCGGGCAGTCGGGCGCCTACGATCCAATGGAATTCGCGGGCGCCGGCATCGGTGCCGGCGACACCGTTTATCTCGGCGGCAGCGCGCTGCTCGCAGCAGGTGTCTATCCGCTGCTGCCGGCGCGTTACGCGCTGCTGCCCGGCGCGGTGCTCGTTGAAGCGCGGCCAGAGTTCGCAAACATGGCGGCCACCTCGCACTCCGCGCTTTCCGACGGCACCACGGTGGTTGCCGGCCGACGCACATTCCTGAGCACCGGCATCGGTGACGATGTCTACAGCGGCTTCGCCATCCGCGACGGTTCGTACGGCCGGCAGCTTGCCACCTACACAGACTACAAGGCTTCGACGTTCTTCCCGGCCCGCGCCGATCGGCTCGAGCTCGCCCGCGCCGCCATTCCCGCCGACGCCGCAGCGCTGAGTCTCAACATCGGTTCACATCTGGATGCGCGGGGCGCCGTGCAGACCGGCGGCGCCACCGGCGGCCTCGGTGCAACGCTCAACCTCACCGCGGCGAAACTCGAAATCACTGGCAGCGGTGCCGGGGTCGATGTCGATGCGGTTCAGGTCGATTCGTCGGCGATCGAGCGATGGAACCCGGCGCGGCTGACGCTCGGCGCGCGGCTCTCGAACGATGGCACTTCGATGCAGGTCGTGTCGGATTCCGTTCGCATCGACGCGGGCGTGTCCCTCGTGCACGACGAAATCATCGTGGCGGCGAATGAAGGCATCCAGCTCGATTCAGGCGCGCGCATCGCGTCCCGCGCTGCCACGTCGAGCCGGCTGACAAACCCGGACTTCGCATCGACGTTGACGAGCCTCGCACTCACGGGCGACAGCGCAGGGGGCTCGGCAGTGCTCGCTGCTTCGGATCTCAATCGCCTGCAGATTGTGCGGCCCGACGGCACTGACCCTTCGGTTCTCGGCGGCATATTCGTCGATGCGGGCGCAACGCTTTCTTCCCGCTCCGCGCTGCTCGTCGATGCACCCGGTGGCGGTGAGCTCAAGGGCACACTCGACGGCGTCGGCGCATCTTGGGACCTGGTGTCGTCGCGACTCTCGTTCTCCGATTCGCCGCAGGATACGGGGCTCACGATCACGCCGTCGGTCGCCAACGCGATCGGCACAGGCTTCAATGCGCGCCTCGCCAGCAGCGGCACGATCGACTTTCTCGGCCCGGTTGCGTTCGGCTCAGGCGTGCAGCCTGGCGCGTCTTTGACCGACCTGACCATCGTCGCGTCGGCTCTGCGTTCCATCGGCGACAACAACGTCGTGACGCTCGGTGCGACGGGCAACCTGACGCTCGAAGGCAATGCGAATACCGACCCGATCGTTGCGATGGGCTCGGGCACTCTGCATGCGCAGGCTGCCGGGATCACGCTCGGGCCCGGAAACCTCTCGATCCTGGGATTCGACGGCGTCTCGCTCGATGCCTCGGGCGCCTTGCGCGCCGACGGCAAGGGACAATTGCAGGTCGGCGGCTCGCTGGATATTCGCGCCCCTGTGCTCATGGCGAGCACCGGCGCGAACCTCAGCATCCTCGGCGCCGCGGCTGTATCGATCCAGAAGCATGATGGGCCGGCTGCGTCGGTGGCCGGGCTGCCCGGCCTTGGCGGCGCACTCACCATCACTGCGCCGGAAATCGACCTCGGCACTTCGATCCTGCAGCCGTCGGGGCTGGTCTCTCTGACCGCCGCCAACGCGTTGAACATTGGCGCGGGTGGTTCCATCGACGTCGGCGGCGTGCTGGTGGACGTGCAGGGGCGCGAATCCACTTCGCCGGCTGGAACGATCCAGCTCGT
>FTEC01002102.1_pt1 | contig 8485 bp, 7 predicted proteins | sample 1640051 | NCBI WGS metagenome assembly FTEC01 (sample SAMEA3914816, study PRJEB12502) | metagenome | biome: forest; material: soil | place: USA | collected 2011-09-16 | depth 0.3 m
CCGAAACCGCAGCCGGCTTCCAGAAAGCTGGTGATGGGAGCCACCACCTTGTCGCCACCGGCCGGGCGCGAGGTGAAATACGCCGCGTGATGCACGCCCCGCATCACATCGGCCACATCCACGCCGCCAACGGCCGAACACAGGCGGCCGATCTCGTTCGAGAAGGAAATCATCGTGGCGAGGACCGAGTTCGAGGCGTACTTGATCATCTCGGCCGTGGTCGTGTTCGTGGGCACACGCGTGACGCCGGGCCAGGACTCGTACAGCCGCTCCAGCGTTTCGCGGGACCGATTGTCGATTCCACCCAGCACCAGCCGGTCCGGATGGCGGAAGTCCTCGACGGCCGTGCCTTCGGTCAGGAATTCCGGGTTCATGGCGAGGCCAAAATCGACGCCGGCTTTCTTGCCGGAGGCGGCTTCGATGGTCTGCCGGAAAATGCCATCGGTGGTGCCCGGGATCACGGTGCTCTTCATCGTGATCAGTTTGTAGTCGCTCGAATCACGCAGGATCGCGCCGATCTGCTCCGCGGAGGCCTTGATCTGCGCAAGATCGATGGCGCCATCGCGGAATGGCGTGCCGACGCACACGAACACGACTTCCGCAGGACGCATGGCCGCCGCAAGATCGGTGGTGGCGCGCAATCTCACGCCCACGTTCTTGCGCAGCAGATCCTCGAGCCCCACTTCGTGGATGGGCGGCTTGCCCTGCGAGATCGCGTCGACCTTGCCCTTGTCGTAGTCGACGCAAGTGACTTCGTGACCGCGGTCTGCGAAGCACGCTCCCGTGACGAGGCCCACGTAGCCCGTGCCAATGACGCAAATCTTCACTCAGGCCTCCTCAGCCGTGCGATTGAACATGTACCAGGACAGCAGACGGTACAGCCCGTCATCGAGCGTGATGCTCGGCTCGTAGCCGAGCTCCGTACGCGCCTTGGTAATGATCGGACAACGCCGGTTCGGGTTGTCGACCAGGTAGTTGCTCTCTTCGGCGACGCCCAGCTTCACCGTGCCTTTGTAGCCGACATAGCGGTGGCCGAGATCGACGACGCGCTGAGCGACCTCACGCATGGACACTTCGGGCGTTTCGGTGCCCACGTTATACGGTTCGCCCGCGCGCCCGCGGACGAGCGCCTTGTAGTAGCCCACGACAGCATCGGCGGCATAACAGAAGGTGCGAGTGGGTGAGCCATCGGAGAGCAGCACGATGTCCTTGCCGCCGAGCATGTCTCGCATGAAATCCGGCAATACCCGTCGGTCTGTAATCTTCAGCCCCGGCCCGTAGTTGTTGAACGGCCGTGCCATGCGCACCGGAAGACCGTATTGCTGGGCATAGACGACGCAGATGGTCTCGCCAAAACGCTTCGATTCGTCGTAGCACGCGCGCGGGCCGGTGCAGGACACGATGCCGCGAAAGTCTTCGGGCGTCGGAATGTTCGCGGCCGGCGGATCTCCGTAGATCTCGCTCGACGACATGAACAGGAATCCGGAGACGGGATTGCCGGCCTTGGCGCGCGCGCGGCACTGGTCGAGCAGATTGCGCAGACCGTTGATGTTCGCGTCGATCGTCTCGAGCGGCCATTTTCGATAGAACGGCGGGGACGCAATGCCGGCGGCGTGGATCGTGTAATCGCCGACGGCGAAATCGGCAGCCAGCGGCAGGCTCATGTCATCCGAGCGCAGCACCAGGTTCGGATCGCGCTTCGCGCTCTCGAGCCATCCGGGCGTACCGCGCCGGAAGTTGTCGACCATCGTCACGGCGATGGGCGCGCGGCCCTTGTTGAGCTTGTTCCAGTGCAGAGCCGAGAGCGTGAAGTAGTAGCCGAGGAACCCGGCGCCGCCGGTGATCAGCAGCTTCTTGCCGGACATCTGCGCGAACTCCTGGGCCAGCTGCTTGCAGATGTAGCCAAGGTCCAGATCGAGCACTTCATCGAGTTCCAGTAATCGCTGCGGGGCAGACACGTGCGTCTCCATTAGAGTTGGGTTTTCCTAGAGGCAGATTTTTCGGGCATAGAAGGCTTCAGCGAAGCCTTCCGGTGCGTTGCATTCAACGCCGCGCAGGCGCATGAGACCCGAGAACGTGTCCTCGGTGAACCAGCGCTTGCTTCGCTGGGTGCCAAACACCTGCATCAGCGTTTCAATCTTGCGGCTCACGGTCTTGCGCGCGAGCGGCATGAAGACGTTCGGCGAGCCGAGGCCGCCGTCGTACTTCGGAATCTCGTATTCGAGGATGAGATGGTCACGGAATGTGTTCCAGACGAGCTCGCCCACGACGCGATGGTCCTGGTGAAGGTCGTCGCGATGGTGCGCGAACACGACGTCGGGCTCGATCTTCTTCAGGCTCTCGAACCATTCCTTGATCTTCTCGGCATGTGAAGGGAAAAAACTGTTCCGGAAGCGTTGCACGAGGACGCGCCGCGACTTGCCCTTGCCCATGAGCAGCCCCGCCGCGCGCCGCGCTTCGGCGCCCCGCTTGGCATCGGAGCTCAGCACGACCCAGTCGATCTGCGCGTCCGGATAGCGCTCGAGCAGCTCGCAGACGGTGCCACCGCACCCGATCTCGATGTCGTCGCAATGCGCACCGATCAACAGCAGCCGCAACGCGCGACCGCGCGGCACCTTCGGCAAAAGCTGCAGCATCTCGTCCGTCCCGTCCGGCTAGGGCTCTTTTTTCCAGACCATCCACGGACACTCGCCGCGGGCTTCCATGCTGTCGAACGTCATCTTGTCCTTGAACGTGTCCATGGCCTGCCAGAAACCCAGATACTTGTACGCTACGAGTTTCTGCTCTTCCATCAGGCGCGCGAACGGTTCCTCGACCAGTTCCTGCCCTTCCTGGATGTAGTCGAATATCTTCCGGCGCAACACGAAGAAGCCGCCGTTGATGAGCAGGTTGTCATCGTTCATCGGGCCCATGCCCGTGACGATGCCGTCGCCATTCGAGCGCACGATGTGAAAGCTCTGCGAGCTGCGCACGGCCACGAAGCCAGCGAGCGCGTTGCGGTCCTGAACATACTTGACCACGTCATTGATCGGTACGTCAGAGAGCCCGTCGGAGTAGTTCGCGAGGAAGGTCTCCTCACCCTCGAGGTAGGGCTTCACCCGCAGCAGCCGCTGGCCGATATTGCTGTTGAGCCCGGTATCGACGAAGGTGATGCGCCAGTCCTGAATGTCTTGCTTCAGCAGCCGCACTGTGCGGCCGCCGTCGGAGAGCTCGAAGTCGTTCGACATGGCCTCGTTGTACTTGAGGAAGTACTCGCGAATCATGTCGCCGCGGTAGCCGAGGGCCAGCACGAAATCCTTGTGGCCGTGATGCGCGTATTGGCGCATCAGGTGCCAGATGATCGGGCGGTAACCTACATTGACCAGCGGCTTCGGAATCACATCCGAAAACTCGCGCAGCCGTGTACCCAGCCCCCCGCAGAACAATACGACTTTCATTATTTTCCCCTAACGAGGTTCCCGTACATTAGCCGGAAATGAGACCACAGTACGGTGAAACGGCGCTCAATCCGAGGCGCAGGGCATAACGTCGCGGCAAGCCCCGCTTCAGTCTTCAGCCGCGCGCAACAACCCGGCCTGCTCCAGAGCCGCCGCCGCCTCGGCCAGCTCGCCGTGGGGAATGCCCGATCTGCGGGCAATGTCCAGCAGCGAGTGTTCGCCATCGGACTGGTTCAGTATCCAGAACAGGGCGTATTCGAAACGATTCGGACCGGAGCCGCCAGTCGGCCGGTACAAGCCGTACTTGCCGAGACGTGGTTCACATTTCGGCTGCAGGTTCAGGTAGCGCTGGTTGCTGTCTGCGGTCGCGATGATCTGCAGAATGGCTCGAAGCGACTCACCCAGGGCCGATGCGCGAATGAACTCGAGGTTGTCGGCGGAAGAGTGATACTCCGCATATTCGCCGTTGCTCGAGCGCGTAAGCCGGCCGAGCGGCAGATCGATGCCCGGCGAACAGAACTGACGCTCGTCGTAGCCATACGGGCTGAAATCGACAAGGCGCGCATCCGGATACTGTCCGCGCAGCACGTACTCGGCGACCTGGTCGATAGGCGTCGAACCTCGGCGGCTGCGCTTGAACTGCAACGGCGCCGAGTCGCCCAGCAGGCCGAGCACCAGCCCGTATTCTATGCGATGCAGGTTCGCCTCGTTGCGCGACAACCATGTGATCGAGCCGATGGTGGCCGGCGCAAACACGACGCGATAGGTGAGCCGGTGTTCGCACTTCAGCAGGCGCTCGGCCAGAAGAGTCGTGACAGCGAGGCCCGTGAGGTTGTCGTTGCAAGTTGAAGGATGGCAGCAATGCGTGAACAGCAACATTTCACGCGACGAGGTTCCCGGAATTACGCACTCCGCATAGGTGAGGTTGCCAGGCTCGAGCTGCGAGTCGATGACGACCTCGTATTCGCCCTCTTCCAGGGCATCGAGCTGACGCTGCGTCAGACAAAACCCCCAGGTCTCGCGGTAATACGAGGTGCGATACGGAATCCAGTCCGGGTGTTCGCTCGAGGCATATAGATGGGGACGCAGCTCCTCGAGCGACATCCTGCGATTGACGGGGGTCGAGTAGTTGACAACGTGAAGATTGTTGTCTGCGAAATCCACGATCTTCTGCCCGCGCGCGTTGCGGATGTATGCGGCGCGAATGTTCCATTCCTTGGGCACCGTCCAGTCGTACGCAGTCGTGCCCGACGCCACTTCGAACGTTGACAGCGGAATGCGTTCCCCGATTCGCCCCAACGTGGCGCGGACTCCGTCGCCCGTGATACTGCGACAAATTGGATACAACTCGCGGATGAGCTCGAACGCGCGCTCACCGTCGGCAGCGCAGGCCTCGGCGGGGGCGTTCAGGATTTCGCTCAATTTGTTCAATCAGACCCTCCCCACCCGTCCGGCCAGCTTGCCGGCAGCGATTCTACCGCCACTCCAGGCGACATAACCGCGTTCGTTTGTGAAGGCGTCGCCAGTTTGCGCGCATGGCGCGCTACCATGGCGCAAACATTAAATGAATCGATGGGGATCTTCATCTTGGTTGAGCCGCACGCCGACGCCGAACTTCCGGCGACGAACGCGCCTGCCGTATTGGAACCGGCGGATTCGCTTCGCGATCACTCGCTCTTCTCCGGCATCGCCTGGACCGCATTGACGCGCTGGTCCGCTCAACTCGTGAGCTGGGCCGGCACGCTATACGTGGCGCACGTCCTGTCCCCGACCGACTACGGCCTCGTAGCGATGGCCAACGTGCCGGTGGGCCTCGTGCGCGTCGCCGAGAATTTCGGGCTGGACGCCGTGCTCGTTCAGGATCGCCAGCTCGATCGGCAGCAACTTGCGCAGCTCGCCGGGCTTGCACTGCTCGTCGGCGTCGGGCTCATGCTCATCATCATGGCCCTCGCGCAGCCGATCGCGAGCTTGTACGACCATCCCGGCATCGCTGCCATTACGGCTGCGCTGAGTCTCCTCGTGCCACTCGAAGCCGCGCAGGTAGTCCCGCGCGCGCGCCTGCAGATCGACATGGCGTTTCGCGCGCTCGGTTTCCTCACCTTCCTGCAAACCGTGGTGGCGACCATCACCGTTGTGGTGTGCGCTCATCTCGCACTGGGGCCGTGGTCGCTGGTTTTGAACGTGGTGGTCTCCTCCGCAGTTCTTACGCTCGTGTTGATAGTGTTGCGGCCGTTCGAAGTGCGTTGGCCACGCGACCTGCGCTCGATCGCGCGACCTATCGTCGCAGGCTGGCGCATGCTCGCCTCGCGAGCGGGCTACTACGCGTCTTCGAGCGCTGACCAGGCGATCATCGGCCGTATGCTCGGCGCCAGCTCGGCCGGCATCTATTCGTTCGCCCAGACGTTCTCGACGATGCCCGTGCAGGAAATCACTTCGGTGGTCGGCCGAGTCGTGCCGGGCGTATTCTCTTCGGTACAGACGCGCCCAAGCGAGATGCGGCGCTACTTCCTGATGCTGACCGAAGCGTCCGCGCTTATTTCGTTTCCTGCCGCAGCCGGCATCGCCGTGTGTGCGGACCTGTTGGTGCGCGTTGCGCTGGGCGATCAGTGGCTGGAAGTCATCGCACCGCTGCGAATCCTGTGTCTGTACGCGGTGGTCTTCGCAGGCCAGGACCTCGTCGGGCACGTGCTGCTGTGGACCGGCCGCTTCCGGGCCAACATGTGGCTCAACATTCTCGCGGCGATCGGACTGCCGCCCCTGCTCTATCTGGGCGCGAAACACGGCCTGAATGGCGTGTGTATCGCGCTGTGCTTTGGCTTCACGCTGCTGTCTCTTCCCGGCTTCGTCATCGCGGCGCGCATCATCCAGATGCGTTGGCGCGAGTACGGACGCGCGCTGTGGCCCGCGATCATTTCATCGCTGGTCATGGCCGCAGGCGTGCAGCTCTTCAGATCGCAGGATTCGGTGCACGCGTGGCCGGAGCGTCTGCAATTTGCCGCGGCCGTGGCTACGGGAGTGCTGCTGTACGTCGCAATGCTTGCCGTTTTCTTCCGTAACCGGGCGCGACACCTGATCGGTGCCATCCGCGCGGCACGCCGCGCAGCTCAGTAGGTCAGACGTTGCTGCCGGAAAGGCGGCCCGGTCGCACGCGCGACGTATCGGGCGCCGTGAACGCGCGCAACGCTTGCCAGCGCAGATAGCGGCGCGGGTTGCGCGCGATATCGAGAAGCCCAGACAGCTCCGCTTCGAACACGATTTCCGAGGTGATGTCCGAATCGACGAAACGACCCATCGCAAGAGGTGGAGTGTCGCGGTAGCTCAGCCGGTTGTCGCAAGTGGTGGCCGTGCGAACACCGAGCTCTTCGAGGACAGCGAAGCATTCCGGGGTCCACTCGCCGCTCGGGTAACAGAAATGCCACAGCGCGCCGTCCGTCACCTGCCGGCAGACCGTGCGATTGTCGAGAATTTCCCGCCGCATGATCTGCGAATCGCTCGCGGGAAAGATGTGCCGGTGAGTATGCAACTGCAGGTCGAGCCCGAAGTTCTGCAGCTCACGCAGATTCTCGAGCGTCATGTAGCTGAACTGGTCGCCGCAATGAATGCCCGTCGCCTGACTGAGCGCCAGCGCAAGCCGATTTCGTTGCTCGAAGGAGAGGGACTCGCCCAGCACCAGCAGCTCGTCGAGCGCCCCATCCTTGGAGTTGCCGCTGGAGCGCCAGTAGAACGAGAACTCGGGCAGATCGAAAGGCTCGAGCTTTCGGGAAAAGAGGTAACGGGCGTAGACGTTGAAAACAGGCGACTGGTTTTCACAGTAATAGCTGCACACATAAACCGTGGCAGGCAATCCCAGCTGCTTCAGAAGGGGCGCCTGACGCGTGAGCGTGCTCACCCAGCCATCATCGATCGTGAGCACGACCGCGTTGGGCGGGTAGCGCCCGGTGGCGGCCTGGTCGAGCGAGATCACCGGATAACCGAGGCGCTTGAGTGTCTCGAGGCGCCTCCTGAAAACCGACTCACGCATGAACAGCGTCGGGTTGAAAACGTGCTCGTCTGCGATCGAGACGGCGTGATAACACAGAATGCGCAAACCGGATCGGGTGATCCGGCGCGCCAGCGCGAAGACGCCCAGAGCCCGCAGCACCTTGAGAATGACGGACTTCATGCGGCCTTCGATTCAGCCCGGGCCCAGGCAATGACCTGGTGGCGAGGCCACACGAAACCGAAGTGGATCGGCAGATATTTGCCTTCGTCGTAGAGCGCGCGTCGCGCCTTGGAAGCCGTGGTCGCAAGAGCGACTGCCTGCGCCGAAGTGCCCAGGTTGAAGAACTTTGCACCACCCGCCGCGGGAAAGCCGTGCAGATAACCCAGATGCGGAGACACCGTGGCAACGTTCGGATCGAAGAACCAGCTGCTGCCCATGAGTCCGCGAATCGAACGGTTCAGGTTCATGAGGCCCGCGCACATGACGATGATCCGCTGCCACGTGGTCGCTGTGACTCTCTGGCTGCGCTCGTGCATGTGCACTTCAAGAAAACTGTCGAATCCAAACACGGAGCCCAGCACGACGAGGTTTCCCGGCCATGCGGTCACACCGCCGCGGAGCATCCATGAACGCGGCACGCCGCTGTTTGCGAGCACTGCATAGCGAGTTCCCACGAGCAGACCGACAGCAAGAGCCAGATCCTTGATCATCACATCGTTCTTGGAGGTGTAGTAAGCATCGGGCTGGTCCGTCAGATCCTTCGCAATTCGCTCGAGGTCGGCCGCGTGGCCTTCCTTCACTTCCGGCGAAATAACCCAGCCACACAGCGGCTCGATCTTACGCGCCAGCAAAGCGGAAAACGCTTCGCGATGCTGTGCAGGCGAGGCGGAAGCAACACTGGCCAACTGCGCGATTTCAGCATAAGGGCGCTCTGGCGCGAGCGATAGTACTTCGCGCAGGTATTGATCCATGTCGAAAGTCATAGACGCCAGCTCGATCTCGCCTGCGAAGAAACCTGCGCGGAGACAAAACAGTATCTCGACGCCGGTTCATCCAAACCGTGAAC
>FTEC01001899.1_pt1 | contig 8476 bp, 5 predicted proteins | sample 1640051 | NCBI WGS metagenome assembly FTEC01 (sample SAMEA3914816, study PRJEB12502) | metagenome | biome: forest; material: soil | place: USA | collected 2011-09-16 | depth 0.3 m
GTGATGGTGGGCGCCAGCGTGGCGGGGTCGACGCACCGCGCATGGATGTTCCCGGAACCGCACAGCGATTGCGCGATGTCCCCCTGTTCCAGGAACAGCACGAAGTCGTGGATGCCGAAGTGCTCTGAGGCGAACCGCATCCGTTCGCCGTAGTCGAGCAGCGCGGTGCCGGGTGAACCCATCGCGTAAACCCGGCGAGGCGCCACGCGCGACTCGATCTGCGGCCCGAGACGTTCCCGATCGGGAAGCATCGACGCCTCGACGAAGCTGTCTCCGATCAGTGCGATGGCGTTCGGGTCCGGCACGAAGTCATGATCCGCCACGAATCCGAAGTTGTTCGCTGTGAGAGATCGGGCCCGCTCGAGGTTCCAGCCGCTTGCAACCCAGAAGCGATGCCCCGCGGGGTAGGTGAGGATGAGCGGGTCGTAGTAGTAGCCCGTGGCGGTCGAGGTGGGAACGGGCAGGATCCGCAGCACGATTTCGAACATCAGCAATGCGGCGACCAGTCCCGCGATCAATAGCCCGAGCGTCCGCAGCCGCGGTGCCGGGGCGGCGAGAGGCGGCTCCTCAGAAGTTGAAGTAGATGAATGCACTGACGGAATCCCGTGACTCATTGAGAACGACCAGGAAAACGATACAGGCGATCGCAAAACCGCAGATGAAGGCGCGCCATGCGAGCCGCGTGCGACACAGGCCGTGCAGCCATTCGCCGATCGCGTTGCTGTTAGGAGCGAAGACGGCAATCACGCCCAGCACTGCGCAGGCGACGAGGCCCGCTACCGGACTCAGGCCCGCGTTGAACAGGAGCGCGGTTGCCGCTGGTGCCGTCACGAACGAGGGCGTACTCACCATAGCGTGCAGCATCTGCGCCGCCGCGGTGAAAGTGGACGCGCGGAAGAACACCCACGCGATGACTACCGCGAGGAATGTGATCAGCCAGCTCGCTACTGCCGCGATACGGCTGTTTTTCAGTGCCACCGCATCTGCGGTGAGCGCCTGAAACGCGTGGTTGACGGCAAGGTAGAGACCGTGAAGGCCGCCCCAGAACACGAATGTCCAGCTCGCTCCGTGCCACAACCCGCCAAGCAGCATGGTTGCGGCGAGGTTGAGGTAGCGGCGCACCGGGCCATGGCGGCTGCCGCCAAGCGGGATGTACAGGTAGTCGCGCAGGAAGGCCGACAGGGTCATGTGCCAGCGTCGCCAGAAGTCCGAGATGTTCCGTGCCTTGTATGGCGAATTGAAATTGAACGGCAGCCGGACGTTGAACATCCAGGACAGGCCGATGGCCATGTCCGAGTAGCCGGAGAAGTCGAAATACAGCTGCAGCGTGTAGGCGAGCGCTCCCAGCCAGGCCTGCAGGAAGCCGGGAGCGGCGCCCAGTTGCACGCCATTGAATACGCAGTCGGCGTAAGGGCTGATGCCGTCGGCCACGACGATCTTCTTCACGAGGCCGAGCGCGAAGATCGCGCAGCCGGCCGCGAGATTGGACAGCTGGAAACGATAAGTCGCGGCCTGCCCGAACTGCGGCATCATCTGCGCGTGATGCAGTACCGGTCCGGCGATCAGATGCGGAAAATACGTAACAAAAAGGCCGTAGTGTGTGAATTTGTACTCGCTGATGCCCTTCTGGTACGCATCGGCGAGGAAGGCGATCTGCGTGAAAGTGAAGAACGAAATGCCGATCGGCAGCAGCACTCGCGTCAGGTGAAACTGTGTGCCGGTGAGTGTCTGCAGCGTATCGATGAAGAAGTTGGTGTATTTGAAATACCCCAGCAGGGCCAGGTTGAAGACGACCCCCGCGATCAGCCAATTGCGGGAACGGCGCCGGAGCCTCGTATCCGCCTGCGCCGGCCCGGTAATTCGTCCGCCAATCGTGAAGTTCACCACCACGGAGCCGAGCAGCAGCACCGTGAACTGCGGCATCCAGTAACCGTAGAAAAACACCGATGCGGCGAACAGCCACGTCGCCGCCCATGCGGTGGAGAACCGAGCGAACAGCACGAAGCCGAGCAGCACGACCGGCAGATAGAGAAAAGCGAAATTCGCCGTGGTGAAAAGCATCGTGAGTTGCTGCTACGTAGTCACCGAAGTGATCCGGATTGCCCTGTCTCGATGGGTGACCGCCTCGTCGCTGCGGCGAAGCCGAAGCATGCGTGGCTTGACGTGACGAGATGTGAGCGAGTGCCAGAAATCCCGAGGAAATATGCGTAATCCGTCACGAAAGCGCGTGTTGCCCGCGCGCCCGTGACGCTTGCTGCAGCGTTCCCGCAGCGTGTCTGTGAAGCAGTTCTTTTTGCTGTCGCCAAGTGAACACATCTGGACACGTCCATGTCTCTACCCCCAGCATTGGCCTGAGGTGACTTGGGCGTGTACGAATAGTGGTGGCTCCCGGTCGTCAATTCTTTTTTCTGATACACCGGCGCGCGAAACGCGCGTGAGTTAAGGAGTACATCTATATGGCATTCGGATTTACGGGGGCTCGTCGGTTGCTGACAGCGGCTCTGCTCGTCTTCGCAACCGGCGCGGCAAACGTGGCGGTTTCGGCGCCAACACCTGAAGCTGACTTTGCCGCACGCTGTGCCGCGTCCGGCGTACTGGTATGCCAGGGCTTCGAGTCTATTCCCAAGACGACGGGCGGCGATGGCCTGTACCCGATCCTGGGCAGCAACTCCTACGCCGGCGTGCTCGACACTTCCGTGAAGGCCTCGGGTGCAGGTGCGCTGCGCTTCGATATCGCCAGCAAGAGCGGCGATGACCCGGCGGGCCACTGGGAGCAGGGGTTCACCAAGTCGTTCGGAGCGAACTCCACGTTCTACGTGCAGTACCGCCAGCGCTTCGACACGAACTTCATCACCTTCAACTGGGGCAGCACCGGTTCGGGCACGAGCCCGAAGCAGTCGGTGTTCTATGACGGCAATGCAACGCCCTGCGATGCTGTCGAGCTCACCGCAGTGGACTATTACTCGAGCGGCGTGCCGATCGTGTACTCCGAGTGCGGCGACAACGCCGCGTATGGCGACCCCAACAACATCGGTTCGTACAGCAAAACCGGCAACCTGCAGCAGGGTTCCAGCAAGACGAGCGGTTACAACTGTCCTCAGGATCGTGGCACCCAGGGCACCGGAAACGGCGTCGGGTGCTTCGAGTACGTGGCGGACAAGTGGATCACGTTCTACTTCCAGGTGGATGTCGGAACCTGGGGCCAGGCGAACTCGAGTGTGCAGGCGTGGATGTCGGTCGACGGCGGTCCCTATCAGCAGTGGGTCAACGTCAAGAACTACACGCTTCGGCAGGGCGCCGGAAAGTCGTTCAACCGCGTGATGCTCACACCGTACATGACGGGCAAGAGCGCCTCGATTGCCAATCCTCTCTCGCATACCTGGTACGACGAGCTCATCGTGTCGACCTCGCCGATTGCGGCGCCCGGCGCTCCCGCGCAGACGGCCGTGGCTCCCAACCCGCCTTCGAACGTCACCGCCAACTGATCGATCGTTCTTCACTGACGAATTTCGCAATCTGCCCTGGGCACAGGCTCAGGGCAGGTTGCGAATGATCCAGGGACCCAGCGTATTCGCCACCCGCAACGGGAGGCGACGCCAGAGCCGACTGGCCAGCGCGTACCTGGGGTTCGAGGAGTTCAGGTTCGGCAGGGCGGCACCGCGTGCCATCCAGCAATACCAGTTGAGTTGTACGGGCTGCGCACCCCACTGCGCTTTGAATTTGTACGTTCCGCTATCGACGCTCGAGCGGCCAAAGTCGAACTTCGGGGCGCCCGCTTGCAGCGAGTAGCAAAGCAGCTCCCAGTACATCCGCATATTGATGCCGCCGCGTTTGGCAAACTCCGTAGCGGCGGCCCAGGGCACTTCCATCCGGTCGCCGTGCCGGACGAGCACTGCTGCTGCTTCCACGTTGCCCTTTACGCGGATCACGAGCACTTTGCTCACGTCCCGCAGGGCCGCCAGAGCGACATCGAAAAACGCACGCGGATACACAGGCGTGCCGAGCGCATGCATGCTCGCGGCAAAAACGCCGTAGAAGTCTGCGGCCAGCTCTGCTCCACCCCAGATGACTTCGGGCGCTTCGCGTTCCGCTCGCTTAATCTGCGAGCGTAATTTCGACCCGAGTTGCTTACCCAGCGCGTCTACCGTCGCTGGCAGCGGGAGCATCATCGATACCTTGTCTTGCCGCGTGGGCAGGGAGATCGACGCGTTGACGCCGGTGTGTCGCAGCTCGATGTGGTCCACACGCCGCTCGCGTCCAAGATCGATCGCAGCCTGAACCAGCGTCGATGCGCAGTTCTCGTCGTCGGCGAGCGCGCCGCCATAGGTGAAGAAAGGCAGCGAAACGAGGAAGCGGCCGAAGATCATGCTCGATTGCTCGACGAGCGGCAGCACACCGCGCAACGCACGGCTCTCGTCGCGGGCTGCAATGAACGAGACCGGCAAGCGAAAGGCGCGCGCGCCGATCATCACGGCGGCCGAGGTGTGATACGCGCTCGCCAGCGGCTGGCGGGCGACGAACGAATCCCAATCCGGCGGCGCCGTGCCGGTAATCTCGATGTTCATTGGTCTTTCGGGTGCACAGGTTCGCACGGGCAGCACGCTGGCAGGCCTCAATTCGCGATGCGTGCCTCACCCGAAAGTGTCACGGGTCCGTTGCCCAGCACGAAGAAAATGCCGGCGACGAACTCGTCGTAGCTGCCGAGCGCCGTGTCATCCGTACGTTTGGTCTTCTGCACGACGCCTTCGATGCTGAAGGACCGCGTGACGAGCGTGCCCAGCGTTACGCCGTATGACGTATCGCGAGCGTGCACGCCAAGCGCCGAGGCTTCGTCATGCAGGTAGCTGCCGAAGACGCCACCGGAAATTCGCGACGTCAGATTGTGATTCACGGAGAAGACGGCCTCACTGTAGCGACGATCGTCGAGCGCGCCGGGAGCGATGCCTACTTCCGTGGTGTGGCGCAGGGACAGCTCGGCCGTCGTGCGCGGACGAACCATCGTGAACTCGAGCCCTTCGACGGTCTGGCGACGCGCGGCAGCGCTCGCAATGGACGCGTCGACTCCGACAAACTCCGCGGCGGCCGGATTCGAGATGACGAAGGATGACGGCGAGAAGGCGGATGGCGAGGCGGGATACGATCGATCGAAGATCAGCGAGCCCGACACGAAAGGCGTCAGCCGCCGCGTGATCGTAATGCGCGCGAGTGGACCGCTGCTGTCGAAGCCCGATCCCTCGATCTTGGAGGCGCCCACTTGCGCATCGATCCTGGTGCGCTTGCCCGTGGCCTTCCAGTTGACGAACGCTTCGTTGCGCGTGAAGTCGATAGCGCCCGCAGCTTCGTGCGAGCTGTAGGAGATGTCATCGTGGGTCACGCCCACGCCGACGTGGTTGTCGCGCGAAATCGAATGCATGAGATCGAGCTCGCCGCCGATCGTATCGCTGTCGAAATCGCGCTCGCTGAACATGGTGCGCTCGTAGGTCCCCTTGAGCGAGGCCTCGTTGCTGGCGCCCAATTGCAGCCGCAGCGTCGGACCGGTGCCGAGCGTCGTCACGTTTTCGCGATTGTCCGGCGCGAGCGGCCGGTTGAGGTCCGTGCGGATCTCCTGGAAGCTCGCCTTGGCGTTCCACTCGAAGCTCTTTGGAATGATGTCGAAATCGGCGCCCGCGCCGATCGTGCCGACCGTGTAGCCCGAGAACTGCGAGTTGAAGATCTCTTCGTACGACAGGTTCGAAAGCGCGTTGTAGCGCAGTCGTCCTTCCGGCTTGTTCGCCCAGCCTTGCAAGCCGAGTATGCCGATGCCCGCACCCACTTCGTTGTCCGAGGTACGCCCGACGTTGTCGGAATACACCCCCCCGGTGCGCAGGCGATAGCCGAAGTCGTCGCCATGTGCGACCTCGGTTACCGATGCGGATATCAGAATCGCTGCGAGGAACTGAGCCGTCTGCCTCGCGTGCAGTGAGTTACGTTCGTTCTTGGTTTGAATCGCTGGAAGGCATGTACGCATAGCTGTTGTCGTACCCGTACAGGTAGTCCTGCAGAGCGTTAGTTGTTTCCCCGTTGAAAAGAAGCGCCACGCCGTGCCGTCGATCGAGACTCGACAAGGCGTGTTGAACGGCCGCGCGCGGCGAGATGCCCGCACGCACGACGAGCAGGATCTGGCCCATCCACTGTGCCAGCGTATTGCTCTCGGTTGTCAGCAGCACCGGCGCGGCGTCCAGCACGACGATCCGCCGCGGATCTTCCGTAAGCTGGTTCAGCAATTGCCGCGTGCGCTCGCTCGTGAGGCAATCCGTTGTGCCCTCGTGCGAGGCCCCCGTGGGCAGGATGCGCAGGTTGCGCGTGGTGGTGCCGACGATGAAATCCGCCACGTCTGCGCGCTCGTCGCGCACGGCGTCGATGAAGCCCGGACGCTCGCTGAGGCCGAACAGGTCCGTGACTTTGCGTTTCACGAAGTCGGCGTCCATCAGCAGAACTTCGCGATCCCGCTCGGTGGCCAGACTCAGCGCGAGATTGATCGAGTTGAAAGTCTTGCCTTCGCCGGCTACTGCGCTGGTCATCATGACCAGCCGGTTGTTCTCTTCCGTATGCTCTTCCGGGCGCGTGCGCGTTGCCGCGATCAGGTGGCGCTTCACGTGCTGGTATTGAGAGGCGATGCGGGCTGCCTGGTCCGGCGAAGGGAGGTAGCCCAGCGAGCGAAGACGTGCCTCGGGAAAGGCGATGCTGACTGCTGGCTCGTTGGGTATCCGTGCCTCGGGTCGCCCGACTTGAGAACGCTTGGGCGGCGGCAACGAGGCACGCTCGTCGCCACTGGCAAGCCTTGCCTTCTCCAGCGCCCGCTCAATCAAACTCATACGATTTCCTTCAAGCCAGCAGGCCCTGTACGAGCCGGAAAACGGTATTACTGGTCACCGCAAGGACAACAGCCGCCACCACCAGGGTGGCTGCTGTAAATGCCACACGGAACCCATCCCTGCGATCGCGTGCCCGCGCCTCTGGCGCGATGGCAGCTGAAATTACGCCCACTACGGTGAGGCCAGTGGCTCTCGCGAGCGACTGTGCGCTGGTGAAAGTCGGGTGCACGATCTGCCGCAAGAGGCCCCAGGCAATTCCGGCGCCAAGGCCGCCGATGAGCACGCCCAGCACCATCAGCATGCGCGAAGGCGACACCGGCTGGGGGCTGGTCGCGGCCGGATCGATCTCTTCGAATTTCATGATGCCGGTGCGATCCGCGTCGTCCGTCACGCGAGCTCGCTCGAGCCGCTGCAGAAGGGCGGTGTATTGCGCCTTCGTGACTTCGTAGTCGCGATTGAGCTGCGCGAATTCCTGTTCGACCGCCGGTGCGGTGTCCACCATCTTGCGCAGGTTGCCGATCTCGGATTTGTGCTGCGTGATCGCGGCATTGAGCGCAGAAATCTCGACGTCCGCGGCATTGAGCTGCGTCTGGATGCCTTGGTACACAGGGTTCGCGCTCAGCGATCGGATGGCGCCCGTGCCCGCGCCGCCCTTGGAGAGGTCGGCCAGCTCGGCCTGTTCGCGCAGCTTCAGCTCGTCGATCTGGCCGCGCAGCGCAATCACCTCTGGATGCTTGTCAGTGAATTTCAGCAGCAGATCCTGCAGTTTCCCTTCCGCATCGAGCCGACGCGCCGTGATGTCCGACGGTGGCGGTCCGGTGGTCGTGCCGGAGTTCGAAGCCGTGGTAGTGCCCGGCACATACGGATGTGACTGGGTCAGCTGGCGCTGCAACTCGGAGCGTCGCCCATACGCCACCGCGAGGCTTGCTTCAGCCTGCTTCTCGGCAGCCATTTCGGTGTTGAGGCGCGTGAAGTAATCGCCCGCCGCGCCGGGTAGCAGACCGAGCTTGTCCCGCTTGAACTTCGCGAGATTGTCTTCCGAGACGACCAGTCGGTTCTGATAGCCCTCGAGTTGCTCCTTGAGGAACGCCTGCGCCTCTTCCGAGCTCGCCTGCTTGCCGCCGAGCGTGTCTGCGACGAACGTTTTCACCAGCCACTTCACGACACCGAGACTGATGTCGCGGTTCGAGTTGCGGTACGAGATGGTGTACACGGAGTCCTGGTTGCGGGAGTCGGCGCTGATCTTGATGGCGTTCTGCAGATTGCCTATCAGGGCGAACTCCTGCGACGGCGACTTGGCCTGCGCGTCGAGCCCTGTAGCGTGGGCCACCTTCAGCAGTTGCGGGCGGCTCAGCAGCGCCTGACGCACACGGAAGAGATCGGATTCCACGTCCTGGTCGACCGCGATGCCTTCGAGCATCGGCTTGAGCGCAGTGCGCGTATCGACGTAAACCCGCGCCGAGGATTCATAGACCTCCGGCACGCGCATGACGAATGCCCACCCGAGCAGGCAGGCGATCCACGCGACGAGCAGAGACTGCCAGCGGTACCGCCAGAGTGCGCGGCCGTAATGAAGAATGTTGTCGAGCGTGTCGAGCATAGGTGCGAGGTCAGAACGCGGA
>FTEC01002196.1_pt1 | contig 8458 bp, 7 predicted proteins | sample 1640051 | NCBI WGS metagenome assembly FTEC01 (sample SAMEA3914816, study PRJEB12502) | metagenome | biome: forest; material: soil | place: USA | collected 2011-09-16 | depth 0.3 m
ACGCTGGCGATCGCGCAGATGGGAATCCATCTCGTGTTCTTCCTGCACATCACCACAGCGCGCGGCCAGGCCAACAACGTGTTGGCCCTTGCGTTCGGCGTGCTGATCGTCGGGTTCGTCATCCTTGGATCGCTCTGGATCATGTCGCACATGAACCGGATGATGCCGGCGATGGATCAGATGATGCAGACGCAGAGGTAACGGAGATGCGCTTTGCCATTCTTTGTATCCTGCTGGCAATCGGCGTCGGCGTGCTCGTGGTGATGCTCGTTTCCGTTTGGCGTCACCAGGCTCGAGCGACGACACCCGTCCCCAACGCCGCGGCCGAATACGTCTGGGCGATGATTCCTTGTCTCATCGTGACTCTTTGCGCGGCTCCAGCGGTGCATCGCGTTCTCGTGGACCTCAGCAGATGAAGACAGGCGCTGTGCTGCGATCGGCGTTGCTGGCGTCTGACTGGTTGTGCGTACTCAGCATCTGCGCAAGCACCCTCAAGGATGCGGTTCGCAGAACGCGTGTAGCTCTTCCGAGCCTGCGCACGCACTAACAATCGGGACTAAGAGCTCATGGCGAGCTTTGCTGCCGTGGCTGCCATATCTGAGCAACGATGCCTTTATCGCGCACGAACTGAACAAAATGCAGCGCGCAAACCGACAGATGCAGCGTGCATGCCGCGAACGCAAGAAAAACGATCCAGCGGTTCATAGTCATCATGGCTGTGGCCTCATCGGTACTCACCATAATTGCGTAGAACGTCCATTGAGAATTGCACGATGGTTTAACGGCGAGCCGCGCGCCGCGCAACCGACCACCCCCTAAACCAACGTGCAATTGTTGATGACCGCGCATCCGGATAGCTTTGTTCGCCATGATTTGCAGAACGGCCGTACGGGCTCGCGGCCGCGTATTTCGAACGTTGCAGTCCTTCCGCGACCGACGGAGAAATGGCCGCGGTCAAGCGGGAGATCATGCGCCGTCGCGTATGGACAGCCCGCGAGGTCGAATGTGGCCGCGCACGGTGTGACGGAAGAGTCGGCTCCCCACGACGACCACGGTCCGCATATCCCTATGGAGCCGGCCGATCAACCCTCTTTTCGTCTTGTTGCTACTCAACCGCACGCGCTTATTTCGCTGGAGGGGAAGTGCGATATGTCCTCCGCTGTCCTGTTCGAGCTCACTCATATCGTCAACGCCCTTCCGGGCCTGGGCTGGACCGCGCTTCCCGACGGTCGGGCCGAATACCTCAATAAACGCTGGCTCGACTACGCGGGGATGACCGCGGAACACGCGATGGGTTCGGGTTGGGCCGAGGCGATTCATCCGGAGGATCGCACCGCGCTCGACGAGCATTGGAGGTCGTGCGTGGCCTCCGGAACACCGGTGGACGCGGAGGCACGCATGCGTCGTTTCGACGGCTCGTACCGGTGGTTCCTGTTTCGTGCGAATCCATTGCGCGACGCGCAGGGAAACATCTCGAGATGGGTCGGGACCAACATCGACATCGAAGAACGCAGGCGCAGCGAGCAAGCCCTGCATGCGAGTGAGCTGTCCTGGCGGCAGATCGTCGACAACATTCCGGGATTCGTGGTCACGCTGGGCCCAATGGGCGAAGTGGAGTTTTTGAACCGGCCGATCCTCGAGTACTTCGGCAAGACGAACGAGGAATTGCGGAATTGGTCACTCGTCGGCGCCGTTCATCCCGAGGATCTTCCGCGCGTGATCGAGGTGCGCACGCGGTCCATCGAAGACGGCCAGATTTACGAGGTCGAGCACCGTTGTCGACGCGCCGATGGCGTCTACCGCTGGTTCCAGGTTCGCGGCCTGCCGGTCCGGGACGCGCAAGGTTCGATCAACGCGTGGTATCTCCTTCTCACGGACATCGACGATCGCAAGAAGGCTGAAGAAGCCTTGCGCGCGAACGAGCGCAACCTGAGCCTGATGATCAACGCCATCCCCACCTTCATCCATGTATTGCGCCCGGATGGATCGGTTCTGGACGTGAATCAGGCGGTGCTCGACTACATGGGCACGGGGCTGGAAGAAGTGCGGAGCGAGGATTATCAGGCTCGTTTCTTCCACCATGAGGACGTGGAAAGGATGCGCGACAAGCGCCAGGAAGCGCTCGCACTCTCCGAGCCGTTCGAATACGAGCAAAGAGTGCTGGGCAAGGACGGCCGGTATCGCTGGTTCCTCGTCCGCTACAAGCCTCTGCTCGATGAGCAGAGACGGGTCGATCGCTGGTACGCAGTCGCGTTCGACATCGAGGCTCGCAAACTTGCCGAGGCGGAGGTCGAGCAGGCGTATTTGCGTCTCGCTGAAGCCCAGCGCCTCAGCAAGACCGGCAGCTTCATCACGGACTTGCTCGCGGACGAGCACCATTGGTCCGATGAGGCCTTCCGCATCTTCGAGTTCGATCCGGCGACCCAGGTTACGGTGCAAAGGGTTCGGGCTGCGGTCCATCCCGAAGACTTGCCGTCGTTCGACGCCGTCATCGCGCAGGGCATGACGGGCACGGGTGTCGACTTCGATTTCCGCATCCTGACCGCGCGGGGCAACTTGAAGCACGTGCGCGGCGTGGCCCGTGTCATGGAGCAGATCGCGGGTCGTCCCCTGTTCATCGGCGCGTTTCAGGACGTCACGGACAGCCGGGCGGCCGAGGAAGCCCTGAACAGATCGCGTTCCGAGCTCTTCCAGGTGTCACGCGTGATGGCGCTGAACGCACTGACAGCGTCGATCGCCCACGAGATCAACCAGCCGCTCGCCGGCATCATCGCCAACGCGAGCACCTGTCAGCTCATGTTGACTCGCGATCCACCGAACCTGGACGGCGCCCGCGAAACGCTGCGGCGAACCCTTCGCGATGGCAACCGCGCGTCGGAGGTGATCAGTCGATTGCGTGCCCTGTTCAGCAAGAAGGAAATCACGCCCGAGGCGCTGGATCTGAACGAGGCCACGCGCGAGGTGATCGCGTTGTCGCTCAGTGACCTGCAGAGAAATCGAGTGATCCTGCGGAGCGAACTCGCGGAAGGCCTCTCCCCCGTTGCGGGCGATCGCGTCCAGCTCCAGCAGGTCATGCTGAACCTGCTGCGAAATGCCTCTGACGCGATGGCTGGCGTCGACGACCGACCGCGAGACCTGCTGATCACGACCCAATCGGATGCGGGCGATCAGGTGCGGCTCAGCGTAACCGATGCAGGCGTCGGCTTCCGACCTGAAAGCGCGAACAAGCTGTTCGACGCTTTCTATACGACGAAGCAGGATGGAATGGGCATTGGCCTCTCGGTCAGCCACTCCATCATCGACGCCCATCACGGACGTCTGTGGGCGACGCCCAATGACGGCCCCGGCGCCACGTTCTCCTTTTCTATTCCTTGCTCGCGCGGCGCTTCGGAGCCGTGAAGCGCGGGCGCGCGAGTACTTCAACTCATTTCCGGACCCGCACGCAGAGGCTCAGGAATCACACGCGAGCCGCGCTGACCGGTCACATATGACCATAGCCACTGGCGCTGCACACGCAGACGGTTCTGAAGTTGCGGCAGCGACAAGATGTGCACGAACACCCACACCAGCCAGGTCAGAAAGCCGCTGGTGTGCAGCCGCCCTCGCTCCAGAACCGCATAGTTCTTGCCGACGACCGCCATGTTGCCTTTGTCGAAATAGCGGAATGGGTGTTTGATCTGCTGCCCTTCGAGTTGTTTGGCGATCAGCCGCCCGACGTAACGCCCTTCCTGAATCGCTGCCTGGGCTACGCCAGGCACCGGCTTCTCGTCAATGATCACAGAGGCCGCGTCGCCGACGACGAACACCCCAGGTGCCTCAGCGACTTGCAGGAACGGATCAACGAGCGCCCGCCCCGCGCGGTCGATCCGGATGCCGAGCATCTTTGGAATCGGCGAGGCCGCGACTCCCGCGGTCCACAGCACCGTCGCGCTCGGAATTCTACGCGAGCCGGCGGTCACGCCAGCGTCATCGACCGTCTCCACCCGGGCATCGGTCACGACTTTCACGCCTAATTTCTCGAGGCGCCCGGTGACCTCGCGCGACACCGATTCGGAAAACGAAGGCAAGACCCGCGTGGCCCCATCGAGCAGAACGATGCTGGCCCTGGCAGGATCGATGCGGCGGAAGTTACCCTGCAGCGTGACGCGAACCAGGCCCGCGAGGGACGCCGCGAGCTCCACGCCGGTGGGACCGGCGCCGACCAGCACAAACGTCATCTGTCGGGCGCGTTCCTCCTCATCCTCCGTCGTTTCAGCCGCTTCGAAGGCGCTCAGGATCCTTGCCCGGATCGCCTCGGCGTCGCTCAGGGTTTTGAGCCCAGGCGCATGACGCGCGAACTCGTCGTGCCCGAAGTAGCTAGGGTGCATGCCGGTGGCGACGATCAGGAAATCGAACGCAATCTTGCGAATGCCAGCTCCAGGAGAGATCGCATCGATCGTGTGATCCGTGAGGCTGACGCCGGTCACCTCCGCGAGCAGCACGCTCAGATTTCGCTGCTTCGCCTCGAGCTGCCGAATCGGCGCCGCGATCTCGGCGGACGAGAGAACCGCCGTCGCCACCTGGTAGAGCAGCGGCTGAAAGATGTGGTGATTGCGGCGATCGATCACCATCACCTCGGCGTCTGCGTGCCGCAGCGCCCGGGCTGCGGCGATTCCCGCGAAGCCCCCGCCGATGATGACGATGCGCGGCCTCGGCGTGCCACTCACGGCGCCAACCATTCAGGTTTGCTGGAGCCACGCGGCACGAGCACCGTGCTGAAAGATCCCGGAGTTCTCGACATGACTGTCTGATCGGTGATCCCCTGGTACGTGCCCAGGGCCGTCTCCGCGGTGAACAGATCGGGGGCGACATAGTCGTGTTCATCCGAAGAACCGGCAGTCGCGCGCGAGTAAGCCTTGTCGAACGTCCCGAGCGAGAGGAGCCAGAGCACGGTGCGAGTCAGGCAAACGGTGACTCGATAGCTGCCACCCTCGAGCGCGCGCCGGCGCAGCGCCGCCAGAGCGCCGGTTGTGCCGAGCCAGGCCACTACGTTGTCGACAATCGGAATGACAGGCGGGGAACTTGGATGCGTGGGCGTGCCCTCGATGCAGAAAAGCCCCGAGACCGCCGCGCCGGTTTCATCGAATCCGGGGCGGTTCTTCCACGGGCCTTTGTCGCCGTGATGAACCACTCGGACCTGGATCAGTCCTGGGTGCCGCGCGCAGAGCGTTTCGGCGTCGAGGCCAATGCGCTCCAGGTAACCGGGGCGCTTGTTGGCGAAGAATACATCCGCATCCTTCAGCAGCTGATCGAGCGTCGCGCGATCCTCTTTCGAGTAGCCCAGGATCGTCGACCGCATTCCAACCTGCGCGTCCCAGGTGAACGACTCGATCTCACTATCCCCGGGCCGCCAGACATTGAGCACGTCGGCGCCATACAGAGCGAGGTCGCGGCCGATGGCGGCACCCGCGATCACGTGACCCATGCCGAGTGCGCGAATCCCATCGAGCGGGCTCTTCCCATTCGCCTTGAATGGCCGAGGTTCGCCTTCGCCTATCTTTTCCACGCTGATCAACGGCATCCGCGACAGCACCTCGGTGTACTGGGGCTCTCTGCGGAACTCATCGAAGGTGCGCACCATTGCCATGGGAAGCCCGGCTTCGGCCGCGGCGTCCTCAAGGTCCAGGCCGCGCCACTGCAGAATGGCTTCGCTCACAGACTCCTCGCTGGCATCGCACCTCAGCAACTTCAATGCACGCGCGGCAAGCCTGGGGTAGATGTTGATCGCCACGATGTGCCGCCCATCCCTCGTCTCGCGAAACAGATGCGGGCCGAGAAATGGATTGAGGGGATCCAGGAAGTTCGGGGGGCGTCCGTTCATGGTTTCCCATTTGAGCTCGAAGAAGCCACAGAAGCGCCGTAAGGCTTTGCGCACATCCACCGCGATATCCTGTCCCTCGCCGGTACGCAGCTTCCACAGCGCTGCGACCGCGGTCGCCTTCGCGGCAAGACCGATCGCCGCCGCGCTGCCAAACCGCAGGGCACTCGGAATGATCGGATCACGTCCGTAGAAGTCGAGCTTGCCGCCGCTATCCGCGCTGGACATCCCGACGTCCTTCAGCACGTCGTCGACCGCGGAATGCAAGTCGAAATTCGCGCTGCGCGCCGGGTTCGCAAGCTTCGCTCGAATGGTTTCAGTGAGCAGATCCGCCTGGATCTCCTCGGCCAACGGAATAGTCTGGGCGTTCATTTGCAATCCTTCTGACTTGCCAGGGTTCAGCCGGCGCGTGCCGTGACTTTGTGAGGCGCGACGGCGTTCGCACGCCCGGTGCGCAGTTCGATGAGGCCGAGCAGGATTTCGTCCCGCTCCGCTTCGAGTTCCTGGATGGAGCGCGATCCCACCTCGGCATGCACGCTGTCGGTCAGCTTCTTTTGTACTTCCGGAGTCAGCACCGGCGAGCCGAGCGCCTTCCAGGAAACCGCCAGCGGGCCGGCAAACTGGTGAAGGAAGTGCTCGATGCCGCCCGGACCGCCGCCGAGGTGGTTGAGCATCATGTTGCCCATGACACCCCAGCGCAGGCCCGGGCCCCAGCTCAGGGCGGCGTCGACGTCGGCGGCGCTCAACACACCTTCGGCAACCAGGTAGTAGCTCTCGCGGGCCACTGCCGCCTGCAGGCGATTGGCAACGTGGCCAGGCAGCTCCTTGTGCAGACGCACCGTCTGCTTCCCGATCGACGCATAGAATTCCGTCGCACGACGGATCGTCTCTTCCGAGGTTTTCTCCCCGCCGACGATCTCGAGCAGCGGGATCAGATGAGGCGGATTGAAAGGATGCGCGATGACGCAGCGCTCGGGATGCGACGTGGCTCCCTTCTGGATCTCGCTCATGATGAGTCCGGACGAGCTCGACGCGATGATCACGTCAGGCGGCAACAGCGCATCGAGCTGTCCATAGAGCTTCTGCTTGAGCTCTATCCGCTCGGGTCCGTTTTCCTGGACGAGGTCGACGCCCGCGACCGCGTCCGCAAGTGAGGTTGTGAACTCGAGGTTCGACAGCGAGGCACCAGGAGCGAGGCCCAGGCGTTTGAGCGCCGGCCAGGCGGCCTCCACGAACTTGCGTAGAGGGTTCTCCGCGCTCGGCACGATGTCGTAGGCCACTACTTTGAATCCCTTGGCGAGAAACAACGCGCTCCAGCTCGCGCCGATCACACCGCTGCCGACAACGGCAATGCGGCGAATAGGTTTTGCTTCGGTCATGTCACGACTCCAGTGGCGTTTCAGATTTCGGTGTATGCGATGCCGGCGAGGTTGCCCTGCACGCCGAGAAGGCCGCGCTCGTTCTTTCCATCGAGATCGGCGCAGTAGATAGAACCGCCCAGGTCGGTGATGAACATCCGATTGCCGGGAACATCGAGCGCAATGCCGATTCCCTCCATCAGATGGGTGATCAGGATTTCCGGCGCCGCTTGCGTGTCGATCGGTGCGCGGTTGACGGTGTTGCCGCGCGGCGGATCGCCACGGTCGGTCCAGTAGAGAACGCGGTGTTCCAGATCGAGCTCGAGGTCGATGGGCTCGGGCAACCCATCGAACAGCACCTCGATGTCGGAGCGCTGCGCCGGGCTCTCGCCCCGCGGGATCTCGCTGCTCGCGCGGAAGATGCGACCGAGGTTGGCGTTGTCCGGGCCTTTCTGCGACCAGTAGATTTTCCCGAGCTTCGGATCGAGCGTAATTCCGACGCACCAGCGCGTCTGATCGCGCGCATCCTCGTCACCGCGCCCATTCTCGACGAGCGTTTCTACCTGCGAGCCGTCGAGATTGGCGCGCATCACGCGCATTCCCTCGCGGTCGCTCCAATAGAGCTTGCCGCTGCGCTTGTCGAGGTGAAGCTGCTTCGGTGTGTGCGTGAGGCCTGGCGGGACAACCACCGTGCGATGGGTCCCATCGAGATCAGCGCGTTCGATCGAGCCGTCATTGAGACGGGGAACTCCCATATTAGTCCAGTAGATGTGTCCCTCCTGCGCATCCACGACGATGCCGTCGGGAAGATGGCAGCCAGTGATGATGGTCTTTCGATCGGATCCATCGGCATTCATAGAGTGAATGCGGCCGCCACTCAGCTCGAGAAGGAACAACCGCCCGAGGCGGACCGTGCTCGCGGGGCGGATCGGTTTCGCGGGCTCGGCGACGGGGAAGGCGCGCATGCTGGAAGTCTCCTTCGATTCTCACATCGTGCCCACGTGGCCGGCACGATTCGAGGATGGACCAACTTCCGCTTCCCACCTATTGCACGTTTGTATATGCAACCCAAAACCAGATCCAGCCGCTTGCCGGCGGCGGGAGATCGCGCGATGGGTTCAGGAATGCTATCGATCGAGCGTGCGTCGTGCGTGCACTCCATGCGGCTCATCGGATTGTCCTTGACTGCGTCGATACTAAAGCGCGATGTTTCGCCGGTGCCGGGCCGTCTACAGTGATGTAT
>FTEC01001688.1_pt1 | contig 7746 bp, 6 predicted proteins | sample 1640051 | NCBI WGS metagenome assembly FTEC01 (sample SAMEA3914816, study PRJEB12502) | metagenome | biome: forest; material: soil | place: USA | collected 2011-09-16 | depth 0.3 m
CGACATGCTGATCGCCCAGCCCAGTAACACGTCCGGCCCATTCTCCTTCGATCGTGGCCCGCCCTTCGAGCTCGAGGCCGAGTTCGCGAAAGAAATCGATCGTACGTCCGAGGTCTTCGACAACGATTCCTACGTTGTCCATCCCACGTTGGGCAGTAGACCCCATCACCCGGTATGTTGATGCTCTCCCAGAACTTTGAGAGGCGCTCGGCGGCGACCTGGATGGCAGCTTGGCGCCGCTTTCGTGGGTTCCAGAGTAGACAGGTGGCGAAGATCAAACAGATTGCAACCGAGGCCGGCATTCATCGAGGCACCGACGAGACTCGACCGCGAATGCGATGCCGTTACGATTGCTCCGACAACGACTCCAGTCGCACGCGCGTTTCCTGGAGCAACGTATCGGCCAGGCGAATGCTCAGCCCGTTGAGCGAGAGATTGAGTGCGGCGAGGGCAAGCTCGGCTTTTAGAATCAGCTCCGCAACGGTGACAGGTGTCTGGCGCAAGTGCGGGTACTCCTCGAGCAGTACGCAGGCGGCGCAGACGTTCGCACGCGCGCTCTCGAGGCAAACGCGGTCTTGTCGCTGCCTTTCCACATCGGTCTTGAAAAGATCGAGCAACGCGATAACGCGCCGAAGGCTGGGTACGGCGGCTTCGCAAAGCGAGTGGGGACCTGTAGGCATCGACGAACGAGTGAATGCAACGCCACCGTGCGATTGAGGAGCGAAGGATACGGCTGCGGGACGAAGACAGGCTGCTACGCCAGTCACGCCACAAAACCTTCACCGCTCGAATCGCGACAGTATTCACTCCAAGTCGCCGTTGTCAGAATTTCAACTTCGTCTACATGGTGGTCCGCATCGGCCCTCGACAGGCGCGACTAGCATGCCCACGCACTTGCTGTGTCGGGAACCGGGCACAGAAGTTGTGACGTGGGTCAAACATGTCGACATGAGCAGACCCCAGTTCCCCAATCGCAGATTCCAAGCCGCCGAGATGGTAAGTGTTCGAATACGAGCGCGTTCCGCTCAAACTCGCAAACGTTTCGCAAATAGCCGTGCGCACCGACGGTTTCTGCCGCGCCGGACCCTACATGTAACGGGATCGAAGCGTCGCATCGACGTCGCGTTCCGCCGCCAGCCAATCTTCAAGTTCATATCCCGTCGCGAAGTCTCGCTCAGCGGAGCGGTAGTAAGCGGCGAGTGCGATCATGTCGTGGCGAAGACTTGCGGGGACCAGCTCCGTGATGTGCGCACGTCGGCGTTCCGGGCGAGGAACAACGACTGTACTCAGGCTCGTTGTCGTTCGAGTGGAATTGGGAGAGGTCGCCTCTGGATCGAGAACGGACTCGACAGCTTTCGGACTCGCGGCCATGGCGGCCCCCTCACTGACTAGCTGCGCCTGGGCAGCAAGTGCTGTGCCCAATGCTCGCGGCAAGGAAGCGGTCGCCCCCCAGCTACGGAGTCGTGGCGTCGAACAGTCGCTCGAGCTGACTCGGGTCCACCGGCTTCGTCAAATGGTGATCGAATCCTGCAAGCAGGGCCGCACGCTTGTCTTCCTCCTGACCCCACCCCGTCACCGCAATGAGCTTGATCTTCGCGCCCCACGCTTCCCGCCGGATCCGCTTCGCCACTTCGTAGCCGCTCAGATCCGGCATTCCGATATCCAGCACGGCGACGTCCGGTCTACGTGCCGATGCGACTTGCAGCGCTTCCGTGCCGGAGTGCGCGCCGTAGACTTCGTGTCCCGCCATCCTCAGGAACATTTCCAGACTCTCCGCCCCGTCGCGGTTGTCGTCTGCGATGAGAACGCGTCGGGAAGGCGCGTGAGCCGACTCTGTGTTCGAAGGACGAAGCCCCTCCAACGCGGGATCGACGATGACCGATCGGGGAAGCGAGATCGCAAACTCACTGCCGTCACCCAGCCCAGCGCTACGAGCCTCGATTCGGCCACCGTGCAACTCGACAAGCCCCTTGGAGAGAGCGAGACCGATGCCGAGTCCGCCTTCCGCCCGCGCCGTATCCGAAAGAACCCGGGCGAACATACTGAACACCTGGCTGAGATTCTCCGGTGCAAGCCCGATGCCGTTATCGCGCACGATGATGGTCAGCGCATCCGTCTCGAGGCGGACTTCCAGTTCGATGACCCCGCCCTCGGGCGTGTATTTCGCCGCGTTGGTCAGCAGATTGCTGATGACCTGGGTCAATCGCACCGGGTCCACTTCCATCGACAAAGGCGTCGCGGGCTGATCCGCGCGCAGCGTGTGCCGCTTGCGTTCGATCGCGGGCTGCGCCGCTTCCACGGCCGCTTTCAGAATTTCACCCACATCCACGTATTCCTTCTTGAGCTCGAAGGAGCCGCTGGTGATGCGCGAGACGTCGAGCAGATCGTCGAGCAATGAGCTCATGTGCCCGACTTGACGGGAAATGATGGCTTGTGCACGCGCGAGATCTGCGGCCTCGAGATTCGGCGAGTTCAGGACGACGGCCGCGGTTCGGATCGGTGCCAACGGATTGCGCAACTCATGCGACAACGTCGCCAGAAAAACGTCCTTGCGAATATCCGCTTCCCGCAGGGCGGCTTCGGCCTGCACGATATTGGTGATATCGACGAACGTTACCAGCACACCGCTCACCGTGCTGTCCGCCTCGCGATACGGCAAGATTCTCGTGACGTAGTGAGCAGAGCGATCCTTGCGAGAGACTTGACGCTCCAGCGGCTCGAGGGTCTGCAGAACATGCGTAACATCGGCGCGCAGGGCGTCGTATTGCAAGCGACTGACTATATCCGTCAACGGACGGCCCTGGTCGCTGGGAATGAGGTTGTAGAGCGTCGCGATCGCCGGCGTGAAACTGCGAATGACCAGGTGACGATCAAGGAAAACCGTCGCGATCTCGGTGCTCTCGAACAGATTGCGCAGGTCGTTGTTCTTCGAATCGAGCTCATCGACCTTCTCCGTCAGTCGCACATTGACGGTGTGCAATTCCTCGTTGACCGATTGGAGCTCTTCTTTCGACGTTTCCAGTTCCTCGTTGGCAGACTGCATCTCTTCATTGACGGAATGCAGCTCTTCGTTGGTACTGCGCAGTTCTTCGAGCGCGGTCTGATGCTCTTCCGAGAGAGACTGAAGTTCCGCTTTCGTGCTGGCGAGTTCGCGCCCCAGAGTTCCATCTGAAAGCGATCCGGGGAATAGCGAACGCTTCATTCGGGCCCCCCAGGGTGGGCGGCTCGCTGCGGTTTGTTCCGACAGGTGCGGGTCGGAGTCATCCGAGCCATTGCGCGTCGGCATGGACTGCGCTGGCGGCGAGGGTGAGACCGCCTCAGAGCCCAACGGACCGTTCAGTGCAGGCATGATCCCGCCACTGTGACCCAACACCAGGTCCACACGCCGCGACCTGAGGTGCGCCCCCGCCAAAACCAGATTCAACGGTGGACTTTTGGTGTCGCGACGCTGAAAGATTCGCGCCGCCTTGTTCAAGGGTTCGAACAAGTCATCGTGTCGCGCGGTGGACTCCGAGCCGCCGAGAAGAAGAATGCCCTTCGGTACCAGCGAATAGTGAAATATCGGGATAACCGAGGCCTGCAATTCAGTATCCATGTAGATGAGCAGGTTTCGGCACGACACGAGGTCCATGCGCGAGAATGGCGGGTCGCGGACCAGGTTATGCGGGGAAAACGTGCACAGTTCGCGAACGTCCTTGGAAACGACGTAACTTCCCTGCGACTCGCTGAAAAACCGTTCGATGCGTTCGGGCGATAACCCATCCAGCAACGTCGAGGGATAGCGCCCGATTCGCGCCGTGGAAATCGCGAAGTCGTCGATGTCGGTCGCGAATACCTGAACCTTTGGCGCGCCTCTGAGCTTGCTCATGTGCTCACGAAGCAGGATGGCGAGCGAGTAGGCCTCCTCGCCGGTCGCGCAGCCCGGGACCCAGACTCGCACGGTTCCGTCGGCCTGCTTCCCGGCAAACAGGCGCGGTATGACCATCTGCTCCAACGCATCGAAAGCGTCTTTGTCGCGAAAGAAACTCGTGACGCGGATGAGCAGATCGCGGAAGAGGAAAACGACTTCGCGGGGGTCATCTTTGAGCTGTGCGATGTATTCATCCAGCGTCGTGACATTGACCACCTGCATTCGGCGCTGCACGCGACGCAGAAAGGTCTTATCCCGATAGCCACTGAAGTCGTGACCCAGCTGCCCACGCAGAATGGTGCAGATCTCGAGGCGAGCCGCATCGACGGACGCGGGGTCGTCGGGTGCCGCGAGCGTCACCGCAGTCGCACCCTTGATGCGCATGAGTTGGGCGGGCATGTCTTCCACTGGCAGCACCAGATCCACCGCACCCGTGGCGATAGCCCCCGCCGGCATTTCCCCGTATTGGGGCGCCGAGCCGTCCACGCCTTGCGCAATCGTCAGACCGCCCCGTTCCTTGATCGCCTTCAGGCCGAGCGCCCCATCGCTGCCGGTCCCCGACAGCACGATTCCCACCGCCTGTTCGCGAACGGCGTCCCCGAGCGCGCCGAAGAACGCATCGATGGGACGAAAGACCCTCGGATCGTCCAAAGCCGGAAGTCGGACGCCCAATCGTCCGTTCGCGAGAGTGACCACGGCATGCGGAGGCGGTACGTAGACGCAGTTCGGCTGAATCAAGGCGCCGTCGACACCTTCCAGGACACGCATGCGAGTCCAGCGGGCCAGGATGTCGGTGAGCAGACTTTTCCGATCCGCCGGCAGGTGAAGGATCATGACGAACGCCATGCCGCAGTCCGCCGGCATGAAGTCAAAAAAGCTGTGAAAGGCGTCGAGACCGCCGGCCGATGCGCCGATTCCTACGACCGTTAGTCCTGGAGAGCTCACCGGGAAGCGCTCTCGCCACGTGATCGGCGGCCTGCGTCGGCCTTGCCTGCAAACTCAATGATTCCCCGCGTGTCTGGATTCGAAGGCAAGACGTGCACTGATCCAAAAGGGGTTAACGCCAAACGTTGCAGTTCTACGCTGCAGTGGGTTGATATTAGACCAGAAATCATGGCTACCGGGTTGGCCTCCCCAGGCTACGGCACAAGGTACCTGCGCCGCGCGAAAACCCGCCGAGCGCCCAACAGGTACACAACGAATGCGATTCGAAGCCGTTCCCTTAACGAAACGGGCGCGAAGAACACTGCCGACATCGCGGGGGAAACCGACGTTGCAAGTTGTTGCACGATGGAGCGCGATTCGCGACAGATTGACGAAGGCCTTCACACCCAGGCTTTTGGCTGTGACCGCGACGTTGGCCGCCGCTTCCAGGTAGCTGGGCGAAATCGACATCGCGAAATACACCACTGAGCAGCCTTGCATGGCCGTGTGCGCAGTCGAGCCGACGCTACCGGCGGCGCCGGTGATGAGGATGGTTTCTGACGACATGATGTTCGTCCTCGGGATCAACAAGCCAAATGGCTTGCGTGCGTGGCCCACGAGCCGCGCGCCCCACCAACCAGCACCTTCGTGCAATCGCGTCGGACGGTCGAGTCTGATGTGATTCACCCGCGTCAGCAGGCCCGAAGCAGAGCACACACATCATTAGAGGAGAATGATCATGTCAACACCCGCGGCGCCAACGCGGCGTGAGTTTCTGGTTGCCGCTGCCGTGACAAGTGCAGCTAGTGCCTCGGCGCACGGCGTCGCACGCAACGTCGACGACGTCATGCTGTGGCGACAGGCGGAACTTCATATTTTACTGAGCGAGCTGCGTTATCCCCCGCTCAGGTATTCGCCGTTTTGCCTCGAGCGGCAAGGCCTGCGCCAGCGGGGCGAATCGGGGCCGCGGCCTTCAGGGTTCGCGAAGGATGCGCCGACCGAAGCGGGAGGGGCGATATACTTTTGTATCACGGCAGCCGTGAGCCAGCTGGGGCATCCTGCGTGTCATGACCATACGAGCCAAGAAGCGTCCTCGCGCCCCTGCAGCCCCTGCACAGGCGCTCATATCCGTCGTCGATGATGATGAGTCTGTCCGTGAGTCGCTACCGGACCTGCTGAAAGAGCTCGGCTTCGCAGCGCAGGCATTCCCCTCGGCGGACGAGTTTCTGAAGTCAGGCTCCACTTCGCTTCGGAGAACCCCGCCACGGGAAGCGGAGCGTGCCTCATGAACGGGCGCCCGGTTGACGGATCGTGAACACCGGACGTAGAAACCCACTCTCCAGTCGCCGGCTCCACGCACTGTTCACCATCGCGTGGATTTACTGTTCACGATCGCCGGAATACGCAGCCGGGCAGTGGCCGCTGACATGCCTTCTGACAGACCGACGTCAGACCGAACAGCAGGACCGCAAGAAGGCTGCTGTTCATTGCTATCCCTATCGAAATGCTCAATCCAAACGGATGCTGTCGACCGGCGCGACCAGCGTCCCGCCGCACCACACGATTCAGTCTTTCAACTCGATCCTGGTGGCGACGAACACCCACTCCCGGAGGCAGGCATTCTGAACCCACTGGCCCTTGTAATAACGGTGGTCCGTCACCCGGTCGACGTAGCTGTTGCCTAGGGGCATGTCCTGATAGCGTATCGAAAAACCGGAGACGACGACCTCCCGGTCGTTGAAGCCCAGGTAATCGAGGGGATCCCTGCCCGTTGCGTTCACAAGACTGACACATCGGCGGCTCTCTTCCTTGTTCAGCGGATTGAATGTATCGAACCCCTTGGTGGTGTTGACCATCATCTCACCGCCTTCGCCACGATAAGAGAACCAGCCCTCGATGCGCACGGTATTCGAATCCACGCCGAAGGGTATGCGGTCGTCGGGCGCCGCAGCATTCGCCAGCGCGGTGAGCGAGGCTGCCCCGAGCGACAGCAGCAGCCCAAGCCGGACTAATGTTTGGGAACTTCGCACTTCTTACCGTTTCCCATCTTCACATCTGACGGCTGCGTCGGGGGAGTTCCGGGCAAGGTCTCCGGCGAAGTCCCTTGGGGAACGTGATCGCCGTGTCGCAGGACCCAAGTTCCGGTCGTCGTAATTCCATATACGGACATGATGTTCATCGCCGTATTGTAGTCGCCGCTCAACGGCCAGGGCCCCGAATTCGCCATATGGGTGTGGATCACGGCACTGGCGGTCGTGCCTGGCGGCAGGTGAAAGTCGGAGCTCGCGTGGGCTATCCAGATCGGATTTCCGCACGTGTCGGTCCCCGGCTTCATCACCGGATTGGGAACCGGGATCACAGTGGCGTCCGTAAGAACGAACCAGATTTGCTCGTGGTTCAAAGTGAAACTGATGACCACGCCAGCCAGCTTTCCCTGCTTCTTGGCCGTGACCACGATCTCATCGATAGCCGCCTCCAGCAACGCTTTGTCTATCTCAGCCGAGGACTGCGCCCACATCTGATCCCACTCGGCCGGATTGATCTGGACAGGCACGAAGATAAGGGGCGGGCTGATGCTGCTTCCGCAGGCAGCGCCGCAGTCAGGGTCGACGTAATCACGAGTACCTGTCACCGTTACTGTATCCTGCAGACCGCTAGGATCACGCCGGTTGATGCCGTCGCCGCGAGCGTAGGCATATAGGTTCATTCCGCCCTCATATCCGATCGGGTCCGTCTGCATGAACCGTCCAAGCGTCGGAGAGTAGAGGCGCGCTTTAAAGTAATACATCCCCGCTTCGGGGATCCACATCTGTCCGATGTACTGAAATCGCCCGGTGTTGGTTGTCGCCGGCAGTCCGCTGTCATCGTATTTGTTGATAGCGAACTGCGAGCCAGAAGCATTGGAGACCGCG
>FTEC01002238.1_pt1 | contig 7287 bp, 5 predicted proteins | sample 1640051 | NCBI WGS metagenome assembly FTEC01 (sample SAMEA3914816, study PRJEB12502) | metagenome | biome: forest; material: soil | place: USA | collected 2011-09-16 | depth 0.3 m
ACCTCGACACGCTCGGCGATAACGGCGCGTTGATATTCATCAGTAACGGTCGACGCAATCTGGTCGCGGCGTCAGGAACGACGCCCGTCGACATCGGAACCAGTCTCGGCAAGGCGATCTTCATCGACGGCGTTCCACACGTAGCGATCGCGGGAACGCTGTTCGTCGTTCAATAGCCTGAACCCGGGGCGTGCCGTCAGCTCCGGCGCCTGGCGGCAAAGCGATCCGTCAGATCGCTTTGGCCACCGCCACAGCATTCCATGTTTCATCGCTGACTGCGACGTCGAGCGTGGGAAAGGCGGAGAGGTTCTCGAGACGGAAGCCTGCCGACTCGAGTAACAGCTCGAGCTCCAATGGGAAAAAATATCGCATGCGGTGGGTTTCGCGCGTCTCGAACTCGACCCGGCCGGAGTCGAGCTGCCAGAGCTGAAACGTGACGAGCGCCGTATGATTTCGCGAATCCATTTCGGTGGAGGCCGCGCGAATCAGCTCGCGCCCACCGCTGCGTTTGACGCGGATTCGATCCGTAGGCTGGACGCGCAGAACGGCAGGGCCGTACCAAAAGTCACACACGAGAACTGCACCGTCCACCACGTGCTTGCGGATATTTCGCAGCGCCCTGAGCGTATCTGCGTTGCCCCCCAGATAGCCCAGCACAGCGAACATGAGAACCGCCACCTCGTGGCGCTCCGGAGCAGCGAATGAGCTTGCGTCGGCGTTGATCCACGTCGGCCGCGGATGCTCGCCAAGGTTTGCCGTGGCATCCACCGCGCGCGATAGCATGGCAGGCGCAGGCTCCACTCCCGTTACACGATAGCCGCGTGCCGCCAGCCTCAGGGCGTGGCCGCCGGTGCCGCAACCGACATCCAGTAGTCGACACGCGCCGAATCCGCCAAAGCGCTGAGCGGCCGAGACGATGAGATCGCATTCCTTCGCGTAGTCCTTATCGTCGTACAGCGTGTCGTAGCTCTTGGCGTATTTCTCGTCGAAGTTGCTCATTTCGGTTGAGTCGATCCCATTCGATCAGGCCGCCGCAAGCACGCGCTCGACGGCCACGCATACGGCCTCGAGCTGCTCCGGGCGCAACGCGAGACCCGAAGGAATGTACAGGCCGCGCCGCGCAATCTCTTCGGTGACCGGATAGCGCTCGTTCTTGAAAAGCCCCTGCTCCAGGAACACCGGCTGCTCGTGCATGCCGAGGAAAAACGGCCGCGTCTCGACTTTCTGCTCACGCAGGCGGCGCGCAAACTCAACGGCATCCATGCGGACGTCCGGGCGCAGCACGAGGCCGTAGACCCAATACACACTGCGCGCCCAGGAATGCTCCATGGGGAGCTGAATCTGCGGTAACCGCGAAAGCCGCTGGGTGTACTCGGCCGCGATGGCGCGCTTGCGGTCCACGATGGATTCGATGCGGCGCACCTGATCGAGCCCGACGGCCGCCTGCATGTTCGTGAGGCGAAAGTTGTAGCCCAGCGAATCGTGCAGGAATCGCCGGTCTGGACGGAAACACAGGTTACGCAGGGCCCGGCTGCGCGCGGCGAGTTGATCGTCGCTCGTGAGCACCATTCCGCCTTCGCCAGTCGTGATGAGCTTGTTCGCGAAGAAGCTGAATGTGGATATGTGTCCGAGGCCGCCGCAATGTTGCCACTTGCTGGCCGGAGTGTCCCGAGCCGACAGGTACCGTGCACCATGCACTTCGGCGGCATCTTCGATGACCATGAGACCGTGGCGCTTCGCGAGCGCCAGGATCGGGTCGACATCGACAGGATGTCCATACATGTGCACGAGCATGATCGCCTTGGTGCGCGGCGTGATCTTCTGCTCCACCTCGTGCGGGTTCATGCAAAACGTCTGCGCGTCGCAATCCACCAGCACTGGAATGCCGCCGCATTTCACAACGGGCATCGCACACGAGATGATGGTGAACGAGGGCATGATCACCTCGTCGCCCGGGCCGATCCCTACTGCCTCGACGGCAACCTGGAGCGCCGTGGTGCCGTTGGAAACGGCGATACCGTGGCGCATGCCGCAATATTTTGCCCACTCCACCTCGAACCGGTCGACGAACTCTCCTGCGGAGGAGATCCAGCCGGTGCGCAGACATTCCATGACATTGTCCTGGTCTGTCTGGCTCAACAACAGTTCGTTGACGGGAATCAAGATCGACTACTCCCCACTCGCATGATTCAGAAGCGCTCCTTGTCTTTTGTCTCCACGTAGGGCCCCTGCTTCACCTCACAGAGCACCGTGTCTTCCAGCATGCGGAAGCCATGGCCGCCACCTGTCAGCAGCATCACGTCGCCCAATTCGAGAGTGCGTGTACCCACAAGCACCTTCTGCTCGTCGTAGAAATCGACTTCGCAGCGACCCGAGCGCACGAAGAGCGTCTCCAGGGTGCCATGGACTTCGCGGACCACGGGCAGATGAAGATGCGGCTGTATGACGCCACCCTTCGGGTAGACGATCATTCCAAGCTGCTGCCCGAGGGTCGAAGGCGTGATGAACTCGGTTTTCTGCGGCCGCCAGCTCGCGTGCACGATGTAGGCCAGTGGACCGTTGGGCCCCTGGATGATCTCGACCGGCGCGCTCACGGCAAATCCCCATAAAGGAAACGGCGCCCGGATTTCGCAGCCTGCGCTTCGTTGCGGGCGATCACCATGTCGCCTTCGACCATCTCGTCAACCAGCGTTTCGAAGCTGGTCTTTGGCTTCCAACCGAGGCGGGTTCGCGCAAGCGTGGCATCGCCGAGCAGGGTCTCCACTTCAGTGGGCCGGTAATACCCGGGGTCGATGGCGACGATCACCTCGCCCTTGTCGTCGCGACCCACCTCATCGACTCCCGAGCCGCTCCATTCGATCTTGAGATCGAGGCGGCGGGCCACGCCGTTCACGAACTCACGCACGCTGTGCTGCTCGCCGGTCGCGATGACGTAATCCTCCGGCTTGTCCTGCTGAAGCATGAGCCACTGCATCTCGACGAAGTCCCGCGCATGACCCCAGTCGCGCTTCGCATCGATATTTCCGAGGTACAGTCGCCGCTGCAGGCCCAGTTTGATTCGCGTGAGCGCGCGCGTGATCTTGCGCGTGACGAAGGTTTCGCCACGAATAGGCGATTCGTGATTGAAAAGGATGCCGTTGCAAGCGAAGACGTTGTAGGCCTCACGGTAGTTGATCGTGATCCAGTACCCGTAGAGTTTCGCCACCGCATACGGAGATCGCGGATAAAAAGGCGTGGTCTCCCGCTGCGGCACTTCACGAACCAGCCCGTACAGCTCTGACGTCGAGGCCTGGTAGAAGCGGCTGTGGCCGACGAGGCCCGCGATTCGGATCGCTTCCAGCAGGCGCAGCGCGCCCAGTGCGTCTGAATTGGCAGTGTACTCGGGCTCTTCGAAGGAAACGGCAACGTGGCTCTGCGCCGCGAGATTGTAGATCTCGTGCGGCCGAGTGGCCTGAACCACGCGCAACAGCGAGCTCGAGTCGGTCATGTCGCCATAGTGGAGTACGAGGTTTCCACCAAGCTCGTGCGGATCGGTGTACAGGTGGTCGATTCGCTGCGTGTTGAACACGGAGGTTCTGCGGCGGATGCCGTGAACCGTGTATCCCTTGCGAATCAGGAATTCCGCGAGATACGCACCGTCCTGGCCGGTGATTCCCGTGATGAGTGCGACTTTCTTCGTCAATTCGATCTGCCCTGCAAGAAGTTGCTTAGCTCCGGCACTGCTGGCACACGTAGCCGCGTCGCGGCCTCAGAACGAGTTTACCGCAGCCGCCGAAATCGCCAGGTTGTAGATGATTTGCGTGACAGCCTGCCAGAACGGCAACGCCGGCATACGCTCCGTATCCAGCGGCACGACGACGGTATCGCCTGGCCGGATCTCAACGCCGCCACGGCTGAACCAACGCCCGCCGGAATTGGCTACCACGCTGCCATCAGCCCGCACGACGTAGACCTTCTTGGCATCCGCACGACGAGTGGCGCCGCCACTGAGCGCAATGTAGTCGTCGCGGCCAAGCTCCGGCCGATACAGGTGCGACGTGGCGGTCTGCACTTCGCCGATCACCGTCACCTCCTGCTGGAACTTGGGCACCATGAGTCGATCGCCGTCGCGAAGGATGATATCGGTGCCCGCTCCCGTGGGGGTTCGAAGAGTGCGGGGAAGGTCGATTACGAGACGGCCGACCGCCTGCGACGTGTGAATCTGCGCAAGCAGTGACTGCCCGACAGTCAGCGCAGCGCCCGCCTGCGCCTGATTGGCGGCTGCGGCGCCCTGGAGCGACAGCGTCACCAGATCGTTTTGCACACGTTCGGCGAGCATGTCGAGCTGCTTCTGCTCACGCTCCTTGAGCTCGTCACGCGTGAATACGCTGCCTTCGGCGAAGGCGTACTCCGTGAGTCCGCCCGCACGCGTCAGTACCGCCCGGAGCGTCTCGCCGCGCTTGATGGAATAGCGCCCTGGAAACCGTACCTCGCCGACGAGCGTCACGTGCTCCTGGTCACCCCATTCCGGTACTTCCTTGACGCTGAGACTATCGAACGGCTCGAGCACAACGTTCGCACCGGCCTCGCCGCGCAGCACCGCCGCGAGGTTGATGTCGATGACCTGCGTGCGCCGCGAGTCGCCGTTGACGACGCGATAACGCGTGAGCTCAGCCGTTCCGCCATAGGCGGCATCGCTGAGCGAGCCACCGGCGCGCAGCAGGTCACTCACGGTCATGCCCGGCTCGAGCGGATATTCGCCCGGCGCCCTGACGCGGCCGTCAATGCTCACCACTTCGGTCGGACGGCTTATGGTGGACTGAAGGCGAAGCTCGTCCAGAATCGGCCTGATAATTCGATCACGTCCCGACGCCAGGTCGAATATGGTGACGCGATCCCGCGGCAGCAGCAGAACGTCGGCATTCGACCCGGGCCGCGCCAGAGCCGCATCCAGGTCGGCGGAAATGGCAGCGATCTCCCGATTGGGTGGAAGCTCGCGGCGTATCAGGACGTAGTGGCTGTCCGCGTTCGGTTTCAGATCGTCGATCGAACGGATCACGTCACTGAGACGCATGCCGTCGCGGAATGCGTAGGACGCTGGCGAATGCACGTAGCCGCCGACGGTAACGCCCGCGTCGAGTGTCGGCTTCTGGCGAGAGATATGCAGCAGGTCGCCATTGCGCGCAGGCTGTTTTGAAGACGACGTATCGGTGAGGTTGACGGTGAGCACCGACCGCAGACCGCCTTCACCGATGCGCATCACCGAGACTTTCGCACTGTCGGCTTCGGGGGTAAGGCCTCCGGCAAGCTGCACGACCTGGGCGATGGTGGTTTCCGCTTTAGCTTCATAAATCGCGGGGCGTTTCACCTCGCCATCGACTGTGATGACCGTGCCGATCGGAGGAACGAAAACGACATCGCCCGGCAGCAGCTTCGCGTCATCGGTCGTGTCGCCGTTGATCAGCATGTCGTACAGATCGAGTGTCCGGACGACCTGGCCCTGCCGCTTGAGCTGGATATTGCGGAGCGAGCCGATTGGCTTGACGCCTCCGGAGGCGAACAGCGCCGAGGTGATGGTGCCGAGCCCGCTGATCGTGTAAGACCCCTGCCGCTTCGCCTCGCCGAGCACGAACACGCGGATGGAGCGCGTGTCACCCATTGAGACGCTGGCACGCACACCGATCATCTGCCGCTCGACACGTGCCTCGATGTCGTTCTTGACGCTCGTGAAACGCTGCCCGCTCACGTTGATCGGGCCAAGCTCCGGGAAACTGACGCGCCCGTCACGGCCGACGACCAGCGTGAAATTGCGATTCTGGTTGCCATACAGCTGCACGCTGAACTCGTCGCCGGCGCCGACCACGTAGTCCGCGGGCACGGGCACGTTGGTCACCGGTGCAAACGTGGAAGGCGAGCGATCGAACAGATCGTAGCCGAAGGGTTTCAGCGCCTCCGTGCCGATCTTCTTGAGTGGCAGCAGGATCACCGAGACATCCAGGTCACGCAGCTCGCGCTGGGCCTGCAACCGCACGGTCGCCTGATACTCCGTCAGGCCCCCAAGCGGAATGGACTCGAAACCGGGCAGTGAGAGCACGCCTTCGCTGGAAAGGCGATAGGGATTGCGCGATCGAATGAGATCGACCAGACGCTGACGACGGTCCTTTTCCTCTTGCGTGAGCTCCGTGAGTCGTTGCGACTGGCGGTTCGGCAGCGCTGCACCCGGATTCATCGCAGAGGCACCGACTCCGGAAAGTTGCTGCTGCTGCTGTTGCTGTTGCTGCTGTTGCTGCGGGCCGACCTGCCCTCCAGGAACCAGTTGCTGCGCATCCTGGCCCGGCTGAGCCTTCTGCACATCGATCTTGACGATGACCGTGTCGTCGCCCTTGAGGACCGGGATCTTCGGCTGGAGCGTGGTCTCCTCGTCTTCGGCCTTGCGCTTGAGGTCTGAATCGCTCAGGTAACCCTGGTCGTTATTGCGATCCGGACGATCGCGATCGCGGCTGCCGCCGGTAGTGCTCGTGCCCGTTCCTCCCGTGACCTGACGCAAAATGGCGTCACGCTGCTCTGGCGAGAGATTCCGAAGGAGATTGAGCTGCTCCTCCGAGGGGGACGCCGCCTGTGCGGCTGCCGGCTCGTGTTGGAAAAGACCGAACATCGCCAGCAACGCGGCGAGCGACAGCAGAAGCGGGCGTCTTGTCACGCTATTCAGAACCCTTTTTCCCCACGGGATGAAGATCGCGGTCCGGCCGGCACTTCCCTGCCTCCGCGCGCCAGGTACCTCCGGGCCGGCCGGAACAGGGCGTGATTGTACTGAAGCGCACGTCAATTGTGCGGCAACAGAGATCGACCGCGAGGCCGCGGTTCCCGATCCGGTTTTCAGCTCGTGCGATGCTTCCAGGATGAAACCAGTCGCACCGGCCCTCATCAGCTTCGGGCCACTCAGCGCTTTCGCCCGCGGTGTCTTCCCCTGCCTGCCGTTGAACCTCGATCCGGAGCAATGAGCCGGTCCGCTGCCGAGAGGTCCGCGGCCACCTGTCTCGCGACATGCCGGACCGGGGCGTGATCGAGCCGAGCGTCGAAGCCTCGGCCTCGAAGGGCGCAGCGAATACCTGCCGAACCGTTACGGCCGGCCGACGGATTCAAACTGGGCGGTATCCGCCCAGGGATTGGCAGCCGCACGCCACCGACCGCACTGCCTGTCAACGGCGACCGGCAGCAGCTATCTGCTGAGCACGGGCTTGTCAGCCAGGATGAGAACACGCTCGATCTGGTGTTCGATGCGTGGATCGAGATTCATAGGCAGGTAAG
>FTEC01001954.1_pt1 | contig 7248 bp, 5 predicted proteins | sample 1640051 | NCBI WGS metagenome assembly FTEC01 (sample SAMEA3914816, study PRJEB12502) | metagenome | biome: forest; material: soil | place: USA | collected 2011-09-16 | depth 0.3 m
ACGCTCCTCGTCGACCATCCAGAACCGGCGCTCGGGCGTGCTGTAGATGTTCACGCCACCCAGGTTGAACTGCTCCTTGCATCCCATCGCGCCGATGTTCACGCCGCCAGCGGCAGGCGGCACGCCTGGCGGCGGCTTCAAGGAAGGATTGTTCGTCGTCTGAACGCCGTTCTCGGTGCGATTGCAGCTCGCGTCGAACGGCACGACCTCGCCGGTGTTCTGCTCCATGCCTTCGAAGTACTGATTGGTCGCGGCAACCATTGCCAGGCGTGCGCTCCGCTCGGTGGGTTTGAGAGTTTCGCTCCAGATGGGCTTGGCCTGGCGCGTCGACGTTTCCGCGGGGAAATCTCCGAGCAGGCCCGACCGGGCAATGATCGTTTCGATCTCCCTGATCCGCCCGTCTTTGATCAACAGGCGCAGCGCGAGCAACCTCGGCGCGCCATTCTCCATGACCACACCGATGAAACCCGCCTGATTGCTGTAGGGATCGGCCAGGTAGATCTTGTATGCGCCGACGCCGCTTGCGGTCTCCCATAGCGCTTCCCCGAGATTCAACCTGACGGTGTTCTCGGTGAACCGGACATCCCTGGCGAGCGGCAAGCGTCCCGGATCATGCGCGACAAGCGCATCAAGGTAGCGATCGACGAAACCCTTCAGACAGTCGCGATCGCAAATGGCACCGGCTCGGGGAGGCGCATCGGCTGCATGCACCGGGACGAGCGCCACGGCTGCAATTGTCATTCCGCTGAACAACAGGGTTGGCCATTGTCTGCACCGCTTCATCGTTCCGTTTCCCTGGTCTCTTGAATGATCCACAACGACGACGCTCGACGATCGCGTGGGGCGAGAGTCGTCCCTACCAGCCGCTGCGCGTGCCGTAAGCGTAGGTGGACCCCGTTACAGCATTGATCCCATATACCTTGCCGCTTTTGATCTTGAACGCTTCAGCAATGATTCCTGCGTTCGGCTGCTTCTGCAGATCGCCGCCCAAAGCGACTCTTCGCCCCGGCTCGATCAGCGCGGGCGCATCGATCGAAAACATGAACGCGCCAAAAACGATGCCTTGCTCCTCGTCGATCAGCCAGAAGTGGCGTTCGGGAATGAGTAGCCCGCCCATCATGCCTTTGCCGAAGATGCCGTCGCATTTGAGTGCCATCATTTCCGCCATCTGCGGCGGCATGGGAGCCTGCGTGGCCTTCTCTGGCGTATCCGGTGCTCGTGCGCCGTTCGCCTCACGGCTGCCGCCCATCGTGCAGCTATCGTCCCAGGGCACCACGCCGCTGGCGTCTTTCTCGATCGCCTCGAAATAGCTGTTCGCGGCGGTGATCATCACGTCTCGAGAGACGCGTTCCCCGGCCTTGAGGGGTTCCGTCCAGAAGGCCTTGGGCATGACGGTGGCCAGGTTCGCAGGCAGTGGATCGGAGGAGCCCGGACGACCCACTACTGTTTCGACCTCCCGGATCTGCTTGTTCTTGATCCGCAGCCGCAGGCCGAGGAACTTGGGCCCGTCACGCTCCATCACCACGCCCATGAACCCGGCGTGCTGCGCCCACGGGTCTGCCATGTACAGCTTGTAGCTCCCGAGCCCGGTAGCCGTCTTCCAGAGACCCTCAGTGAAATTGAGCCGTACCGTATTCTCGGTGAACTTCACATCGCTGGTGAGCGGCAAGCGGCCCGGATCGTGCGCCACCATGGCCTGCAGATACTGATCGACAAACTGCTTCAAACAGGCCCGATCGCAAGACAGATCGCCCTCGCGTACGGGCATGGTCGTATCCGCGTGGGCAACGGCAGTCATTGCCACAAGAAGGAAAGCAGCGCGGATGTGCGGAACGAAGCGGATTTGTCGCATGAGATCTTCTGTTCCATATGTACGAACGCGGCCGCCGCCGACGATGCGCCGCATATCAACATCCAATAATCAGCACGTCAACATTAATTTATACAAACGTATCAGAATTAAAATCGGCTGCGCCCACGGCGATAGTTGCGCAAGCAGACTGCGGCCACTGGCCGGCGCGCCAGATCCCGTAGCCTGTTGCTGAGGCGCCACGCCGAGGTGCAGTGAATTAGACTGCGCTCCTTCGGACCCGACTTCGGAAGACGATGTGACTGAACCGACAACGCAGCTGGTCGACCTGAAGAACCGCGAGCAGGCGACCGCGTATTTCCACGCGCTTCCCGGCTTCGTGCTACGCAGGTCACAGCAGATCCTGAGCGCCTTGTTCGCAGCGGAGTGCAGTCGGGCAGGCATTGACGTCACCGAATCCCAGCTGGATGCGCTCATCGTGCTCGCATCCAGCCCCCACATCGATCAGGTGACCCTCGCGCGCAAGCTCGGTTACGACCGGTCGACCACGACTTCCGTCGTCGACGGGCTGGTTCGGCGCGGCCTCGTCAAGCGCCTCGTGGGAACGGACCGGCGGCGGCGACTGCTCGAGCCTACGCACAGCGCGCGTGTCGCTCTCAGTAGCGCACGACGATGCTCGAGACGTGCCGACGCGCAGCTGCTGGCGGGACTATCACAGTCCGAATGCCGCCAGCTCGTGGAGGTACTGACAGAGCTCGCCACGCGCACGGACACTGACGCGCCAGCGTGGGAGCCTTCAATCGGCGGCGGCGCAAAGACGCACGGCTCCACTCTCTTGCCGAAGCAGTACCTCACACCTCGATTCCTGATGGGGCGTTGTAGCCAGATCGGAAATGCTTTCCTTACGCGCGCATTGGGAGAGACCGGGTTCACCGCTACACAACTTGGTGTCATGTTTCTGACCGGCGCGTGGGGTCCCGTCGGCCAGACGGCGATCGGTCGCGCGCTGCAGCTCGACAAGTCCAGCGTCTCGCTGATCCTCTCGTCGCTGCAACTTCGCGGCCTGATACGACGGCGCTCCGATCCCCACCATGGACGGCGCGTCCAGGTGAGCCTCACCCCCAGGGGATCGCGCCAGCTGAACGACAGTGTCCCTCGAGCGGCTGGCGCTGATGCTCGCGTATTCGAAGGACTCAGTAACGGCGCGCGCGAACGTTTCTGCGTTCTGCTTGGCAAGGTGGTAGAGGCGCATCGCGACCGACCAGCGATCCCATCAAGCCGCTGAGCGCTTTGGGCACCGGCAGCCGCGCGCAAAAAGCACTGCGCTCAGGCAGGCGTTCGCCCGCCACCTGGGCGAGCTGCCGGGCCGCTAGCCCGGCACGGGTTTGCTGTGATCCAGTGCGTCATACGCTGCCATGATGGCGCGGTGACGCTCTTCGAGCATCGCTCGCGAGGCGCCATGCGTCGGGATGTAGAACTGTTTCTGACGTACCCCGTCGAGCATCCGCGCGGCGACTTCATCCGGGGACATCCCGGCGGCGGTATCGGGCGGCGCGGTCGGGAACAGGTTGGGCCCGCCGAGACTGCCGCGCAACTGGGCGGAAGATTCGTAGAACTGTGTCGCGACCGCAGCGGGCATCACCACGGAAACGCCGATACCGCTGCCTTCAAGGTCATGGGCCAAGGCTTCCGAGAGCGCAACCAATGCGAACTTGGAGGCGGCATACACGCCGTTCTTGCGTGCCCCGACCACGAAGCCTGAGATGGAGGCCATCGTGACCACATGTCCCTCTTCACCGTGAGCGCGGATGTGGGGAACGAAACTGCGCAGGCAGTGGATTGCGCCGTACAGGTTCACGCCGAGGAGCCAGTCCCACGCCTCATCGTCGACATCCACGATCTGTGTGCCGCGGATGAACACCGCCGCGTTGTTCATGAGCAGGTGGACCTTGCCAAAGTGAGCCACGACCTGCTCCGCCGCCGCGCTCACCGATGCCTGATCGGCTACATCCGTGACGATCCCGATGACGTTGCCGCCCTCCGCACTGGCCTCGTCCGCGGCTCTGCGAAGCTCATCGGCACGAACGTCCAGCAGGGCGACCTGCATTCCCTGTCGCGCCAACAGCTTCGCGCTCGCTAATCCGATCCCGGAGGCCGCTCCCGTGACGACCGCGACTTTGCCTCGAAGGTTCTGCATGGGTGTCCACTTCAGAAGAAGAGCAGGTTGGCTGCCGTGATATACCTTTTGCCGAACTGACTCTAGAAAATGAGTCCCGTCGAGCGCGCAACGCTCACCGCCTTGCCACGCCGATGAACGCGCAGCTTGCGAAAGATCGCCCGCCAATACCATTTGACGGTGTTCTCGGAGATCGCGAGTCGTCGGGAGATCTCCCGATTCGATAAATCATCCGCGGCCAGTTCGAGGATATCGAGCTCGCGTTTTCCGAAAACCGAATTGAATGATGCTTCGGCGGCGGTTGGACCCGGCGCTGGCTCCGCGGCGTAACCAACCCCTTCGCCCGCGAAGTCCCGGGCCGACTCCCTGGCCGCCTCGGCGAGCAGGAATTCGGCATAGCGCGCCTGCTCCGTGCCGGCGGTACGCTTGCCGATTCCGAGGCCGCCCAGAATTTCGCGAACCCCCGGGCCCGCGTCGAGAAAGCTGCGTATGAATCGCCCTTGGGCAAGACGCAACGCGTTGCGCACATACTGACTGGCAGCGGTCGTATCTTCGCGCGCGCACAACTGTCGCGCCAGCTCGAGCGCGATGTTGATAGTCGGGCGATAGCAGCTTCGGCCCAACGTGAACTGATACCACTGCTTCAGTAAACGCAGCGCCCCGTCGGAATTTCCCCGCAGCGCAGCCACTCGTGCCCAGCTGAGTGCAAGCAGCTCCTCGCGGCTCGTGACACCGTCGCGCGGAACGAATGCGGAGCAGCTACCCAGCAGCTTCTCCTTCTTGGCCAGAAAGAACGCCTCCTCCTGATCCCCGGACAGAGCGAGCTGGCGGATACGCTCGGTGAGCACGTTCAGTCTCAGGCGCTCGAACCCCCTGTCCCTCGCACACCGCTCCGCTTCATCGAGCACGCGGCGAGCGGCACGCGGATCGCCGCGGCTCGCAACGAACTCGATGCGCGCGCGCGTGATGTGCCCGCTGATGAGCTTGTCGACGAACCCCTGGGTGCCGGCGATCTCGAGATAGTCGCCGATGAGCGCGCGCGCCTCGTCGAGGCGATTGCGCTCATAGTGCACCTCCGACAGCAGCAGGCCCGGCAGTACCGCTATCGATGACAGCCGGCCATAGTTTTTCGAGGCGTAGTCGAACGCGCGTCGATAAAGCGCCTCGGCTTCATCGACGCAGCCCTGCATCAGCAGGCTGAGCCCGCTCACACTGTTGTAATAGATGCTGCCGAAATCGGGCGGCCTTGTCGAAGGCTGTCCGCCCAGGGGCGCGCCGGATACGAGCGGCTCCTTGCATCGGTAGTGTTCGCGCCGCGCATAGAGATATGCGACCTCGAACGCACATTGCGTGTATTCGTCCACGACGTGCCCGGCGCCGAACCACTTCAGGCAGCGCCGCTCGGTCTCCGCGACGTCATCGGCCGCGAAGCTCAGGAGCATTTCGCGGTGCTCGAGCTTCGCCTGGATCGTCTCCACATCGACGTGGCCGGGCACGACTTCGCGCCCGCTCGTCCATTGTCCGACCTTGCGGGCGAGACGCCGGAGGCCGGCGCGTGCGCGCGGGAAATCCCATTCGCCTTCCCACTCCCAGATTCTTTCGAGCTGAAGATTGGGAAAGGATTCGAGGACCTCCTCGGGGATCTGTCGGGCGTACCGCTCCACCGCGCCGATGTGTCCGCTTGAAAACAGGTGCAGCTGATCGAGCAGCCAGGCGCTGCGCCAGAAATCCTGTGCCAGCAGCGCGTGCTCCAGGGCTTCGAGAGGCATGCCGTTCTTTTCGAACCAGACGGAGGCGCGCGCGTGCAACTGCGCCCAGCGCTCCGGATCGGCCTCTTTCAGGCGCCGGTTCAGGAACTCGGCGAAGAGATGGTGATACCGATACCAGCTACGCTCCTCGTCCAGGCAGAAGATGAACAGATTGAGCGACTCGAGGCTATCCAGCGTGCGGCGCGCATCCGTGCGCTGCAGGACGTGGTTGCACAGCTCGGTGCTCATTCGCGGCAGCACCGACGTGTCGAACAGAAACTGCCTGATGGGGTCGCCCAGCGGCGCCAGCACTTCCTCGTCCAGCAGCTCCGCAACGTTCCTGTAGCTGCCGGAAAAACGCTCGATCACGCAAGCAGGCTCGACGCTGTGCTTCATGAGAAGGACCGCTATCTGCAAGGCCGCGGCCCACCCTTCCGTGCGCACGTTGAGCGCACGGACCTGCGACAGCTCGAGGTGCACCGGCACATTCTCGCGCATGAGGGCATGCGCTTCGTCCTCCGAGAACTGCAGGTCGGTCATCCCGACCGAGGTGAGCTCCTTCAACGCGCGCAATCGTCCAAGCGGCACGTGGGCCGGCGTCGTTCGCGTGGCGATCACCCACGACAGCCGGTCGGTCATTCCCTGGATCAGCCGCGTCATGAGCTCCCCGATCTTTGCATCGGTGAGCACGTGATAGTCGTCGATGCAGATGACCGCGTTCTGCTCGAGCCGGGCGATGGCTCCGCTCAGCACGGCTGAGGCGATCGCAGGGGCCGGCCTGTGATTGGGCGCGCCCTCTTCGAGGCTCTGCGAGTCGACGCGGACGCCGGCCTGCTTCAAGGCGAGCGCGAGATAGCCCAGATAGCGCGAGTAGTCGTTGTCCGAAGCTTCGAGGCTCAACCACGCCACGCGAATCTTGCGTGCCTGCAACCGCTCATGGAGCTGCAGCAACAGGCTCGTCTTGCCAAATCCGGGTGGCGCGTGAATGACGGTAAGCCGCGAATGCTCCGCGAGTTCGACCCGCGCGAGCAACCGATCCCTCTCGATGAGCGACCCCTTGCGGGACGGCGGGCGAAGTTTGGTCCGATTGAGCATGCAGCGGGCGAAAGTCCTCAGGCGCAACGCCAACTCCGGCGTACCTTCGCGAAGCATCCGGTGGCCGGGTCGGCGGGAACACCACCCGAAAGGAGGGTGTATGCGCCATGACAGCTTACGCCACGTGCCCCCTGATGAGGGGTCGGACTGGCGGAGAGCTGCTAGCCGACTCCGGACGCGGACGACTGTTCTCAGGCGCGAACGGCATACCAGTCCGTCCCCTGTATACGGTGCATCGCCACTGGCAGCGCACGCTCAAGCGTCTCGCGGCCCGGGCCGACGGCAGCCTCGAAGTCGACATCGCGGGATCCGTCGCGCCATGCGCGCGTCGGCCCATTCGGGCGATCGGACTCGTGTGGTATACGGACTGCGCGCCGCACCGAACGCGTTTCGAGAAAATCCCGTGACGACCCTGGCAG
>FTEC01001129.1_pt1 | contig 7229 bp, 5 predicted proteins | sample 1640051 | NCBI WGS metagenome assembly FTEC01 (sample SAMEA3914816, study PRJEB12502) | metagenome | biome: forest; material: soil | place: USA | collected 2011-09-16 | depth 0.3 m
GATGCGCATCAAGGCCGAAGGCGACTACGCCGCCATCAAACTCCTGATCGACCAGTATGCGGTTCATTTCGACCCCGCGCTGCGTGACCAGGTGGTGGCGCGCTACCAGAAACTCGGTCTCCCGACCTATTGGGCCGGCATCAACGCGCGGTTGTCGGCGCGCACCGGCAAGGACGGGGCGGTGGAATCAGTGCAACTGGGCTATCCCACCTCAACCGAGCAACAATATCTGGGCTACGGCGCAATGTTCGATCGCTCGCTACGCACCGCCACGGCGACTAAGGATTAGACTAGTCTGTCCGTGCCATCGCCGACCCGTGGCGCGCCCACCGGCCAGATCACAGAACGCCGCGCTAGCGGTGACGGGTGGCGCACGCCATGAGCCGTTGGTACACCCTCGCGGTCTTGATCATTGCCTACGTGCTAGCTTTCGTCGACCGGCAAATATTGAGCTTGCTCGTTGAACCCCTGAAGCGCGATCTGCATTTGAGCGACACGCAGATTAGCCTCCTCCAAGGTTTCTCGTTCGCAATTCTGATCGCAATCAGCAGCCTGCCCCTGGGCCGGTTGGTCGACAGCCGTCGCCGGGTCACGATCATTGCGGCAGGTGTTGCCGCATGGAGCGCCTTCACGGCGGCCTGCGCCATCGCCTCGAGCTTTGCACAACTACTGGTTTGCCGCGCTGGCGTCGGTGCCGGCGAGGCCACGTTGACCCCGGCTGCGCACTCGATCCTCGCCGACAGCTTTCCGCGCCGGCTCGGCCTTGCGCTCGGCATCTTCGGGATTGGATCCTACATCGGCACTGGCGTCGGCTTACTCATCGGTTCCGCCATCATCGCCAATCTGCCGCAGGAAGGAGTGGTCGCACTGCCGTTTGGCGGTGTTGTGCATCCCTGGCAGGCTGTGTTTCTCTCCATCGGCCTGCCGGGAATACCGATGGCGATCTGGGTCGCTTCGCTGCGCGAGCCACCGCGCCGCAGCTATCACGAAACCCAACTACGCCTGGCCGATGTCCTTCTTCACTTTCGCGTCAATGCCCGCAGCGTTGTGCTCGTCAACCTCATGGGGGCATTTGTGGCGATGGCCGTGTACGCGGCCGGGGCATGGATTCCGAGCTACTTCATCCGTGCATTCGGTTGGACCGCCACGCAAGCGGGGACGGCCTATGGCCTGATCACCATCGTGTGTGGTGTGGTCGGCGCGATTGGCGGCGGCGCGCTCAGCGATCTGGCCGTGTCGCACGGAGTGGTGAGTGGGCGCCCGATGGTAATGGCCCTTGCAAGTCTTTGCGCGGCGCCATTCGCAGGTGCGGCGGCGCTGGCAGGCCAGGCCGAACTCGGCCTCGCACTTCTTGTTCCGTTCAGCTTCCTGACAACAGTAGCGCTCGGCATTTTGCCTGCAGCGCAGCAGGCAATGACGCCGTCGCGAATGCGGGGCGTGACCGCCGCGCTCGGTGTCCTCATGGTCAATCTGATCGGACTGGGGATAGGGCCAACCGCGATCGCACTCATGACCGACCTCGTGTTCCACGATCCAACAAAGGTGGGGAACTCCCTCTCGCTACTCCTGCCGTTCATGCTCCTGGCGGCCGCGCTATGCGGGTTCTGTGCGCTCAGATCGTACCGAGCCAGCGTTGCCCGACTCACAATCGCACCGTAAGCCGCAGGTAATAGGCCCGGCCATCGGTACCATTGGGCGCCACCACTCCGTAAACGAAGGCATTACCAAACGTGGCGTACGCAGATTGAACGTAGTTTGCCTTGTCGGGAAAGACATCCCCGACATTGAGAACGCCCGCGGTCAACGTCGCCGCTTCGGAAACCTTGGCCGAGGCCGACAGGTCAACGAGAGTTTTGGCTCCGAAGTACTGCGGCAAGCTGATCGGAAGATCGGTATATCCCCCGTAGCGCGTCAGATCCGCCGTCCCGGAGAAAGGTCCGTGGAACAGGGTGAACGCCGCTGTGAGCTTGTCGTTCGGTTGGGATTGGGTCAATAGCGTTTGGGAATGCAATCCGAGCAATGTAAGAGACGGAACCACCGGATCGGTCTCGAGGCTTGTAGCGTCCGTATGATGCCTGTCGTACGCGATAGACAGCAGGTAAGGTGTCGCATCATTGAATTGATCTTTGTACGACAGCGTCGCGTAGCCACCTTCAGTTCGAGTGCTGATGCCGTTAGTGAAGAATGCCACCTGCGCAACGTTGGTAACCCCCGCTGCAATGAGAGCCGCGGTAACCGCAGCCCCACTTTGACTGTCGGTCAAGGCAATCCGGTGGTCGACGTCGATACGATACAAGCCGCCGGTTACAGAAAGTCCGGGGTCCGGTGTCAACACAACACCAAATGAATAACTATGGGATTTCTCCGCCTGCAGCGGAGTCGCTCCCAATGACTCCGAGACCGGATCATCGACCTGGAACGTACCGACATTGACGAGCGCCTTGTTCGCACCCGTAGCTGTGGTTGAGACGGTGTTGTAGTACTCCTGCTGCATCGAAGGCGCCCGGAATCCGGTCCCGGCGGTTCCCCGGAAGGCCAGCCAGCGGGTCGCCGTGATTCGCGTGGAGAACTTGTAGGTAGACGCACTACCAAAGTCGTTGTAGTGATCGAAGCGCCCGGCGCCCCCAAGGACCAACCATGTCAGGGGAGATATCTCGAGATCGACGTAGCCCGCTGCCGCCGTGCGTGAGTTATCCACTGGTATCCGTGGATTGAAGCCAGGAAGCGTTGCCGCACCGGATCCGGCATAGGAGTCGGGATCCCCCCGACGGATCTGATAGTGCTCATAGCGCATCTGCGCACCGGCGACCAGGTTGCCACCCGCGGCAATGGGCAACGGGCGGCTGAAGGTCAGGTCAGTGATATCCTGAGCGTAGATCGGCGTCCCCGAGTAGAAAACTGTCGGGCTTGCCGCCCCGAGCGACGCGTTGGCGGTATTGCTCGCATAGAAAGCCGCGCTCGAGCGACCATAGGTGTTGCTCAAATCGTACGAGAATCCTTCGACGAGGTTGCCCCGCAGGCCGAGTGTTGCATTGACGTCCCACAAGATGAGAGTGGTTTTGGGCAGAAATCCCGACGGATACAGTGGAGACACGCCAGGTATCTCATAGGCCGGCTGATCCGCGCCGTCCTTGCGCGAAACCAACACATCACCGTAGAGTTCCCCGATTTGCGAGAAGGGATAGGCGGCATTGGCCGCTAGATTGTAGCTCGCAATGGACGGGTCGCCAAAGTGCCAGGTGTGTATACCGTAGCGCTGATCGATAGCGGAGCGGTCGGTCGACTCCTGGCCATTGACTTCCGCCGTGAGCGACAGAAAGCCGTCCGCGCCGAGCCGCAAGCCGTGGTTGACTGCGATCAGGCCATTCGCGCCGTCGCCACGCTCGGTGGCACCGGCCTGCACACTCGCGATTCCGTCCGACGCACTCGATTTCAGAATGATGTTGATGACGCCGGCAATCGCGTCCGAGCCATATTGAGCCGACGCACCATCGCGCAGCACTTCGATATGGTCGATGGCTGACAAGGGTATGGTGCTGAGGTCGGCCGACGCTGTCCCCCGACCGAGGCCCAGATTGGTATCCAGCACGGCAGAGGTATGCCAGCGCTTGCCATTGACGAGGACGAGTGCTTCGTCCGGATAAAGTCCGTTGAGAAAGATGGGGCGAGTGGAGGACACCGTGGGCTGCGCGACGGGGCGCGGAAAATTGAGTTCCGGTTCCGCCGTTTCCAACGCGCGTGCAATGTCGGTAAAACCCGTGTCATAGAGACGGTCTGCCGAGAAGCTGTCAACCGGCGCCATTGACGTCAGATTTGTTGTTGTCTTGCTGACGGTGCCGGTCACGACGACCTCCTGCTCCGCCGTATCGTTTTCGGAGGCTGCGGATAGACCGCTTGCGACACACGCCGTGGTGATGCCGATAGTAAGCAATGATAGTTTGCGCGCCATAGTTGTTCTCGAGATGCCGAAGCGTATTCTCGGGCAGGGTTACTGCCTGGTCCAACGCAAAGAGCGAGACGCCCGTTGCGTGCCCCGCAACTGCCGGTCTTTGCCGGTTGTCCACGAGCTATTTTCTTCGAGCGGAACGCGTACCAACGCGCGAAAGGGACAAGCCGTTGCAAGGGACGCAACGCGAGTTCGAATGATTGCGCCGCGTCTGGCCGATGCCGTGGTGTAGGCTCGAGTGAATTCTCCGGCCATCCGCAGCGGCCTGTAACATAAAGGACACAATGTTCATTCGAATTCGGTTATTGACAGCACTCGTCGGCGCTGTGTTGGCAGCGTTTCAGACCCAAGCGCTCGCCTGGACTCGCCCCGCCCATATGGTGTCTGCCGCCATCGCCTACGATGACCTGATAGGCCGCGATTCGAGGATCATCGATACAATCGCCGATCTCATGTCCCATCATCCGGATCCAGGGCCCTTCCAGGTTGCGATCGGGCGCACAACCGGCGCGGATCGCACGCAGCGCATTTGGCTGGAGATGGCCCGCTGGCCGGATGACGTCAGAGGCGGTTTCCAGGATCATCCGACGTGGCACTACGCCTTCCGGCCCTACGTGGATCCTCGCGATCCACCTCCCAACAAGCCGGCTGACATGATCTCGGGGTCCGCATACAGTGCATTGGCGCTCAATGTTGCAGTGGCCTCGGACCCGCGCGCAGCACCGAGTGAGCGTGCCGTAGCCCTCTGTTGGATATTCCACATTGTCGGTGACATCCATCAACCTCTGCATGCGACGGAGTTGTTTTCGAAGCGCTTTCCGGCCGGCGATCACGGCGGCGGGCTCGAATATGTGCCGGATCCAGACACTGGCCAGCCGGAGGTATTTCATTGGTATTGGGACGATTCGGTGCATAGGGTGGGCGAGCCGCAAGCGGTTGTGGCGCGCGCGCGGCAACTCGAGGAGCACCTGCCACGTGGCAGCTTCGCTGAATTGTCCCGCGATCCTGCTCATGTCGCAGACATCGCCGGCTGGGCCGCTGAGAGTTATGCTCTTGCCACATCGCTTGCCTATCGTATCGACCTCTCCGACACGGCAGGCCAAGCGAGGGCACTCGATCCGAAGTATGTTGAGCAGACTTCCGCGGCGGCCGAGCGACGCTTGACCCTGTCGGGCTACCGGCTCGCGGATCTGCTGCGCCACATCTTCCCTGTGCAGCCGCTACAACCGTGAGCCCGGGGTCAACGGCCCTGCTCAATGAGCACGCGCATCAGAGCCCATATCGCCGATCTTCATCATCGGATGCGAAGCCCCGAAGGGGTCACGAGTCAGACGTGCCTCGCTCGCCAACCAATCATGCACGGCGGCGACGGGTCGCTTGCGCAGACTGTTCCGTGTCGCCACCAAGCGGTAGAAATCACTGAGCTGCGCGGTTGGCAGACCGAGTGGCACGAGGCGTCCAGACTGTAGATGCTGATCGACAGTGGGACTGGCTCCGAGGACGATTCCGAATCCGTGCGCGGCCGCCTCGTACATGCCTTGCAGCACATCGAATGTGGCTTGCGGTGTGAAGTTGCCTTCGAGTCCTGTCGCGCGCGCCCAGCAATTCCACAGGTGCCGGCTCTGTGTGGACGCGAGCAAACGCTGGTTCTTCAGCAGCGCTGTACCGGCCCTGAATGCATCCGCAATCGCGGGCTGAGCCATCGGTGTGACGCTGACGCTGAGCAGTGGCTGTGTATCCAGGTTGGAGAAATCGTGATCCTGGGCGCAAATTCCCAAGTCAGCATCTCCGTTGCGAACATCCGCGGCATCACGGCGGACTCGCAGTAAGAGATCGATGCCAGGATGCTTGACCCGCAGAGCACCGAGACGTGGAATCAGCCAGCCTACCGCCAAGGAGTGCGACAGAGAAAGCCTTACGGCGCTGTGGTCATCGCCCGCCACGACAGACGAGGAGGCTGCGCGACGCAACTCCAGAAAACTGGGTTCCAGCTGTTCCAGATAGCGCTTGCCGTGCTCCGTCAGGCGCATGCCGTTGGCGTCGCGCTTAAACAGCGCGTAGCCGGTAAATTCGGACAAGGCCTGGATTCGTCGGGAGAGGGCGGCAGGGCTCAATGCGCACTGCACGGCCGCCGCACGGAAGTTATGCGAGCGGGCAGCCGCAATGAATGCCTCGATTTGCTCGATCCGGGGAAGACGTTTGCGCATGAATCGCAACCATGAAGCACTCAGTCTTTTGGAAAGATACCGGGGCCAGATGACAAAGCGATTTCGTCCGTCCCTCTGGCGGCGATTTACTGCCGGGATAGGCAATCCCATCCAATCGCGATGCATTCGATCGAATCGGCCATCATTTATCTCGGCCGGGACCCCAACCAGCACCGCCCCGAGGACGTGGCCGCCGCGTCCGCTTTACTAGAAAGGATCCGCCCCTACATAACCCACTTCGAGTTCAACCTCATCGCGCCCATGGCCAACGGCGAATTGTGTCTGGCCCTTGCCTGGTCCGGCGATGTAACAGCGGCGCGCCACCGCGCGTTGGAGTCCGCTACCGGCGCGCGCATCGCCTATTTTATTCCGCAGGAGGGAGCGCTGATGACGCTGGACATGATGGGGATTCCTGCGGATGCCCCTCACCCGCGCAACGCCGAAATCTGGATGAACTACCTGATGCGCCCGGAGGTAAGCGCGGCTGTCTCCAACTACATCAAATACCCGAACGGCAATGCCGCATCATTGCCTCTCATCGACACCGCTCTCAGCAGCGATCCAAGTATTTATCCGGATGCCGCAACCCGGACGAGACTGGTGACCAATTCCGCGGTGACGCTGGAATACTCGAGGCTCGTGACGCGCGCCTGGACCCGGTTTCGCACGGGTCAGTGAGGCAGCCACCTGCTGACGCCGTAGCTGGGTTCTGCCCCGCGCCATTGCGTCACCCGAGCCCGGCGGCTCGGACGACTAGAAGCAACCCTGCCCCAACGACAACAACCCCGATAGCTCGCGCGACACGATCACCGGACGGCGCGAGACGCTCGACGGTGGTGGCCGTCGCCACAGCAGCCATCACACGAAGGTCCATGACACCGATGACCAGTAGGATCGCCGTCAGACCGGCACAGCAGTAGCTGCAGTGTAATCCGAGGCGCAGGCCGTAACGCCACGCCCCACCGACGTCGGCCGGCACCGTACAGCCGCAGCCAGGCACCGCTCGGCAGCAGGTAAGCTGACGCGCCTTCCACGCCGTGAATTGAAGAGCGCCGGCGATCAGAACGATCACACCC
>FTEC01002319.1_pt1 | contig 7206 bp, 6 predicted proteins | sample 1640051 | NCBI WGS metagenome assembly FTEC01 (sample SAMEA3914816, study PRJEB12502) | metagenome | biome: forest; material: soil | place: USA | collected 2011-09-16 | depth 0.3 m
ATGTACGGCCAGACGGAGGCGTGTGGGCGCATGACAGTCCTGCACCCGCGGCACCTGCCCGACCTGCGCCGATCCGTCGGCACTCCGGTAGGCACGAGCACCATTTCGACGGGAGTGGAAGGCGAGGTAGTCTTTCGCGGACCCGCGGTGATGATGGGCTATGCCCACTCGCGAGACGACCTCACGCTCGGGGATGAATTGAACGGGGCTCTGCGCACCGGGGACAGCGGTCATCTCGACGAGAGTGGCTTTCTTTTCCTCAACGGAAGGTTGAGCCGGTATTGCAAGATCTTCGGCCAGCGCCTGAGCCTGGACGAAATCGAGCGCGAGCTGCGGGCCGACGGCACAGTTGCCGCGATAGAACTGGACGGGCGTCTCGTGCTGATCGCCGAGGGCACCACGAGCGCTCTCACTGTGCAGGCGGTCGCCAGGATGTATCGCATTCCGCCCCAGTGCATTCGCATCGCCGTCGTGGACAGGCTTCCCAGAACCGCGCACGGCAAGATTGCATACGCCCGGCTGCACGACATCACCGCGGCGACGACTTGACCGTTGCGCTGAATGCCCGCAGCTCGGGACTCTCGAGCAGCACGACGGGCGACAGCTCCGTTCCGAATCTTTCGCCTACCTGAAACAGCATCAGGGTCATGGTGAGAGAGTCGCCCCCCAGGCCGAAGAACGTATCCGTGGGACCCGGTGGCTCCGGCATCACCAGTACTTCGCGCCAGATCTCCGCGATAACGCGTTCGGTTTCGGAAAGCATGATCAGTGTGTCGTCCCTTCAGCTTGAAGTGCCAGACGATCCAGCTTGCCCGACTGCAGGCGAGGCAACCGCTGCATCGGCAGGATGGTCACCAGGCCCGGCGCAACTCCGAGCGAATCGTTGAGCGTTTGCCCGAGCGACGTTCCTGGGTCGAGCGTTTCAGGAGCCGCGACAACCGCGAGCAACAGGCGCTCCGTACCCGATGCCGTCGAGATCTGCAGTGCCGCTGCATCGGCAACCAGGCCGCTCTCGATGGCGACTCTTTCTATTTCCGAGCCGCTGAACACCTTTCCGGCGAGTCGAATCAAGTGACCGCGACGATCGCTCACAGTCAGGAAACCGTCGTTGTCGAAGGATCCAACATCCCCCGTGCGAAACCAGCCGTCACGGAACGCTCGGGCATTTGCCTCAGGCGGGTTGCAGTACCCGCTCATCAGCATCGCGCCGCGCAGTTCGATGTCTCCGAGCGCGCCAGCGGGCATTTTGCGGCCGTTCTCATCCACGACCTGAATTTCCACCGACGGCACGACAGCCCCGGATGTGCCGGGGCGCTGCTCGAAGTCCACGGAGGTTGCCAGGCTGATAGATCCACTCGTCTCCGTCAGTCCATAACCCGTTCCCAACTCGACTCCGGGAAAACGCGCATGGATGTCTTTGACGAGATCCGCTCTCAGCGCAACCCCATGCACTCCAATCCGAGCCAGTGAGTTGATGTTGCCGCCCCGCGGGCTCTCGCGAAGCAGCTCCGAGAAACAATGCGCTCCGACACCGCTCAACGTGGTCACCGAATGCACTTGAATCAGATGGAGCAGTTCCTCCGCAGGCGGGTCTCGAACCGGAATCACCTTGCCTGCAACCTGCATCATCAGCAGCAGATGCATGTAGCCGCCAACGTGAGCTAACGATGCGAGCAGCAACGACACCGGCCGCCGTCCAGGCTCGACAGTACGTCGTCGCGGCCCCGTTCGAGCGGCTGCAAGTGCGCCGCCGAGAGACATGTTCATCAAGCCAGTGATGATGGAGCGATGACTGCACGCCACACCTTTCGGACTCGACGTGGACCCGGAGGTAAACGCAACGAGCGCCTCCTGGTCCGGATGTACCGCAACACTGTCGAAATTCAACGAGCCGGACGCCTGTGGAACACCACGGAAAGACGTGCCTGCAGCCGTGGAAGACGATCTCGCCGCGACGAGCACGCGGCCGTCGAACCCCGCATCGATGAGCTTCTGGGCGATGTCCTCCTCGGCGATCAGGATCTGTGACCGTGTGGTCTCGAGCGCATTCATCAGCGATCGGACTTCGCGACAGGAATCGATGAGCACTGCCGAGGCGCCTATCGAAGTCACTGCCATGAAGGCAGACCACCAGTTGGCAGCCGACGGCAGCAGGAGCGCGATGCGCGTCCCGGCTCCCACAGCCTCGGAGTCGATCAGGTAGCGCGCGAGACTCAGCGCTTCATTCAGCAGCTCGCCATACGTCACATCGCGCGCGTCGATGTGCATGAAGGGTTGTGCCGCCGCAGACGCGGCCTTCCGATAGATGTCTCCGAGGCAAGCCGGTGCGTGGCGGAACACGCGACACGAGCGGCCATTGACGTGCGTGATCGTCAGCTCGAAGGGTGAACCCGGAAGCACAAGTCTGCTGGCAACGTCCATGTTCCTGCCATCAACACAAACCGAGCAAAGCCAGAACCGACGAATCCAGGTCTTGTGCGAGCTCCTGCAACTCTTCCTTGTCGAACACGGGCTCGATCGATTGCGAATCGGGCTCTGCCTGCCCGGCGGGCGCATCCGGCTCTTCTGCACTCATGGGAGCGGTCATGTCCATATTTCCATTCAAGCTAGCAACGCGCTGTCGTGGATGCAAGCGGTCACGTGACTCACCTGGCTTTCAGCCCGATGCTTCCACGCTTCTGATCGTACAGAACCTCGAACGAATGAAACGGCAAAATCCCTGCGCGTATGCCTTCCCATTGCCGGCCCACAGGCCTTCGCAGAAACAGCCGGCTACCCGGCGTGTCGCGATCGTTGATGTCGAATTTCACCATCAGCGCCCGGCGCCTGGGCTGCGCAAAGGAAATCTTCGCTTCACGTCCATGCATTGCGTCCGGCGCGTGCTCCTTGTGCGTGATCACCGTAATGAACGGTGCGCCGGTATCGAGAGCGATCGGCCCGCGCAAGATACCCCTCGGATTCTGCGTCGTCAGCGTTCCAGGGACAACATCCTGCCAACCCACCGCGTTTCCCATTGGGGTCGATATGCGATGGCGTACCAGCGCAAAACGCGCGAATCCCCGCCGTTCGTAAGACGTTGGGCCAACGATAAGACTGCCGGGTTTCTCCTCGCCCGGTAGCGGCAGCCGAATGATCCACGCATCTGCAAATTTTCCCAGCGGATTATCCACCCCGGATGCGCGCAGACCCACGCCCAGAACGGCACGAAATCCTTCGCCCGCGAAGCCTTCGCCAAAAATGCGGAACCCTGCCCTGCGGATCTGTTCGGCCGGACAGTTCGGGTGCTGGGAGCCACAACACAATTTGCGCACCACCTGTGCTCGTATCGCACGCCGCGCACCTGTGTCGTCCAGCGCGATTCGCGCCCGCGCAAAGTTTCCCCGCAATTCCACGCCATTCGCGAATGTATACACGCACTGCCGGGACATTCGACGGTACGCACGCGACGGCACCGCACGCGGCAACAACCGCAAGCCCACCGAGCCGGAGTCCAGCATTGCATTCACGCGCGCATCGCCGACTTTCAATCGCAGAAAGTATCGTATCGAACCGTTCGGCAGTCGCGTCTGAAAAATCGGTACTTCCAGTCTCATCGGTCACCTTGCGATTAATTAAATTTTCTTAATGTTTGCCGAATGTCCGCGCTCGCGCAGCCCCATGTTTTTCCTTCAGCGGCTAGCGTTACTTCCGTTTCGGAACAGAACGCCTGTTCCGCGTCCGTCCTTTGGACAGCCCTCCTCAGCGTCTACCACTATCGTTCAATGCCGCCTTCCGGAAAGTCATAACGCCGTGGGTAGAATGCCCACGCGAAACATAAAACAGCACGCCGCCGGCAAATAAGGAAGACAGGAAGCGCACGCGGCAGCCGCAATCATTCGCGAATCAGGAACGATGGACCGGGCACATTGAGGTGAACGATGGCGCAGTTGCAAGGTACGCCTCACGAGAACACCGTGAGGAGTTTCTCCACGGCTGGACTCGCGCCGGAAGAAAAGGTCGCCTACTGGAACGATCTCGTGCCGTCGGAGTTCGCCCCGGCCATCGTGCATCGGTTTGCCGGCGGAGAGTTCGAGGCGAGCCTCAAGAGCGGCCTGCTGGGACCGGTTTCGCTGGCCTCGCTGAAAATCGACTCGGCGTGCCTCGAACGAAACGAAAAGCACATCAGGGCGCGCGCAGAGCGCCGCCGTTTCGGTTTTCTGTATCAGGTCAGCGGTTCGCTCGTGTACTCGCAGGCGGGCCGCAACGTGCTCGTGCGTCCGGGGGAGTTTCTGCTCCGCGACGTGATGGTTCCGCATTCCCTGCGGGTCGAATCGAGCGCGGAGTTCCTGACGGTGCGCATACCGGACCCCATTCTTCGCGCCTACCTGCCGTTCGTCGAACAGGTTCTGTGCCGTTCCGTGGCGGCGTCCAACTGGTTCTGCCGCACGGCCGGCGCAATGTTGCAGAGCCTGTGGGGTGAGTTGGAGCGCGGCCCCGCGGGCCGCTGCGCCCCATTCATCGTCAGCCCACTGATCGGCGTGCTTGCCACCGCGTTCTCCGTCGCCTTTACCGCCGACGTTGCGAGCTCTGCGGGGGCTGCGGCGCGCCGTGAACAGGCGCGAGGATTCATCGAAGATAATCTGCGCGATCCCGAGCTCTCGCTGTCGCGTATCGCGCAGGGCCTCGAGATCTCGCCTCGCTACCTGAGCATGCTGTTCTCGACGGAACCTGAAACCGTTGCGGACTACATTCTGAGGCGACGCCTCGAGCAGTGCGCGTGCCACATGGTCAACGGACCGTGGGCGGATACTCCCATCACGGGGCTCGCCTTCGCCTGGGGCTTCAACAACGCTTCGCACTTCGCACGGGTCTTCAAGCGGCACTTCGGCCTGGCGCCGCGGGACTACCGCCAGATGAAGCGTGGCGTGCAACCCGATCTCATCGAAACAGCCGCCTCGCCGCCCTGATACAAACCGCGTTTGGTCTCATAACTCGCGCCTGGAATGGACGACTCGCTCGATGAACACCACAACGCTGTCGACAACGCCCGATCACGTCGGCCGCCGCCGGCCGCCACCGAATCGGCGTCCCGAAGACTCCGGCCTGGTCTCGCTGTATGGCTGCGCGATGTTCTTTCGAATCACCACCGACGTAGCAACGCTATCCCACAATCTCGGGCTCGGCGGTCGCCTCGCCAACACGGATGACATCGTTCGCGGCGCAGCCATGATCGGACTGCGCGCCGAGACCATGACGGGGCAGAGCGTCGAGCGACTTCGCAACACCCGTGCCGCGATCATCCGGCTGAAGGACGATCAGTACGTCGTGGTCGGCAAGGGCCGCGGCCGGAAGATCCCGATCTTCTACGCCGGCTCCAAGGGAGTACCCACGTTTCACACGCCAGTGGAGATCGGCGGCCTGTGGACTGGTGAAGTCATCCTCATCGCGCGCGGCGCGCAACAGCCTGACGACGCGGACGATGCGCGCAAGTTCGGAATCGAGTGGTTCCTGGAAGCGGCCTGGCGTTATCGCCGACCGCTCTCGCAAGTGCTGGTCGCATCGCTGTTCGTACAGCTTTTCGCCCTCGTCACGCCGCTCTTCTTCCAGGTCGTGATCGACAAGGTACTCGTCCACAACTCCGCCTCCACGCTCGCGATCGTCGTGTTCGCAATGATCGCCATAGGGCTGTTCGACGTCATCCTGCAGTACCTGCGCTCCTATGCGCTTTCTCACACCGCGAGCCGCCTGGATGTCGAGCTGGGCCGCCGGATCTTCGATCACCTGCTCAAGCTGCCCCTGTCCTATTTCGAAACGCGCTCCACCGGCCAGACGGTGGCCCGTGTCCGCGAGGTCGAGACCATTCGCAGCTTCCTCACGGGGCAGGGACTCACGTCGCTCATCGACATCTTCTTCGCGCTCGTGTTCGTCGCGGTGCTGTCCCTGTATTCGTTCCAGTTGACCCTGGTCATCCTGTGTTCCATCCCGGTCTATCTGGCCGTCGTCGCGGTGTTCAGGCCGCTGCTGCGCCGGCGTATCAAGGAGCGCTTCTATCGGAACGCAGACAGCCAGCAGTTCCTCGTCGAGTCGGTCGTCGGAATCCAGACACTCAAGGCGGCCGCAGTCGAGCCGCTGATTCGCACGCAATGGGAAGAGCGGCTTGCCGCCTACGTGAGAACCGCCTTCCAGACGACCACGCTCAGCAATGCGGGCCAGAACGTGATCCAGTACATCAACAAGCTCACCACTGCACTGGTGCTGCTCCTGGGCGCAAAGGCAGTCATGGGCGGTGACATGACCGTCGGCGAGTTGATCGCGTTCAACATGATCTCGAACCAGCTGGTGGCGCCCATCATCCGCCTGTCGCAGTTGTGGCAGGACTTCCAGCAGATCCAGATCTCCATCGAGCGGCTCGGCGATGTTCTGGAGACGCCGCAGGAGAGCCAGTCCGACGTGCTGGAGCGGCTGCCGCCCCTGAAAGGCGCAATCGCGTTCCGCAACGTCTCGTTCCGCTACTCGCCGCAGACTGCCGAGGTCCTGAAAGGCGTCAGTCTCGATATTCGCCCGGGCGAAGTGCTGGGGATCGTTGGCCCGTCCGGGTCCGGCAAGTCGACGCTCACCAAGCTCGTACAGCGACTGTATCTGCCGCAGGAGGGGCAGATCCTCGTCGACGACACCGATATCTCGCTGGTGCGGCCCGCGTGGCTGCGTCAGCAGATCGGCGTCGTGCTCCAGGAGAATCTGCTCTTCAGCCGCACGGTGCACGAGAACATCGCACTTGCGGCTCCCTTCATGAGCCGGGAAGCCGTGGTCGCGATCGCGCGGCTCGCGGGCGCGCACGAATTCATCTCGCAGATGCCGAGAGGCTATGACACGCACATCGAAGAACGAGGCGCCAACCTGTCGGGCGGCCAGCGCCAGCGGATTGCCATCGCCCGTGCCCTGGCCCGCAACCCCAGGATCCTCATCTTCGATGAGGCCACGAGCGCGCTCGACTACGAGAGCGAGCGAATCATCCAGGAGAACATGAGGCAGATCGTGCGCGGACGCACGGTGATCATCATTGCGCATCGGCTGGCCGCCGTTCGCAACTGCGATCGAATCGTCGGCATCGACGACGGCACCACGGTCGAAGAGGGAACTCATGAAGAGCTGTTGCAGCGAGACGGCGGCCTCTATCGCCGCCTGTGGACCCTGCAGAACGAGCCGGTGAAAGCGTGACATGAACGC
>FTEC01002224.1_pt1 | contig 7122 bp, 7 predicted proteins | sample 1640051 | NCBI WGS metagenome assembly FTEC01 (sample SAMEA3914816, study PRJEB12502) | metagenome | biome: forest; material: soil | place: USA | collected 2011-09-16 | depth 0.3 m
CAGGCGCGGAATGCCCGTGATGAGACAGCGCGCTTCGGGATCGATCGTCTTCTTCAGATTGTATTCGAGCGCGGCACGCCCCTTGTCGGAGTACGGCAGAGCGCGGTCGGGCGCATCCTTCGCAAGATTGCCGTCGGGCTTGCCAGGCTCGCGAAGCAGCTTCCAGTATCCGGTGAGAAGCGGCTTGCCGTCCGCGCCGCGCGGCGTGGCCACGGGCGAGCCGGTGTAGGGTTTGCCGAGCAGGACATCTTCCGGAGTGCGGTTTGCTGCCTTCGTTGGCGTGGGTGCGGACGACGTGCAGCTTGCGAGCAGCGTTAGCAGCGCAGCGGCGCCAGCAAGCGCAAGAGTTCTGGGCTTTCGTGGAGACATCACATGGATAGTAGTGCGCGTCCCGAGACGACCAGCGTCGTTATTGCCATATCGACATGACGCGCCGTCATTTGTCGCTGTTTCAGTAGCGCTCGTAAGATGAGTCTTCGCTCATCCGGGGATCGCCATGCGCCTTGTTCTCGCGCTCGGTTTGCTGCTGACCGCATCGTTTGCCCAGGCGCACCACTCGTTCTCTGCGATGTACGACGCATCGAAGCCGGTGCGTCTCGTCGGCAGGCTCGCGAAGGTGGAGTGGACCAACCCTCATTCCTACTTTTATCTCGACGTGAAGGCGAAGGACGGCACCGTCAGCAACTGGGCCTGCGAAGGCGCCGGACCCGGCGCGCTTTCGCGTCGCGGCTTCAACAAGTCCGACATCAAGGTCGGTGACACGCTGATCGTCGATGGTTATCTGGCCAAGAGCGGTGGCAAGATCATCGATGCGCGCCGCGTGACGCTGCCGGGTGGCCGCGTGGTCAGTGGCGGCACGCCCGGTGATGGTGGGCCCGACTCGGGAGCGGCCAAGCCAAAGCCCTGAGCGCGGACGCGACGAGGCTGCCCGCACTCACGCATGTCGCCGTTCGCCGAGGCTATCCAGCGCCTGTATGACTCGCCGCTCTCGACCGCGATACGCGAGTCCGACAATCTGTTTCCGATCCTTCAGACCTTGCACATTCTCGGCACGATCGCACTGGCCGGCGCCATCGCGATCGTCGACCTGAGATTGCTCAACGTCATATTCCGGCGCGAGCCGCCCGTAGTCGTCGCACAGTCGCTGCTGCCGATTACGTGGGTCGGGTTTGCCGTCATGGCGGTGAGCGGCGGGCTGCTCTTCGCGGCGCAGTCCGCGCGCATTTTCGAGAATGTATTCCTGCGAGTGAAGCTGCTCCTGCTCATTCTCGCCCTTGCGAACGTCGCGTTGTTTCACTCGACTACATACCGGGCGATCCGGCGGTGGCCTGGAGATGTGAGCCCGCCGCTGCCGGCACGAATATTCGCTTCGATCTCGCTCCTGCTGTGGGCAGGCGTGATCATCACCGGCCGCTTCATCGCGTACTTCTGATGATCGAGAGTGTCTTCATCTGGCTCGGGAATACGCCGCCGGGGCTGTTTCTCGCGCAATACACGGCGGCCTTCGCTGCGACCGAGTCGGTGCACATCGTGGCGCTCGCGCTCGTGGGTGGAGTGGTTCTCGTTGCCGATCTTGCCGTGCTTGGAATGCTGCTGAAGACGACGTCGGTGTTCGTAGTCATGCGCCAGCTCCGTGTGCTCTATGCCGCCGCGCTCGTTGTCGTAGCAGCATCCGGTGTGCTGCTCGTCGCGGCGGGGCCATACAAGTACTACACGAATCCGCTATTCCCATTGAAGCTCGCACTGCTACTCGCGGCGTTGATCCTGCAACGGACGTTGGCTCGCAGGTTGAGACGGCACGAGAAAATAGATCGTATCGCGCGCGTGCTTGCGGCGACGTCGCTCGCGCTGTGGACCGGCGTCGTGATTGCAGGACGCTGGCTAGGCCTCATCTGATCTCGAAAGCCAGCGCGGCTCGCGGTTATATCCCGGTCACATCCCGATCCGATGGCAGGGTATGAGAAACCATCATGAGCGAAAGCCGCTTTTCATGGTCTTTCAGCCTTGTCGGATGTCTTTGCGGCTGCCTAAATTGCACGTGCGTTTTGAACATCGAGTGTCATCGGCCATGGCTGCGTCTCGCGGGATCGTTCTCGCGCTGTTGAGTTGTTTTTCGATCGGCGCTGCCATGGCTACGTATTCGCACGACGAAAGTCAGGATATGGATGGCAAAGGGGCCGCGGCCGTCGAGAGCATTCCGCGTTCGAAGCCCGTGAACCTGCAGGTGCTGCCCAGGGACATGTCCGCCGCGAGCGTCGGCAAGCTCATGCGACGGTTCGAACAGGATCTCGGCGTCAAGTGCAGCCATTGCCACGTGGAAAACCCCCAGACGCAGAAGATCGATTACGCCTCCGACGAGAACCCGAGAAAGCAGAGTGCGCGGATCATGATTTCGATGGTGAACGACATCAACGACAAGTATCTCGCGCAACTCGGCGGCGACACCCGCTATGCCGTGCCGGTGACGTGCGGCAACTGCCATCAGGGGCAGACGAGCCCGCCGCCGTTCGAAGCGAAGTGGCGATGAGCGCGAGGCACGAGGGCAGCATGACGTCGTTCGCCTGGGTGATGCGACTCGTCGCGACTCTGGCCGTTCCGTTCGCGGCACTGTCGCCGGCGTTCGCGCAGATCGCGGTGAAGAACCAAGGCTACATCCCTTATAGCGACGCGCCGATCTTCTACCGCTCAGACGACATCGGCGATCCGGTTGCCAGGCTGCAGAAGCAACTGGAGCAGGGCAAGGCACAGCTCGTGTACGACGCGCAGGACCATGGGTACCTCAAGTCCGTGCTGAAGCTGCTGGATATTCCGGTCAGCTCGCAGACTTTGGTTTTCTCCAAGACCAGCTTTCAGTACCCGAAGATCTCTCCGGAGCATCCGCGCGCGCTGTACTTCAACGACGACGTTTACGTCGGCTCCGTTCACGAAGGAAAGGAGATCGAGCTCGTCTCGTTCGACGCGCGACAGGGCGCAATTTTCTACCTGGTCCATGAGCAGAGAGTCGACAAGCCGGTTTTCGAGCGTGCGGAGCTCGACTGCACTCAGTGTCACATCGCTGCGGGCACTCGTGGCGTTCCGGGTGTGCTGCTGCGGTCCGTGCAGCCCACGAGCACGGGAACTCTGGTTACTGGCGCGTCGACCTTCATTACAGACCAGGACAGCCCATTGAAGGAACGCTGGGGTGGTTGGTACGTCACGAGCAAGCTTTCCGACGGGACGCTCGCGAATTCGGCAGCGCCCGAAGGCACATCCGGGAAGTCGCCGACGCTTGCGGCGCTGGAGAAGACATTCGAGCCATCGGCGTATCTCACGCCGGGCAGCGATGTTGTCTCGCTGCTCGTGCTCGCGCATCAGACCCAGATGCACAACCTGATCACGCTGACCAACTACAAGACGCGCATCGCGCTGCATACGCTCGCTGAACAGTCAGCTGGCGCTGCGGGTTCCGCAGAGAATGCATTGCCGCCGCCGGACAAAGATGCGCCGCTGCCGGAAGCCACGCGACGCCAGTTCGAACGCCCTGCCGAACAGTTGCTGCGTTATCTGCTCTTCGCCAACGAGACGGAATTGCCCAGCCTCGATGGCAAGCAGGTCATCGCCTCGTCCGCCTACGCGCGTGAGTTCGCGGCGCGGGGGCCGCGGGACTCGAAAGGCCGTTCGCTGCGCGATTTCGATCTGAGCACGCGGATCTTTCGCTATCCGTGCAGCTATCTCATCTATTCGGATGCCTTCGATGCGCTGCCGGAGCCTTCGAAGACGTACGTGTACCACCGCCTGCTGCAGATCCTGAGCGGGCAGGACCAGGACCCCGATTTCGAATCGCTGTCGGCACAGGACCGACAGGCGATTCTGGAAATCCTGCTCGAGACCAAACACGGTCTCCCGCAGGAATGGCAGGACTACGCGCATTCTCACCAGCTGCAGGTGGCGGGTGCGCTCGATCAAAGCGGGCAGCAATCGCCACACAGAGGAACGCGGAAATGAGAACCTTCTTGAAGATCGCCGGGCTTGCAGTCATTGCGTCCGGCAGCGCTGCGGCGCTTGCCGCCGACAAACTGGACGGACGCTGGGATGCCCAGCTCGTCCGCGGGGACAACGTCATTGCGTTCAGGCTGGACATCTCCGGCTCCGGACCAACGCTCAAAGGCACGCTATACGACGGCTTCCGTCCTTATGAGGACACCACGAGCGCGAGCTTCAAGGACGGCGAGCTCGTGCTCAACATCGAGCACTATCTCACCACCATCAAGGCAAAGGTCGACGGAGAGAAGCTGGTGGGCACCGTCGTCGCGCAGAACCGCGAGAACCGTGCGGACTACAACTTCGTCGCCACACGCCACGTCGATGCGTCCGCGAGCGCGGTGAATGCACCGTCGATCGCCGGGTCATGGGAGGTTCCGCTCGATGCTCCGTCATCGAAGGGCGAGAAGGCCTTCCGCTTCATCGTCGACCAGAAGGGCGCGGAAGTCGCCGCTTCGATCCTGCGAGTGGATGGTGACACCGGCTCCTATAGCGGCACGTACCAGGACGGCAAATGGGTGCTGAGCCATTTCGACGGCTCGCGTCCCGGCGTCATTGTCGTGACGCCGGCGAAGGACGGAACGTTGGAGATCCAGCAGGGCGTGGAACGTCCACAGCAGCAGACAGCGGAAGCCAAGAGCGGCGGCGCAAAAGCCTATGGCGAATCCGCGCCGGACGGACGTTACGCCTCCCGATTCGTCGCGTACCGCACGGAAGTCGCGCGCGCCAAGGGTCTACCCGAGCCTGAGAACTACACAACGCATACGACAGCACGCGATCCGAAGGAAAAGTTCACGTTCAACTTCAAAGACGTGAACGGCAAGCCCGTTTCGAGCGAAGACCCGCAGTTCAAAGGCAAGGTCGTGCTCGCTATCGTCACGGGTACCTGGTGCCCGAACTGCCACGACGAAGCGCAGTATCTCGTGCAGCTCGACAAGAAGTATCGCGACAAGGGCCTCGCCATCGTTGCGCTGGACTTCGAAGAGGCGGAGCAGCAGGGCAGCCTGCAGCGCGTGCATGCCTTTACGAAGCAGTACGGCGTGAAGTACCCCTACCTCATCGCCGGCGCACCCGCCGAGATGTGGGAGAAGGTGCCGCAGCTCGTGAATCTCAACACGTGGCCCGCGACTGTGTTCGTCGGCCGTGATGGCACCGTGCGCGCCGTGCATTCGGGCTTCGCCTCACCGGCGAGCGGCCAGTTCCATGCTCAGTTGAAGAAGGAGTTCACCGAGCGCATCGAACAGTTGCTCGCCGAGAAAGGCTCTGCCCGGCTGACCTCCGCGACCGAAACTGCCGGTGCGGGTGCGACTGCACTCGTTGCCGACGCTCATTGAGACGAAAGGAATCCTCGCAATGAAAACGCTCGCCAGAACAACCGGTCTTGCCATTCTCATGGGTGGCGGCCTGTCCGTCGCGTTCGCGGCCTCCGGCGCTTCGGCGCCGGAGGCGCTCAGCGGCCGATGGGACGCTGTGCTGCTCGACAACGGGCCACCTGTTGCGTTCCGGCTCGACATCTCGGGAACGGGCCCATCGCTGAAGGGTACGTTCTACGACGGCTTCCAGCCGTATGAGACGACCACGAGTGCGAGCTTCAAGGATGACAAGCTCGTCCTGAAAGCCGAGCACTACCTGACGACGATCAGCGCAACGCTGAAGGACGGAACACTCACCGGCGACACGGTGCTGGCCGGTCCTGGCTACAGCATCAAGTACGGCTTTCGCGCCGTGCGCCACGTCGAAGCACCGGCGGCGAGCGCGCAGAACATTCCGTCGATCGAAGGTTCGTGGGAAATCCCGCTGGACACGCCTTCGTCGAAAGGCGAGAAGGCGTTCCGGTTCATCGTGCAGCAGAAGGGCGCGGAGGTTGCCGCGTCTCTGCTGCGCGTAGACGGGGACACGGGTGCGTATAGCGGCACGTTCAAGGACGGCAAGTGGGTGCTGAGTCACTTCGACGGCCAGCGTCCCGGCCTCATAGAGGTCAGTGCGCGCAAGGATGGCACGCTCGAGGTCATCGGTCACAACGAAGCGATCATCCATGCATTGCAAGGCAACGACAGCAAGGGTTACTCGGAGGAGCGTTACGGAGACGCCACGCCGAAGTACGTCGCCTACCGTCCGGAGGTTGCACGTAGCAAAGGTCTGCCCGAGCCTGCGAACTTCCTGACGCATACGACCGCGCGTGATCCCAACGAGAAGTTTGCGTTCAGCTTCCCGGACGTCGACGGCAAGCTCGTTTCGAACGACGACCCGCGCTTCAAAGGCAAGGTCGTGCTCGCCATCGTGACGGGGACCTGGTGCCCGAACTGCCACGACGAAGCGCAGTACCTCGTCGAGCTCGACAAGAAGTATCGCGACAAGGGTCTCGCAATCGTCGCGCTGGACTTCGAGGAGCCCGAGCAGCAGGGTAGCCTTGCTCGCGTGCATGCCTTCACGAAGCAGTACGGCGTGAAATATCCGTATCTCATCGCCGGTGCGCCGGCCGAGATGTGGGAGAAAGTGCCGCAGCTCGTGAATCTCAACACGTGGCCTGCCACCGTGTTCGTCGGCCGCGACGGCAAGGTGAAGGCGGTGCACTCCGGCTTTGCTTCTCCGGCAAGCGCCCAGTTTCACGCTCAGCTGAGAAAAGAGTTCACCGAGCGTATCGAGAAACTGCTCGCTGAGAAGGCATCGGGCGAGACGACGACGTTGACCGATGCCTCTCGGGTGGGCGAAGAATCCGTCGCGCGCAAGTTCTAGCTCTTCACTTGAACACGATCACGAAGTGCGAGTCCCTGGTACGGCCTGCATTCCGTTCCGATACTGCCCGGGCGTCATTCCGTACTGCTGGCGGAACGCACGGGAGAAGTGCGTGGCGTTGTTGAATCCACCGGCGAACGCGATTTCCGTGATCGTTTGTCCGCGCCGCAGAGAGCTTGCGAGGTGTCGTGCGCACTCCTCGAGCCGCCGCCGTAATATGTACCCCGACGCTGTCTCGCGATCCGCGGCGAACAGCATGCGCAGATAGCGCGGCGAAATCTCGAGCGCGCGCGCGACCGCCGTGGCCGTGAGATCGGGCTCCGTGAGGTGGGCTTCGATGAAGCATCTGGCCTGCACGCGTCGCGC
>FTEC01002258.1_pt1 | contig 6824 bp, 10 predicted proteins | sample 1640051 | NCBI WGS metagenome assembly FTEC01 (sample SAMEA3914816, study PRJEB12502) | metagenome | biome: forest; material: soil | place: USA | collected 2011-09-16 | depth 0.3 m
CGATCGACTCGCAACTCTGTCTGGGCGCGAGCTCCGCCCTGGAATAGTCCACCAGCGCGCTCTTTGCGTCGGTGAAGACTTGCGCATGAGCCGCTGTCGACAAGAGACCCGCGGAGAACAGCAAGAGCGCCGCAAGCACGAGCGAGCTGCAAGAATAACGAGATAGTTTCATGATCCGCCCTTTTCCCATCGGTAACGCGGCTTCTTATTTCTTGGTCGCCGGGTCCCAATGCTCGTCGGCCTTGCCGTCGACGAACCGCCATGCGTCGAACCACGTGGTCGTGTAAGTCTTGGTGGGGTCTTTCGGATCCTTGAGCTCGATCATCTTCGACACCATGACGATGTCGCCTTCCGCAACGACGGAGACCACGGGTGTCGCCGCCTTCACGGGAACGGGCTTCGGTGTGACCTTGAGCACCTTGGTAAAGAAGTAGACCACGCCGTCGAGGCCCGAATCGGCCTGCGGGTTGTGCTGGATGTAGCGCTTGGTGAGCCACTTGTCCGCCTCGTCCCAACGCCCCGCCTCGAGCAGGTCTTTCGTGATGTGGTAAGCGGCCTGCTTGTTCCTGTTCAGGATGGGATCGGGGCTGGTGAACAGCTTCTCGACATCGGCCGCAGGCTTCACCGGGTCCTGGGCATGTACCGCAGCGCATCCCAGTGTCAGCAAGCCAGCGGCGAGAATTCTGGCGGTCGTTTTCATGGGTGTCTCCGTTGTTCTCAGTGTTCGAATCGGTCGGAAGCGCAACTTACTCCTGCCATCTCCGGCGCGCGCGCGCCGGCCCCGGCGAAGGGCGCTGTTTGTACCGGCAAGCCCGCAGCGTGGCGGGGAATCGCTCCGGACCGGTCTTCGATACGATCCATTGCAAAACCACTATGCTCTGGGCCGAAACTGGAAGTGGGGGCAGGCGAATGCTCAAGGCTGTCATTGGCATGCTGGTTCTCGTAGCAGCCTGGTCGAGCGCCCGCGCCAACCCGTTTGAATATGGGTGGCAGCCTCTGGCGCCGGGAGTCTGGGCCGCCATTCGGCAAGACCCGTTCGAGCTGCCGCAGCAAGGCAATTCCGTGTTCGTGGTTACCGGCCAGGGCGTCGTGGTCTTCGATGCCGGCGGCTCGCCGGCGATGGGTGAGTCCATCGTTGCGAAGGTGCGCTCGGTGACGGACCAGCCGATCACCCACGTGATTCTCAGCCACTGGCATGGCGACCATATCCGCGGGCTTCAGGCCATTCGTGCCGCCTTTCCGCAGGCGCGAGTTTTCGCGCACCCCTATTCCCGCGATTTCATCGTGGCCACGCAGGACCGGTGGCTCAAACGGCGCGTGAGCATGGTGCCTAATATTCGCAAGGCATTGGACGCAGCTCTGGGCAAGAACCAGGACCTCAGTGGCCGCCCGCTCATCAAGGAAGAACGGGCCTGGCTTCAGCAAGGATTGGCGGATGCCGATCAACTCGACCGGGAGAACAACCGCACGACCTTCGTCGTTCCCGATGCAACGTTCGAAGACCGCATGACTCTTTACCTGGGCGCCACGGAGATCCAGTTTCGCCATCTGGGCAGCGCCCATACCGCCGGCGACATCATCATGTGGCTGCCAAAGGAAAAGCTGGTCGCCACCGGTGACATCGTCACGGGGCCGATTCCGCTCATGCCGAGTCCCTACACACACGACTACGTCGGCGTGCTCGATCGGATCAAGGCGCTGGGTTTCACGACGCTGGTGCCAGGCCATGGCCCGGTCGAGCACGATTCGCAGTACATCGATCTGCTCGGCGACACGGTTCGCACGGTGTCGACGCAGATGCAAGCGCTGGTCAGGCAGGGGCTCTCAGAAGAGCAAGCGATCGCAAAGGTGGATTTTTCAGGCGTGAAGCTGCGCTTCACTCACGGCGATCCCTTTCTCGAAAACCGCTTCGAGGACTACGTCACCGGCTCCGCCCTTCCACACGCGGCGTATCTCGATGAGACCGGCAAGGGGCCGAAAGAGGTGTTCTGACGCCTGGCGGTCGCCCCGGGGGCGCCTACGACCGCTTGTTGGGGTCGGACGGCGCTTCTGCCTCGGCGGCGCCTTCGCGATGACTGGCTTTACCGCCCTTGCGGCCGGCATCGACCGCGAGCTGCGGATTCGTTGAAAAACTGCGCTTCTTGTCCGGCACGTTGAGGCCGCCCTTGCGACCGGCCTGGGCCGCGAGCCCAGGGTTCTGTGAAAAACTGCGCTTCGCCGCCGGTACGTGTTGCCCGCCCTTGCGCCCCGCCTCGGCCGCCAGGCCCTTGTTCCGCGAGAAACTGCGTTTGTCGTTCGGCACGGCTTTTCCGCCCAGGCTCGCGATTTCCCGTTGCCGGGCGGCGTCCATCGACGCGAAACCGCGGCGGGAGGCTTTGGGGGTCGGATTGCTTTCGTCTTTCATGGTCAACTCCCTAGCAAGCGCAGTGCCGGGCCTGGAATCGCCGGTTCGACGTGGGAGAGCGCCTACGCTCGATAGAGCCCTTGCGCCTCGATCCCCACAGCGTGGACGACTGTCGGGCGCCCGTGGCTGAGATGACACTGGTGTCATGCGGTACGAAACCCGGCATGACTCATCAGGCACCTGGATGTCAGGTGCATGGGGCACGGTCGTACTGGCACTTTCCATTTCCTGCGCCATGGCGGCGCCTCCAGCCCAAACCGGGGCAAGCGCGCCGCAATCTGCCGATCACCCGGTTTCGACGGTGAACCCCGACAAGGGTTCACGGAATCTTTCAAACAAATCGGCCACCACGATTTCGCGAGCCACTCTTTGCTTCGGCGCCAGCTCCAGTGCCGAATGTCAGGCGGGGTTGACCGCAGCGCTGAGCGCGTCGGAACCCGTTCGATCGTTCCGACAGTCGCTCGGCCTGACAACCTCCGACGTCACGCCCGACTCACGACCGCTCCATTTCTATAAGCGCGCGTACTGGATACGGCGCCTCGAATCGATCAGCAAGGAAGGCATCCCGTTCGCCCGGGTTCCGCAGGGACACGGGAATGAGCTGGTGATCGGCATCGATCGCAAGGGGATGCTCGGCTTCACCTTCAGGCAGAAAAGCGACGAGTGAGCTTCCCGGGCTCGAAAAAGCAACTCGAATAATCGCCAGATTTTCGAAAAATTCAAACGAGGCGGTGTATCTAGAAACGCTATGTTTCTCGTACTTTTGTGACTCTCTTGTTGTGGACCACAATTCACGAAAGGCAGATACTTCGCATCCCAGGGAGGAGGTCGTCATGCCAGCCACAGCAAGAAAGTTTGAATTGGAGCCTCAGATGCAAGAGCGCACGGTTCTCGACGAAAAGGTCGATCACATTCAGAGGGACGTCGCGGAGCTGAAAGCGGATGTCCGGCGCGTCGACGCGAAAATCGATGCGGTCAGTAAAAGCCAGGGCGAACTTCGCGTCGAGATGAAGGATGGAGTCGCCGCCCTGCGCATTGAGATGGGCGCGCTCCATATCCAACTCAAGGATTGTATCGGTGAGTTACGCACCGAGATGAACAACGGGTTCGCCAGGCAAAGCAGCAGCAGCGTGGCGCGTGTCGCCTGGACGGTTGGCACGTTGATTTCCGTGATAACCGCCGCCGTCTCGGTTGGGAAGTTTCTCTTCAGCCCCGTAAGTGGTTCATGACCCAGATAGCCCCAGACGGATGGCACGCCGTGACGCCACGCATCTTCGCCACCGACGCGCGGAAGATTGTGGAATTCCTGAAGCACACTTTCGGCGCCAGCGGCGAATATCGAACCGACAGACCGTCGGTCATCCAGATTGGCGACTCCATCGTGATGGTCACCGGCGCCGAGCTCCGAGGTACCACAACAGCCTTTCTCTACGTCTACGTGGCTGATGTCGACAGCGCGTATGAGCGCGCGCTGGAACGCGGGGCCACTTCGATCGAGGCGCCGCAGCTCGTTCCCTACGGCGACCGGCGGTGCATGGTGAAAGACCCGTCGGGCAACACGTGGCAGATCGCAACTCGCGCGGAGTTGCTCTGAGAGACCTTCTGATCGCCAGAACTCTCGTAGTGCTACGCCGTGCGAGTGAGGTGGGCGTAGTGGCGAACGTCAGCCGATGGTTCGCAAATGAGCGTTCCCTCGCAAAGTCGGTGGCCATCCGGCGGGCCATGCTCGGTCCAGTAGTCGTGCAGCCGCAGCCGCGCGACGATTCCCTGGAAGCGGCGGTCCGAGCGAAACGCACGCATTTCAGGCATCCAGAGCATGCCCCACTGGATCCCCACCATGCCCGAGAGCGCGAAGTGGTCGAGCGAACGGTTCGCCAGATCGAAGGCCTCATCCAGCGCACCGAGCATCGCGAGCCACAGCAAAGCGCGCCTGCGATCCAGCATTCCGAAAGTTTCCGGAGCGACGCGCTCGACAAGCGCATGGATCGCTGACACCACCGCACCCGGGCGAACACTTGTCTCGAACGAGGAACAGAATTGCGCAATGACTTCTGCGCCTCCAGCGGCGCGTATCGGAGCGCTGAGGGTCAGGGTCATCCATTCGGCCGCTTCGCGGTAGCGTTGGGCTCGCAGTGCGAGCTGCGAGTGGATGTCGCACACCCCGGCATTGTTGCGTGGCCAGCCCAGCGCCGTCGCCGCATCGGCGTGCCGCCGCGCATCGCGATCCAGGCCAAGCAGATAGGACGCAAGGGCCGATGCGATTGCGCCGAGCGGTTGCGAGGGCACGAAGCTGTCGACCTCCGCCGCCTGCCGGAGCGAGAGCTGGAGATGGCCAACCGATTGCGTCAGTTGCCAGATCCGCGTAACTCGTGCGTCCGGATCCTCTTCGTTCCGGCACGCTGCTTCGTATCGAATGGCGGCCTCATTCCACGCGCCTCGAGCAACCAGCACGTTTCCGAGCGCCTGATTGCCACGAGCGAGCGTGGGATCGACGTCCAGCGCGCGACGCGCGTCGCGCTCTGCAAGTGCCAGCGCATCGGGCATCGGGATATCGAAGGCAACGAAGACCGTGCGCAGCAGTGCGACGAACGCGAGCGCGTGAGTGAAGCCAGGATCCAGCTCGATCGCCCGGCGAGCGAGCTCGAATGACGCCCGCAGATTGTCTGGACTCGGACGCGTGCTCAAGGCGCGCGCCTGCAGAAACAACTGATAGGCCTGCGTATCCTGAGTGAGGCGTGAGACGGGCGTGCGGCTCGACGCGGAAGCTTCGCTGCCGCCGGCGTGAACGACCTTGACCGGTGCGACGAATCGGAAGCCCCGGCCGCGCTCCGTGCTGATCGAAGGACTCTGCGTGCTGGCGCTGGCGAGAGCTCGCCGCAGCTGCGACATCACTTGGTCCAGGCTGTTTTCCGTGACAACGGCATCCGGCCAAAGGGCCTCCACCAGCGCGGACTTGTCGAGCAGTTGCCCCCTGCGCGCCACGAGAAGCAGCAGTGCATCCATGAGCCGGGGTGCCAGCACGACGGGCTCGCCGTTCTCGCCCGTGAGCGCTCGTTGCGCTGGGTCGAGCCGCAGACCTCCGAACTCGTACACGATCTGGCTCAAACGCCCCGGCTCCCACGATCTGGACTATTGAGGATTCAGACTAATTCAGGAACGCCACTGGAGATCGCGTGCATTGTACGTGCCACTGAAGCCGAGATGCAGCCGACGGCTGCACGGCAGCCGTTGCGCGCAAGAAGGAGGTTCCCCGTGGCAGAGTTGGGCGCGGTCATAGCGGGCGGCGATCGCCCCGCATCGCAAGTCCGGAGTGGTCGCGAGTACTACACGGCGATTTCCCTCGTCATTCTTGCGATTGTTGTCGGAGGGTTCGTTCGCTCGTTCTTTCTGAGGCCGTTCTTCAGTACGCACCACGCTCTCGACCTGAGCGGCACTTCCGGGATGCCCGCTCTGGTGATTGCGCACGGCGCAGTTCTCACCGCGTGGTTCCTGTTGTTCGTCGCACAGGTTCGACTCGTCGCCACCAATCGAACTTATCTGCATCGTCGACTGGGTGTTGCGACGGTGGTGGTTGCGGCACTTCTGATCGCAGTGACTTTACCGACGATCATCCTGTCGATGGCACGCTTCGATCACGCCGGAATACCCAGAATGGTTTCCACGAACGTGGCGATCAACGATTTTTTGTCGCTTGCGTGGTTCGCGCTGCTCATCGGCATTGCCGTCTATATGAGGCGGCGTCCCGAGACACATAAGAGACTGATGGTGCTTGCATCCATTGCCATCCTTGCACCAGCCACGGCTCGCATCGGAGACATGTTCGGGAATGCCGTTGTCGTGATCGTGGGGGGCCAGATTGCGCTGTGGCTGTCGCTGGCCATTCATGACTTCGCAACCCGCAAGCGACTTCACAGCGCCACGATCTGGGGCGGCTTGCTCATCGTCATCGTCTCGCCGTTGCTCGCCGCACTGCTGAATGCACTCTATACCGGCTCAAGCGGACGATGAGGCGCCGCAGGGCGCTCGATGAGAATCTCACGCTGAGCGTGCACTTCTCCACCGACCAGGGTCCGATGGCGAAGCCCAGCACCTGCAGCTCGGTGTGCAGTTCCGAGTGAATCAGATGGACCTGTCGCAGGTCGGGCTGGCATTCCCGGTCAGATTACTCACCGCGCGCGGCATTGCAATCGGCGCGAACGGCGCAAGAGCGCAGGCCAAGCCCTTGTTCGACATTCGGATTTCCGTGCGTTAGGAATTGGTTAGAGCGCCGTGAAGACGGCGCGCCCTCGTCCCCGGCAAAAAGGCGCTCGCCAGGCGCGCAATTCATCCGCAGCCGGCGATTTGCCATAACGAACGGGGGATCGACCGATGACCATTCGAGCCACTCTTATTAATAGGTCGCGGGGGCTTGCCGCCGTGC
>FTEC01001677.1_pt1 | contig 6789 bp, 5 predicted proteins | sample 1640051 | NCBI WGS metagenome assembly FTEC01 (sample SAMEA3914816, study PRJEB12502) | metagenome | biome: forest; material: soil | place: USA | collected 2011-09-16 | depth 0.3 m
ACATGGTTGCCGGCTTCGGCCAGGCAGGCACCAGTTACGAGACCTACGTAGCCGGAGCCGAAGATGGTTACGCGCATTTAGGTGGTTGTTTCAACGGAGGGTTTTCTGGGCGCAAAGACTAGGGGAACAGACCGCAGGGCTCAAGCTGAGCAAGTCGCGTGCCGGCGGGGTGGAATGTGATCTGCGTCACATGAGTACGACAGCCGAAGCATAGCCGGTGACCATTGCAATCAGATGGACAGCGCGCCGAAGCCAACCGCCTCACGTGCGTCGACCGTCGCCGCGGCCGGCCTCAGGACGGGTGCTGGCCCTGACTCGGCTTCGACGCGGCGTCGGAGAGCCTGCGCTTGGCGGCAAAATCAGCAACTTTGACGGCGTCTACCGCTGTGGGAAGCGACTTGCGGGTCCAGATGTAGTCGTTGATCGCATGGGTGGCGTGATATTCAACTACGGCCTCAGACAACAACGCCAGCGAGCGCCGGCAATCGAAGCTTGCAAGCGCGACTAGCAATTCGTTCAGCAGCTGCTGCATCCGGGGCCAGGGAAGCGAATGCTCCATGGCACGCAGGATCATCGGGTGATCGGTGCCGGTCACGTTGGTGCCGATGAGAAGCTCTTCGAAGAGCTTCTCGGCCGTACGCAGGCCGGTGTACTCGATTTCGATGTCGCCGTCGGGGCTCGATGCGTCGCGCACGGTGAGACCCATGAGGCTGATCATTCGCCGTGCGAGGTCGTCGATTCGCACTGGGCGTCCCATATCCAGCACGAACACATCGCCACCCTTGGCCATGGAGCCCGCCTGGATGACCAGCTGCGCGGCTTCGGGGATGGTCATGAAATAGCGGATGACGTCCGGGTGCGTGACGGTGACCGGTCCGCCGCGGCGAATCTGCTCGCGGAACAGAGGAACGACCGAGCCCGACGACGCAAGCACGTTTCCGAATCGCACCATGCAGAACCGCGTGCTCGTCGAACGCTCTTGCAGGGCCTGCAGCACCAGCTCCGCGAGGCGCTTGGTTGCGCCCATCACGTTGGCCGGATTGACCGCCTTATCCGTCGAGATCAGCACAAACGTCTCGACGCCGCTCTCCAGCGCCGCCTCGGCGGTGTACCAGGTGCTGATGACGTTGTTGTGGATGCCCTCGACAACGTTGTGCTCGACGATGGGCACGTGCTTATAGGCCGCCGCGTGATAGATGGTCTGCACGCCGCACGTGCCGATGACCTCGCGCACGCGATGGCGGTGATGGGCGTTGCCCAGCAGCGGCAGCAGCTCGACGGTAAGGCCTTCGTTCGAGGCGAGATCGACAAGCTCGCGCTGAATGTTATAGAGCGCCAGCTCGGACATCTCGAACAGCACGAGCCTGTTCGGGCCCAGACGCATGATCTGGCGACACAGCTCCGATCCGATCGAGCCTCCGGCACCGGTCACCATCACGCACTTGTTGCGAATGCAGGACTCGAAGAGCTTCGGGTTCGGTGGCACTGCGTCGCGGCCGAGCAGGTCCCCGACGTCGACATCGTGCAGCTCGTCGATGCTCGACTTGCCGGTGATGATGTCGGAGAGATCCGGAAGCGACTGAACGTGGATGCCCACCGGCTCGAGCGATGTCAGGATCTCGCGTCGGCGACGCCGCGAAGCAGACGGCATTGCGAGCAGAATGCGCTCGACGCTGTGGCGACGCACGAGCGAGTGCAGGTCGCGCGCATCGTAGATGCGCAGACCGTTGATCTGGCTGCCTTGCAGCGATTTCTTGTCATCGACAAAAAAAACCGGCTCGAAGTGCGGGCCGCCTACCAGCACCGAAGACAGGCGGGCTCCTGCGTCTCCAGCCCCATAGATCGCAACGCGTGTCGGCGGGTGCCCGTTGCGGGTGCGCGAAAACAGGTAGCGAATGAAGAAACGACTGCCGACGAAGTAAAGCAGCGCAAGTGCCCAATAGATTGCCAGGGCGGAAAGTGGCAACTGCTCTCGGGTATCCAGATGATCGTATGTCGCCAGAGCCACCACCGACAGACTCACTCCGGCCACTACGGTGAGCATCGCCTGCGGGCCCATGAATCGAATCACGGCACGATACAGGCGCAACGCAGCGAAGATGATCAGCGCCGCGCTGACGGCTACGACGAAGTAGCTGATGTGGTTCTGGAGTGGCGGCGAGAAACTGTCGTACTTGAGGACCAGCGCGACCCACAACGCGAGCGGAATGGCGCACGCATCGGAAACGAGCATGATCGTGCGCTTGATGCCACGCGGAAGCTCGACCAGCGTTCCCGCGAATCCCGGGGTCCTTTGAATGCCCGTTCCGTCTGTGTGCTTATCCGTCATCGATCACCTTCAAGCGAAGCAGCGATCTGTGCTGTCCATCGCTGTAAGCTCGCTTTCGTCCCCGGCAATCTGTCGCCCTCTCGGGCTGGGCGGCATTCTAGCGGAAGTTCCGGGCTTCTTCGATATCCTTTTCAGCGAGTTACAACTTTTGTTGCAAGAAAAGCCAGCAGATGGGTCGCGCCTTGCGGCAATCCGAGAGTGGCTCGGAACGACAGCCAACTGATCTGCGAGCGCGAGAACGAAGCAATCCACATTCCCGTTGACAATCTAGCCGGCCGCCGCACCGACCGGGCGCTTGCGCGCCGCCACGAAGATCTCGGCCTGGCTGAAGACACGCGCATCCCATCGCACCATCCGATCCGTCAGGCGTTTCAGCGGCCCGGGCATGAAATAGGCCAGATTGACCAGGGGTCGATTGAAGAAGCCGAACCCGTCGCGGTCGATCACATCGAAGCCGGCCTCCGAGAGCAGCTGCGCGAGCTCCGCGTGGGAGAAATGCTGGTGCCATGCCTTCTCTTTCTCGATGTCGCCGATGAGGCCGTTGCGACAGTCGATATATCGCTGGCGATACCCTTCCCGCGAATGCCAGCGCTCGTAATAAAAGCGATGCAGCCGCGGAAAAACGAATTTGAAGTTGCCCATGTCGAGGAATGAGAAGAAGTGTCGCCCGGGCACGGCGGCGATCAGTATGCCGTCGGGTTTCAGCAGCCGGTGCAGCTGCCCCAGCACGTGCTTCTGGTCGTATATGTGCTCCAGCACCCCGATGATGCTGATCGAATCGAGTGAGCCCGCCGGCAAGTCGATGACCGGATTCTTCTCGACTGCGCGCAAGTGGACGTTTGCCGGCATGCGCGATGCGTTGCGCGCCACGACATCGGCGTTCAGGTCGAGCCCGATGGCCTCACCGATGACGGCAGTATCGCTCAGGAGCTTGAGCATGCTGCCGTCGTGAGTGCCGTAATCGAGGTGGCTGGAGCGGCCGCCGCGATTGACGCGGAGGATCTCCCACAAAAAGCCCTTGGGGTGATGGCCGAACGGATTGTTCGGTTGCAGCGCGGTTTTCAATCCGGAAATGCCCTTCTGACAGCCATCAACCCGCCTCCCGCTTCAACTGGCCGCGCAGTCCTCTGATGCGTGCCGCGACCGAGCCCGGTCGCGCCACCAGGTCGCGCGCGACCTTCCAGCTGATGATCCCGAGGAAGCCGGCCATGTGAAGCACGGTCGCCACCGTCCAGCGCGGGAAGTATCTGTCCGTCTGCGGAGTGCGCCGAACGTCGATGACGATGTGAATCCGGTTCTCGCCGCCGTCGTTTCGCAGCGCGTGCAATCCGGAGGTGTCGAGGCACCAGATTTCGTTCAGCCCCAGGTGATAGGGGATGCGCTGGACTTCGAAAATGGCCTGCGGATTCGTCTTGATGGGAACGTGGAGCCGGGAAATGCCGAAGAGCAGATTGCCATGCATGTCGCGATGACGATGCAGCGTGGAGTTGGGCGCAAGGTTGAAGTAACGGATGCCGGTGACATGCGCACGCCCAACGCGATCGACGAGGGCCGACAGCGCGGGCAGCTCCGCGAGGCGGTCGATACCCGGACGATCGAAAGCCGTGACGCCCGTCCAGTCGCTGTTACCCGAGTAGAGCGGGCGCAATGGATCGTGCGACCAGCGCTCGAACTCATTCAGCAGCGCCTGCGAATCGGCGCGCTCGTCGGATTTGAAAATGGCCTTGTACATGGCAAACAGTCTGCGAAAAGTGCGCTGCCGCGTCAGCTGGCCGCGGCTTCGGAGTAGTTAGCGCGGAACAACAGCAGGATCGCCACGAACAGAACCAGGTAGGAAACGAACGTTGCGATCGCGGCGGATTTCATTCCGTATTTCGGGATAAATGCAAAATTGAGGGCGACATTGCAAGCCGCCGCAATAGCGTAGCATCCCATCAGGCTCGCGGTCTTCTTTCGCAGGGTCATCATTTCCGAAAACACATTGCCCACGCCCACGAAAAATGCGCCGGCGCTCACCCACGGGATCACCGCCGCGCCCGCGGCATACTTCGGGTCGATGACGTAGCCGGCGATTTCGTCGTTGAAAACGCACATCAGGAGCGTGAACGGGAGGGTGATCGCCGAAATCAGGCCGACCGTGCGCCACAGAAAGCGCATGGTATCCCTGCGATTGCCGCGCTCCCACCCATGGAACAACACCGGCCCGAGCGAGGCGCTCACGACGGACGTGAAGGCAAAAATGGAGTTCTGCGCCAGCATGTAATTGGCGGCATATATGCCTACTTCGGCATCCCGGCCGTAGAACTTCAGGATCAACTGGTCGGCCGAGCTCAGCATCTGGGACAGGGCGTTGATGAAGAGAATGGGCAGCCCGTAACGGGCCATTTCCTTCATCAGGGGCAGGATCTGAAAGGAAAACGACACGAGACGCCATTCCCGAAGCACAGCGATCGCCAGTGCGATCGACACGAGCTGGCCAGCGAAGATTCCGGTCAGGCCGCCCCCGAACCCAAGCAGCAACCACACTGAAAGCAACACTCCGAGGCCCGTCTGAAACGAGTAGACCCACGCATATCGCGTCACATCGCGACGCGCACGCAGGTAACCATAGATGCAGCTGAGGTAAGTGTTCAGAATGAACGTGGCGACTATCACCGCGATCATTCCGCCGGACAGCGGCAGGCCGAGCGAACGCGCAGTCCAGATAAGGGCTGCCGTAAAGGGTATCGCAAGACCGAGAGCCGAGATCAGCATGAGACGGGCGGCGGCCTCCTCCACCTGCCCGGGTGTGCGCGTGGTCTCGGGATAGAAACGAATGATCGGGCCGATCAGCCAGGCCGTCGAGCCGACGAGCCCGTAAGTCAGCACCGTCGTAAAGATCGAGTACGACCCGTATTGCTCGGGCGACAGCGCGCTGGTGAACACCTTGAGGGATATGAGCCAGGCGAGCGCGACGACACCCTTCACGAGGACGTACTTGATCGAATCGAGAATGAACGGCTTCAGCATCGACTCACCGGACGCCGCCGTTGCAATCGCGCGCCTCTACTGGCATTCGCGATACAAGTGTCGGAAGTGAGCGACTTTTGCCTCTGACTGCGCCAGCGGCATGAGGCGCGCGAGATCCCAATGGCCGGGCTTCACCCGCTTGCAGATCTCGTGATCCTCGCGAAACACGCGGCGATTGAACTCCGCGGTCGCGGCAAAAAAAGGCTCGAGCACCTCGACGGCTTCCGGCGAGCCTGGCGCCGAGGTCAGCAGCCGGCTCGTGAAGCTCGTTTCATTCGAACGGCAGCCCGGGAAGAAATTCTGCATCGAGTAGGAATAGCCGAACGTCGAAGAGATCATCGAGAACGGAAAAAAGTAGACGCTCGCGTAACCTTCGAATTGATAGGTCAGGTTGAAGAACCGCCGCATCGCCTTCAGCCGCTTCACGGTACGCTCGTCCTGGATCTTCGCGTACCACACGGATGTAAAGGCGAACAGGTCGTTGCTGCCGGCGTCGAGCTTGAGAGACTTCAGAGTGTCGTCATGTACGAGGTCGATATGGTAGGGCTCCAACGCGTTCTCCATGGCGACCCGCCAATCGCACTCGTAGGCGTAGGTATCCATGTCGACGCGCTTGGTTATGCTGCGCGACATGCTTTCCAGAAGATCGGTTACCCCCTCGAGCTGCACGTTCAGCGGCATCTTCGGCGCAATGGCGCCGAACAGAAAGTCGCCACACCATGCGGACTGCAGCGTGTTGAGCCGTACTCGCGCTATCTCGTCAGGGTCGAAGGTTTCCTTGCGTGGAATCCACAGTTTGCCGCCCCGATAAGACCAACCGTGATAGCGGCAGGTCAGTGGCGAGTTGCCACACGAAGCGCTCAGATAACGCGCGCCGCGATGAGGGCAGACGTTGTCGAAGACGATGACGTTACCGCCGTCGTTCCACGCCACCACTTCTTCGTCGAGCCACGTGAGCCGGACGAAGTCGCCCGGCCCTGGCACTTCGGAGCGATGGCAGATGGGATGCCAAAAATGATCCCTGAGCTCGCGATCGGTCATAGCCGCTTGGCTGCGGGCGCATAGACCGTCGAGCGGGCCTCGACATTGCGCATGACCACTGCACCGGCACCAACGGTAGCTTCATCGCCGACGCGCAATCCCGGAAGCACGCGCGCGCCCGAGCCGAGATTGACGGCTTCGCCAACAGAAACCCCGCCAGTCAGATCCACGTGAGCGCTGAGCGTGGACCAGGTACCCACCCGCACGTCATGCCCGACGCTCGACGCGATGTTTACAGTGACAAAGTCGCCCACCGCGGCGTTCGCCGACACCACCGCGCCGGGACACAAAACCACGCCCTCGCCCAGTCGCGCCGTATTCGCCACCACGGCGGACGGGTGGCAATCACGACGGTGAACGGCGTCGACGGCAAGCTGGAGGCGGTCAGCGCCGAACTGGACGCGCTGCCG
>FTEC01001740.1_pt1 | contig 6738 bp, 3 predicted proteins | sample 1640051 | NCBI WGS metagenome assembly FTEC01 (sample SAMEA3914816, study PRJEB12502) | metagenome | biome: forest; material: soil | place: USA | collected 2011-09-16 | depth 0.3 m
ATTTCCGAGACCGCGCGTCGGCTGGGCATGCATCGTCGCACGCTGGCGAGGAAACTGGAGAAGCGACGCGTAAGGTGAGCAGCCTCGAGCGTCGCGATCCACTTACATCAGGTTTTCGGCAGCTTCGTGCGTATCGCTCGCTCGACTGCATCCGACAGTGTCAGCAGATTCGTCGCGTCTGCCTTGTTGACGGAATGCCCGGAGGCGGCGCGGACCAGCGCCTGATAGACCTCGATCGCTGCGAGCGCGAGCACCGGGCGATCGTGCGTATAGAGCGACTGGGCGGTGTTGATGTCGGCGACCAGTATGTCCTTCAATCCCTGGGCGGAAATCTTCGTCGCTTGCGTCGCAGTCTTCAGAATGTCGAATGACGAGCCGGACGCCGCGCCCGTCGACACCGTCAGGTTTACCGGCGATTTGGCCGCGACGCTCGTTCCGGCACTCGGGCTCTGACTGATCACATTCCCGGCGGCCACTGTGCTGCTCGACTGCTGCGTGATCGTGCCAACCACCAAGCCAGCGTTGGTGATCGCGCTCGATGCAGCAGCCTGAGCAAGGCCGACGACGCTCGGCACGCTTACCGGCGGTGGACCCGTCGAGACCAGTAAATCTATCGCCGTGCCGGCGATAACACTCATACCCGCGCTCGGGTCCTGACCAATCACGATTCCGGCCGCAACGGTGGTGCTGGGCTGCAGAGTGATGTTGCCGACCACCAACCCCGCAGTCGTGATGGCCTCGGCTGCTGCCGATTGCGTGAGACGGGTGACATCGGGAACGCTCAACGTGACATCCGCATCCTTGATCTGGAGCGAAATCGACTTTGGCGGCTGCTCATAGGTGCCTCGCACATCCGCCGAGAAAAACCGCAGGACGTGCTGGCCCACTTCGTGGATTTCGACCGGCGTTGCATAGGGCGCGAACTCACTGCCATCGAGACTGAATTCCGTGTGCTCGCAGCCGGACACCTCCGCGCCAGGAGCGCCCGGCGGATCCGTACAACTAAGCGACACAGTCCAGAAACCCGTGGTGGCATTGTTGCTATCAGGAGGAACCGACGCTACGGCATTCGCCGTCGTGACGGGTGCGGTTTCATCCTCGATCTGGCCCGCTATTCCCAGACTCACGGATCTCACCGCCTCTGCGTTGCCGGCCGCATCACGCGAGAGGTAGGAGAAAGTGTGCAAACCCGGCGTGCTGATCGTGACCTCCTCGCCATAGCGCACGTAGTCTCCACCATCGATGCTGTACTGAGTCGTGAGGCAGCCCGCCGCAAAATTGTTCACCGCCGGATCTCTGCAAAGCAGAGTCACCGTCCACGTGCCGTCGGTGTACTGCCCGGCCACATTCCCCGTAGCGCTCGTGTCGATCTGCGTCACAGGCGGCGCGGCGTCCTCCGGGAAAGTCATTTCATACGACGCGGCAGTCGACCCCGTGGCAGCCAACTGCGCCTGAATGTAGCTGCAGTTGTCGAATCCATGCGAATTGGTCGACGAGTATCCATTGATACTCGCGGTGAGCGTCACGCTCACATAGACGTCATGTTCCTGATCGCAAGGCGGGGGCGATGTCTGGCCGGGTGCGGGCAGATAGTCGAAGTAGTTCGGCAGTTCCAGATGGACCGAACGCCCGTTGCCCGTGGGCAGCGTCTGGTCCAGCGCGCGATCGAAGCCAGGATAGTGAACGGTCATTGTGACCTGCACGCCCTGCAGCTCACGGCCCGCGGCATCGTGCGCCGAAATGCTCAGGTTTGCCGCCGTGGCCGGCGCCAGGTTTTCGCGCGGATTCTGCGCCGGCGCCGTCAACGCGTGGTACGAAAATGCATCGTGCCCGGTCTGCCCCACGTTGAAGTTCGGGGGGTACTGAGTGTTGTTCTGGCCGATGCCTTCGACATTGTAATGGAAGGTCTGATGAGTCGCGGTGATGACCTGATCCGAGGCAATGGGAAAGAAGCCATGCATCAGGAACAGCTCGTCGACCGCCGTCACATCCGCAAGGCCGTCGTAATCCAGGTCGACGGTGAGTGGACTGCCTGCGTCGAGCCGGGTGCGCAGGTCCGAGACGGTGACCGTCCCACCGTCCGCAGTGAGCACCGTCCACAGGCTCCGCAGCGGCATGCTGACGTCATCGGCATAGCCGACCGGCAGATGCGCGCCCCCGAGCCCGCGCGCCTGAGTACTCTCGGAGTCGGAATAGCCATCGACGATATCCCACAGCAGCGCGGCGACCGCCTCGTCTTCGGTGCTGCTGAACCATTGACCCGCCAGGCGCAAACCCCACGCCTTGGTCTGTGCTTCGAGATCGAAAATGTGCGCGTAGTCCGGCGAGCCGTTGGCCAGCGCGGCGAGAAAGGTCGCAATTCCTTCGCGCATCGAGTCGCAGGTATCGGGGTTCCGGTACCCATCGTGATTGACCCCCGCGCAAAGGCCGGAGTAGATGAAAGTGCGGTCCAGGTGATGGGCGAACTCGTGCCACTCGACGTTGACCGGCGCATCGCCCGACCCGTCGCGATTCGAATATGCCGAATCGGCCACACTGATGAAGATGCTACCGTGGCTGTAGAAAGTCGTCTCGACGGGATTGGACCCATCGTTCGCGGCGAACGCATGGATCGTGACCTTCGCTCCCGTCGTGGGCGTGAGGTTCGTGTGCACCCAATCGACGAAGCGATGCGTCTCGAAAAAGATCGCGGCCATGGCATCCAGATGGTCCCACTGCGACATGTCTTCGACGCTGGCACTGTCGACACCGTCGTTGAAGGCGAAATCCTTCTCGACCTTCTCGGAGCCGGCGGGAATCAGGATCGAGCGCTGCGCCCAGGCCGCCTCGTTCGCAGGAAAATCGTGCCGCACTTCGAACGCGTCGGACTGCGCGTCGTCGAGTGTCACGCGGACCAGGTACCTTCCCGGCGCCACGCCATCGAACGCATATTGACCGCCGCTGCTGTTGATAGGGTTGCTGTAAGCAACCACCTCCGGGTTGATGGAATCGCGCAGCTCGACAACCGCTCCGTGCAACTCATGGACGCGTCCATCGGTGACATTGATGACCACATTCGCAGGGCTCGGCTGCCACGCGATGCCGAACGAGGCATCGACATCAGTGTCGACGTCCTGCTGTATGCCGCCGTCGTTCCGGAACACGTACAAATCGTTGGACAGCGTTCTCCCGTAGCACACCACATTATCGGGGATGAACGGGTGAGGGTCTGGCTCCAGCGTTATCTCACTCCGCACGGCCAGAAAGTACTTTCCGTCAGGCGATGGAAAGGGATTGGCATACCCGTAGCGTGTCGCGTAGGCCGTATAGGCATTGCCGTGATCCTTGGCCGGGCATGAGACGACCTCTCTGCCCGGCGTGTACTCCTCCAGATCCGAGCCAGCGGAATCGGAAGTGCTCCCGTCGGATGGAAGAATCGAAAATACCGACGCCGCCTGAAGCCTGTACGACCCCGCCACGATCGGGACGTCCAAAGAGAACATGACGCGCGTCCTGCCGCCCCTGGAGTCGGGCTGCCAGCGTGGGACACCCAGAATAAACGTCGCAGGTGGGACGTCTGCCCTGGGTACATAAGTAGTCAGGCCCTGGAAGTTTCCGACCATGTCATCCTGCAGGCAGAACAGCGTATTCAGCTGCATTGACACGCAGCTATCGACGAGCGAGCCGACTTTTCCCGGCGCCCCGCCCTGCCAATCGAAGCCCGCGAAGGGCACTCCGCCCGTAGGAGAGTCCGATATTCTCTGAAACGCGCCATCAACCGGGCTGACGGTGTAGATAGCGTCCGCGTAGAACGGAGGCACTACGTACTTGCGCACGAAGCCGATGCCCTTGCCGTCCGGCGACCAGACCAGCGCCTGTGCGGTGCTCGCGTGCGCGATGCCCCACTGGGCCACGTCGAGGTCGGAAAGCACCGCCAATTGTCGCGGTAGCGTGCCGTCAGCCTTGGCGACATAGAACACGTAGTCGTTCGTGTCTCCTTTGTGCCGGATATAGGCGAGCTGCGTCCCATCGGGGGAGTACGCCGGAAAACTATCGTCGTCGCTGGCATCGTCACGCGCTTCGGGCGAGGTCACCTGCGCGCCATCTATGAATATCGCGTGACGGCGGGTAGCGACATCCTTGTCGAGGATCTTCGTGTAGGCGATGTGTCCATTGGTGCCGGGGGTGGTGGCAAATGCCGCGGGGGCGAACGCGGCGAGGCCGCCGATCAATAGCGTGAAAAGGCGCTCCGCAACCGTTCGCATCGCAGACTCTCCGGGATGTCGTTCGTGTTCTTGAGGCAGGCCTTGCAGGCCGGCTGAAGATGCATTTGCATCTCTCCCTGTTGAAGCAATCGGATTCGGCTGCGAAAACTGGACACGCGCGTCGTTTAATCGGCCCGGCGCGCGTAACTCGATGATTCAGCAAATCGATGGAGGCTCGAATCAACACTATGCCGCAATCCTTCCGGATCCGACCGCGCCGTACGAGATCGTCGCCTCATCCCCGTATCGGGTTCATGAGCGATGTGCACCGAAGCTCCGCATGGGGCTGACCGGCGGGGCCATCGATTCCGAAGCGCTGGTGAAGGTGCTCGCCGCCCTCATCGCCGGCCGGGCATCGCAGTCCGTGCTGGATTTCTATTCCACCGAACGGCGCCGCGTGTTCGTCGAGGTCACCTCTCCGATTGCCTCACGATACAAGCAGCGCCTTCACGAGCAGGACGCGCAGCAACGCCGCGCGGACTTCGAGGAGTTCAGGCGCCTGGCCGAGGCGCCGGAGCAGGCGCTGATGGCCACATCGCTGAGCAAGCTGCTCGAAGGCACTCCGATGCCCGTCTGACGGGGAGCATCGCGCTCATTTTTTATCCCCGTGCTTGCCGAGCCACGCCAGGATCAAATCGGCGAGCTGCAGATTGTTCTTGTCCTGCATGAGCATGTGACTGTTGCCGTGGATGCCCATGCCCGGCAACAGCATCATCTCGACATCTCCGCCCGCGGCCTTCACTTTCTGCACGTAAGCGTTGCAGCCTTCGTATGTCGTCTTCCAGTTCACGATGCCGGGCTGCACGTCGCCCAGGTGATCTCCGAACATCACCAGCGTGGGAATGCGCGCGAGCGACGAGATCTGTGCCGCGGTGAGGTCCGGGCACGGCATCTCGATCGAGATCATGCCGCGGACGCCGGACGGGTCGAGCAGTGCGGCCTGCTCGGGGAAGAAGCCCGACTCTGAATGTCCCATCAACACCGCGCCTTTCAGCTGCTTCGCCAGCGCGGCCATGTTCGTCCAGGTGGGGTTGGGGTTCGGCAGGAGCGCGTTGAGGTCGGGGATCATCTGCTTGTAGAGCTCTTCGACCGCCGCCACCGGGAACTGCTCATCGTCGAACGCTTTCGGGTAGCTCGGGCCGAAGCGGAACACAGTCCAGGCCACTTGATGGCTCGCGGCGATGATGTTTGGCAGTGCGCTCGTCGGCGCCGTGCCGGCCTTCACGGCCGAGATGATCGACGGGTCGAAGCCGGAACGCGCTCGCGAGACCTGATCCGCGAGGTACACCGCCCGCCCTTTGCGCAGGAAGTATTCGTTCCATCCCATGCGGCCGTCGGGCGTGGTTTCCCACGTCTTGCTACTGAGGCAGCAGCCGTGAACCATGACAACGGGCGCGTGCCCCTCGCCATGCATGGGAATCTGATACTGGACGTACATCTGATTCACGGTGATGTCGCCGCCGCCTGCGGCCGGGCCGGCCGCTGCCGAAGGCGGCGCCGTTTTCACTTCACCGCCAACGAAGAAACTCCCCTGGCTCTCGATGGTGAGGGGGCCGGGCTTCTGCTCGGCTGCGTACGTCGTGGCGTGGGCGGCGATGGCGATGGTTGCGATGAGAGACAGGATCGCGTGACGACTGTTCATCTTGAGCCCCCTGACAGCGAACGGCAGTGAATGGACCTTGCATAGCGCCAGTTTATTTCGGGCCGCAGTTCGAGTTCCCTGCGCTGCCACCGAGGGCATCGCGTCAGTCCTCTCGCGCATGCGACAAACGCTACTGCATTCCGGCAGACATGATGGCAGATATCGTCGCGGCTCGTACGATCGTAGGGTCCTGCATTTTTAGCGTTTTCGGCACAAATGAACGAGGCGAATCCGATTCGCAGCCGATAGAATTTATTTCGACGTCAGGAAGCACGTTGCATCGAAACGGTGGGCGACATGGGCGGAACGGCGACTGCGCGACGCTTCAAAGAAGACGAGGAAACCATGAGCTCGAACGAGCTGATCGAATCCGATATCAAATCCATTCGCGCCGATCTGGCCGAGGTGAAGGCGGATTTGCGCGCGTCCACCGCGAAAACAGAGAGCCAGCTGCAAGAGCTGAGAACCGATCACAAGGCCCTTCGCGACAAGCTGGACGCAGCACAGAGCGCGATGGACAGCAAGATCACCACGAATCAGGCCACGACCGACCGCAAGCTCGAAGCGCTGCGTGACAAGCTCGATGCGAACCACAGCGAGATCAGCAAGAAGCTCGAGACGAGCGTGTCCGAAACCAGCAAGAGGTTTGAGGCGAGCCTCACCGAGACCAACAAAAGGCTTGAGACAGGCCTCGCCGAAACCAACAGAAATCTTGAGACCGGGCTCGCCGACCTCAGCAAGCGGTTCGAGACAGGCCTCGCGGACACCAACAAAAGAGTCGACGCCGTCCGGACCGACCTGACCAAATTGAGTGAGAGCGTCGGGGACCTGAAGGGCTCTGTCCGAACGATC